>Ga0224722_1002303_pt1 | contig 10203 bp, 5 predicted proteins | sample Balambano_FR1_Me_FD_161646 | JGI IMG/M metagenome (GOLD analysis project Ga0224722, IMG submission 161646) | Freshwater sediment microbial communities from Lake Towuti, South Sulawesi, Indonesia - Balambano_FR1_MetaG | ecosystem: Environmental > Aquatic > Freshwater > Lake > Sediment | place...
GTCGTACCCCGCCTTCGCCAACCAAACCGCGTTGCGCCCATAGCCGCTCTGGTCGGCGCCGGCGGCTACGATTGCCGGGGCGGCGGCATAGCTGGTGACCGGTGGGTTGATGCCATCGTTCGCTCGCACCCAGAGGTGATAGGTACCGGAGGGCAATTTGCTCAGGTCAACTACCTTAGTAACCAATTGTCCACCCAACTCGGCGACGTTGGTCACGTTATACTCAGCCAGCAATTGCCCCTCGTAGCGCGGAATGGTTTGGGTGTCGGGGAGACCGTTGGTGCCGGTGACGGTAAAGGCGCCGCTGATCGCGCCGGGGTTGACGTAGATCTGCACCGTGGTCGGGTTGAGATCCGAGGTCAACTGCCAGCTTACTTGCGTCGCGGCCAAGTTGGTGGCATCGACCGCCACCGTCCCCAAGATCGGCGGGCTGTCCGGCCCTTCCACGCTCAGTTGGAACGGCGTGTTGGTGGTGTCGCCGATGACTTTCACCTTCCAGCTTTCGCCCATCAACGCTTGATCCACACTGAAAGTTGTGTAGTAGACTGGCGAGTAGAGCGCATCCTCACGCTGGACAATGCGCACATCAAAATTCGGCACAGCATCGCCCACATCATTGGTGGCAAAGAAGGTGTAGACGCCGCCATCGGCCAGGGTGACATTGAGCGCTGCCGCCACCAGCGCATTGGTGCTGCGATGACGCAACTCGATGGTGTTGGCGCCGGCGTTGAGCAACGCATAGGGGGAGTCGAACAGGGTGTCGATATTGCTAAAGAGCGGCGTGCCATTCACAACCATGGTGATGCCCGGTGTGGCGAGGTTGACAAAGCGCACTTTGGCCTTGCCCAGAGTCGCCGGCGCTGTGGTCTCATCGTCGAGAATGAGTACGCCCTGGCCCGCACTATCGAAGGTGACGAGGCTCGTCTGCGTGTCCGTGATCAGCTCCAGATCCGCTTGCAGCACCACATTCGTTGTGCCGGTTTTGCGCAATTCAATGCTATGGCTGCCCGGTTTCAACGTTAGCGGCGTGAGCCAGACTGTATCCTGCGGGTCGAGATCGTTGTAAATGGCGACGCCATTCACCCGCAGATCCAACGCCATCAAAACGGGATCAAAGGAGACCGGGGTGAAGAGCAGCTGCGCCGACGCCAGCGCATCTTCGTCGCTGACCGGCTCGACAAAGTTGCCATTGATCGTGGCCGGCGTCGTCTTTTCCTGACCCCAAGTGACAGATTGGGTATAGTCAATCTTGTAATTGGCGATGGAAGCGTAGTTGGCGGCGGTTACTTCCTGTCCGCCGGGCGTGAAGATCGACAGGCCCAGCGGCTTGGTGGTGATCAGGTTGAAGAGAACATCGCCGTGGCGAATCAGATTCACCTGCGAGATGACATCGGTGGCGCCGGCGGCCTGCACCCCGGTCAGATCGATGGTCGGTTTGGTCAGCGGAATGTCAATGATAACACCAGCATCCTGACCGGCGGCGTCTTGCAGGAAGGTGACGCCATTGGTGGCCGCCGCGTTGACGGTCGCGCCGCTGCGCAGCGCTTCCTGCCAGGCGGCGCGGGCCACCGCTAAAAAGGGTGGCGTGATCAAGCGGAACTGATCCACATTGCGGAAGGTCAATTTCCCACGGTCATTGACAAAGAAGCCCGCCGAGCCAAAGCCCAGCACATCCACCACCCCCTTGAAGCCGAAGTCGCGGTTGGTAAATTCACCCGCCTCGACGCGTGCCGCGGCCAGCGTCGGCAAGTCAAAGGGGGGCAATTTGATACAGAAGGCAGGGATGATGGTTTCGCCAAACAAGCCCTTGAGCGCTTTGGTACACTTTTCGCCAAAGGAGCCTTTTTTCATCTCAATCGCCACTCGCCCGGAGCCGGCAAAGGTGAATTGACCGCCGCTGCGAGTAAAGGCGGTGATGCTGACATCGGTGGTATAGGGAATAAAGCCAAAGAAGCTGGTGGATTGGATGCGCGCTTTGAAGCCCTGGGCCACAATCGTAGCATCGGCTTCGGCCATCTTGAAGACCAAGACCGTCAGCGTCCCGCCCAGATCAAGTTGGAAGGGGTTGAGGCGCAAACTCATCGAGCCATCGACCGAAACAATTGGCCCCACCACCGGTAAGCTCTTGCCGGCCTGCAGCTCCACTTCGATATCCACCTGTTCACGACCGGGGATGACTGTGACTTCGCCGCTCACGGAGGTGAGGAAAAGGCCAGTGGAGCCAATGGGCAAGCCGGGATCACAACCGGCGCTCGCCCGCACCGCGCCCAAGCGCAACGCTTCGACCGCTGCCGGGCTGCCGGCCTCGGCGCTGGTCAATGGCCCCATAGGGGCGACGGCTGTGTTGCTTGTGCTGGGGGTACCGGCGGCAATCGCCAGCACCGTCTGCCCCTGGGCATTGGCAAAGATGGTGACGCCGGCGGCGATGGTGCATTCGCGGCCATCAGCGGCCTTGCCCTTTTTGATATTGGGAATGGTCAGCGCACCATCGGCGCGGATCTCAAAGCCGGTGGCGACGCTGGTGAGCGAACCGCTCAGGTCCAGCGCAAAGCCGCTACTGGTGCGGATGGTGGGCAGGTTGATCCGCCCTGTGCCAAATTTGACGCCGCCTGTATCAATTGAGGTCGGCACCGAAATCAGCGCGGTCAGACCGCCAAACTCACGCGGCATCTTGAGTTCGGGCCGGGTGATGTGCAGGGTCGGGCGCTCATTGACATAGACGATCTGTACGCCACCGGCCACCAGTTGCACCCCGGCCACATTCAACTCAAAGTTGGGAATGGTGGCGGCGCTGAATTGATTGCGGGCATTGACGTTGCCGCTAAAGGCCAGGCTGCTCAGGGTCGTGCCATTGGTGGTGAGGCTCATGCGCCCGTTGACCGTACAACTGCTGCTGGTCAAATTGCTGATCACCACGTTTTCAATGCGCACCGAAACCCGTTTGAAGGCGACGTTCGATGAAAATTCGATCAGCGTAATCGCGTTGCCGGAACAATAGCTCAGGGTGTTCACCGGCGTCGGTGAGGGCGTGGGCGATGGCGTTGGGCCAAGAGTGGGCGTCGGTGGTGGCAGATTGGGGGTGGCCGTTGGCGTTGCAGTCGGCGTCGCGGTGGGGGTTGGCTCGGGGAGATTGTTGATCGTGATCAGCAGGTTCTGCTCAAAGCTGTTACCGCTGTTGTCTGTGCTGCGCACGCGAATGGTGTGGATCGCTTTGAATTCAAAGTCGAGGACGGCGGCAGTGCGCAGTTCGCGGCCCACGATGGCGAAGAGAAAATTATCATCGCTGCCAGAGCCATCGACCAGGGTGTAGGTATGGTCGAGCACGCCGGGCGAATCGGGGTCGACGGAGCTAAAGATGCCGACGCTGGTCCCCTCCGGGCGATTCTCATCGATGCGCGCGTTGCTCAAAGTAATGGCCGTGGGCGGATCGTTCGCATCGGCCCCTTGCAGGGTCACGGTTTGTGTAAAGGTGGCCCCGTCGGGGTCACGCACCTGCACGCCGATCCGGTAGCTTGCCTTCCCGCGCCCAACCAGCGATTGCGTCAAGACCAGATTGACCAGACCGTCGGCGGTGCGTTCGATGGCGAAGAAAGCGTTGTCATTGTCCGTGCCGGTGAGGGTGAAGAGAAACTCGCGGTCGCTCGTGCGCGTGCGGCAATCCGGGTTGATAAAGATGACATTGCAGGACAGATCCGGGTCACGCGCCATGATCTGCCCGATGACGCTGTTCACGGCGGTATTTTCACTCAGGGGTGGCGGAGCTGCTGTACCAAAGATCGTGGCGCGCAGGAGGATCTCGGTGGGCGCATCGTTGACCCCTTCAATCGTCACATCCACCGTGGTTTGGCGTGTCTTGGTGAGATCGCCATTATGCACGACGTAGAAAAAGGAGTCGCGGCCAAAGAAATTGGCGTTGGGCGTGTAGCGAAGCTGGTTGCCGACAATTTCCACGCGACCATTGCGCGGCGTCCCGGCGGCAAACAAGACCAGCGGATTGCCATTCGGCTCGCTGTCATTGGCCAGCACGTCGATCAAGATCGGCGTATCTTCGAGCGTCGTTACGGTATCACTTTGCGGGTCTGGCGCTTGGGCCAGAGGTGCGGCCTGTGCCCCCGTCGCCGGTAGACAGAACCAGCAGAGCAGCAAGAGCCAAATTGCTCTTCGGCCCCGTTGACGCAGGCATGATACATCCAGAAAACTCATCGATCCAGCTATCATTGCTTTATTCCTTTCGTTGCGCTTTCCGCATCACTGCTTCCAGATAGACTAACGCCGATTCCACATCCCCAAAGAGGCGCGCCGTCCCCCCGTTCACCGGTTTGAGCAGCACGCGCCACTGGTCAGACGCCCGCTCCCAGGTCAGCCGGATCACAAACGCTTGATTGATTTCGGCGTTGGCGGCCAGATGATCTGCGGAACCGGGTGTCGTCTGTGTCATGGGGGCTAGCATAGCCGGCGACCGTAGCGAGATCGTAGCAAGGTGGCTACGAATTTTTGGGGTACGATTTGCATTGAGGCTGGGTTGGGGTACAATGCCCTGCATGGATGGGCCGATGAATGAACAACGTGAAACCGTAGTGGCGCTCCTACGTCAGCGCGGTGTCAGCTATCTTGCGCCGAGCGACGCCGTAGCCACGGTCGCAATCGCCTCTGACGATGCGTTGCTACTGGCGTTACTAAGACAGCCCGACTCACGCTTGCAATTAGCGTTGATCCCGTTGCTGTTACGCTACCCGCATCTAGCGGAACGGGTGGCAATGCTGACCGATCAACTCGAGCCACAGTTTGCTATCGAACTGCAAATGCTATACATGGCTGCGGTCTATCTGCAACGACTGTGGAAGACACGGCTTGGTTTTTATCTGGACACTGTCCCGTTATTACCGGATCTGTTTTCTCAGCAACTAGACTTGCCACCAGCCGAAGAACGGTTTGGCAAACATGGGCTTTACGACCTCGCAGACGCCTGGAAAACTCGTTCGCGTTACCCATTTGACCGGCTGGCCGCCTTGAACACCACCATGGATCTATTCTTTGAACAATTAAAAATAGAGCAACGGGTACAAGACCATGCGCCAACGCGTTGATCAGCAGTGCATCGAGCATTTTCTCCAGCAACTTGGTCGTCACTTTCCCAAGGATGTGTTTCATTTTGACCTGTACAGCACCGCGTTAAGCAAAATTGAGCGCGGTACCGAAAATGATTTCGCCGATGTGTTAATGTTGCTTCAAACGGGCCGATTAGATGGTGAAATGCTTCAAAATTGCTTTCGGGAAATTCTGCCGCGCTATGCGACGGAAAGTTTAAAGCAAGATCCAGTCGAGTTTCAACGCAAATTCGCTACTCTCTTTACAATATGGCGAGAGAATCCTTCTGCATAGACACCCCCGATTGTTTACCTACCACAGTAGATAATTGCATAAATGAGCGCACGCGACTATCTGGATTTTGACCTACAAATTGACGAGGTGGCAGATGGTGGCTACCGCGCCCGTGTGCTCCATTCGCCGGTTGGGCAAGCGGAAGAGAGCTTCGACTTGCCCTTTTCTGCGTTGGAGATCGAAAACTTTATCCTGCGGGTTGGGCGTCCACGCCGTGGCGTGCGACGGATCAATTCACCGGAGATGAACGAGGCACGCAAGTTTGGCAGCCGATTATACGACGCCGTTTTTCAAGGCGGGCTGCAAAGTTGTCTGCTGCGCAGCATTGATTACGCCACACAACAAGAACGGGGTGTCCGGCTGCGGCTGCGGCTACCACCGTCATTGATTGAACTGCCGTGGGAGTATCTCTACGATACTACCTATCAGCGTTTTTTGGCCCATTCGACCGGCACGCCGATTGTCCGCTATGTCGAGCTGCCCCAGACCCTCAAACCGCTTGCTGTAACTCCGCCGCTCAAGGTGTTGGTGATGATCGCCACACCCAGTGATTACGAACCACTGGACGTTGAAGCTGAATGGCAAAAGATCAAAACGGCCGTGCAGACATTGGAGCAAAACGGCCTGTTGCAATTGACGCGCCTGCCTGTGGCACAAGGGGAGGGAGCCACGCTCGCCGCGCTCCAGAAACAACTCCGCCGTGAGCACTATCACATTTTGCATTTTATCGGTCATGGCGGTTTTGACGCGCAGACGCAGGATGGCGTGTTGCTGTTCCAGGCCGAAGACGGGCGCAGCCGCTTGGTAGGCGGCAATTACCTGGGCACGCTGCTGCACGATCATCCATCGCTACGCCTGGTGCTCCTCAATGCCTGCGAAGGGGCGCGCACGTCCAAAAGTGACCCGTTTGCGGGGGTGACGCAACAATTGATGCGCCAGGGCATCCCGGCGGTGATCGCCATGCAATTTGAGATCACCGATACCGCGGCGATCCTGTTGGCGCGCGAATTTTACGATGCCCTGGTCAGCGGCTACCCGGTGGATGGCGCGCTGGCGGAGGCGCGCAAAGCGCTCTTCACGACCGGGAATGACATCGAGTGGGGCACGCCCGTCCTCTATTTGCGGGCGACCGATGGCCACTTGTTTGACGTTGCTGCCCAACCGTCCAGCTTCGTATTGTCAGCACACAGGCCAGACATGGCCGCAGAGCGCGCAGCGGAGCGCAGTAAAACCCGGACACCCACGGCGGCAGCGGAGTCTATCAACGCAAAGGGGTGGCAACGATGGGGGGCGCTGTTGTTGCTGGTCGTGCTCCTGGTTGTCGCTGGCTTTGCGCTATGGACGTGGCTTGAAACTAGAGAGGAGCCTCACCCCACAGCTACATTGATCGCTTCCTCGGTATCCGCTACTGATGCTCCAGCGACGCAAGAAGGGACACCCGGCGTAGCACCACCGCCATCCACCCCGCCAGCCGTCTCCAGCCTTGACCCGCTCAGCCGCACGATCTGGCTAGACGAGGCAGAAAACGCCATTGATGAAGAGAATTATCCGGCGGCCCGGGAGATGTATGAGCGTCTCTTGGCGGCCAATCCCGAAGACATCGACGCGCTGCGGGGGCTGGCCAGGACAGTGCGCCGCCTAGGGAGCAATGCAGAAGCGCTACGCATCCTTGATCAAGCGATCAAGCTGGCCCCCGCTGATCCATACGTAAACTACGCATTGGGGCAGTTGTACGCCGAAGCTTTTGACGACAACCCGCGCGCGTTGGATTACCTGGCAACCGCCATTGAAACGGGAACACCGGCCCTCCGCCGCGACATCTATGCCTATCGCGCCAACCTCTACAAGAGTATTGGTGAGTACAGCAAAGCGGTCGCCGATATGAACGAAGTGATCACGACCAACTCGAATAGCGACGACTTTGTCCAACGAGCACGGTTGTATCAAGCCTGGGGCAACGAAAAAGCGGCTAAGCGAGATTTTACGACGGCGATCGAACGTGCGCCGAATGTAGGCAAATACCATTTATACCGCGCCGATTTTTATGCGCAGTTCAATCGGGTGGAGCAGGCCCTGGCAGATTACGGCAGCTTTCTCAAGTTGCGCGACCCAGACGAAATTCAAAGTGTAATCAACAAGGCCGAGACTTATATTCGGCTGCACAGCGCTGCACCGACACCAACCCTTGCTGCTGGCACGATCATGACGAACGCAATCGATGGCGCGCGCTATGTCTATGTGCCCGCTGGCCCCTTCATCATGGGATTGGATGAGGGTGGATTTGACGAAAAACCACAACACGAAGTCGAGCTGGATGCGTTTTGGATCATGCAGACGGAAGTGACCAACGAACAGTATGAAAAGTGTGTGCAGGCCGACATCTGTACCTTACCCTTCAACCCCACATGGGGTACCGACGAATTTTGGGCCAAGTACGACCAACACCCCGTCACCTATGTGACGTGGGAGCAGGCCACAGTCTACGCAGAATGGGCCGGCGGACGCCTGCCCACGGAAGCCGAATGGGAAAAGGCGGCGCGCGGTATGGACGGGCGTCTCTACCCCTGGGGCAGCCAACAGCCAACTGCGCAGCGCCTGAACTTTGACAAGCAGATCGGTGAACCGCAGCCCGTTGGCCGTTACCCCGACGGGGCCAGCCCTTATGGCGCATTAGACATGGCGGGCAACGTGTGGGAATGGGTCATCGATTGGTACGACCCCGACTACTATTACACGTCACCCAGCGAGAACCCAACAGGGCCACCCACCGGCGAAAGACGCGTCTTGCGCGGCGGCGCCTATGACAGCCCAGCGAGTGATGTCGGTTCCTATTACCGCGAGGGGGGTGGGATGAGTGACAAGTATGACGATTCTGGTTTCCGGGTAGTACAAGAGGTAGTCGCCGATTGATCATCTCAAGATCAATCCCGATTATGTTGTTCAGCTGTCGATGTTGGGGATGGTAAGAATTTTGCGCTTGCGTTGAAATGTGCATTGGTTGGCAAACTCTATGTTTTTGAGTACACTGTTGGAGAAGCAACTTGTAGTCTAAGGGGATAAATAAATGGAAGTCGTAGCAACCGACGAAAAAGTGACCACGGTGTCCGTTCCGCCCTCAGCACCGGTTAACAGGTCTGTGGTTCGTCAAGGGCAGCCACGCACCCCACCGTTGGAGAGTGGCGATCATCTGACGCGGAGCGAATTTGAACGACGTTACAACGCCCATCCTGAAATCAAAAAAGCCGAATTAATCGAAGGAGTCGTGTACGTGGCATCCCCGGTGAAAGTTCGTCAACATGGTGTTCCTCATGCAAGTATTAGTACATGGTTTGGTACTTACTGTGCTTTTACACCCAGCATTTGGATCACCGATAACAGCACCTACCGCCTGGACAATGATAACGAACCGCAACCCGACCTCACTATTTGGATCGACGCGAGCAAAGGGGGCCGGGCCACCATTTCATCCGATGATTATCTGGAAGGTGTCCCCGAACTTGTGGTTGAAGTCTCTGGCAGTAGTGCCACGCTGGATCTGCGCCAAAAGTTGCGTGCGTATCGCCGGATTGGAATCCAGGAATATTTGGTACTGCTGATACATGAGCAAGAGCTCCGCTGGTTTACTTGGCAAGAGGGTGAGTATATACAGATGCCACCGGACGAAAAGGGTATTCTCCGCAGCCAGGTTTTTCCCGGTTTATGGCTCGATGCGCAACGCTTTTGGGCTGGCGATCTGGCTGGGGTGTTGGCCGTGCTGCAAACAGGGCTTGACTCAGCCGAGCATAGAGCGTTTGTGGCGCGATTGGCCCTTGCGCCAGTCAAATAGAAAATTGTTTGGTATACTCCGCTGTGATTCTGTTATAATCCAGCAAGCGACAATTGTGTAGAATGCCGGACAGACGTGATGGTGGATCTGCTACAAATCAAATTACTAGGCGGGTTTGCGGTCTCCTTAGCGGGGCAGCCGGTCATGGGGTTTCGGTCGGCCAAAGCGCGGGCGCTGCTCGCCTATCTGGCTGCCCAGCCAGGACGTGAGCATCTGCGCCCCACGCTGGCGACGCTGCTCTGGGGCGATCTGCCGGAGCGCGCGGCCAAGACCAATCTGCGCATCGAGCTATCCAACCTGCACAAGGCGCTGGCCCACCATCCGGGACTGCTCATCACCCGCAACACGGTGCGCTTGGACCTCGCCGCCGCCACTGTGGACGTGGTCGACTTTCAGCATGAACTGACCAGCTTTCTGGCGCTCCCCATTGAAACGCAACAGATGGCGTTGGCTCAACTGACAGCGGCAGTAGACGAGTATCAGGGCGAGTTTCTGCGCGGGTTTCTAGTGGCCGACGCCCCAGAGTTTGACGAATGGCGCATGCTGACGCAGGAACAGCTTCACGAAGGGGCCATGAATGCGTTAACCCTGTTGCAACAGCACTATGCCGAACAGGGCAACTGGGCGGCGCTGGCTGAGATGGCGCAGCGTCAACTGGTATTGGTACCCTGGCAGGAGAGCGCCCACCGCAACCTGATCGGGGCGCTGGCCGCCCAAAACCAACGAACGGCCGCGTTGGAGCAATATGCCCGCTGCGTGGCGGTGCTTCAGGCCGAGTTGGGCGTGGAGCCAGCCCCGGCCACGCAAGAGATCGCCGCACGGCTGCGCAGTAACGGTGCGAGCGCCAGCCCGCTCCTGTCGCCGTTGGCCCGCCATAATCTCCCGCAATCGCTCAAAACAATGGTTGGTCGCCGCGCCGAGATCGAACAGGTCTATACCCTTGTCCAGCAGGAACGGTTGGTCACGCTGCTGGGGATCGGCGGGGTGGGCAAATC
>Ga0224722_1002304_pt1 | contig 10202 bp, 7 predicted proteins | sample Balambano_FR1_Me_FD_161646 | JGI IMG/M metagenome (GOLD analysis project Ga0224722, IMG submission 161646) | Freshwater sediment microbial communities from Lake Towuti, South Sulawesi, Indonesia - Balambano_FR1_MetaG | ecosystem: Environmental > Aquatic > Freshwater > Lake > Sediment | place...
GCGACAACATCAAGATGGTTGTTACCCTGATTGCACCGATCGCGATGGACGACGGCCTGCGTTTCGCCATCCGTGAAGGTGGCCGTACCGTAGGTGCCGGTGTTGTAGCTAAAGTTATCGCTTAATCTTTGGCTTACATAAATAAAGCAAAGCCCCTATAATAGGGGCTTTCTTATGCAGGGGCGTAGTTCGAATTGGTAGAACAGCGGTCTCCAAAACCGATGGTTGCGGGTTCGAGTCCTGCCGCCCCTGCCATATACCTCGTCTCGTACGGGGCTTTTGTGTCTTTGGTTACGTCAGATACAGGTGGGTTGTATGAGTGTTAGTTCTGAGAGCCAGGGCGGAAGCAAGGATACCCTGCTTTGGGGCCTGGTTTTCATTATCCTGGCGGCCGCTGTAGTGGGTAATTACCTGCTCAACGACGTCGTCGCTGCCGTCCGCGCCCTGGGTGTGGTCGTTGTCATTGCTGCTGCCGGTGCAGTAGCCCTGCAAACCACCAAGGGAAAGGCGACACTGGCATTTGCCCGTGAGTCTCGCCTGGAAGTCCGCAAGGTCGTATGGCCGACCCGCCAGGAAGCCATTCAGACAACCCTGATTGTGCTGGCGGTGACTGCCGTGATGGGGCTGTTGCTGTTCATTCTGGACGGTGCCTTGGTCTGGTTGGTCAACCTGATTACCGGTGTGTAAGGATAAGCCATGACTGAACAACGTGAACAACGTATGAGATGGTATGTGGTGCAGGCGTTTTCCGGCTATGAAGGCCGTGTTGCCAAATCCCTGCGTGAACATATCAAGATGCATGGCATGGAAGACATGTTCGGTGAAGTGCTGGTCCCGACCGAAGAAGTGGTCGAGATGCGCGCTGGCCAGAAGCGCAAGAGTGAGCGCAAGTTTTTCCCGGGCTACGTCCTGGTTCAGATGATCATGGATGAGACCACATGGCACCTGGTACGCAACGTACCGCGCGTCATGGGCTTCATTGGTGGCACCTCTGATCGTCCTGCTCCTATCTCTGATAAAGAAGCGGATGCCATCCTCAATCGTCTGCAAGATGCCCACGACAAGCCGCGTCCGAAAACCCTGTTTGAACCGGGTGAAATGGTGCGGGTTGCCGATGGTCCGTTCGCCGACTTCAACGGTACCGTTGAAGAGGTGGACTACGAAAAGAGCCGCGTGAAGGTCTCCGTTTTGATCTTCGGTCGTTCTACACCGGTAGAGCTGGATTTTGGTCAGGTCGAAAAGGGCTGATTAAACTCTGTTCGTTAACGGTTGTCAGGGGCAGCGAATGTCATTATAATTCGCTGCCCCTTTATTAGTTGGGGAGCCGTTTGCAGGAGCATGTCTCCGAGGCGTTAGAACCCATTTCTGAGGTATTTTTGTAATGGCTAAGAAAGTCACAGCTTATATCAAGCTGCAAGTTAAGGCTGGCAGTGCTAACCCCAGCCCTCCCGTTGGTCCTGCTCTGGGTCAGCACGGTGTGAACATCATGGAATTCTGTAAGGCGTTCAACGCCCGTACAGAAAAGCTGGAAAAAGGCTCACCGACTCCGGTCGTGATCACCGTTTACAGCGACCGTTCCTTCACCTTCGAAACCAAGACTCCGCCCGCTTCCTTCCTGCTGAAGAAAGCTGCTGGTATCCAGTCTGGTTCTGCCAAGCCGAACAAAGACAAGGTTGGTAAGGTGACTGTGGCTCAGCTGCAAGAAATCGCCAAGACCAAAGAGCCGGATATGACCGGTGCCGATCTGGATGCAAAAGTACGTTGCATCGCCGGCTCCGCTCGTTCCATGGGCCTGGTAGTGGAGGATTAAGACAATGGCAAAACTTTCCAAGCGTATGCGCGTTATTCGCGAAAAAGTTGACGGTACCAAAGAGTACTCCATCAACGAAGCCATTGCCCTGCTGAAAGAACTGGCTACTGCCAAGTTCGTTGAAAGCGTTGACGTTGCCGTTAACCTGGGTATCGATGCTCGTAAATCCGACCAAAACGTACGTGGTGCAACTGTACTGCCGCACGGTACCGGTCGTGAAGTGCGCGTAGCCGTATTCACCCAAGGTGCCAACGCCGAAGCTGCCAAAGCTGCCGGTGCTGAACTGGTTGGTATGGACGAGCTGGCCGATCTGGTCAAGAAAGGCGAGATGAACTTCGACGTAGTTATCGCATCCCCGGATGCCATGCGCGTTGTTGGTCAGCTGGGTCAAATCCTGGGCCCGCGCGGTCTGATGCCGAACCCGAAAGTTGGTACTGTAACTCCTAACGTTGCCGAAGCCGTCAAGAACGCCAAGGCTGGTCAGGTTCGTTACCGTAATGACAAGAACGGTATCATTCACACCACTCTGGGCAAGGTTTCTTTCAACGAAGTTCAGCTGAAAGAAAACTTGGAAGCTCTGCTGGTTGCCCTGAAAAAGGCCAAGCCGTCTTCCGCCAAGGGTGTATTCATCAAGAAAGTTAGCATCTCCACCACCATGGGTGCCGGTGTTGCCGTAGACCAAGCTTCTCTGGAAGCTCAGGCCTAATTGATGGATTTTACAAGGCGCAAAATTTAATCTATAATTTTGCGCCTTGATTGGTTGGGGGTTTCGACCTCCGTCCAAGACCGCAGGTGGCTGCAAGGCCTTAATCCTTCCTGCGTAGACGGTGCCGGAAACCCAGCGAGAAAGATTTCTTTCTCTTCTGGAATCCTGCTACCGCATCGTTCCCCTCTGTTGTAAAGGTAGGGGGGATGTGTCAGTACTGGGTCATTTGACCCGGATTCAATCCAGGAGTTAAGCCAATGGCATTGGGACTCGAAGACAAAAAGGCAATTGTTGCTGAAGTCAACGAAGCTGCCAAAGGCGCTCTTTCTGCAGTTGTAGCCGATTCTCGCGGTGTGACTGTAGAGAAGATGACCAGCCTGCGTAAATCTGCTCGCGAAGCCGGTGTGTACATGCGCGTTGTGCGTAACACCCTGCTGCGTCGCGCAGTTGAAGGTACCGAATTCGGTTGCCTGAACGACGTATTGTCTGGTCCTACCTTGATTGCTTTCTCTAACGAACACCCGGGCGCTGCCGCTCGTCTGTTCAAAGAGTTTGCCAAAGCGAACCAAAAGTTCGAAATCAAGGCTGGCGCTTTTAACGGTGAGTTTATCGCCGCAGCACAAATTGATCGTCTGGCCACGCTGCCGACCTACGACGAAGCAATTGCGAAGTTGATGGCTACCATGAAGGAAGCCTCTGCTGGCAAGCTGGTTCGTACCATCGCTGCTGTGCGTGATCAGAAGCAAGCTGCTGCTTGATTCTCGCCTATTTAGGCTGTTTGAGTTTATTCAACATCAGGAATTTTTGTCATGTCTATCACTAAAGACCAAATTATCGAAGCCGTTGCTTCCATGTCCGTAATGGAAGTTGTTGAGCTGATCGAAGCTATGGAAGAGAAGTTCGGTGTTTCTGCCGCTGTTGCTGTTGCTGCCGGTCCGGCCGCTGAAGCAGTAGAAGAGAAGACCGAGTTCGACGTAGTTCTGACTGCTGCCGGTGCCAACAAAGTTGCCGTCATCAAAGCCGTTCGTGGCGCCACCGGTCTGGGCCTGAAAGAAGCCAAAGACCTGGTAGAAGCTGCTCCGGCTAACCTGAAAGAAGCCGTCTCCAAAGACGAAGCTGAAGCTCTGAAGAAAGAGCTGGAAGCTGCCGGTGCTTCTGTTGAGATCAAATAATCTGCATTTATGTAGATTAGCCTGATAAAACAGGCTAGGGCTGGTGAATTTTTGTTCACCAGCCTTTTTGCGCTGTAGACTGAGAGCATTTCACACCGTTTACGACTCTCGGTGCACCAGCAATCCGGACTGTTTTCATTCGTCCGGGCCAACACAAAACGGTGTTGAGACAGAGCTGTCCCGTGGGACAGAGTGGGTCACTTATCAGCGAGCTGAGGAACCCTATGGTTTACTCTTATACCGAAAAAAAACGCATTCGTAAGGACTTCGGTAAGCGAGACCAGGTACTGGACACGCCTTATCTGTTGTCCATTCAGCTGGACTCCTTCAAGCAGTTCATCGAGGCTGACCCGGAAGGTGAATATGGCCTAGAGGCCGCTTTCCGTAGCGTTTTCCCGATCACCAGTTACTCCGGTAGTGCTGAGCTTCAGTATGTCAGCTATCGCCTGGGTGAGCCGGTATTTGACGTAAAAGAATGCCAGATCCGTGGAGTGACCTACTCCGCGCCGCTGCGTGTCAAGCTTCGTATGGTTCTGTACGACCGTGAAGCAGCTGCCGGCACCGTCAAAGACATCAAGGAACAAGAAGTATACATGGGCGAAATTCCGCTCATGACCGAGAACGGCACCTTTGTTATCAATGGTACCGAGCGGGTAATCGTCTCCCAGCTGCATCGTAGCCCGGGCGTCTTCTTCGACCACGATAAAGGCAAAACACATTCATCCGGTAAGGTGCTGTATAACGCTCGCGTTATTCCCTACCGTGGCTCCTGGCTGGACTTCGAGTTCGATGCGAAAGACAACCTGTTTGTCCGTATCGACCGTCGTCGTAAACTGCCGGCATCCATTATTCTGCGTGCCCTGGATTTCAGTTCCGAACAGATTCTGGCCACCTTCTTCGAGACCATCGGTTTCGAAGTCAAAGATGGCAAGTTGATGATGGATCTGGTGCCGGAGCGCCTGCGTGGTGAAACTGCGACCTTTGACATCGTGGCCAATGGCGCCGTGGTGGTTGAGACCGGTCGTCGAGTGACTGCGCGTCACATCCGTCAGTTGGAAAAAGATTCCGTTACCCAGATTGAGGTACCGGTTGAGTATGTTGTTGGCAAAGTTGCTGCCAAGGACTACGCACATCCGCAAACTGGCGAGATGGTAGTGACTGCCAACCAGGCGCTGAGCCTGGAAGCGGTAGCCAACCTCTCCCAAGCCGGCTTCAAGCACTTCGAGGTTCTGTTCACCAATGAACTGGATCACGGTGCCTACATGTCCGAGACCCTGCGTATCGACTCCAGCTCCAGCCGCCTGGAAGCGCTGGTCGAAATCTATCGCATGATGCGTCCGGGTGAGCCGCCGACTCGTGAAGCCGCAGAACAGCTGTTCGAGAACCTGTTCTTCTCTTCCGAGCGTTACGACCTGTCTACCGTAGGTCGGATGAAGTTCAACCGCCGTCTGGCTCGTGAAGACGAGACCGGCGTGGGTACTTTGACCAAAGACGACATCGTCGATGTGATGAAGCGCCTGATCGACATCCGTAACGGCAATGACGAGGTGGATGATATCGACCACCTGGGTAACCGTCGTATCCGTTCTGTCGGTGAAATGGCTGAAAACCAGTTCCGCGTCGGTCTGGTACGTGTCGAGCGTGCGGTCAAGGAGCGTCTCTCCCTGGGCGACCTGGACACCCTGATGCCGCAGGATCTGATCAACGCCAAGCCGATCTCCGCCGCAGTCAAAGAGTTCTTTGGTTCCAGCCAGCTGTCCCAGTTCATGGACCAGAACAACCCGCTGTCCGAAGTGACCCACAAGCGCCGTATCTCCGCGCTGGGCCCGGGCGGTTTGACTCGTGAGCGTGCCGGCTTTGAAGTTCGAGACGTACACCCGACCCACTACGGTCGTCTGTGCCCCATCGAAACTCCTGAAGGTCCGAACATCGGTCTGATCAACTCTCTGTCCGTGTACTCTCGTACCAACGAGTACGGTTTCCTCGAGACCCCGTACCGCAAGGTCATTGACGGTGTGATCACCGACGAAGTGGACTATCTGTCTGCTATTGAAGAAGGCAAGTACGTGATCGCACAGGCTAACGCCGCGACCACCGAAGATGGCCGTCTGAAAGATGAATTGATCCCGTGCCGTCACAAAGGTGAATCCACCTTTATGAACGCCGACCAGATCCAGTATATGGACGTGAGCCCGCAGCAGATCGTATCTGTGGCAGCGGCCCTGATCCCGTTCCTGGAACACGATGACGCGAACCGCGCATTGATGGGTTCAAACATGCAACGTCAGGCTGTACCGACTCTACGCGCCGACAAGCCGCTGGTTGGTACCGGTATGGAACGCGCTGTGGCCGTTGACTCCGGTGTTACCGTAGTGGCCAAGCGTGGCGGCATGATCGACTATGTCGATGCCTCCCGTATCGTTATCAAGGTCAACGAAGATGAGCTGCTGCCTGGCGAAGCCGGCATCGACATCTACAGCCTGACTAAATACACCCGTTCCAACCAGAACACCTGTATCAACCAGCGTCCGTGCGTGATGTTGGGCGAGCCGGTGATGGCGGGCGACGTGCTGGCTGACGGCCCGTCCACCGACCTGGGTGAACTGGCGCTGGGTCAGAACCTGCGCGTCGCGTTCATGCCGTGGAACGGTTACAACTTCGAAGACTCGATCCTGGTGAACGAGCGTGTTGTTCAGGAAGATCGCCTGACCACCATTCACATCCAGGAACTGGCCTGTATCTCCCGTGACACCAAGCTGGGTCCGGAAGAGATCACTGCTGACATCCCGAACGTGGGTGAAGCCGCTCTGTCCAAGCTGGACGAGTCCGGTATCGTCTACGTGGGTGCAGAAGTGAAGGGCGGCGACATTCTGGTCGGTAAGGTAACGCCGAAAGGTGAAACCCAGCTGACTCCGGAAGAGAAGCTGCTGCGCGCCATCTTCGGTGAGAAGGCGTCCGACGTGAAGGACTCTTCCCTGCGTGTGCCGAACGGTGTGTACGGTACCGTGGTTGACGTGCAGGTCTTTACCCGCGATGGCGTGGAAAAAGACAAGCGCGCCAAAGAAATCGAAGAGATGCAGCTGAAGGAAGCGAAGAAGGACTTGACCGAAGAGTTCAAGATCCTGGAAGACGGCATTTTCGGCCGCTCCCGCAACCTGCTGCTGGCCGCCGGTTACAGCGAAGACCGTCTGAACAAGCTCGATCGCTCCAAGTGGTTTGAACTGGCCATCGAAGATGAAGCCAAGCAAATCGAGCTGGAACAGATCGCTGAACAGCACGTTGAGCTGAAGGCCGAGTTCGACAAGAAATTCGAGAACAAGCGTCGCAAGATCATCCAGGGCGATGACCTGGCGCCGGGCGTACTGAAGATCGTCAAGGTCTATCTGGCCGTCAAGCGTCGCATCCAGCCGGGTGACAAGATGGCGGGTCGTCACGGTAACAAGGGTGTTATCTCCAAGATCTGTCCGGTCGAGGATATGCCCCATGACGAGTACGGCCGTCCGGTCGACATCGTTCTGAACCCGTTGGGCGTACCGTCCCGTATGAACATCGGTCAGATCCTCGAAGTGCACCTGGGCCTCGCGGCCAAGGGCATCGGCGAGAAGATCGACCGCATGGTCAAGGAACAGCGCGAACTGCACGAGATGCGTGACTTCCTGCAACAGGTCTATGACCTGGGCGAGAAAGACACCCAGCAAGTGAACGTGGCCGAGCTGTCCGACGACGACGTACGTACCCTGGTTGGTAACCTGCGCAAGGGTCTGCCGGTCGCTACGCCGGTCTTTGATGGCGCCAAAGAGCGTGAAATCAAGGCCCTGCTGAAGCTGGCCGACCTGCCGGAATCCGGTCAGATCGCCCTGTTCGACGGTCGTACCGGTAACGCCTTCGAGCGTAAGGTCACCGTGGGTTACATGTACATGCTGAAGCTGAACCACCTGGTAGACGACAAGATGCACGCGCGTTCTACCGGTTCTTACAGCCTGGTTACCCAGCAGCCGCTGGGTGGTAAGGCACAGTTCGGTGGTCAGCGTTTCGGTGAGATGGAAGTGTGGGCCCTGGAGGCTTACGGTGCGGCATATACCCTGCAGGAGATGCTGACCGTCAAGTCTGACGATGTGAACGGCCGTACCAAGATGTACAAGAACATCGTGGATGGCGACCACCGTATGGAGCCGGGCATGCCCGAATCCTTCAACGTATTGCTGAAGGAAATCCGCTCTCTGGGTATCAACATCGAGCTGGACGAAGAGTAAGAGCTCGCTCTTATTGTTCGAGAATTGACGTGGGCGCCCCGCTGTTTCGGCAGTAGGGGCGCCGAGGTTAGACTCCTGACAGGGGAAACACGTGAAAGACTTACTCAAGTTTTTGAAGGCTCAGACCAAGACCGAAGAGTTTGACAGTATCAAGATCGGTCTGGCCTCTCCTGACATGATCCGCTCCTGGTCATTCGGTGAGGTCAAAAAGCCTGAGACCATCAACTACCGGACTTTCAAGCCGGAACGTGATGGTCTGTTCTGCGCCCGTATCTTCGGACCGGTGAAGGACTACGAGTGTCTGTGCGGCAAGTACAAGCGCCTGAAACACCGTGGTGTGATCTGTGAGAAGTGCGGCGTAGAAGTGACCCAGACCAAGGTCCGTCGTGAGCGTATGGGCCACATCGAGCTGGCCAGCCCGACTGCCCACATCTGGTTCCTGAAGTCCCTGCCGTCCCGTATCGGTCTGCTGCTGGACATGACCCTGCGTGACATCGAGCGCGTGCTGTATTTCGAATCCTATGTAGTGATCGAACCCGGCATGACCAACCTCGAGCGCAGCCAGATGCTGTCCGAAGAGCAGTACCTGGACGCACTGGAAGAGTGGGGCGACGAATTCGACGCCAAGATGGGTGCCGAAGCAATCCTGGCATTGCTGCGCGCCATCGATCTGGAAGGCGAAGTGCGCACCATGCGCGAAGAGCTGGATCAGACCAACTCCGAGACCAAGCGCAAGAAGACCACCAAGCGCCTGAAGTTGATGGAAGCTTTCCTGCAGTCCGGCAACAAGCCGGAGTGGATGATCATGACAGTGCTGCCTGTGCTGCCGCCGGACCTGCGTCCGCTGGTACCGCTGGACGGCGGCCGTTTCGCGACTTCCGATCTGAACGATCTGTATCGTCGCGTGATCAACCGTAACAACCGCTTGAAGCGCCTGCTGGATCTGGCTGCTCCGGACATCATCGTGCGCAACGAAAAGCGCATGCTGCAAGAGTCCGTCGATGCCCTGCTGGACAACGGCCGTCGTGGTCGTGCCATCACTGGCTCCAACAAGCGCCCGCTGAAATCCTTGGCCGACATGATCAAGGGTAAGCAAGGTCGTTTCCGTCAGAACCTGCTCGGTAAGCGTGTCGACTACTCCGGTCGTTCCGTTATCACCGTAGGTCCGACTCTGCGTCTGCATCAGTGCGGTCTGCCGAAGAAGATGGCGCTGGAGCTGTTCAAGCCCTTCATCTATGGCAAGCTGGAATCCCGCGGTCTGGCGACTACCATCAAGGCCGCCAAGAAGATGGTGGAGCGCGAAGAAGCTGTCGTTTGGGACATCCTGGACGAAGTGATCCGCGAACACCCGGTGCTGCTGAACCGTGCACCGACCCTGCACCGTCTGGGTATCCAGGCGTTTGAACCGACCCTGATCGAAGGCAAGGCCATCCAGCTGCACCCGCTGGTCTGTGCCGCCTATAACGCGGACTTCGACGGTGACCAGATGGCGGTCCACGTACCGCTGACCCTGGAAGCCCAGCTGGAAGCGCGCGCGCTGATGATGTCCACCAACAACATCCTGTCGCCTGCCTCCGGTGAGCCGATCATCGTTCCGTCTCAGGACGTGGTCTTGGGTCTGTACTACATGACCCGCGCCCGTATCAACGCCAAGGGCGAAGGTATGGTGCTGTCCGGCCCGAAAGAAGCCGAGAAGGTATACCGCGCCGGTCTGGCCGATCTGCATGCTCGCGTGAAAGTTCGCATCACCGAATACCTGCGTCAGGAAGACGGTTCGCTGCGTGCTCACACCGAGATGAAGAACACCACCGTTGGTCGTGCGATCCTGAGCCTGATCCTGCCGAAAGGCATGGAATACGCGCTGATCGACGAGCCGAAGGTGCTGACTGCTGCAGAGCAGGCTGACCTGGATGCCAACCCGCAGAACTGGATCAAATCCGTATCCAACAAGGCGCTGGGCAAAAAGCTCATCTCCCGTCTGCTGAACACCTGCTATCGCAAGCAGGGCCTGAAGGACACCGTCATCTTCGCTGACCAGCTGATGTATACCGGTTTCCACTATGCGGCCCTGTCCGGTGCTTCCGTTGGTATCGATGACATGGTCATCCCGGATGCCAAGAAAGACATCATCGCTGCTGCAGAAGCCGAAGTTGCCGAGATCCAGGACCAGTTCCTGTCCGGTCTGGTGACCGCGGGCGAACGCTACAACAAGGTTATCGATATCTGGGCCAGCGCCAACGAGCGCGTCTCCAAGGCCATGA
>Ga0224722_1002305_pt1 | contig 10201 bp, 9 predicted proteins | sample Balambano_FR1_Me_FD_161646 | JGI IMG/M metagenome (GOLD analysis project Ga0224722, IMG submission 161646) | Freshwater sediment microbial communities from Lake Towuti, South Sulawesi, Indonesia - Balambano_FR1_MetaG | ecosystem: Environmental > Aquatic > Freshwater > Lake > Sediment | place...
ACGGTCGTCGTGCCAAGAGTTTGTTTCGTTTAGGGTTAGATTATTTACGCCATTTGGTGCTCAATCCATCCGCGTTCAATGAGTCTGACTTTGTGCAATCTCTACATCTTTTGTCTTGTACTTAGGTCTGGGTTAGATTCAAATGTTGGAGCTAGATAGGGAAGGGCAGCGAAATAGTTCCCCTGGATATAGCAGTTTTTTGAGGAGAATTTGCGAAGATACGGAATCATGTTCTGTTTAATGTTTGCGTTTAGTAATCAGATAGGTAGACTGATATTGTGGTGTATTTAGAGCTAGTTGATGCTTTTAACTCATTGAAATGAGTTAAAAGAAGGTTTGTATGGTTCTGTCATGAATGTCTATAAGTTTGGCTTAACCCATATGCCTAAGTTTGACATTTTGATTGTTGATGACATTGCTGATAACATTCGGTTTTTGTCTAATTTCTTGACAGATAAGGGTTACAACGTGCGCAAAGCATTGTCAGGGCGTACTGCACTAAAAGCAATCTCAGCGCTGCCGCCCGACCTACTTTTGCTTGATGTCAACATGCCTGAAATAACTGGCTATGAGGTCTGTCAAGCACTTAAAGAAAATCCTAATACCAGAGAAATTCCTGTAATTTTTTTGAGTGCTGGCAATGAACTGTCGGATAAAGCAAAAGCTTTTGAAGCAGGTGCGGTGGATTACGTATCTAAACCCTTTTCTCTCGAAGAAGTGTTAATGAGAGTGCAAACGCAACTGACTATTAGTAGTCTTAAACGTGAATTAGAAGACAAAGAACAACAGTTGCAACAGCTTTTGAATCGCTTACAAGAGCATTCCTAAAGGGTAGCTCTTGTGTAGTTAGGAATTAGGGCTAATCTGCTTAGAGGCTGTGTTGCGAAGTGATAATGCTAGGTGAGTGGCAAATGATGCGATCGCGCCCTTGCTGCTTGGCTTGGTATAGAGCCCGATCGGCTTGGGAAATGAGGCTATGAGGAGACTGATCAGGCTCTGGGCTGGCGCTGGCAATGCCGAAACTAATTGTAAGGTAAGGACTAATCTTAGACCCACTGTGGGGAATGGCACTATCTCTCAACTTCTGTTGTAAGGCATGGGCAATGTACGTTGCTCCGGCTAAGTCAGTATTTGGCAAGATGATGGCAAACTCCTCCCCGCCATACCGAGCGGCTAAATCAGCTGGCCGCCGGATTGTTCCTAGAATGAGTAATGCCACCTGTTGCAAGCAGCGATCGCCCGATTGATGTCCGTAGGTATCGTTATAAGCTTTGAAAAAATCAACATCGAGCAAAATCAATGAGAGGTTGCCTTGATCACGCCCAAGCCGTCGCCACTCTTGTTGTAAACGTTCGTCAAAGCAGCGCCGATTGGCAAGTTGTGTGAGGCTATCGATCGCGACTAAGCGTTGTAATTCTCGATTGGCAATTTCCAGTTGCTCTAGTAGTCGCCGTTCTTGTTCCATTTTTTGGCGGAGTTCTTCCATTGCCCAGCTTGCCTGTAGCAATCGGCGTACCCGCTGGCGTAGCACTGCCCAGTGAATTGGTTTGGTAATGTAGTCGGTGGCTCCAGCATTAAAGGCACGATCAACCGAGGCTTCGTCATTTAGGCTGGTAATCATCAAAATGGGTGGGCAGTGGTGGCCAAAGCGTTCCTGCAACTGGGCACAGCAACTGAAGCCATCAATACCTGGCAGCATAGCATCGAGCAAAATCATATCGGGAAGCTGGCTCTGGCACATGGCCAAGCATTGCTCGCCACTGTTTGCTTCGATTACCTGATGGCCTTCTTTTTGCAAGGCACGACTTAAGATTATCCGTAGGGTTCGCTCATCATCTACTGTGAGGATGTTGGCTACCCGTTGTGTTGAAGGTGTGTCAGGGTCAGTGCTCATGATGGTCTCTCAACATCACAGATAACGCAGTAGTGACCCGGTCATACTCGGTTTGGATTTGCATCAATAAGCTGGGGGAAATATCAGATTGCTGATGGCGAGCCATTGATTCTGCGACCCCACAGAGGTTAGCTAACTGAGTTGCGCCTATAGATGCACTAAGGGAGCGCATGGCATGGGCAGCTTGACTAACCCTTACCAACTCTCCTGCTGCGATCGCAGATGCAATGGCTTGCAGTCGTTGGGGAGCATCCAGCAGATAGCTGTTAATAACCTCTATTACGAGATCATCTCCACCACTGGATAATAGTTTGAGTTGATGCAAAATTTCGGTGTCAATGGCTGGGAGCAGTTGATCGGAGGAGGGCACGGAGTGATCTAATAGCTCGACTAGAGGTTTATCTGTACTGGCTTGGCGAGGCCATTGGCGAAAGGTTTGAAAGCGATCAAGGGCATCTGTCACAGTTTGACGTTCGATCGGTTTTGGTACGTAGTCGTTCATGCCAGCATCCAAACATCGTTCGCGATCGCCCTGCATAGTGCAAGCAGTCATGGCAATGATCCACGGTTCGGTTTTGGCAGAAACCAGTTGACGAATACAACGAGTGGTTTCCAGCCCATCCATATCTGGCATTTCAATATCCATAAACACTACGTCGTAGGTTTGGTGATGCAGTACGGACAATGTTTCCTGTCCGCTGCTGGCCAAATCTACGACATAGCCCAATCGGCGTAGCATCTTGTGTGCCACCATGCGATTTAACTCGATATCATCCACTAGTAAAATTCGCAAAGATGTCTCCAGCGGTGCCACCCCAACTTTTCCCATAAACCGACGATCGCTGATAGATGTCTTTCAATGGAGTCAAGTATTATTGCCTTTCTTTACACTTCCCATTTTCGACCATCTTGTAACTATGAGATGCAGATCCCATAGGATTTTGATGTTAGTTTCTAAAGCAGCAATGACTTAAAGCCATATCAAGTTCTGCCTAATATAACGTTGCTAGCTGCAATCAGCTTGATACAGCACTGACTTGCTTTTAGATAGGCTGAATTATTTATGGCCAGAGAGAATTCTCAGCCAATCAGGTGTTGTTTTGAAGCCCAAGCAATCAGGCAGATGTACCAATATCAAAACTATTAGCGATCTAGTGGCATTGTCATTAAAGACAACAGGTATTCGGTTACTTTTCAGGGTGTAATGGCTAGTTGCTACTTCGGTTTTGTCCAGTTACGCGAAGGCGCTGGGTTACCAATGTCATGCCGTCATAACGAACAATCACTGCTGAGATCCAATGGTTGCCGCCGGATGTGGGAGCGCGCCCTACTTTGAAGATGCCGCCTGCATTGAGAGGTTCTAGGGCAACTGTCGTTGGATTAACGAAGCCAAGAGGTTTGACCGGTTCTTCTAGTGCAGCTCCCAAAAGTAAATCGTCTCCCAGGGGTTCTTCGACGATCGCATCAAACACAAATTCCTGACCAGGACGAACTTGTTCAGGGAGCGAAATTTTGAGGTTTGGAGGGTTGTCTCCAGATTTGATTTCAGTGCGTTCCGAGAGGATTTCTTGGCGCACAATTTTCTGGTTTTCAATCTGCTGACGTGTGCGTATCGTTGATTCTAGCTTGAAGGTGCGATCGCCTTCTGTTCGCATACCCCGAATCTGTGTAACGGTTTCTATTACGAATCCATTGGCTTGGGGTTGCCAGCTTGCCAGTTCTGTCTTGTATTCCAGATTTGGGAAGCGCTGCCAAAACTGAGTCAGGGCTTGTTCTAGAGTCTGTCGTGTTAACCCATCCTGGCTAGAAAAATTGGAGCCATAAAGTTGCATTACTCCCGCTAAATTTTTGCTCGTGGCAGCACTATCAACCTGAGTCAAGAGGTCTTTGAGAGGAGCCGGAGCTGTTGCGGCAGGTTCTGCAGTAACTTGCAAAGACAGGGTTCCAATTAGCCAGGTTGTTGCCAGCCCTAAACCAAACGCCCACCGCTGCTGATGTAGAAGCCTAGTTAAGTGCAACAGGCTAGGGCGTTGGGAGGAGAAATGTTGCATGGAGGTGATTGCTTAATTTTTCAAGAATGCTGTAGTTACGTTAGCAGGGGTTAGTGCTCTTTATTTAGACTGTTATCCTAAGTTAATGTGCTCAAGAAGCTATAGCAACAAGTAGGAAAGGTTGCAGGGTTTGGGGCAAAGCAGAGTGTAAGCAGGATGGCAAAGGGAACAAAGCGACTACTGATTGCAGCGAGTGGAACTGGCGGGCATCTGTTTCCGGCGATCGCTGTGGCCGAGCAGTTGCCTGACTACACGATCGAGTGGCTAGGCGTACCTGATCGGCTGGAAACTAAACTGGTTCCTGACCATTATCCGCTGCATACCATTGCGGTAGAAGGCTTTCAACGGCGTGGGCTGGATGTGTTGCGGGTACTCGCTAAACTGGTGCGATCGCTGTATCAAACTCGCCAATTGCTGCGCCAGGGCAACTTTCAAGGCGTGTTCACCACGGGAGGTTATATTGCTGCACCAGCGGTCATTGCAGCGCGATCGCTTGGATTGCCAGTGGTTTTGCATGAGTCTAATGCCTTGCCTGGTAAAGTGACCCGTCTGCTTAGTCCTTGGTGCAGCTTGGTGGCAGTAGGGTTTGAGGCAGCTGCCCCGCGATTACCTCATGCCAAAACGGCCTGGGTTGGGACGCCCGTGCGATCGCAGTTCTTGACAAATGGGGTGCTTGACTTGCCTAACTTGCCAATTCCTGGAGGTGTACCAGTGATTGCTGTTGTGGGAGGGAGCCAAGGTGCAGTGGCTGTAAATCGGCTTGTTCGACACTGTGCCCCTGCTTGGTTAGAAGCGGGGATTTGGATTGTGCATCAAACTGGGGATAGCGATCCCGATGCCCTGAGCCTGTCGCATCCTCATTACTTTCCACTGCCGTTCTATGACCACATGGCAGGCTTGTTCCGACGGGCTACGCTGGTGGTTAGCCGAGCTGGAGCAGGAACCCTAACGGAATTGGCGATCGCTGCTGTGCCCTCGATTCTGATTCCCTATCCCTTTGCTGCCGACGACCACCAGACCTACAACGCGGAGGTGTTTTCTCAGGCAGGCGCAGCTATTCTGGTGCAACAAAAGGCCCTGACACCAGAACACCTGACCAAGCTCGTACTGGAACTGGTGCGATCGCCCGAGCAATTGCAAACAATGGCCAAACAAGCGGCTTCCCTTGCTGTACCCAACAGTGCCCAGCAGTTAGCACAGATAATTTGTTCTACCCTGGAAACGGCTGGGTTGTAGCCTACTCACATCAGCGCGGCTTCTGGCCTTGAGCCGCATCTAGATTGATAAACGGCAACGCCCCATTGCCTCCCATCACAGTTGGAAACTTGCCATCCCACTTATCGATCGCCTGTTTCTGGAGCAATTCTGGTGTCAATGTTTCGCGCAGGAGCCGTTGGGCTTCAGCTTGCCCTTTGGCGCGGTTGATGTTAGCTTCAGCCTCTTGCTCAGCTTCCTGGGCAACGTAGACGGCACGTTGAGCACGTTGCTCCGCAATCTGTTTTTCTTCTACAGCATGAGAAAACTCTGCTGAGAAAGTCAGGTCTACCACGCTAGTGTCCAACACCAAAATGCCATATCGCCGCAAGCGCTCACTTAAAGCAGTATCAAAGTCTTGTTTCAGTTCATCACGTTTTGTAATCGATTCTTCTACCGTGCGCCGAGCGGCAGCAATTTTGAAAGATTCTTGGGTTTGAGGCGCGACGATCTTAGCCACAATGTTTTGTAAGCTGCCCTGGGTACGTCGAATCGTTACAACTTGCTCTGGATCTAAGCGGAAGTTGATAGCGAAGCTAGCTGAGAGCTGTTGCAAGTCTTTGGTAGAGCTTTGAGCGGGTACTTCAAACTTCTGCACAGTCACATCGTAGACATCAACTCTGGAAATAAAGGGTGGTTTTAGATGAATACCTTCTAGTAAAGCTCCATCTCGTGCCCTGCCCAGGATACTAAGTACGCCAGCTTCTCCAGGGCTGATGATGATAAAGGCGTTAAACAGCACGATCGCTCCTATCACCAATAGCGCCACTAGGGCATTTGCCTCAATTCCTCGTCCTTTCATTGCGGTATACCTCTTGAGTGCATCATCCTTCGACCATAGGAGGCCAAGCCTCGATCAGCTCAGAATAAACAGGAAATTTTTACGGTTAAGTAGGTGACGAGCGAACAGAGTAGGTTCATTCTGGCTTGTTGTTAGTTCCCGCTCGTAGGGGGCAGGCGTTATGATAATGGTCATTAACGTTTGTTACAAATCATCAATGATCGTTACCTCTTTTGGCCTTACCCAACTGCGCGAGTCAATTAAGGAAAAGGTGTTCTTTGGCCATGAGCCTACCCCTGAGTTAATTGCAATCTTGCTGGTTTACCTCGTGCAGGGCATTTTGGGTTTGGCACGATTGGCCATCAGTTTTTTCCTAAAGGACGACTTGGGGTTGAGTCCGGCTGAGGTATCAGCCTTGGTGGGGGTGGCTGCGTTGCCCTGGATGGTAAAGCCATTGTTTGGATTTGTGTCTGATGGATGGCCTATTTTCGGCTATCGTCGGCGTCCGTACCTGGTGTTGTCTGGGGTGCTAGGGGCAATTTCCTGGCTGATGCTAGCGACGATCGTGCAGACCCCTTGGATGGCAACTGGGGCGATCGCGCTTAGCTCATTCTCAGTGGCCTTTAGTGATGTAATTGTTGATTCGCTGGTAGTTGAGCGTGCCCGAGCCGAATCAGTTAGTGATGCTGGGTCGCTGCAATCCCTTTGCTGGGCGGCATCGTCCCTAGGCGGCTTGCTAACGGCCTATTTTAGTGGCTCCTTGCTAGAGCATTTTTCAACACGCACTGTTTTTGCCATCACGGCTACTTTTCCTTTGATTATTTCGCTAGTGGCTTGGTTAATTGCAGATACCCCAGTGACAGAACCTACTGATTGGAGAGTAGTACGACAGCAACTGGGGCAGTTAAAACAAGCGGTGACTCAGAAGTCAATTTGGTTGCCGACTGCCTTTTTGTTCCTGTGGCAGGCTACCCCCGCCTCAGAATCAGCATTTTTCTTCTTCACAACTAATGAGCTAGGGTTTGAGCCAGAGTTTTTGGGACGGGTACGGTTGGTTACCAGTTTGGCTTCACTAGTGGGAATTTGGTTGTTTCAGCGCTATCTCAAACAGGTTCCCTTTCGAGTCATTTTTGGCTGGTCTACGGTGATTTCTGCTGTGTTGGGGTTGTCCAGTTTGATTTTGGTGACTCATGCTAATCGGGCTTTGGGCATTAACGATCGCTGGTTCAGCATGGGAGACAGCCTAGTTCTGACGATCATGGGGCAAATTGCCTTTATGCCAGTGTTGGTGCTGGCAGCACGACTGTGCCCGCCTGGCGTGGAAGCAACTCTGTTTGCCTTGTTAATGTCGGTGGTGAATGTGGCGGGGCTGGTCTCCTACGAAGGGGGTGCCCTATTGACGCATTGGCTGAAAGTAACTGAGACAGATTTTACAAACTTGGGCATGCTGATTGTGATTAGCAGCCTTAGTACACTGCTACCATTACCGTTTCTGGGCTGGCTTCCCGGAGCCGAGGAGGAAAATGCCCATGAGCAGGTTTCCTATACGGTTCAGCCGTTTCCTGCAATGGAGTCGGATGTAGCTACTGTGCATGTGGGGCAGCCATTTCTGCCTGATCTGGTGTCTGAGTTGGTATCTTCTCAGTGCCAACCAGAACCGATCGAAGACTAACGCTGATGTCCTAACGCTTTCTCAAAACTATGCAACAGCTCGAACTAGCATCTTCTCATTGGCAGCCCTACGATCGCAGCGAATGGCAGCGGGGATACACCTCTCTTAAGCAAGAGTATGACTATTGGGTAGATGAGATTCAAGGCACAATCCCACCTAGCCTAGAAGGGACACTATTTCGCAATGGTCCTGGCCTTTTGGACGTTAATGGGCAGCCGATTCACCACCCCTTTGATGGCGACGGTATGATTTGCGCCATCAGCGTCAAAGGTGGGCGGGCACACTTTCGCAACCGCTACGTGCGAACTGCTGGCTACGTAGCCGAGCAGGAAGCTGGCAAAATTCTCTATCGAGGGGTTTTCGGCACCCAAAAACCTGGTGGCTGGCTGGCCAATGCGCTGGACTTCAAGCTCAAAAACATTGCCAATACAAACGTAATCTACTGGGGTGGCAAACTATTAGCGCTTTGGGAAGCGGCAGAACCCCACAGTCTGAATCCAACTACGTTAGGGACAATTGGGTTGGAGTATCTCGAAGGTGCGTTATCGCCAGGCTCAGCGTTTTCTGCCCACCCTCGGATTGATCCAGCTTGTGAACTAGATGGGGGAGAGCCTTGCCTGGTGAACTTTGCGGTGAATCCTGGTCTGTCTTCTGCTATTACCATGTATGAGTTTTCGCCAACAGGTGTTCTGGTACGGCGATCGACCCATACAGTGCCTGGGTTCTCCTTCATTCACGATTTTGTGATTACGCCTCACTACGCCATCTTTTTCCAGAATCCAGTCACGTTTAACCCATTACCATTTCTGGCTGGGGCGCGATCGGCTGGAGAGTGTGTCAAGTTTCAGCCAGGGCAACCAACCCAAATCCTGGTAATTCCCCGCGGGGATAAAACAGAGCAAAAGCAGGGGGTCAAGCGCTTTTCTGTGGAGGCAGGCTTTGTGTTTCACCATGCTAATGCCTTTGAGCAAGGAGAGCAGGTGATAATCGATTCTATTTGCTATGCCGACTTACCCAGTGTGGATCCCGGAGCAGATTTTCGCCAAGTGAATTTTGAGGCTTTGGCACCAGGTCAGTTTTGGCGGTTCCAGGTGAATCTGGCTGATGGTACAGTGCAGCGGCATCAGATTGAAGAGCGTTGTACGGAGTTTCCCAGCGTTCATCCAGCTCTTGTTGGTCGTGCCTACCGCTATGCCTACCTGGCAGCAGCCCATCAGCCCATTGGTAACGCTCCTAACCAGGCTATTTTGAAGTTGGATGTTACGTCTGATCGGCGTTGGCTGTGGAGTGCTGCTCCTGCTGGCTATACGGGGGAACCTGTGTTTGTGCCTCGTCCGGGTGCAACATTAGAAGATGATGGCTGGGTGCTAGTGCTAGTTTATGATGCCAAAGCCCATCGTTCTAACCTAGTGATTTTAGACGCTGGTGATTTATCTCTAGTGGCTACGCTCCGGTTCAAACACCATATTCCCTATGGCTTGCACGGGAGCTTTACGTCTCAGGTATTTTGAGCTTCTAGAAAAGAAAGAAAGGGTGCGATCGCCTGCTTAGACTGTCTTGCACCCTTTGCTGTACTGAATTTTGATTTAGCCAGAACACTTATTTGGGTTCAGCCTTAACGTAGGGCTTGAAAATGCCGCGTAGTTCGCCACCCCGATTTTGTTTGGTATGGATGTCCATATACATAGTTCCACCAGATAGCGCTTGTACTTGTTCAGCCGTAAGTGTGTATTCTCCAGCAAAACGGCCTGCATTGCCTTTTTCTTTGGGTTGCACCGTCAGAGGATATTGGAAGGGACCATTTTTGTCTGGGGTGCCCTGGTGAATGTGTATGCCAGAGGTAATTTTGGGGTTAGGTGGATTGAGAGGATCCGTTGCATAGTCCCGCAGGGCGCTGCTGAGGTTGCTATAGTCGCCGCGCACGACTAGGCGATCGCCTACCAAAGTCGCTCCAGCGGCACTAAAGGCAAAGGTAGAAACAGAACTGGGAACAACATTTTTACCCTGCATTACCACCACGTAGCGAGTCATCGGAGTGGACTCTCCCGATGTTTGGGCAAGTAGTACAGATTCTGCTTCTTGCAAATGCGATTCAACACGTTGCTCAATCAATGAGCCGATGGAAAGGTCTTGTACTTGGTTAGTCTGCGCAGACTGCTTGCTAGTCACCGATGCAAAAGAGGTTGTGACTAATAACAGGCAAGTCACTACACTTAGCAAAACACTTGCAAAAAATCGATTGTTTCTGTACAACATAGGGCTATCCTTTTGGCTCACACTCTAAACGTACGAAATCAACTTACCATCTTGCTGGAGTTCCAGCGGTGTATCGGATGGATCTCAGAGAAGTTGGACAACAGCCTGCGGTTTACCGGCTAATTGCAATGGGACAGTGCCCAAGCGGAGTTTAGCGATATACCATATCAGTAGGTTGAGTCATCAAACCCTCTTACATTCCACGCTATGAGTACGACGATTAACCCAACTCAGACGCAAACATCTCTCAGAGATATTCCCGCTACGTCACCAGTGAGTGATTTTCTTCAGGA
>Ga0224722_1002308_pt1 | contig 10194 bp, 10 predicted proteins | sample Balambano_FR1_Me_FD_161646 | JGI IMG/M metagenome (GOLD analysis project Ga0224722, IMG submission 161646) | Freshwater sediment microbial communities from Lake Towuti, South Sulawesi, Indonesia - Balambano_FR1_MetaG | ecosystem: Environmental > Aquatic > Freshwater > Lake > Sediment | place...
AAATACACATGACTATTTTAAATAAGTCAAAATAACATTTAAAGGATTAGATATAAAAGGCTGGTATACTAAAAATTAAAAAATGTTATAATTATATTATATCAAAATGCAACAAATGTACTATTAATACTAACAACAGTTGATTATTTTACTCCATTTTTTCATCAAAATCAAGTTGACTAATTTTAGCTCAATTTTCATCCCATTTAATTACAAAAAAAGTAGGACTCATTTTAATTAATATCTTTTAAAACAAGTCCCCTCATACGATTTAATGTAAAAATTAACGTTGCACAAATTGATCAAATGTGTAATTACCTAAATTAGTCTCAACTTCGACCTCCTTAATGTAATTAACATCACAATCTATCGACAACCTAGTGTAACGCCCAAACTTTAAGTTGGCAGGTAAATACTTATCACGGGAATAGTCATTGATATTGCAATTATTACCACGATTAATAGTCACGTTATTAATCACGATACTGTCAACTTTAGACTGGATCACAATATCATAGGCTAACCGCTCATATATTTGGGACATGCTTGTATTGACAGGAAAGGTGACATCAATAGGTACACCCTCTACTAATTGCTCAATTGGACTCACGTCTCCTGCATCTTCGTAATTATGGTTAACTTCCTCATCCGCATTTGTTGATGGTTCAGCCTCGGATGCTGCTGTCATTGCTTCATCAACCTCAGCTTGCGCCGTTTCTGCACCTACGGCTTGCTCATTTTTAAATTCGCTACAACCCCATACAAAATATAAAGATGTCGCCATCAAGCCCCAATACAACGATTTTTTTAGCATAACTTCTCCATTATAAAGTCATCATTTATTGCTTTCTCACTTTATAAATCTATTGATCCCGTGTTGTTAGATTTAAAAAGTTAAGCAAATCACGTAACTAAAGTTTAATAATTTACGTAATTAAAATCAAATATTACGTAACTATTAGTTAAGCTAATTATTTTGAGGTAATGAAAAATGATGATGAAAAAACCTTATTTGCAAGTCGTTTGATCAAAGCCATGCAAGCTAAAGGTTACGAAGCTAAGGCTTCTATTTTAGAAAGAGAGTTCAATTTGAACTATTCAGGCAGACCCATGACTTTACATGGGGTACGCAAATGGCTCATCGGGGAAGCTATTCCATCAGGTGACAAATTGCTTACACTTGCTAAATGGCTAGACGTACCGCCTGAAGAATTGGCTTTTGAAAAAGACATCCAAAAAGCGATTGCACAACGTGATGCCCGTTGGCAGCAAGATATTGGTTATAGGGATAAGGAAGTATTTGAAGCTTTTATAGCGCTACCGCCAGCACATAAAAAAGTGATTCGGGATATGATTGTTGCTTTATCAACAAAAACATAGTAGTACTTTTTATTAAATTGATTCCGCTCGCCGTGATCTGCTCTTTTTAATTTAAAGCATCATACCAAAATTGGTCTTGATGCCATAATTCAGGCATCCCCATATTAGCTTTGGATATATTTGGGTATTTATTCATTAAACCATGTAGTCTTTTTGCCCATCCCGACTTTGGATTGATTTGATACATTAAAGTTTGTAATGCAACTAAAATTAGATATAGCCGTTTTTCAAAGCGGATGGCTTGATTAGACAAAATTACAGATGCACTCAACCACTGTATAGTTTGGGATGTTGGTATTTTTATACTACGCCCAAACTCTTTATTCCATAATCGACTATGATGGGCACAAATATTTCTAACATCATTCAAAGTTTTTAACCATGACTCTAAAACTTCAGCATGGACACCAAGATTTTTAGCAATCTGTTTTTTTAAACTATTAGACTCTAAGCCAATATATAAATGACTTAACTCCCCCCAAGTTAACATCTCAACCATCATCCAAGATGGGGGTAATTTAGGGCGACTATATTTTGATAAATAATGTCTTAAAAAATTTTCCTTTCTCGCCCTATCTTTCAAAGCATCTTTTTCAGGTTGTGATAAAGATTTACGATTATCAATTGATTTTTCATCTCGATCTAAACGCTTTTTTTCTTCCAATAATTGACGTTCTATACTGGATAATAGCCGTTTATGCTCATAGTTGTGGTCAAAATGTTGTTCATCCACATACCAAAAGGCATCATTATGATGGATACACATGGTATTGCATATTTGTGTACGTATTGCCACCTCAATCCGCTCAATAGCATCTATCACCAACAACCGCAATTCACGATCAAAAAGATAAAGGTTTAAGATGTCATCAAAAGTCGTATTCGGCTTAAACTGATGTTGATGTGTTTGCTGGACAACATTAGGCTGTTGGAATGGTATGGTATATGCTGAAAAACGATAATAGCCAATAAATTCAAGGTAACGTTCAACTCGTGTTTGATTCGTAATGACCAAACCACGTTGTAGCCATGTTTGGATATGCTGCTGGCTTGTTTGTGCTTGCTTTATAAATGGTTGTAACATAACTTATTCTTCAGACAAAAAAAACCTGCCAATTTGTGCATAGACAAGTAAACTCGTCCCTAGGCATGGCAGGTATGTTGATACCAATATTATCGTATATACGATAATTTGGACAAGCCTTTTTACAATTTAAATTACTAAGATTACATGATTTTGCTGTATATAAAACCATCTTTCTATCCATATACATCTTAAATCAAATATCTTGATTTTATTAGCTATTACCATCCACCCAATTTTGTAAGGCTTTACTAATGACGGGGGCAAAGGGCTGTAATTTACCATCGGACAATTGCTGTAAGTCATCAATCAACAAAGTTAATAACTCATCGTCCTCAATTAAGTCATCTATATCTGTACTTTGGCTAAATAAAAAATTGGCAATTGCTTGTTTACGCATATCAACCAACTTTTGGTTCTGTTGCAAGCTATCACCTAGCTTTAGTACATCAATGGTTTGTTTTGCATCATTGGTTAAGCCTATGACCGTACCACTGATATTAAATTTAAATTCCGTTTCACAACGTGTGGATAATGGACTAATTGCTATTTCTTGATTTTTTTTAGCTGCATCACAATTATCTTTTGCCTTACAACTTGCCACAATATTATTGAAATCCAAACTTTTTTCTGGGTATATTGATTGGGGTAAAATATGTTCATTTCCACAATCATATAAGATAATCCCTATTTCTTTACAGCAATAAGCACAAAGATAAAACTGCTCAACTAAACAGGCTTGTCCAATAATTTGACGTATAACCATTGGATCATCTTCGCCTAAACTTGCATCATTAGCACCTAAATCCTTATAAATTTTGGTTGGATGTCGTGTTTTATAAGCTGTAATTTTCTCAGGTTCAGCCCCTTTAATAATCTGTTGCAACTTATTTCCCCTGCTTGGCTAGGGTTCTTTTTTTTAGCATAGCCACTAGTCGCATAACATCTAACTGATCACTACCAAGCTCAGCTTTCAAAGTTTCGACTAATTGATTTGCTTGTTCCAATTGATTGTTTTGGATCGCATCCATTGCTTAGATGATTTGTTCATCAACTTTAGCGTTACGATAGTTGGTATCCATATATTGCAATAATACCGTGTTAGCATCTTGCCCATACAATGATGGTAGCGCCGTAATATTTTGTCCATCCAAGTCATACACTAAAATATCTTGGGTATCCGATATAACCAATGGCGAATGTGTAGTCAAGATAAATTGGCAGTTTGGGAAAGTCGTTTGTAGACGCTGTATGATTGATCGTTGCCATTGTGGATGTAAGTGCATATCAATTTCGTCAATCAAGATGATGCCTTTACCCTGCAAAGGATTCTCTAAGCTTGGGTTCATCATGGCTAAACGGCGTGCAATATCCCCCACCAAAGCCATTAAAGATTTTTCACCTTGTGATAATTGATTAACGTTTAAAGTCTCGTCATTTTTATCAATAATCATTGCCAAACGTGGCTTACGGCTAACCTGTAAATTTTTAAAATCAGGCATAAAAGCATAGATGGCTTGTCTAACAGCCTCAAGTTGTACATCTTTAAACTTACCAGAATTATATTCATCTATTTTTTTAAACAAGTCTTGATCCACTAAATCTTGTTTAATTCTTAAAATAAGGTCTTTTACAAATTCATTCTCAACATCTTCACGCTCTCTAAACCATTCAAAAAAACGCCTAAAATCTACGGCATTATCTAAAGCATTGTCATAACCATTAATCTGTAAAAATTGATGCTTTTCCCTTATCTTTAATGGGATTTCAATCACACTACGCTCTACAGGATAAAATGCAACTAATGGTAGGCTACTTTGGTCATTGTCCCCAAGCCATTGTTTATAGTAGTCAGTTAGTTGATTTAGTTCCGTTAAATGTGTCGTAAATTCAGCTTTCCTCGCCGTGCGGTTTTTAGTAATACGCCATGTATAGGCTTGGCTTTGTTGTTGTAGGTTTTGATCATTAACAATGATTTCGACTGCTGCTGCATTCGCTATATTTAAAATCACACTTTCAGGGATCGGTGTACCATTAGACTTGTCATGTTTTAAACGGGCTACAAACCAAGTCAATGCCGTTGCTACTGACTTTAATAGTGACGTTTTACCACTACCATTATTACCAATAAAAACCGTGATATTGGATGGATAGTGTTGTGTAGGTGCTAAAGACACGCTTAGGTCTTGGAATTGCCCAATATTTTTTAGACTAAAGCTTTGTATTTGCATACTTACCCACGATTCCCTAAATGTTTCCAATCCATCATACTATATCAATTTCTTTGCTTTTAAGGGTTTAGTATTGTGATTACTTTAATATTTTTACATTAAGCAATCACTATTTCTTATCCCCTATAAACTTGCGTGATACACCAACTTTTTTACTTCCGCTTGATATTCATCCCATTCAGACACAACTTGTCCATATTGGGTAAAGACATCACGTTCAGGGCTATTTTCATCCAACAAAATGATTTTGGGGTATCTTTGCTGTAATTGACTTATGTCCAATTGATCTAATTTGGGGTAAACCAAGCCATAGCCCAACCAATGTTGCACGGCGATGGATAAAACTAAACTATTTTCATGCTCAGTTTCAGCCATAATGACATCGGGATCAAATGCTGTGATTTGATGCTGATCATCATCCGTCATTTGTATTTGTAATGATCTAAAGCCTAAAACTGTCGATTTAGGGCTGTCATAAGCTGATAATAATTGCATAGCACTTTCCTTATTCTTTTACTAAATTGTCTATATAGTCTGCCCACCATTGCATCATCCCAATCCGTTCTTCAAGGTGTGACCCTTTGTCATAAGCACCTTTTACACCTTTTTTCATATGAGCTAAACATGCTTCAACCACTTGCTCTTTATCACTAAATTGATTGTTCAAGGCGGTACTTGCAATATGTCTAAAGCCATGTGGGTTTTGGCGCCCTTTATAACCCATACGATTTAATGCCATATTAAAGGTATTGTCCGATATAGGCTGACTTAGGCTATTACGACCTGCAAACAATAACTCAGATTCCGTTCGATATTGTTCTAACTCTTTTAATAATGTGATGGCTTGTTTAGGCAAAGGTACAGCATGGGCAATGCCTTTTTTCATAATTTCAGCAGGCTTAACCCACATTGCTTTCTCAAAATTAAATTGATCCCAAGTCGCAAAACGTAACTCTACAGGGCGTGGGAATAATAAAGCCATTAACTCTAAACCTATCGCTAATTTACGTTGATGATGATTACGTATGTCGGTAATTAATTGGGGCAATTCATCTATTTCTACAAACTTCATATTACCACCATCATTTTTATCTAAATGCTTGGTCATCCCATCAATTGGGTTAAAGTTGATCTTTGCTTGGAATTTCGCCCAGTCATAAGCATTACGGCAATAAGATGTTAATTTTTCAACTTGGGTGTGGATGTTTAATTCACGTTGCAAACCTTGAAAGAAGTCAAACCATTCTTTAGGGGTAATTTCAGTAAAATTACGTTCACCAAATTTAGGGATGATATGACGATTAATAGATTTTTGCGCTTTATCAAAAGTTACTGCGCCCCATGCAGATTTTCTAGTATCCAACCACTCCGCCATTAAGATACTAAACTTTTGCCCCTCAATCTGTTGCTGCTGTTGTTTGATGTGCTTCTTTGTTTCTAACACTTCCCCATTGGCTAATTTTTCAGATAACTCATTTGCCTTACGCCTTGCTGCTGCACCACTCACACTTGGGTATCCACCAATCCCTTTCCATGACCAAGTGCCTTTTTCATTTTTATAACGTAATTGCCAAGACTTCTTGCCTGTCTTTTGCACGACAAAATACAATCCGCCTGTATCACGTTCACGGTAATCTTTATCTTCGGGTTCTAAACTTGCCAAAGTCGTGTCGGATAAAGGTCTTTTTTTAATGGCATCTCGTTTCATCTGGTTCTTGTATCATGAGTTAAGTTTCAATCAATGACACACCATATGATACACGGCGGACAGTGGTATGCATCTTTATATAACGGCATATAAAGCAATAAAAAAGCCCTAAATACATGATATTTAGGGCTTTTTAACTTATATATCGTGATACACAGATATACAAATTTAATATCTTGGTAGGTATATCCAGACTCGAACTGGAGACCTCTACGATGTCAACGTAGCGCTCTAACCAACTGAGCTATACACCTAGGATGAAAGCATCATATTCATTTTTAAAAATTATCACAAGTTATTTTGAGATTGTTTAATTTCAATCGCACAGACTTTAAGCAATTTTTTAAATTCTTGAATATTTTGCTGGCTATCCTGCTCTAAAAAAACAATTTTTTGATATAACACAATCACTTGCTGAAATGCTTTCTGATCACCACTGACACTCGATAAACGCAGCATCCAAACTTGAAATGTTTCTGCTGGTTTTTTATGCAAATGCTTAGGCAACTGCTTTTGAAATTGAATAACAATACGTTGATATAACGCTTGCTGCCGTGTTTGTCTCCACCAATAGAAACCAACATACACAGCTAAAATTCCTGCAATACCAATAATTAAGATCAACACAGAACTATAACTTGAATTAAAGCCTAGTTTAGATAACCAATTTTTTTGTTTTTCAGCATCGTAACCCACAACTTTGGACTGCCATTGATAACTTAAATAGTCGCTCCAAACACGCATATTTTTCAAAAATTTAAATTGTTGTAAACGCCATGTTTGTGCTTGTGTATCTCCCCAAACTTGTTGATCTTCAGCCAAATAATTCTGCATTCCACCATCGATACGTTGTGGTGCAATCATTGCGGTAGGATCAATCCTTTTCCATTGACCATGTAGATAAACCTCACTCCATGCATGTGCATCAAGTTGGCGAACCTCCCAGCTTTCTCCGTCTAATGCAAACTGTCCACCTTGATAACCTGTCACGACTCTGGCAGGAATCCCTGCATAGCGCATCAACATCACGAAACTAGATGCATAATGCTCACAAAAACCTTTTCGGCTAGAAAACAAAAATTGATCTATGCGATCCCCACTTAATGTCCCAGGAGTCAGCGTATAAACGAAGTTATTCTTTCTATACCAATTCAGCACCGTTTGAATATATTTTTCAGGCTGTTTCTGACTTTGTTCAAACAGTTGATAGGCTAATTGTTGTGCTTTCTGATCACGATCCTCATCAAATCGAATACTGAATTCAATTTGACGTGGTGATAGTAAAATAGATGGTGTTGATGTTCGCCCCAACCAAAACATTTGTATGGGTTGATTACGTTTAATCAGCTTTGATGGGCGTATACTATCATCTTGATATAATTGTAAATAACGCTCTTGTGGAATCGAATATTCCAAGCCCATGATCCAATTCGCCTGCTCATCAGCAGCTAAATATTGATAAGCAACACGATATGAAGTTGAGTCCACATTTTTAATTTGCTGATTATAAAAACTACTGGTCCATGTTGTGCCATCATATTCATCCAAAACCAAAGCACGCCAATACAGCTCTTGTCTATTTGGCAGTTGCCTCATATCCGCAACAACACGAAAAGCCAAAGCCGATGATTGTGATAATTGTGCAATATCTCCTGGAGACATACGATCGCTGATCCCAGTAGTGGCTTGATTCTTATGAATTGGAATTGCCCAAAGGGGTGGCAACCGAGGAAAGAAAATAAATAATATGATGAAAAATGGTGTCGCAATCCCGACAAGCTTTAAAATTTGTTGAACATCATTTTTTAACTGATTTGATGATAATTGATGCTGGTTAAATAGACTGGTTTGAATCCGATATAGCCCCATTAAACACATCACAAATGCCGAAAAAACAATAACAGCCATCCAAAATGCCTGACTATGTAACAATAGACTGGCACTAACGAATAAGGCAAAGTTAAATACAATCAGTAAATCACGGGTATTCTTGGCTTCCAAACTTTTCGCAAATAAACACGTACTTAAAAAAGCAACTCCCGCTTCTACCCCAAGTAAGGTCTGATAATTTAAATAAATCAGACCTAAAGATAATAAAGAGAAAAAAACCAAAAATAAGCGCGGAAATGGTGTAATTTTTTGTTTGCTATATCGCCATACCAATATGAGCCAAATAACACCCCACACCCCACTCAATGTCACAGGAATAAAAGCCACTTGCCCAATTAATACAAATGCCAATGTAGCTAAAATGCAAAAATAGATTTGTTTGGTCATGATCTTAGGCCTGTGCAAGTAGAAGTTTTGCTTGAAGAAGCTGTATCTGCCCCTGACCACTTTCTAACCTTGCATGTGGCAGTATCAATGCATAATCATCACCAAGTTGTTCACATTGCTCAATTAAGCCCATCATAAAGCTTAATTTTTCCTCATGACTTTGCGCAGGGATTTTTTGATAATCAATTTCTAAATGTTGATGATTGGCTTGAGCCTCAAACATTTTGATAAAAAATCCCTGTCCTCGAGCAACTTGCTTCCATGCCACATTTTGATAAGAATCACCTTGTTGAAAGGCTCTAAGTTCCTTAAATTCATCTAAGCTATCATTGGCGTTGGTTGGTTGATTTTTATGTTCTTTTTGCCAGTCATAAGCTTTAGGCGCAATCCAAACTTTTTGTTTCGGATATAAATAAGTCCACGCTCGTACCAAACCTAAAGGATAGGTTGAATAAATTTTCATCGCACCAAATTCATATAAACCACGCTGCTTTGGAAAAAAAGCAAGTTCTAGCGTATGTTGTTGCTGATCTAAGTAAATGAGTTGCTCTTGTTGCAGCCATTGAATACGTAAATATCGGGTCATTACAGATGGCTGATTCAACCGAAGTTTTAAAATTAAAGGCTGATCGACTTGCCCAACCTCAGCTGCAATCAGATCAATTTGCAGAACATGCAATTGCTTGAATGTGAGATAAAAACTAATACATAAAATGGCGCTAATTAAAAAGCAGAAACCTAAAATCAAGTTATTTGCGTAGTTAATCCCTGCAATAAAGGTAATCAGAATCAGAACGAGATATAAAAAACCTTGCTTATAAATAAAAACCAAAACATCTTTCTGTAACAGGGTTTTAGTCCCATCAACTTGAAAGCGTTTCGCAATCCACTGCTGAATCCTTTGCATAAGCCAATCTCAACTATAAGACATCAACTGATTGCAAAATTTGTTTTACCTCTATTTCACCTAAACTTAAACGATGAGCAACCACGGCAACAAAAACGGTTTGCACATCATCAGTGGTTACAAAGCTACGACCTTCAACCAATGCATAAGCTTGTGCAGCAGCTTTTAATGCCAATACACCACGTGTTGATAAGCCATGACGCTGTTTACGTGTTTCAGCAGCCAAATCTAAAATATAATTGAGTACAGCATCGCTTAAAAAAACCTGTTTTGCCAATTCACGTAATTGCAAAATATCAACTTGCGTAAATACTGCTTCTAATTGATGAATTAAAACCTGACGTGAGCTTTGCTGTAACAGTAGTTTTTCTGCTTGGCGAGATGGATAACCAAGCGATAAACGCATCAAAAAACGGTCAAGTTGAGACTCAGGCAAAGCATAAGTTCCACTTTGAAATAGTGGGTTTTGCGTTGCCAACACCCAAAATGGTTGTGGTAATTCATAATGAGTTCCATCAACAGTGACTGCACCTTCTTCCATGGCTTCCAGTAATGCGCTCTGTGTTTTTGGGCTACAACGATTAATCTCATCTGCCAACAATATCTG
>Ga0224722_1002309_pt1 | contig 10193 bp, 7 predicted proteins | sample Balambano_FR1_Me_FD_161646 | JGI IMG/M metagenome (GOLD analysis project Ga0224722, IMG submission 161646) | Freshwater sediment microbial communities from Lake Towuti, South Sulawesi, Indonesia - Balambano_FR1_MetaG | ecosystem: Environmental > Aquatic > Freshwater > Lake > Sediment | place...
GCCCAAAGCGGCCAACAGCAACCCCCACTGCGAAACCGCCAGCGCCTGCCACACAACACTCAGGCCGACCGGAATAATGAACGCCGACAATGCCAGGAAGCCAAGCGTGCTCCAGAAGTTGCGCCGCACCAGGTTGAAGCTGGCGCGCAACGCCCGCAGCGGCCCCTCGCCGCCGAGCACGATCGCTTCGTTGGCAAAGCCCATATAAATCCAGGCCCAGAAGCCGGCTAACTGCAACAGCAGCACTGCGGCCACACCCACCGGCGGGCTCACCAACATCAACAGGCCACTGAGGAACAGATATGGCAAGCCGATCGCCAACCCGGCACCAATCAACACTGCCACATAGGCCAGTATCGCCAGTGCCACGCGTGCGCCTTCGCGCACCAGCCACGCCCCAGGAACCGGATCACGCCGCACCGCCTGGCCGGCCAGCACGAGGAACAGCGCGCTGAGCGGCAACGCGACCAGGTTGACGAGCACAAACGCCAGCACGGCTCCACCAACGCCGGCAACCTGGATCGTACCCGCGCCATCGGGTGGCAGTGTTTGGGAAAGCGGCAAGACCGGCACAAAGTTCAAAAGCCCAAGCTGGCGACGCATGTCTACCTGGCCAAATGCCACCAGCCCCTGCAGGACATCCTGCGAAAGCGCGGCATCCACATCGGCGGGTTGCATGCGCTGCATCAGATTGCCAAGGCTTCGCAGCAACGGAGCGAACGACAGCTGCGTGCCCCATACAAGCAATAGATTGAGCGCCACCGGCACGATCAAGAGCCAGGGGCGCCGGTTCACCGCGCTATACCCTTCGCTGATCATGTCAATCAGCGTGGCGTTTTGAGGCTTGCTGGCGGTCAATTCGTTCTCTCCTCGAACTTGTCTATTATACCACATTCTAGCCGATTACGGCAGTGGAGTAGAACAAATGATTTGATGAAGACTCTTCAGGGAGGGCTTGCCCTCCCTGTAACCCGCCGGCGCGAGGGCAAGTCCTCCCTGTAACCCGCCGGCGCGAGGGCAAGTCCTCCGCGATTACGCCTCGGTGGCCGGCATGGCAAGCGGCTGGCGCGGACGGCGCAAGCGATGGTTGATCACAATGCCGGCGATGCCACCCGCAATCAGGAGCAAGCTGACGATCTGCGCGGCGCGCAGCGCGCCCTCACACGATCCACCGACTCCATTGGTACACAGGCTGTCGGTGCGTAGTCCTTCGACCCACAGCCGGCCGAGGCCATACCAGATCGCGTACATCAGCGCCACATCGCCGGGCCGCAGCCGCTCGGCGAAACGCCGCTCGATCCATACCAGCAAGCCAAAACCCGCGAAGTTCCACAGCGACTCATACAAAAACGTGGCGTGGAACAGTGTGTCCAGCGGGTAGGCCACCGGGTCGTCGAACGGCGGCAGGCGGTTCTCCATATCGATCCGCACGCCGAACCCCAGGTCGGTAGGGCGACCGTAAGCCTCCTGGTTGAAGAAATTGCCCCAGCGCCCAACCGCCTGCGCCAGCAAGAACGGTGGCATACAGATGTCGAGGTAGCGCACGAAATCGAGGCCATTGCGGCGGGTATAGATCAACGCCGCCAGCACTGCGCCGATCAAGGCACCATGGATCGCAAGGCCGCCCGAGGCCGGGTTGAGGATCTCGAGCAGCGAGCGCCCTGCGAAGCGCGGCCATTCGAAGGCCACATAGTACAGCCGCGCGCCAGCCATTCCGAGCACCATGCCGAGCAGCAGCAGGTTCCAGATATGCTCGGGGTCTTCGCCCCGCGCCCGCGCCCGCGCGGCAGCCACATAGCCCGCCAGCAGCGCGCCACTCACAATCAACACGCCGTACCAGCGCACCGCCAGCGGAATGCCGAACAGCACCGTATTGAGCAAATATGGGTCGTCAGGTGGGTAGAGTCCCATAGCACGTCTTTCGCACGTAGTGTAGGGGTGCGTTCGAACGAGGGCAGATCCCTCGCTTGAACCCTTTTCAAAAAAACCTGGCCGGCATTGTACGTCCCGCCGCCGGGCATGTCAACGCAGCCGGTGGTACAATGCCGTCCGTGACGATCTACCATGCATATGCGCCGTTCTATGACGGCAGCGGCCAGATGCGCTTTGCGCTGCTCACGGCCCACTATCTCCCCGAGGTCCTGGCGCGCCACCAGCCGCCGCGCTACACGGCGCTCGATCTGGCTTGCGGCACAGGCACACTCGCGATTGTGCTCGCCGAACAGGGCTGGCGTGTCGTGGGTCTTGATCAATCGCCGGCGATGCTGGCTCTGGCACGCGCCAAAGCTGAGGCAGCCGGTGTCGCAGCCCACGCGACGTTCGTGGAGGGCGATATGCGCGAACCACGTATCCAGCCAGCCTCGTTTGGCCTTGTTACCTGCACCTACGACAGCTTGAACTATCTGTTGAGCGAAGCCGACCTGGCACGCTGTTTTCTGGCGGTGGCGGAAGCGCTGGCACCCGGCGGTGTGCTGTACGCCGACATGAACACGCGCCACTTTCTCGAACACGACTGGCCGGCGTGCGAGATCAGCGAGCAGCCTGGACTGGTGCAGTTCACGCAGAGCCGCTTCGAGCCGCACAGCACCACATCGACGATGCGGTTGACTGGCTTTGCCGGCGACGACGAGCAGGGTTACGAGCGCTTCGACGAAACGCACATCGAGCGTGCCTACCCGCCTGAACTGGTGACGCGCTTGCTCGAAGCCGCCGGGTTGCACGCGGAAGCGGCCTATGAATGCTTCACGTTCCAGCCCTATCACCCGCGCAGCCAGCGTATCGCCTGGGTTGGTCGCAAGGCGACAACCACGTAGTTTCGCGGTACACTATGTAATAGGTTGCGGGGAGGCTTGGAAGGGTTGCACCCCTCCAAAAGAATCAGAACAAGGATTTCTTTCGGGGGGTCTGCGACCCCCAAACCCCCGCTTTGCAGAGCCAGACGCACAACTACAACCCGTTTGGAACAATAATGAGTGCACTTCCCGCCGAGGACGAAAAAGCAGTCTATGTCGAGCGCATGTTCAGCCGGATCGCGGCCGGCTACGATCACATGAACGGCGTGATGACCTTTGGCATGGATCGCGGTTGGCGCAACGCGGCCGTGGGTGCGATCGCGCCGCCGGTTGGTGGCCGAACACTGGATGTCGGCACCGGCACCGGCGACTTCCTGCCAATCCTGAGCGCATGGACACGCAACGGTCAGACTGTCGGGGTTGATTTCGCACTGCCGATGATGCAGGCCGGAAGCGCCAAGCTCGGCGAGCACACCGCCTTTGTTGCCGGCGACGCGCTGGTGCTGCCGTTCGCGGACGAAAGCTTCGATGCGATCACCACCGGCTTTGTGGTTCGCAATGTGGTAGACATCCAGGCCGCGTTCGCCGAGATGTTTCGAGTGGCGCGGCCGGGCGGAATGTTGGCCTGCCTCGAAGTGGCCCGACCGCGCAATCCGCTGTTGCGCTTTGGCCATGCGCTGTACTTCCAGCGTCTGGTTCCCGTGCTTGCGCGCCTGCTTGGCGCCGACCCAACCGCTTATACCTACCTGCCGCAATCGGCGCAGCGCTTCCCACCGCCCGAGGCGCTGGCGCGGATTATGCACCATGCCGGCTGGCGAGATGTTGTGTATCGGTTCTATGGCATGGGCGCCGTTGCTATCCATGTTGGCCGCAAACCAAAGCAGCGTAGCGTCTCGCAGAAGCGTCAGCAGGTGTTCGACCGCTCCGATACGCAGCGCAGAACGCGCATGTTCGGCATAGATTGACGGCCTCCCGCGCCCTGCGCCGGCCGGCAAGGTAGACACGATGGCACGCTACGAAGACGATCCACGGCGCGGCCGTGACGAACAGTATCCCGAGGACTACGACGGCGAGCCGCAGCGCGAGTCGCTCATGGAACGTCGCCTACGCGCCAGGCGCGGCGAGTCGGTGGACGATGTCCTTGACGAGGACGCTGCGCCGTACACACCGCGCGTGCAGCGCCCGGCCGCGTTCGAGCCGCCGGTGTACGCCGAGGGCGGCGGCATCGGTACAACCCTCTTGTACCTGTTCCTGGGTGGCATCACAATTGTGCTGCTGTTCATGTTGTTTGGGCGCCAGGTGGTGAGCAGCGTGACCCAGAGCGTGCCCGAGCGTGTGCGAACCGAAGTGCAGCGCGTGGTTGCCACGCCCACACCAAAAGTAGTGGATCGCGGCGGTACGATCCGCCAGATCCAGGCGCTCAACCGGCTCGAAACACAGCAGTACTCGATCGAGCGCGTGGTGGAGGCCAGCGTCGAGCGCGGCAACTTCCTGGACAACTTCCTTGGCGAGCGGCTGCTCCTGATCGCCAGCGGCGATGTTGTAGTTGGCGTAGACTTGTCCAAGCTCGAAGAAAGCGATGTGGACATCTCGGCCGACGGCGAAAGCATCACGCTGCGCCTGCCGCCCTCGGAAGTCTTCAGCGCGCGGCTCAACAACGATCGCACCAGTGTCTACGATCGCCAGACCGGCATTGGTACCCAGCTCGCCGGCGGCCAGGATCCGACGCTGGAAACCCAGGCACGCCAGGAGGCCGAGCGCCAGATCTTCGAGGCCGCGTGCGAGGATGGTGCCATGCAAAAGGCCGCCGACGAAGCGCAGCGCTCGATGGAAGCCTTTCTGCGGTTGCTGGACTTCGAGAACGTAACCGTGGTTGCGAGCGCCGGCGTGTGCGCCAAGCCCGAAACTACGTAACCACGAAGACGGCTACGGGAGAAAGGGGGGCGTGGGGGCATCCCCCACATCCCCCTTCAATCAAGCGAGCTGAACCATGATTCAAATTTCATTCGACCCGCAGGCGCGGGCACTCTATTGGTACTTCACCGAGATCGAAGCCGGTGCCGTGGCGCTCGAAGGCGAGTGTACCGCCACGCTACTGCTCGACGCCGACGGGCAGGTGATCGGTTGCGAACTCGAACTCGACGAAAGCATCGACCCGCGTGATCTGGTGTTTGCGCTTGCAAATCCGCAGGTGCGCTACGAGCGGCGCGACTTTATGCTCACGGTGCTGGCAGCCGATGAGGAACCAGCGACACTTCAGCCGCTCGCCGAAACCGCGATTCTGGACTTCGATGCTGCCGAAAGTCTGCTGGGCTTCGAGCTGATCACCGCGCCGGAATTCGAGCTCGACCAGCGACTTGCACGCCTCGGGTCTTTCCTGATAGCACACAGCGCAGATGCTGACACCACGGATGATCTCGACGAGGACGACGAAGCTGACGAGGACGACGAGGACGACGAGGACAACGAAGCTGACGACGAGGAAGACGACGAAGCTGACGACAAGGACGACGAAGCTGACGAGGACGACGAGGACGACGAGGACAACGAAGCTGACGAGAAGATCGCACCCGCCCAGCCGGCACCGCTACGCCCGTTCGCGGCTTCAGGGGCTGCCGAAGCAGCGCAGGTCACGCGCTCAGGCTTTGTCGCGATCGTCGGGCGACCAAACGTTGGCAAGTCTACCCTGCTCAACAGCCTGCTCGGCCAGAAGGTTGCGATCGTTTCGCGCAAACCGCAGACCACCCGAACGGCGGTGCGCGGCATTCTGACGCATGGCGACGCCCAGATCGTGTTTGTGGACACGCCCGGCATCCACCAGCCGCGCAACCGGCTCGGCAGTTTCATGGTGGAACAGGCCCGGCGCGCCATCCCCGACGCCGATGTGGTGTGCATGGTGGTGGATATCAGCCAACCGCCCGGCAAACTCGACCGCCAGATTGCTGCGTTGGTGCGAAAGAGCCGTGCACCAAAGCTGCTGGTGCTCAACAAAGTGGATTTGCCGGCCGAGCGCGGCGGAGAGAATCTTGTCGCCTATCGTGAGTTGGCCTCGTGGGACATGGAGTTGGCGATTTCGGCACTGCGGCAGCAGGGGCTCGAAACACTGCTGGACGAGATCGTGCGCCGGCTGCCCGAAGGCACGCAGTTGTACCCGGCTGACCAGGTGAGTGACCAGAACGAACGTGACCTGGCGGCCGAACTGGTGCGCGAGCAAGTGCTACGCAACACCGACGAAGAAGTGCCGCACGGCGTCGCGGTGGAAGTAGAGGAATGGGAGCAGAAAGAGAAAGCGCTCTACATCCGCATGACCGTATACGTCGAAAAGGACTCGCAGAAAGGCATCCTGATCGGGGCAGGCGGCGCGATGCTGAAGAAGATCGGTAGCGCCGCGCGCCACAGCATCGAAGAAGCGCTCGGCCAGCCGGTGTTCCTCGATCTATGGGTCAAGCCACGGCACAACTGGCGTGACGATCCCGCTTCGCTGCGTTGGTTGGGCTATCAGGACTCCTGACGCCGGCTCGTACTGCGAGCCGCCGATATCGCTAGCCGCTGCACTCTTGCCCTTTTTGTGCTGGTTCACCGGAGCAACCAAGCGCTCATCGGGCCATACGTCGATGAGCGGTGTAGGGCCGACCGTCCCCCCCTCATTGGGTTCCGCGCCGACGATTGGCACTATGGCGTCCCCCAGCTGAGTCATATACGGCCTGGAATTCCATTGCTGCCCATCATTGCTGCTTGGAAGTCCAACCGCGAGATCGATTCCTCCATCAAGTGCAACATCACCACTCGATGTGGTTCGTGGCGCCATGACTGCCGGTGTGATGAGCGGGAAAGAGATGGTGCCCACGCTGACGAGACTCACTAATCCCAGGAGAACGATCGCCGTGTTCGCTTTTTGAAGAACGAGTGCTCGTGTACCGAGTTTGTTAACCGAGATAATGAACGGAACCACAACAACAAGGAACATAAAGAATGCTCCTTGCAAGGTGAACAGTAAGTATCCCTGAGTTGGCCCATGCTGCCCTGACACCACATACCAGATGTTTGCCAGCAACGGCAGACTCCCCAGGAAGATGAAAGGGATGAAAGCCCGCGGATCCAGTGAGTACTCTTTTGCATCCCCTTTCTGGGTAATCATGTATGGCTTCGCCACTTGCAACGCGGCTTGTGCGATTGCGGAGAGGACGATCGACCAGCGCGCCATGTGGAGAATGATACCTCGCCAACTGAGGAACAACCCGCCGGGCTTATGCCACTTTCTGCTGAAGCCCCAGCCCAGGAATGCAACTGCACTTACCGGGAACGAAAGGGCTGTATATTCCCAGAACGAGACATTGGCGATCGGCTGCCCAATCACCAGCGAGAGCACCGGCGCGATGAACAGCACACCCATCGACAGCGACCAGATCGGATACCATGTCTCGCAAAACAACATCTGAAATGCGACCTTCGGATGGAGTTTCCCGATCACTTTCGGCGTATGGAAGAGCAGGACTTGCATGAGCGAATAAGCCCAAGCAAACTGCTGCCCGAGATAGGTCTCGAATGTCTCCGGCCCGTCGCCGGTGGCGATGATTTCGGGAACATACACGCCTCTATATCCCTTTGCCGAGAGATAGAGCGTATCCAGATGATCCTCGGCGCGGGTTGGCTGAAATCCTCCAATCTCCTTGATCGCACTCATCCGATACGTCGCATGGCTCCCAATGATGAACGGAGTATCGGTATCACCATAGAATCCGATTTGTAGCGGGCCTTGCAGGATAAACTCCTGTTCGGTCGAGCCGCGTGCCGTCCAATCTTCAAAGTTGTCGTAGACGCTTGGTGCCTGTACCCAAGCAACTTTTGGGTCGACAAAATACCCAAGGACGCGATCCAGGTACGCCTTGGTCGGAACGTGATCGATATCGAACTGTGTAAAGTGCGAATACTGAGCGCCGTGTGCGTCGATCCAGGCATTCACGTTGCCCGCTTTTGTCTTTGCCTTGAACGGCGGTATGAGCTGATTCCAGTATCCAACCTTCTCTTTACTCCAGTGCTCAACATCATGCCGCGAGAAATAGTGCACCCCGTACTCGGCCGCGAGTTGCTCGATATCGGGGGAGTGAACTTTATCGACAAGTATCCAACTGTCGTGCGGATACTCCACGTCCCTTAAAGCCGCGAGTTGGCTTCGTACGATGTCCAGGCTCTCCGAGCCGGGGACAGTCAGCGTAATGAGCGCAACGCGTTCGATACTATCCTGTGCTGCAGCGGGAGGAATGTGGACAGGAGTTTGCATCCGGCCGAGATAGTAGAAAAATACCGAAGGCAGAAACGTCCCGTCATAAAAGAATCCAAAACTCACGAGCCAGAAAAGCCAAGGCGCGCCCCAGTGCTCTGGCTTGAGCCACCATAGCCAGAAAAACATGTTGACGATGAGCCAGAGTCCAACAATAGCGATGTAGAACACTCTGTTGCGGCCTGTAATAACCGGTTGTTTGTGTATTTTCATGACTGTTCCATAGTTTATAGCAGTCCTATCGGCTGGTAAACTCAGAAAGGTTTGTTGCTTTCGGGGACACCCAGAAGGTAACCAAGCTCCCCGGAAACCCACTCTTGTTTACGAATGAAATAGGTCTGCTCTATATTCGAGCACAGCGAATAGACCGTGCACTTGACCTGGATTCAAGACGCACGGCTATGATTTCGGTGAACATACCCGTATCACCGGTGAGAGCTCTGACGCAGAGCTACGATCCCTATAAGGCTGTTCGTCGCTGTCGGGATGATTTTCCGTGGAACGTCACGTAGGATACTACGCAGCGATGCAAATAGCTAGTCCTTCCTGGTTACAGTATTTTTATACTGAGTTTTTCGAGCGCGCTCGCCGCGTCATCTCCGGCCCGCCGCCATATGGGGGCTGTTCTGGTCTATACTATCGACCTGTGCGGACAACTAGCCAGAGGTAATAACTGTGCCAGATGACCCCAAAGGTAATCAGAAATGGTGGGCGCTCGCTGCTGTGGGTAGCGGCGTCTTTATGTCCACCGTAGACGGCAGCATCGTCAACATCGCGCTCGTGACGCTGCAAAACTACTTCGGCGCCGGGCTGCACGAGGTCGAGTGGGTGGTGCTGGCATACCTGCTCGGTATTACGTGTCTGCTGCCGAGCATGGGCCGTCTGGGCGACATGATCGGCAAGCGGCGCGTGTACGTGGCGGGCTTCGTGGTGTTCACCGTGAGCTCGGCACTGTGCGGTGCGGCGTGGAGCGTGCAGAGTCTGGTGCTGTTCCGTGTGCTTCAGGCTGTTGGTGCCGCGATGATCCAATCGCTCGGCCCGGCACTGCTGGTCACGGCCTTCCCAGCCAAAGAGCGTGGGCAGGCGCTCGGCTATATCGGCACGATTGTGGCGGCCGGCATCCTGACCGGCCCGGTGCTGGGTGGGTTGCTGCTGCGCGTGTCGGGTTGGCAGTCGATCTTTTTCGTCAACATCCCGATTGGGATTGCCGGCGTGCTGCTGACGTTGCGCGCACTCGAGGACGACAGCCGGCGGACGGCGCAGCGTTTCGATATCGGCGGGGCGGTGTTGCTGGCCGGCGGGCTACTGCTGGTGCTGCTGGCGCTCACCGAAGGCCAGGTGTGGGGCTTCAGCGATTGGAAAACGATCGCCTGCCTGGTGGCGGGTATCGCCGGCCTGCTGGCGTTCGTGGCATGGGAGCGGCGTGTCGAGGCACCAATGATCACCCTCAGCCTGTTCGGCAACCAGCTCTTTAGCCTCAGCCTGCTTGCGGCCTTTCTGATCTTCCTGGCCGGTTCGTTCAACTTCCTGCTGCTACCGTTCTATCTTCAGAATGTGCTCGGCTACGACCCACAGACCACCGGGCTGACGCTGATCGCCGCGCCGATCGCACTTTCGCTGGTGTCGCCGCTCAGTGGCCGGCTTTCGGATCGCGTCGGCACGCGCTGGCTCGGCGTGGCCGGGTTGGTGTGTACGTCGCTTGCGCTGTGGAGTTTCAGCACGCTCACGCCGAACAGCTCACAGCTCGACGTGATCGGGCGGCTGATCTTGATGGGGCTCGGCTTTGGGCTGTTCCAGAGCCCGAACAACAGCACGATCATGGGCAGCGCGCCGCGCGAGTCGCTTGGCGTTGCCAGCAGTTTGCTGGCAGTGATGCGAACGCTTGGCCAGACCACCGGTGTTGCGATCGCCGGCGCGGTATGGGCGGCTGGTGTGACGGCAGCGGCCGGGCAGCTGTACGAGCCGATCACCGCCGCTCCGCCCGAGGCGTTGGTGGCCGGGTTGCGGGTGGCGTTCCTGCTGGCGGCAGCACTGGCGGCAGTGGCGATTGTTCCCACGATCCTGCGTGACTCGCCCGCTCCCAGCGAGCAGCCAACCCAGCGTCCGGCGACATAAGGGGT
>Ga0224722_1002310_pt1 | contig 10192 bp, 4 predicted proteins | sample Balambano_FR1_Me_FD_161646 | JGI IMG/M metagenome (GOLD analysis project Ga0224722, IMG submission 161646) | Freshwater sediment microbial communities from Lake Towuti, South Sulawesi, Indonesia - Balambano_FR1_MetaG | ecosystem: Environmental > Aquatic > Freshwater > Lake > Sediment | place...
GTGACAGCGATTTTGTACCAAGCTACAACTGCGTCTTCGGCATGACCGCCAACACACCGTTCCAGTATTACCGCATGAGATTTGACACATCCGAAGGCTTCATCCCGATGATCTTGCAGGCAGCGATCACCGGCGACAGCACACTCGGACTGGTGATTGACGACATCACGATGGTGAGAAAGACCGGAATCAGCGTCCCAGCTACCGAATGCACCGTCTCGCCACCCGCCAATACCGAACTGGTCTTCAACGGCGCGTTCGATGCCAGAACAGGCAGTTGGGCGGCATTCAATGCGACGATGAACTCGGTCAACATCGGCGGCACGAACGGGAATATCATGCAGATCGGGCGCAACACTGGCACGACCTACGGCGGCTTCTACCAGTATTCGCCCTTCTCCGCGCCCGCCAACGCTGTCTTCCAATTCAGCTTTCAGATCGGCAACCAGTCGGCGCAGGCTCGGGTCATCAACATGCTCGTTCGCAGCGAGGACTGGACGGACATGCACTCGTGCTTTATCACCGTGCCAGCCAACACGCCGCTGACGAACATGACGATCCTGCTCAAGACAACCAAGGCGTGGTCGAATATCGTCATGCAAGGGTGGATACAGGTCGGCGATTACGTATCGGGACCGCCGCCGTTCCGTTTTGACAATATCAGCCTGCAATATCTGCCCGCCAGTGGCTACAGCGGCAGCACCCAATGTCCCGCACCGCTGCCGATGCCACAGCGCGTCACGAATACGCCGAGGCTCACGCCATCACTCACACCAAGCCTGATCACGACCTACACGGCGACGGCAACAGCGACCCCGACAGCAATCAGCACCGAAACAACACTACCAAGCGCAACGGCGACGGCGAGCGAGACGCCAGGTCCGACGGATACGGCGACGGATGTGCCGACGATAGAGCCGCCGACCGTGATACCAAGCGAAACGCCCTCACCCCCGACCCCTCTCCCTGAGGGAGAGGGGAGTGCCACACCTGAGCCACCATTAACAACACCTGAACCACCGCCGGAGGTGACGCCAGGGCAGTAAGTAGTACCAGCGTAAGGGTGCAGCAGGCTGCACCCTTACTTTTTTGCCGCGTCTGTTCCCGCTACTATAGAGATGTATTCAGAGTACGGGAAACAGGCTCGATGAAAACTCGCCTTACCGGTTTCATTGTCATAGCTATTATCCTCTCGTGGTTGTTTATCCCGTCTGTCCAGGCGGCGGGCGTCGTCGGTAATGGTACGTCCGGAAGCTGCACTTATGTCGCGTTAGCCGCAGCGATTGGGGCTGGCGGCAATGTCACCTTCAACTGCGGTGGCGCGAAAACCATCATCCTCACCAGTCCGCTTGAGATCGACTCCAGTGTTACCACAAGCGATACCACGATTGACGGCGGCAACCTGATCACCCTGCAAGGCACAGCCGGACAGCGCATGATCATCCATCGCACCTGGGGCTTTGATGCCGCCAGTACGCTCACCCTGCGAAACATGACCATCACCGGTGCATCACTGTCAGGCGCTCTGACCGCCGCGAACGGCGCTGCGGTGTATCAGGTTAACCAGAGCGCGGATTACGCCACTGACCGCCCAACCCTCAATGTAGAAAATGTTACCTTTACCAACAACATATCGTCGCAGACGACCAGCGGCACCAATCAGTATGACTTTGGCGGCGGTGCCATTTATTCTGCTGGCGGTATCGTCAATGTCTCCAACAGCACGTTTACTGGAAACCGTGCCAACGGCGGCGCGGGCGGCGCGATTCACGGCTTGGGCAGCAGCATCACCATCACCAACAGCACCTTTACCGGCAATGTCACCACCAACCTCAACAGCAGCAATACAGGGGGCTATGGCGGCGCGTTGTATGTGGATGGCGCTGTTTCATCCGGCAACGGCGTGATCTCCATCACCAACAGCACCTTCACCAGCAACGTCGGCGCGGTTCAGGGCGGTGTTGCCTATATCAACCTGTATACCGCTCGCAACGAACAGGCGATCATTGACAACAGCACATTCAGCGGCAATTCACTCACAGGCGGAAACGGCTACGTCAACGGCGGTGCGCTCTCCGGCGGGCAAACCAACAACGGTGCGGGTACGGTTCGCATCACGGTTACTGACAGCCTGTTCGCCAATAACAGCGTCGCTGGCGGTACAAACGGCGCTTCTGGCGGGGCAATTGCTTTCGCCCAGCTTGGCACATTCGTCTTTGCCAATTCGACCTTCACCGGTAATCAGGCAATCGGCTCTTGTTCTAACTGCTACAGCGCTAACGGCGGCGCTATTGCCATCGGTGGAAACAATACCGCCTATTCGATCCTCAACAGCACGTTCGTCAATAACAGCGCTGGCTGGGTTGGCGGCGCGATTGTGGCGGCGGCAGGCGGCACGGTGCGAAACAGCATCTTCTCAAATAACACCGCCGCCAACGGCGGCAATCCGTGGCATATTCAGCAGCAGTGTTCCAACACCATCACCAATGCCAGCAACAATTTGCAATCGCCACGCGCCTATCCAGGAACAGACAATCTATGCGCCAGCAATATTATCGAGGCGAACCCTCAGCTTGGCGCATTAACTGGTAATCCCGGTTATTTTCCACTGCTGGGAAACAGCCCCGCCATTGATGCAGGTAGCAACAGCGTGTGCGCCGCGCCGCCCGTTAACAACCTCGACCAGCGCGGCGCAGTTCGCCCGCAGGATGGCAACAGCGACGGTCTCGCGTATTGCGACATTGGCGCGTATGAAGCGCCTTCCGGATTCATCACCGTCACGCCGCCCGCGCCGGATGTCAACCTTGTCACCAATGGCACGTTCAGCAGCGGCTTAAGCGGCTGGTCATTCAATGGATCAACGCAGCAGGTCAATAATGGCGCTTTGCTCATTGCGCCGACCTCGCCCGGCGGCGGCTTTACGCAGAATATCAACTACAACAGCGCGGGTGAGATTTTCGAGGTCAATTTCCGCGCCGCCAATTCCAGCGCGACGGTCAAGACACTCAACCTGATCGTCCGTGATGGCGACTGGACGCCAAGTTACAACTGCGTCTTCACCCTTGCCGCGAATGCGCCGTTCCAGAATTTCCGAATGCGCTTCGACACTGCTGCTGGCTTCATCCCGATGGTATTGCAAGGCGCTCTCAGCGGCGACTCGACGCTCGGCATTCGCCTTGACGACATTACGATGGTTCGCAAGACGGGCATCAGTGTCCCGTCTACCCAGTGTACGGTTTCGCCGCCAGCGAATGTTGATCTGGTCTATGACGGCGCGTTCAATCAGGGGACGGCAAACTGGGCAGCTTTCAACACCGCCATGCAGGTCATCAACATTGGTGGCTCAAACGGCAACATTATGGAACTTGCCCGCTGGAACGGCACACCCAACGGCGGCTTCTACCAGTACAACCCGTATTCCGCGCCTGCAAACGGTGTACTGCAATTCACCTTCCAGATCGGCAACCAGTCGAATACAGCACGGGTCATCAATATGCTCGTCCGCAACCCCGATTGGACGGACTTGCATTCGTGTTTCATCACCGTGCCAGCCAACACGCCGCTCACCTCGCAGACAATCCTGCTCAAGACGAATGTCGCATGGTCGAACATCGTCGTTCAGGGCTGGATACAGGTCGGCAATTACACGGGAACGCCGCCGCTGCCGTTCCGCTTTGACAATCTGAACCTGCAATATCTGCCCTCATCAGGCTTCAGCGGCAGTACGCAGTGTCCGGGACCTATCCCCATGCCGCAGCATCCGACGCTCACGCCATCAGCAACCGCAACCATGACCAGCAGTCCGACAGCAACGAATACCGAAACAGCGACGGTCACTGCTACCCTGACGGCGACACTCGAAGCGACTGCCACACCAGGCGAAACCCCAACGGCAGTCGCCAGTGAAACGCCATCAGCAACCCCTGAGCCGCCGACTCTGACCCTCGAACCGTCACCATTGACGCCAACCGAACTCCCATCGAATACGCCGGAGTCACCAACGCCTGAACCATCACCGGAAGTCACCCAAAATCCATAGCACTCGCTTTTCTCCCCTCTCCCATGCAATGGGAGAGGGGTTGGGGGTGAGGGACTTCTCCCAAACTTGCTATTTTCCTCAATCTCCACTATGAATATCCACATCAGCAATACACCCTAAAGGATTGTATGGGAGGCTCTTATGCGTTTGCGTTTCATGCTCATGACGTTTCTTTTGACATTGCTCCTGATGACCGTCATCACGCCGGTGTCAGCGATTTCCGGCGGGGCGATCACCAGTTTCACGGTATATTGTGATCGCTTCGTCGTCACCCATAATGCCCTGACGTTTAATCGGAACAATACCGGCACAGGAAATGAATCCTATCAACTGACGATTGTGGATGGCTACGGCATGGGCATCTTTTACTACGCCGATTCACGACCTGTCGGCAGCACCATTCCTGCGCTCACCGAAACCTTTTATTACGACTCCGCGCCGAATGCCAACCCCATCCGGCTGGTGCTTGTCAGCGACATGGGCGTTCTTGGTGGTCCCCAGTTTGTTTGGGATGTGGAGGGGAACTGCCCCAACATGCCGATACCAGACATCAACCTTATCAGTAATGGCACGTTTAGCAATGGTTTGAATGACTGGATTTTCTCCAATTCCACCCAGTCCGTCGTCGGCGGGGCGTTGCAAATCGCGCCGAATACAGTGGGCGGCGGCGGCTTCTTCCAGTTCGTCAACTTCAACAGCATTACGGACATTTTTGATGTGGATATGCGCCTCGCCAATAACAGTGGCGATAGCAAAACCTTCAACCTGATTGTGCGTGACAGCGACTGGAATCCACAGTACAACTGTGTTTTCGTGTTACCCGCCTACGCGCCGTATCAGAATTATCGAATGCGCTTTAACACCTATCCGAATTACATTCAGCCGATGATTCTGCAAGGCTGGATATCCGGCAGCACGTCACAGGGCTTGCTGGTGGATAACATCACCATGAATCGAAGGGTCGGCTTGAGCGTTCCAAGCACCCAATGTACGGTCGCGCCACTACCCTTCACGAACCTGATTAGTAATGGCGACTTCAATCTCGGTATGACTAACTGGGCAGCCTTCAATGCCGCCATGCAGGTCGTCAACATCGGCGGCACGAACGGCAATGTATTGGAACTCGCTCGCTGGAACGCGACACCCAACGGCGGCTTCTACCAGTATTTGCCCTATTCCGCACCTGCTAACGGCGTTTTCCAGTTGAACTTCCAGATCGGCAACCAGTCGAATACCGCACGGGTCATCAACATGCTCGTTCGCAACCCCGACTGGTCAGACACGCATAGCTGCTTCATCACCGTGCCTGCGAATACCCCCCTGACCAATGTACAGATCAAGCTAAAAACAGGGGTGAATGCCTGGTCAAATATCGTCTTTCAGGGCTGGATACAGGTTGGTAATTATACGGGAACACCACCGCTGCCGTTCCGGTTCGACAACATCAGCCTGCAATATTTACCCAACGGCACCAGCGGGACAACCGAATGCCCCGCGCCTATTCCGATGCCACAGCGCCCGACGATGACGCCATCGGAAACCCCAACGCTGACGGTAACGCCTACCTTTACGCTTACATCCACCCTGACGGAGACCAGTACGCCGGAAATCACACCGACAGTGACCGAAGCACCCACGGAAACCGCGACGGATATTCCGACAATCACGCCTGAACCGCCCACGGCAACGCTCGAATCGCCCACCAGTACACCAGAGCCACCAACGGCGACGCCTGAACCACCGACACTGACGCCAACGGAAATCCCGTCAAATACGCCGGAGCCGCCGCCGGAGGTGACGCAGAATCCGTAAAGCCAGATTCAGCATGTTTTCTGAAAGGACGCTGCGTGAGCGTCCTTTTTTGATTTCCCCAAAAACTTCCCGACCTGTCGGGAATAATTCCCGACCCATCGGGAACGGTCACGCTCTATAGTGAACATGTCGTAATCTCACAGGGATATTATCGCCATGTCCACCAAAGCCCGTTTCTTTGCGCTGCTTGCGCTTCTATTCAGCCTCATCCTCACTCCGTTAGCGCCCGCCAGCGCAGGTACATTCAACCCAGGTTGCAGCGTGGCAAATCTCGCCACGAACGTGACCGCGGCAGGCGGAAACAACCAGGATGATACCATTAACCTCGCCAGCGGCTGCACGTACAACCTTTCTTCCACGCTCACCGTGAACGCTGACAGCGGGTATTTGCTGACGATCAACGGCAATGGTGCCGTATTAAGTGGCGGAAATTTGATTAGGGTACTAACAATAAATAGTGGTGCTAACGTAATCCTTAACAATGTGACCATCCAGGATGGCTATTCGGTATATGATGGCGGGGGTATCTACAATGACCGCGGTACGGTGACCCTGACCAACAGCACAGTCAGCGATAATTCTGCCCGCTATGGCGGAGGCATTTCCAATTCTTGGGGAACACTGACTCTCACGAACACTAGCGTTAGCAATAACTCAGCACTTTATAATGGTGGAGGTCTCGACAATCTAGTCGGCTCTGTAACACTGACCAACACCACCGTGAGCGACAATATGGCACCCATATCGGGCGGCGGCATAAATAGTTCCCTTGGAACTTTGACACTAACCAGTAGCACCATCAGCAACAATTCGTCAAGCGATAACGGTGGTGGGATCTACAACAATAGCACCATGGCGTTGACTAATAGCACGATAAGCACAAATGGGGCAACCGGCAAAGGCGGGGGTATCTACAACGAAGTAAGCGGTACACTCACAATCAGCGGCAGTACTGTCAACGGAAACGGCGCAAAAGATGGTGGCGGTATTTATGTTGCTGTTGGTTCTAGTCTAGTCGCTACCAGCAGTGTTTTTAACGCTAACCAGTCCTTCTCGAGCGGGAACGGTGGTGGAGGCATCTATAACAATCAGGGTTCGGTGTCAATTATCGCTAGCACCTTCCAGAATAACACCGGCATTGCTGGCGGCGGCATCGTCGCCAATGCTGGCACGACGACGGTCACCAACAGCACGTTCAGTGGCAACAGCGCCACCAACGCCGGCGGCGGTATCGCCACGTATAACTCAACTATGATCGTCGCCAACAGCACCTTCAGCGGCAACAGTTCAAGTCAGATTGGCGGCGGAGGCGCGATTTACACGTTCGGGCCTGTGACACTCAACAACAGCATCCTGGCGAACAGTACAGCCGGTGGCGACTGCGGCGTCATCACCGGTACGGTAAGCGCCACCAACACGCTCATCGAAGATAACACCTGCGGCATCACCAACGGCGTGAATGGCAACAAGACGGGTGATCCCAATCTCGGCGCATTGACGGGCAGTCCAGCTTACTTCCCCCTGAACGCGGGCAGCATCGCCATCAACGCGGGCAGCAACGCGCTCATCCCCGCCGGCGTGACAACGGATCAACCAGGCAACCCGCGTATTCAGGGCGGCACCGTGGATATGGGTTCATTTGAGTCCGCGCCACCACCGACGAATACACCCACGCGAACACCTACGAATACGCCAACCCGAACACCAACGCGCACCAATACGCCAACAGTTGTGTCTGGCTCGCCAACCACAACACCGCCTTCGCCAAATGTAAACCTGGTCACGAACGGCACATTCGACAGCAGCCTCGGTGCGACGTATCGGTGGACGTTCTATGACGCAACGCAGAATGTCACGGCGGAGCAACTGAACGTTGCGCCAACCGCACCCGGCGGCGGCTTCTACCAGCAGATTAACTACGGCAGCGGCGGCGAAATCTTCGAGGTCAACTTCCGCGCTCGCAATTCCAGCCTCACGCAAAAGACGCTCAACATCATTGTCCGCGATACGGATTACAATCCGAGCTACAACTGCGTCTTCGGCATGACTGCCAACACCCCGTTCCAGTATTATCGCATGAGGTTTGACACGTCCGAAGGCTTCTTCCCGATGATGCTCCAGTTTGCGCTCACCGGCGACAGCACGCTCGGTCTGGTGATTGACGACATCACGATGGTTCGCAAGACGGGCATTTCAGTACCGACGACCGAATGCACCGTCTCACCGCCCGCCAATACCGAACTGGTCTTCAACGGCGCGTTCGACGCCGGCACCGGCAGTTGGGCAGCTTTCAACGCGACGATGAACTCGATGAATATCGGCACCCCGAATGGGAATATTATGCAAATCGGGCGCAACAGCGGCACGACGTTCGGCGGTTTCTACCAGTATTCGCCGTACTCTGCGCCAGCCAATGCCGTCTTCCAGTTCAGTTTCCAGATCGGCAACCAGTCGGCTCAGGCGCGGGTGATCAACATGCTGGTTCGTAGCGAGGACTGGCTGGACATGCACTCGTGCTTCATCACCGTGCCTGCCAATACTCCGCTGACGACGCAGACGATCCTGCTCAGGACGACGAAGGCATGGTCAAACATCGTCATGCAGGGCTGGATACAGGTCGGCGATTATGTGTCGGGTCCGCCGCCGTTCCGCTTCGACAACATCAGCCTGCAATACCTGCCTGCGAGTGGCTACAGCGGCAGCACACAATGTCCTGCACCACTGCCCATGCCGCAGCGCGTAACGGATACGCCAACACCCACGATCACACCTTCGCTCATGCCAAGTCTGACAGCGACAGCAAGCCCGACACCGACACTGACCGCTAGCAGCACCGAAGCGGCACTGCCAAGTGCGACGGTGACATGGACGCCTGAGCCGCCGACTGATTTCCCGACGCTTGAGCCGCCGACGCTCACGTCCGAACCGCCAACAGCGACACTCATTCCGACGGACACGGCGACGGATGTTCCAACAGTTGAGCCGCCGACAGCAGAACCACCGACAAACACTTCTGAACCACCGCCGGAGGTGACACAGAGTCCATAAAACGAACCTCACCTTAAATCCCTCTGCAAAAGAGAGGGACTTAAACCCGCAGCGTCGCAGTATTCTCCCCTCTCCGTGTGGAGAGGGGTCGGGGGTGAGGTTCGTCCTTGAGAGCGTCCGGGGGTGAGGTTCCTTTGGCTTTCCGCTATGTGCAGGGGTATCCTTTCCCCATGCCTTAGTCAGGCGCTTCTGGGGAGTAATACCAACGCGATGAAAATCCTGCTCGATACCGATATTGGCACGGATATTGATGACACACTCTGCCTCGCCTATCTGCTTGCCCATCCCGATTGCGATCTGCTGGGGATCACCACTGTCAGCGGCGAAGCGGATAAACGCGCTATGCTTGCCAGCGTCCTGTGTAAACAGGTCGGGAAAGATATCCCAATTTTCCCTGGAACAGAAACGCCGTTGCTTCTCCCGCAGCGCCAGACAATCGCGCAGCAGGCAGCAAAACTACCGAACTGGCGGCACGATACCGAATTTCCAACGGGTCAGGCAGTTCTTTTCCTGCGAGACATCATCCGCGCCCATCCCGGCGAAATCACACTGCTGACGATTGGTCCCCTGACCAATATTGCCCTGCTGTTCGCGCTCGATCCTGACATTCCTGCCCTGCTCCACAGGTTGGTGATGATGTGCGGGTGCTTTAACGCGATCGGTGGCGCGGCATGTCCGCCCGAATGGAACGCCCTATTAGACCCACATGCAGCGGCGATGGTTTACAAGGCAGTGGTGAAACGGCATCGTTCGATTGGCTTGGACGTAACAACGCAGGTGACATTGAACGCCGCTTCCGCTCGTCAACGGTTCAGCCACTACGAACGTTTGCGTCCGGTGCTGGACTTTGCGGAGGTCTGGTTGCAGCATACCCCGGTGATCACCTTTCACGATCCACTTGCCGCTGCAACCATCTTCGACGACACAATATGTACGTTCACGCCCGGAACGGTGCAAATCGAACTGGAAAATCAAAGGCTGCTTGGTCTCACCCGTTGGTCAGCCAATAACGACCCTTCGCCGCACGAAGTCGCGCTTCAGGTAGATGGAAGCCGCTTTCTCAACCACTATTTTGACATTGTTGGCGCATGAATGAGAAGTCATAGGAGAAGGGTCAGGGGTGAGGGTCTGCTACTCCGCCCCCACCAGAGTCACCGTCGGCGCGGGGGCGAGTGTATCGCCGGGCAGCGGGCTGCCAAACACGACGAACCCCGCCAGCACACCCAGGATCGCCGCCACCGCCGCCAGCATTAGCACCGTCTGGATCTTCACGCCGCGTCCGCTGCTTCTCGA
>Ga0224722_1002311_pt1 | contig 10190 bp, 6 predicted proteins | sample Balambano_FR1_Me_FD_161646 | JGI IMG/M metagenome (GOLD analysis project Ga0224722, IMG submission 161646) | Freshwater sediment microbial communities from Lake Towuti, South Sulawesi, Indonesia - Balambano_FR1_MetaG | ecosystem: Environmental > Aquatic > Freshwater > Lake > Sediment | place...
ATATACCCGCCATACACTTGATATGAAATGGTATCGTTGATGATTCCACGACTTAAATAGCTCATCGCGTACGTTCTTGCTGCGACCGCCTGTGTTTTTAATGCTTCTAGGTTCCAAGAAGGATACATCTCAATCGGAACGACACCTTTTAAATAATCTTCCATGTACACGGAATTTATCGGACGAACATACTGATTGTTTTCAATCTCAAAATCAAAACTGCCTAAATATAAACGGTTGTTGATCGATAGTGCTGTTCTAGGTTGAACGGGTTGAGCAGAGAACGTTATATATGAATTTAATAAACTACCATTTTGATATAAGGATAGTTTGCCATTTTCTTGTTTTAATAGATAGGTTTCTCCCGTTTTTAAAACAATATTCGAATCATTGGTAATATAATCGCCATTTGGCTTTATGGTAATTTCGGACTTATTTCCTAAATAATTGACTAACTTTACTTTTACAATCGGTTCTGACGTTTGAGCTTGTACATTGTTATATGGAAATAAAGATATGATCATAGCAAAAACCATGAGCATCACTAGGTATTTTTTCATACAAGGCCTCCAAACCTATTAATATGCGGTTCCTAGTAATACTATATTAATAGTTTAGACCTATAGCAATGGTGTTTTTCTTCCAGAATTTCAAGTAGCTTCTATTAGAAAAACTCCCAGCATTTTTTGCTGAGAGTTTCTTTAGGCTATTGTCCAAACCAAGCTCCGTAATAACGACTAAAAGCTACTGTAAAATCTCCTCTTGTTACCTTTTGATTCGGACTAAAGTTTGCCTCCATGGTTGGAAGGAGGTCATATGGTCCTTGTTTCACTTGAAAGCTGGCGTTTAAGATATTTAAATCTAGAGCTATCTGAACGTAGCCTTTCATATTTGCTGGTATTTTGTCGCTGTCTGTAACCGGTACTCTTTCACCGTTGTACAAAACGGTCACATCACCGTTGTGTGCTTTCGCTTCTTTTTCTAGACCTACTGCTTGAACCAAGGAGAAAGCTAAATCCGCCTTCAAGACCTCTCCTTTGGGGTTAAATTGATTCGTAGAACTTATTTGCATTAATCCACTATTTCTAAAGCCTAAGTCTCGCATGGAAGCCCCTTTTCCTACAACGGCTTGAACAAATGGAAGCTCAGAACCACTCACGTCGCTAATTGTACTCGATAAGCTTTGTCGGACTCCCGCTCCCATGACGAGTGAACGTGCCAACTCTTGGCGTACTAAATATTGATTTGGCTTAAATGTGCCATCATTGTAACCATCTATCAATCTCTCACTTACTGCCATTTTAATCGCTTCTTCTGCTGGATGCCCTTCAATATCGGATAAGCCAGAAAAGCCACTAACCTTCGAAAAAGCTAATGTTCCCTTCACGGTTTCCGGCAAAGCCGCACCGATAGGGTTGAGCTCGTCGCCTCTAAGTCCTCGAATTTCCGCTTTCCATTCCCCTTTTTGTGGAGAAGGAACGGAAACCGTTCGATCATAATAAAGAGGGAACAAGAGGCTAACGCCGGAGCTATATTCCGTTCCATCTGGAGAAATTAACAATAGATTAATCGGGTTTCCCGTCTGTCCCAATAATCCTTCCCCGTTGATTTTTGCTGAAACTTGCGAAACTCCCTCTTCTACTTGAAAGGTATAACTATTTGAACTTAAAGTAACAGGATTATAGTTGACTTCAAATGCCTTCCTTTCTGTGTCCGAGTCAACGAAGCTATGGAAACTTTGATTCGCATTTACCGTACTACCGTATGTGTGATGGAACATGACCTGGTCAATGGCCGCATAGGCATTGACATATCCTGCCCCCACTTCCCATGTTTCATACCCTGGCATGTTCGTAGCCGTATCTTGTAAAACTTGTTTAATCTCACTTGGTGATCGTGTTGGGTCTGCTTCTAATAATAGTGCAACAATGCCTGCTACATGAGGTGTAGCCATCGAGGTTCCACTCATGGTCGTATAAAATGGTAAGTATGCGGGTTCAATGTACTCTGCATCGGATGTTGCCCCTAAAGAGGAAACAGGTGCTAATACACGAGTAGAAATAACGTCTACTCCTGGAGCAGTGATGGTTGGCCGATCCTCCCAGCTCCACTCCTTTCCGTCCATTTCAAACGTTCCGCCAACTCCCTTTGTTCCTCTAGATGAAAAATCAGCAAGCTTCCCATCCTTTTCTCCTGCTGCCACCGAAATGACCCAAGGAGCTTTTGCATAAGGGTTATGCGTGTTTTCTCCAGGTCCTTCATTTCCTGCTGCAAATAAGACCGTAATTCCTCTATCATAGGCCTCCTTACTCGCTAGATTGATCGGGTCGCTTGGGTCAAAGTCACCTGAAGAACCCCAGGAGTTCGTGATTACTCGAATATTGTATTCACTTTGGTGTGTTATCGCATAATCAAACCCACCAATTCCATCCAGGATAAAGAGTGCGGCTCCAGATCCATAGCCGATTAGGTCAGCTCCAGGTGCCACTCCCTCATACTTTCCACCGGAGCTTGCTCCTGTTCCACCGACAGTCCCTGCTACATGTGTACCGTGACCAGAATTCGAATCCGTATTCATGACATTTTCTACATAACTAATCGGCAATAATTCCGGAGCTAAGCTATTTAAATTGGTACTCCCCATCACATTTTGCACAAGATTTTTTCCAAATTCATGGTCCTTATGGGTTCCGTCCACTCCACTATCATTGACAACAACCCCAACATCCTTTCCTGTTAAAGGAAAACCTCCATTTTCTTTTCTTATCGTCTCCTCGGTTCTAGCCTTATCGACCCCAGTTAATTCAGTCGCATCATAGTTGAAGTATTCTAGTTTTCGATTTAAATAGAGTGATTTGATCCCTTCTTGATTGGCTAGCTTTTGAATTTGTTCCTTTGAGGCTAGGACACCAGCAATCGGAAGAGATTTCATGGTAACTCCTTTAGTAATTCCTAAGCCATTTAATAGGTTTAGCTGTGTGTCCGTTGGCGCCCCATTTCCATCAAACGTAACAATTACCTGTAACAAGCCTGTCGTGCTTTGAAGGGCATCCACTAATTTTTCATCCAGTTTAGCGGTGGTTGTCGCAGAAGCTTTCAAGTCTGGAGATCCACTAAAAAATATTCCTATCATCAATAGGAAAGAGATTAATACTGAAACACCTTTCTTCACTTACCCAACCTCCCTTTATTTTACTTCTCTTTTATTATCTAAAATTTCATCCTCTCCTCCTATTCAGCAAAGGTTATAAAACAGATGACTAAATGTACTATCTTTCTGTAGAACTTAAGTTATAGGTAGGTATAAAAAAACTCCTACGATAGGTAGGAGTCAAACCGTTTTATTGAGCGTGATAATTCGAGAAATAGCGAGTAATGGCAACGGCGTAATCGCCACGAGTCACAGTTTTTGTAGGTTCAAACTTAGCGACCACTGTTGGGCTTAAGTCATAAGGCCCTTGGACCGTTGAAAAATAGGCATTTAAAATATTTAAATTCAGAGCAAATTGGACATATCCTCTTAGTTCATTCGGGATAGAACTCGCATCCGTAATCGGAATTCGGCTTCCTGCGTACTGTACGGTTAAAGGTTCGTTATTATTACTCATCGCTTCCTTTTCTAAACCAAGTGCCTGAACGAGCGAATATGCTAAACTCATTCGTGTCACAGAATCATTAGGCGCAAACTTCCCAGATGATGCTTGCTGCATAACACCCTTAGTCACTTGAGTTTGATCTTTTAAAGCCGCTCCTTTTGCTAGTACTGCCTCTATAAAGGCGATGTCCTGGCTTTTCACGTCAGTTACCGACCCATTTAAGGGTAAAGACTGTCTTACACCCACACCCATGACCAAGAACTGGGCCAATTCACTGCGCTTTAACGCTTGATTCGGCTCATAATTTTTTGTACTCTTGCTATCTACTAATCTTTCACTAACCGCAAGCTTGATCGCGGCTTCTGCTGGGTGTCCTGTTATGTCATTTAGTCCACTAAATCCGCTAAACTCTTTTAAAGCTATTTCACCCATTATCGTTTCAGGAAGAGATAATATGCCTTGTAACCCTTCAATTGATACGCTCCATGTTCCTTGAATTGGATTAATCACTTGAACGGTACGGTCCGTATATAACGGAAATAAAGCAGAAATTCCCGAAGTGTACCTTACCCCATCTGGTGCGGTTAAAATAAGATTGATTGGATTTCCTGTTTGTTCTAGTAATCCCTTGGCTTGGATTCTTGCTGTTAACTCCGTTTGACCAGAGGACACCTTAAAGGTATGCTTGTTTGTGTTTAAAGAAGTTGGATTATATTCAATCGTAAAATTTTGCTTTTTTTCTATTACATTAGCCTTTGCATGAAAGGTACGAGTGTTATTTAACGTGGTTCCGTAATTTTTAGTGATAAAAGCTGAATCAACTGCTGCATAGGCGTTTACATATCCTGATCCTGTTTCCCATGATTCATAACCTGGCATATTCGTAGCTGTGTTCTTGATGATCTCTTTTACCTCAAGCGGGGAAAGCCCCGGGTTCGCCTCTAGCATTAGCGCGACAATTCCTGCCACATGAGGTGCTGCCATCGATGTTCCACTCATCGTCGTATAAAACGGCAAATAGGCAGTCGGTATCGTGGAAACATCATCCGTTATCCCGAGAGAAGCCACGGGTGATATCACTCTTGTGGAAACAATATCTTGACCAGGAGCAGTAATCGTTGGCTCGTCAACCCATTTCCACTCTTCCCCGTCAACCATTACCGTTCCACCTTTTCCCTTGACTCCACGTGAAGAGAACTCGGAAAGCTGCCCTTGCTTTGTACCAGCTGCCACCGTGATGACCCAAGGGGCCTTCTTATAATTTCCGGAAATCGTGGAGTCCCCAGGCCCTGAATTACCTGCAGAAAAAACCGTTACAATCCCTCTATCATATAATTTTTTCGTAGCCACATTTATGGGGTTATAAGGATCAAAGTCTGTTCCTGAATCACTTGTATCTCCCCATGAATTGGTAATGACACGAATATTGTATTGAGACTGATGGGTCAAGGCGTAGTCAAACCCTCCAATGGTGTCTAGCATGGCTACCGCGGCACCAGATCCATAACCAATTAAGTTGGCACCAGGAGCTACTCCTTCGTATTCTCTTGCAGACATCTCACCTGTTGCCCCAACAATCCCTGCCACATGCGTTCCGTGACCAGAGCTTGTATCTGTATTCGGTACATTCTCTATATACGTAATGGGTAGAAGATCACTTACCGCATGTAGATTGGTCGATCCGAGCACATTTTGGACGACATGGTTCCCTAGTTCCAGGTCCTTATGTGTAGCGTCTATCCCACTATCATTAATGACAACTCCGACCCCTTTTCCTGTTATAGGTAGACCACCATTGTTCTTTTGAAATACACCATCTGTTCGAAGCTTATCCACGCCGGTTAATTCCGTTGCTTCTTTGTTTTCAAACTGTAGTTTTTTATTTGCATAAATGGAGTATACGCTTTCATTTGCTGCTAGCTTTTCTATTTGAGTCTTTGAAGCCAGTATCCCTGCCATAGGTAACTGCTGTAACACTCTTCCTTTTGTAATACCTAATGATTGTAAAATTCCCAATATGGATTGTTGAGTGTCGCCTTCCCCTTTAAAGGTGACAATCACTTCCTGTAATTCATCCGATTGACTCAACAATTGTGTGAGTGTTTCATCTACTACTGCCACAGTAGTAGCAGCCCGTCCTGTACTAGGTGTGCTCATAACCGTACCTAATAAAAGGAACATGGTAAGGAATATAGCCAGCTGTCTCATAATATCTCCTCTTTTCCTGAATTTTCACTCTTTTAATGATATTATGACGTGTTAGGAGCTTCTGGCCTATTCATCTTTGGCTATATTTTTTTCCACAAAAGTACTATTTGAACGTACTCCAAAAGTAGTATTACGGCAAAGGAACCAGCTGATTTTGGACGGCATAGATAACTACCTGAGACCGGCTTTTGACTTCGAGTTTCTTAAAGATTTTACTAACATGGATTTTCACGGTCTTGTCACTAATAAAAAGAGCCTCACCGATTTCTTTGTTATTCATTCCTTGAACAAGGCATAGCAACACTTCCTTTTCTCTTTCTGTTAAGGATTCTTTTCCTTCACTGGGCGGTTGTTGTGGCTGTTGAAAACTTAAGAACTTCTTTGTCATCGTCGGATGAATTACCGACTGACCCTTCGTCACTGAGTAAATGGCATCTACGACATGCTGTGACGGGGCATCTTTTAACAAATAACCATCGGCTCCTTCTCTGATTGCTGACATGAAGTATTCATCGTGATCGTACATCGTAAGGATTAGAATCTTCATTAACGGAAAATCACGTTTAATCATCCTTGTCACTTCAATCCCATTCATATCAGGAATATTAATATCCATCAATATCACATCAGGCAATAGGTTAGCTGCCTTCTCTACTGCTTCCCTACCAGAAATCGCTTCTCCTACCACCTCAATTCCCTGTTCCATTCCTAATATATTTTTCAACCCATCTCTTAGTACCGCATGATCATCGACTAGCATAAGCCTGATCATTTACCCATCCCCCTTCTATTCCCATCTTCGGTACAGTTAGCGTAATCTCTGTACCTTGCCCTTCTTTACTATCAATCTGAAGCGAGGCATGAATTTTTTCTGCCGCTTCGTTCATATGGAGAATTCCAAAATGAGGTTGATTTCTTGCCTTTATCATGGCTTGAAATAAAGAAAAGCCCCTTCCATCATCTTTCACCTTTAATAGCATATGCTCCTTTTGATAGCTTAAGAGAATATCAATCCTACTGGCATGAGCGTGTTTAATCGCATTCTGCATGCTTTCTTGAAAGGTATCAAAAATAATTTTCTCCACCATCGAACTTAAAGGATATTCTCCTCCCCTAGTCTCCAAATGAAGGTCTAATGAATGCTCTAGAGTAAGGGATTGAATTCTCGATGTGATGGCCGCTAACAAACCAACTCGTTCCGTTGGATAGGGCCTTAGGGCATAAATCGATTCTCTAACCTCTTTCAGACTCATTCGCAGCTTTTCCCTACTATCTTGAATGAGGTGAAGGGATTCATCGGGTATTTTATAAAATTTTCTTTCTGCTGTTTCGAGTTTCATAACAGCACCTGCAAGAGATTGTGCTACTCCGTCATGGATGTCTCGAGCAATTCGATTTCGCTCTTCTAAAATTAGAGCTTTTTCCTGTTCCGCGATCAGAAGCTTTGTCTTCATGATAACCGCCAGTTGATTCGCAATCGTAGCAGCAGATTGTAAATCCTCTTCTGAAAAGCTCTTCGTCCGACTTCGTCCAAAGATGAATAACCCTACCACCTCTTCATCCATGACCAATGGAGCGTACAAAAATGTTCGACACTCTTCATCAAACAACACAGCTGCAGGGCCGCCATCCTTTTTTCTATCGTGATAAATGGTCAATTTACTAATCTGATTCAGACCACTTTGAACAGAATCTAAATTTTGAACAACATCCGTCAAAAGGCCCGTTGCAAACTTCAGTGAAAATGTTTCATTTTCTTTAATAAATAGAGTCGAGGCATCTACTTCAATAAAATTAGGCAACTGAGTTTTTAACACCTCCACCCATTCCTCTGTGGGAATCTTTTTATTCAGTTCGGTTGATATGCTAAATAATGCCTTCAAGCGGAATTTCTCTTTTCTTAAACGCGTGATTATAGAAAAAAGCAAGGCAACTGCCACTAAGGGAGAGAAGAAAAAAAAGAAAGCAACTGCATCAATCTCTCCTCGGTTTTGATTCCCTAATATATAGAACAAAGTAAGATAAATAAAGGAAACAACATAACTATTCCATTCTTGATAGGACTTCTGCCTCCAAATTTTATATGTATAAGGCTGGGGCCTGATCGTTAAAATAAAGTCTACTATTGTATTATTAATGAGATAGAAAGGTGTCATCATTAAGGTGATAGAGATCATCCCTTGAATGATCGGAGAAAAATCGTTGACAGGTAAAATAGAAAAGAAGGTCTTTCCAAGATAGTACGCCAAGATCAAGCTAATAATCAGTTGTGCTGGATTAAAAAACACGATTCGTAATGGTCTTTTTTTTATTAGATTGATGATGAAAAGAATCACCGCATACGTAACAATCGCATATCCTAACCCCTGCATCACAAAGATGGCATACACCAACGGAAAACTAATGGATGTAAAGCCTCTCCAAATCGGCATCGGATAAAACTCTACGATAAAAAGAAAGAAAGTTAAAAGTCCAAAAATAAACGGGTTATGTAGAGAATCTAAGCTCATGACTCCAAATTGTAAAAATACAACCCCTCCCAATAAAGAAACCATCATAATCGCCATACGAGAAGCCTTTTCATTTTGCTGCATTCTCTTGAGAATGGTCATCGCATACACCTCCCATTAAATTATTTTTAAATATTCAGTCAATTGTAATTTGAGTATACGACAAAAAACCCAGACCAGTCCAATGGTAAGCACTGACCGATACTGGGACAAACCGCCACCGGTTTGTTTCTATTATTTTCTCAAAATTTAACCCCATTGCCTATTCAGCAAAAGGATTATCTCCTCTACTCCTTTAGTACTACTGATAGCTTCTTGAAGTTCTATAACCGTTAAGTAGGAATGACAATCCTGATACGCACTGGATGATCAATGCGGTGTTTGGCATTGTTTGGACTGCTGAATAATTGTAATGTCTTGACCAGTCCGCTTGCTTTTTTCCAATCCCAACGCGAAGCCTCCATCTGCACAATCGAGATATCTGGCCGTATCAATGCGATGGATACGCACATGCCATGGTGTTCCTGTTACAAGCCATGTCCGGATCTCCACATCTGACCACGGTTTCCATCTAGTGTAAATATACAGCTTCCCTGTTACCCCTGTTGCATCCATCCATATTTTCTCCTTTCTTTTTGGCTATTTTAATTATTTTATAAGTTTCATCAGGGTTAGAATAAATGTTATTTTGACCTTTCATAAAAGTATCTTTACCGATTTCTCTTGTGCAACCAAAAGTAAAGGATGGAACATATGCGTTCCATCCTTGGATTCTTCTATATTATTTAATTGTTAATATTAGAATTTAGAGTGATAGTTTTCAATTTCCCAAGCGTGAACTGAGATGCGGTAGCTATCCCACTCTGCTTTTTTCATTGCCACATATTCACCATATACGTGCTCGCCTAATGCTTTAGCACCAAAATTGCTTGCTTCTAATTCAACGACTGCTTCTTTTAAGCTACCAGGAAGGTTCTCAATTCCTAAAAGAGCTCTTCTTTCTTCTGTCATATGGAAGATATCTTCGTTAATCGGAGCTGGAGCTTCTAATTCTTTTTCAATTCCATCTAAACCTGCAGCAGCAATTACCGCAAACGTTAAGTATGGGTTTGAAGATGGATCTGGACAACGTAATTCTACACGAGTTGCAAGACCTTTCTTTGCCGGGATACGGATAAGCGCTGAACGGTTAGACGCTGACCAAGCAAGGTAACAAGGTGCTTCATAGCCTGGTACTAAACGCTTATAAGAGTTTACAAGCGGGTTTGTTACAGCCGCGAAGCTCTTTACGTTTTCAAGTACACCTGCAATGAAATGGTAGGCTTTCTTCGATAATTGTAACTCATCAGATGGCTCAAAGAAGGCATTTTCGCTTCCTTCAAAGAATGACATATTCACGTGCATACCAGAACCATTAATTCCGAATGCTGGCTTCGGCATGAACGTTGCATGCAATCCAAATTTTTGAGCAACCGTCTTAACTACCCATTTATACGTAGTAGACAAATCTGCAGCTGTTAAAGCATCTGCATACTTGAAATTGATTTCATGTTGTCCTTCAGCTACCTCATGGTGAGATGCTTCAATTGTAAAGCCCATCGCCTTTAAAGCGCGGTAAATTTCTAAACGAACTCTTTCTCCAAGATCGTGTGGTGATGGCTCGAAATAGCCTGCTTTATCACTTAGTTCTTGAGTTGCGTAGCCATTTTCATCTGTTTTGAATAAGAAAAACTCTAGCTCAGGTCCAACTGAAATCGTATAGCCACTTTCAGCAGCACGCTCAACTGTTTTCTTAAGAACATTTCTTGTATCTCCCTCAAATGGTGTTCCATCCGGGTTTTTTACAGAACATAAAAATCTTGCTTCTGCATACCCT
>Ga0224722_1002312_pt1 | contig 10187 bp, 8 predicted proteins | sample Balambano_FR1_Me_FD_161646 | JGI IMG/M metagenome (GOLD analysis project Ga0224722, IMG submission 161646) | Freshwater sediment microbial communities from Lake Towuti, South Sulawesi, Indonesia - Balambano_FR1_MetaG | ecosystem: Environmental > Aquatic > Freshwater > Lake > Sediment | place...
GAAACACTACTGGTCGCGCAGAATCCAAAGCCAGACTCGCCCAAGAAGACGGAATCTGCAAAGGCAGAAACACCAAAAAAGAAGTAACCTTTTCTCAGGATATATCGCCTCAGAGACTCTGTTTTCGCGCCACTCTGAGGGATGTAGGGAGCAGTTAAGACAGCACGATGAGTACGGATTCCCGTTCGTTGGTTCCGGGGCAACGCGAAGCGATAGTCTGCGCCCCCCACTGCATCGCTAAAGACCGCATTGCTCTAGGTAGTTCGGCAAGAACCGCCATCCTCACCCCATTTGGGCGAGGGCTGTTGTTCCTTTTTCTTGTCGCTTCAACTCTCTTTAGCCTTTTTGCGGGACTCTTCCGTACCACACCCAACCAACAAGTGCCACCGTCCCCGCTCTCGTCAGCATTTGTCGCACTTCCCGTGTCTCATGCCCAACCTCATGCACAACCGCCTGCGACTGCATCTGAGGGGAAAAAATGGGCATTGCTCATCGGGGTAGCAAAGTATGAAAGCGCAGAAGTGACCCCCCTTAAATATCCAGTTGCTGATGTCAATGCGATGGTGACGGCACTGGAGAAATTGGGATTCACCAAAGACCGCATCCTTGCTATGACCAGCGATGCCCCGCGTAATAGTGGCTTATATCCCACCAGCAAGAATGTGATTGCTCAGTTAAACAGCCTTGTCGGACTGGTGAAGCCCGAAGATACGTTTGTTCTCTTCTTTGTGGGACACCACTACACCCTTGATTTTGACCGAAACCAAGACGGTGCCCCCGAAACCAACCACTACTTGGCAACGGTGAATGCCAACCCGCTCACCCCGACCTCATTGGATGCCAGCACTCTTCCCTTAGATACACTGGATAAAGTGATGCGGAAAATGCCTGCGACGCAGGTTCTCTATATGCTGGATGCCTTCCACTTCGACCCCGTGCCGGGACGTGAGGACGGTAACAACCCGCGCACCAGTGCCTTTTCACAGCAAATGAAAAAGGTCATGGACGGAACGGGTGTGGAAGGACGCAAGGGGGCGACTCCAGCGCGTGTCTCGGTCTACTATGCCAATGCGGAACAGGCACGGTCTTGGGAGGACGATGAAAAGAAGTTAGGGGTTTTCACCTCGGCATTAGTGGATTCGCTCTCTGGCAAGGGGGCAAATGACAAGAAGCAGATGGCTCTGGACACCATTGCAACATATGTGGTGCAGGCAATTACGGAAGACTGGAACCGCAAGAACCCGCGTCGTCAGCAAGCCCCGGAACTGTTAGCTTCGGCAACCGCAAACGCCCCGATTCTTTTGAGCCTCTATCGCCCCGGCGATTTAGTCGCTACCGATGTGGGTAATGTGGATACCGAGGCACGGCTTTTAGTGAAAGTCTCGCCCCCAGAGGCGGCAGAGAAAGCCGCCGTGCGTGTCAATGGACAGTTAGCCGAGGGAGGGGCATACAGCCTCAAACTGGTCGAAAGTGCCGAAAAGGAAGTGGAAGTCGCGATTATCGCCCCAGAATACGAGCCGCAGATTAAAAAGGTTACTCTGATACGGGAGAAGGTCGCCACGGTAGACATCACGCTAAGTCCGGCTGCTCCCGCGCCTCCTCCGGTTCCCACGAATGGGAAAGATAATGCCGAACTGGTTAAAATCCCTGCTGGTGAGTTTATGATGGGAAGTAACAACGACCCGTTTGCCGAATCCGACGAAAAGCCCGCGCATAAGGTGATTACCAATGCCTATTGGATATACCGAAACAAAGTGACGGTGGAGCAGTATGAGCAGTTCTGCTTGGAATCGGGGTATGGAATGCCGGAGGCTCCCCCCCACAACCCGAACTGGAGCAAGCGCAACGACCCGATGGTGAATGTACGTTGGGATGATGCCGTTGCGTATGCAAAATGGGCAGGAGGGCGTTTGCCCACTGAAGCCGAGTGGGAGCGGGCGGCACGCGGTGATAAAAGCCTACGCTTCCCGTGGGGCGATGCCTTCGACTCCAGTAAAGTTTGGGGTTCAGACAAGACCCAGCGTGCTGGAACCGAGTCTATCCTGCGTACCAGTTTCATCTCCGAAAGCCCCTTTGGGGTGCGCGATATGGCAGGCAATGCGTGGGAGTGGTGTTCCGACTGGTATCTACCCACCTACTACAAGAGTTCGCCCCCACGCAATCCCACGGGACCTAATATCAACGGGTTATACCGTGTCTTACGCGGCGGTTCGTATCTGGATAAATCCGCAAAAGATTTTCGTTCCGCCAATCGGCAACAAGGAGGCTTTCGTTCGCGGAATCCCAACTGGGGATTCCGTGTGGTACTCCCCGTCTATGCAACCTTACGCCAACAGATTCAGTAGGTTCCAGAGTGCCTGATGGGTTAAGTGAAATGAGTTTGCACAGAAGTTTTCTCCCTGTGAATAAAATCGCTATTGGGGGTTTGTGCAAAGATAGGTTATTATAGGACGTAACAACTGCGCCAACGGAAGCATACCCTTAACTACCCACAGGCAAGAACTGGCTGTGCAGGGAAGAGGGTAGATGAAGAATAACCTACTGGTGCAGTCCTTGTCACCCGATACAATGAGGGAGACAAGCCAAGAGAAGGGAACGAAATCGGTGCGCTGTTGCTGGTGTGGTTTCGATGGAATTGAAGCCGGAACGCCCGTTTGTCCAAACTGTAAAAAGGGGATAGCCGATGTGCTACCCCCGGATTCCGTCCTGCGTGGCGGACGCTACCGCATCGAAAAAGTTCTGGGAAAAGGCGGTTTCGGTATCACCTACCGGGCATGGGATACTGAATTTGAGCGCACGGTAGCCATTAAGGAATACTTCCCCACCTCGTATGCTCATCGTGACCATAACAGTAATGCTCTTACGGTCACGACAGATGACATTCACGGCATCGAAAAGGGGTTGGATGGTTTCCGGCGTGAGGGTCGTCACCTTGCCCGTGTGGAACACCCCAATATTCCCACGGTCTATGACCGCTTCGATGAGAACAACACCTCCTACATGGTGATGGAGTTCTTGGACGGACGTAGCCTCAAGTATGTCATGCAGGGGAAACCCCTTCCCGTAGACCAAGTGGTACAGATAATGGATGCCCTTGTCTCTGCACTCTCCGCAACCCACGCCCAAGGGATTCACCACCTGGACATTAAGCCCGACAACGTGATTGTGCAGGCAAATGGTCGCGTGGTACTGATAGACTTTGGGGCGGCACGGCAGGGAAATAACTTTGGGGACACCTCGATTGCGGCACTCACCCCCGGATATGCCCCACTCGAACTACAAGCTCGGCAAGCATACGGTCCCGAAACCGACATTTTTGAACTGGGCATGATGCTTCATCAGATGCTCACGGGAAAACTACCCCCCTCGGCGAATGAGCGTCTTCTCACCCAACAGAACTGGGCTCCCGAAGGCGTAGACGAGCCGTGGAAAACCCTTATCATCGAAGCCACTCGTCTGCGTGCCGATGAACGTCCTACCGATGTCCGAGCGTGGTGGTATCGCAGCGAAGCCGTTGCCAACAGTTCGACCATCCCTTCCAGTGTGCAAACGGTAGAGCGTCCCGGCTTGTTGGCTCCGACTATTAACAGGGGACAGTCCTCGACACCGGGCAAGAACGATGCCACGGTGGTACAGGGAACGAATAAATCCCGTGTGTTCACGCAGCAGGAAGATACCCGTATTCAACCCAAACCACAGCCTAAGCCCAACAGCACCATGATGGGTGTTGGGATTGGGGTTGTCGCCCTCGCGGGTTTTATCGCCTTCTTGGCGTTTAGTAAACCGGGAACAACACAAGGAAGCGATGCCACTCCCACTCCCTCTCCCTCTGCCACCACCAAAGCGACAACTACCCCGGAGGCGAGCCAAGGTCCTTCGCAACTCGAACGGCAAGAGGCGACCAACGAACTCAAGGTCGTTTTAGGGAAGATTAACTCTGCCGCTTCCGATGAAGAGATAGTTGCCTTACTTCCCTCGGTCAAAAAAGCCATCGAAAAGGGGGCAGATGTGGACGCTTCCAGCAGTCGTGGCGTGACCTCATTACACTATGCGGCGGCACTCGGCGAGGCAGATTTGGCAGAGTTTATCTGTAATAAACGGGCAGATGTCAATATCCGCGATGAGGGAGGGAAAACCCCACTCCATTATGCGGCAGGAGCAGGTTCGGTTGCTATTGTACAGATGCTTTTGAAGCGCAACGCCAACGCCAATGCGAAAGATGCCGAAGGGAAAACCCCTCTGGAAAAGGCACAACAGTACGGAAAATCGAATGTGGTAGCCCTACTCAAAAAACAGCAGTAGCCGCTTGGCAATTCTATCTCTATAGTTCCTGTAGCCCTTTTGATTCATAACGATTCCTGGAGGAGTTTGAGCGTATGAAGAAGTACCGCGTGGGTGTGGCGGCATTGGTGCATGACCACGTTTGGGGAGAACTGCGACACTGGAACAGTTTAGAAAGTGTTGAACTGGTCGCCGTAGGTGATGTGAACGCGCACTTGGTGGAGCGAGCGCAGAAGGACTATAACATCGCTTCGGGCTACTCGTCGTGGCAGGAGATGTTAGAAGCCGAAGGCGATTCGCTGGACATCGTGCAGATTGCCTCGGAAAACTCCGTTCATGCGGACATTGTGGAAGCGTGCGCCGCTCGCAAACTCCATGTCATTACGGAAAAGCCGATGGCGGCAACCCTTGCCCAAGCCGAACGAATGGTTCAAGCGGCTTCCGAGGCGGGTATTGTCCTACTGGTGAACTGGCCCACGGCATGGATGCCCGCTTGGCAGGAGATGGAACGCCGCATCCTGTCCGGGGACATCGGCGACCTGCGCTACTTTAAGTACCGCTCCGCACACAACGGTCCCAAAGAGATTGGTTGCGCTCCAGAGTTCTACACATGGCTCTATGATGGCGAATTGAACGGTGCAGGAGCGTTGATGGACTACTGCTGTTACGGCGCGGCGATGTGCGCCCGCTTCCTCGGACAACCCCAACGAGTGACAGGCTTGCGGGGAGTCTTGGTCAAAGATTATCCCCTCCCCGATGATAACGCGATTATTGCGATGCAGTTCGCCCATGCGATGGGAGTCTGCGAGGCATCGTGGACACAGGTAACAGGCTATATCACGGCAAACCCGCAAGCCTATGGTTCAGAAGGTGCAATGGCATTGCAGGACGGAAAACTGCTCCTTCGTCGTCCCAAAGGGGGTGTCGAAACCATTGACCCGCCCCCCACCCAAGCCCCTCGCCGTAACGGTCCCGAATACCTCCTGCACTGTATCGAGACCGGAGAGGCAGTGGAGGGTGTCTGCGCCATGGATGTCTCCCGCTTAGCACAGGAAATCTTAGAAGCCGGACTGCGCTCCTCCGACACCGGACAGACCCAATCCCTACCGCTTACGGTTTAGCATGGTAACATCTGTCTTGTTCATCGCACTTCTATTCTGCCGAGAGATGTTGCGGCATACTATTCGCCCGGCACAAACGAAATCGAGCATACCAGTAGTATCCCGGAGCGAATCGTATCCCGGTGGAATACTACCCGGAGGTTAAAACCTCCGGCTACAATCTTGAAGTCCCCCGCCGGGGACTAAAAAGAATCTCTCTGTTTAGCCTGCGAAGGCAGGCTAGAAATGGTAGACGGGGACTTCAGTCCCCGGCACGGAAGAAGCGGAAAAGATTGTCGGGCATGACACAGCGTGTAGATATACTAACCCTGTTCCCCTTCTTTAATGAGTTAGTCGAGTGCGTAGAAACTCGCCACTTCCTCTAATGACACATTGAAGTCCGCTCAAACTCAGAACAAGAGAAACGACGAGTCAGAACAACTTCCTCCAACCACTAAGTGAACTTCTGGATAACCCGGATGGCTTCGGTAAAGCGTTTGTGGGTGGAGTAGCGGTGAACTGCTAAGAGATGTGGGGAGGTTTCGGCAAAACCGTGGTCTTCGGTTAGCCCCAAGCGATACCCGGCTTGGGCGGCAACACGAGCCACCCGCTGGTTCCACTTTCCCGACGGATAGGTGATATAGGGTACGGGATGTCCTAAGCCTGCCTCCATACGCTTTTTTGACTCGCGCATCTCTTTGGTTAAGGCAACATCATTTAACATCGTCAAATCTGGGGGATGCGTGTGTGTCTGGCTCACAATCACTGCCCCCCCTTGCTCCATCTCCTTGAGCATCGCATAGGTGTTGTGCTTTTTGGAAGTAGGAACTCCGACATACGCCGTATGCGCCGAAACTGCAAACGCCCATCCCCGTTTCTGCAACCGAGGTGCAGCATAGTCATAAATTCCCACCGTGTTATCGTCAAAGCACAACACCACCGAACCGGGAGGGGGAACCGGGGAACCCGTTGTTAGATAGGAAGCAAGGGTATCCAACGAAATGGGGTTTGCTCCTGCCTTTTCCATCTGCTGAAGTTGCTTCTCAAACTCAGAAACCGTTGTATCAAACCAGACCAGTTTTTTCGCCGGAACAATATCATGCCAGACCATTAAAATTACCGGGGCAGTTTTCGCACGACGTTGCGCGGTAGGATGCACCGGAGGAATTGCCTTTGCTTGCCACATTTCATAATTAATTTCCGCAAAAATAGACAAACTTCCTGTTCCAGTGTGAGTTTTTTCACACAAAAAGCCAGAACATTTCCGCCCCTTGTTGGGTCGAACGTAGTGGGTTACAGTATCACCATGCACGAAGCAAAGGCAACCAATCAAAAATCACGGCGTGTTACCCTGCAACTCTCTGCGGAAGAGGCGGATGCGTTGCTGAGTCTACTCCTGCAAGCCGAGCCTTGTACCGAAGTTTCCGAAGAGATGACAGACCAGTTACTCTGCCGTATTGCCGGGGTGCAACGGGAATTGGTTCGACGTTGTTATAGTAACCCGCGTGTGATTCGCCGACGCTCTTGTACCAACCGCACGTATCGCCGAGTTTCCGCATGAAATCAAGTAGCCGGTTGGGTAAATCCCCAGGGTTTAGGAATCCGCATAATCTTCCTGCAAAGGTCTGCCCCGTTTGCGAACGCCCCTTTGTATGGCGCAAGAAATGGGAACGTGACTGGGAAAATGTGGTCTACTGCTCCGATGCCTGTCGCCGTCAGGGGCGAACCGATACCGTGACGGATACTGTGGAAGATAGTAGCAAGTAGGCAAACTGCTCTTAAAATCGTGTTTTTTACTTCGCCAATAGGGTAAATCGGTTGCTTTTTGCGGGAAATCACCCGAAAAGCAACGGTTTTTGCACGATTTTCTATCAAAAAAAACCGGTTTTCCCCTATGGGAAATATTGCGCTTTCGCTGTACCTGCGGTAAACTCCGATGAACGGTACAGCAGACTTCCCTGCCCGACCCGGTTCTGTTCTGGGGGCGGGCTTTGTCTTGTTAGATTTTTGGTTTTCTGACAAAAATTCTTGTACCAAATTGCGAGTTTTCGAGAAGTGAAGGAGCCTGAGAATCATGTTCGATACGCTGGCGGAAAAGTTACAGGCTGCCTTTGATAAATTGCGACGCAACGCAAAGTTATCGGAAGCCGATGTAGATACTGCTCTTCGCGAGGTTCGATTGGCACTATTGGAAGCCGATGTGAACTTCCGTGTGGTAAAAGACTTTATCGCTCGGATTAAAGAGCGTGCGATAGGCGAGCAGATTCTCGAAGGGTTGGAACCGGGGCATCAGGTAGTTAAGTTTGTCCATGATGAACTTGTTGCCCTGTTGTCGGCAGACCCGGAAAAGCCGGGCGAATCTACCGATATCGCCTTTGCGCCCACGAAACCGACGGTCATTATGCTGTGTGGCTTGCAGGGCGCGGGGAAGACAACACTTGCGGCGAAGTTAGCGAAGCACCTGCAAAAACAGGGCAAAGTGGTCGGGTTAGCGGCGTGTGACCTACAGCGTCCGGCAGCAGTGAAGCAGTTGGAGGTGGTTGGGGAACAGGTCAAGGCATCCGTGTATACGGTTCCGGGAAGTAAAGACCCGGTGCAGGTTGCTACGGGTGCGCTTGAATGGGCGAAGTCCAGCCGGGCTGATGTCTTGATTTTGGACACGGCAGGTCGTCTTCATGTGGATGATAGCCTGATGACCGAACTCAAAGCGGTTCGGGATGCAACCCGTCCGCACGAAGTTTTGTTGGTTTTGGACGCGATGACCGGGCAGGATGCGGTCAATGTCGCGAGTGAGTTCCAAAACGCCATCGGCGTAGATGGTTTTGTGCTGACGAAGGTGGATGGAGATGCACGTGGCGGCGCGGCTATCTCGGTTCGTGCGGTTGTTGGTAAACCGATTAAGTTCCTCGGTGTCGGAGAGAAGTTGGAAGCATTGGAGGTCTTTTATCCAGACCGACTGGCTTCGCGAATCCTCGGTATGGGGGATGTCCTCTCTCTGATTGAGAAGGCACAGGAGGCGGTGGACGAAAAACGCGCCGCCGAAATGGAAAAGAAGTTGATGCAAGGGAAGTTCGACTTTGAGGACTTTCTGGAGCAGATGCAACAGATGCGGAAACTGGGTCCGCTCGAGCAACTTCTGAAGTTACTCCCCGGAGTGGGGACACAGTTAAAAGATATTGACTTTTCGCAGGGCGAGCGGGAGATGAAGAAGTTTGAAGCCATCGTCCGCTCTATGACCAAAGAAGAGCGTCGTCGCCCCGAGATTTTGAATGGGTCACGACGAAAACGGATTGCTACAGGCGCAGGGGTTAGCGTCCAACAGGTCAATGAGGTAGTGACCAAGTTTGAGCAGATGCGCCAAATGATGCGGGGACTCGCGACGGGTCAGTTTCCGGGGATGCCGGGAATGCCCGGTATGGCAGGGATGCGGGGGGGCGGAGCGATGGCTCCGATGGCAATTAAACCGCGCAACCGCAAAGGGAAAAAGGGAAAAGGCGGAGGCAGTCCCGGAGGCAATCGCTTCTTCGGGCGCGGATAGATAGCCGCTTCCTGTTTGTGTGTTGGAAACGTATGGGGCGCGGGTTCGCGTCCGTTTAAGCAAACAACCGATAGTTTTAGACGCATAGAGATAAAATTGGTCTGTACGACCAAATGAATAACGTACTCACGTAGAATCAAGGAGCAGAGAGAATGCCGGTTCGTATTCGCTTACGGCGCGATGGTGCCAAAAAGCGTCCTTTTTACCATGTTGTTGCCGCCGATTCGCGCCGTGCGCGAAATGGTCGCTACATTGAAGAGTTAGGATACTACAATCCGATTGTTGCCGCCGATGCGGAGCCCACCCTTGTCCTCAAGGAAGACCGGGTTCGCTACTGGCTGAGCGTGGGTGCACTGCCGTCCGATACCGCAGCCGCACTCTTCAAGAAGGTTGGGATTCTGGAGCGTACCGTCGCAACGGTTAAGCCCGTTTCCGAATCCGCACCTACCAACGAGACCGTCGAGACACCAGCAACTGAAGCTAGTGCAACCCCAGAGACGGCGGAAGCCACGGAGTCCACCACAACCGAGGCGGAATCGCCCGCCGCCGAGGAAGCCTAAAACGTCCTGCCGTCGTTAATTAATTGATTTCTGACAGGAAACGCGGCGTAGCGTTTAGGAGGAAGTATTGCCCTTTTTGCTGTTTAGCAAAAGAAGTGTACTTCATCACAACAAACAAAGAATACATCGTAGCATGCCCGGGGCAGGGCAAGGTGAGGAGTCTTAAAGTTGAAACAGCTCATCGAGTATCTGGTGAAGGCTCTGGTGGATGAGCCAGAACAGGTGGACATTGTAGAGGTGCCCGGCGAAGAAGCCACCACTTATGAGGTTCGTGTTGCGCCGGACGACCTCGGCAAAGTGATTGGAAAGCAAGGACGAATTGCAAACGCCTTGCGAACCGTTGCTAAGGCGGCAGCAATGAAAGAAAAGAAAAAGGTATACGTCGAAATCGTTGCGTAATGGCGCGTAACACTGTGCAGAAAGGGGCGGTCAGTGGAAGACAACGCCGGTCATAAACTGGTTCTTGTCGGGAAACTCACCGCCCCTTTTGGCGTGCGTGGGGAGATTAAAATGCGTCCCTTCATGGAAAACCCCAAAGCACTCGCCAAACTGCCGCAGGTCTGCCTGAAGCATGGCGATGGTTCTACCGAATATCGTAAAGTGCTTTCGGTACGAATGCATCTAGAGGCGGCGTTAGTGACCTTCGCGGATACAACCGACCGGAATCAGGTAGAGTTGCTCCGCGATGCGGAGGTGTATATCCGTCAG
>Ga0224722_1002313_pt1 | contig 10186 bp, 7 predicted proteins | sample Balambano_FR1_Me_FD_161646 | JGI IMG/M metagenome (GOLD analysis project Ga0224722, IMG submission 161646) | Freshwater sediment microbial communities from Lake Towuti, South Sulawesi, Indonesia - Balambano_FR1_MetaG | ecosystem: Environmental > Aquatic > Freshwater > Lake > Sediment | place...
GTACTTCAGCAAGAGCAATGGGCGTTTTTGCATACTCTCCGTCCCGGTGGACGATGGAGTCCCCAGAATCTTTCCAACCTTGATTCGCAATCCCCTTACTTGATTCTTGATGATATTCCACGAAAAGATCCCCATCTCGGTCTCCATACTCATCAATCCAAGTTAAAGCGCTTTCAATTACTGCCTGCATTTCCTCTACAAACTCAAAATCTCCTGTCCAGTTCACATATTCCGTTAATAGAATAAGGAATAATGGTGTTGCATCAATGGTGCCGTAATAAGGGGTAAATGGAATTTGGTTGGTGTTGGCTAATTCCCCGAATCGGATTTCATGCATGATTTTTCCTGGCTGCTCATCTCTCCAAGGATCTAATTGTGTACCTTGATATTGTGCCAGAGTCCGAAGTGTTCCTTTCGCTATCTCGGGGTTAAAAGAAAGCATTTGTAGGGCAGCAATTAAACTATCACGGCCAAACGGAACACCGAACCAAGGAAGACCTGCAACCGGAAATAAACCATACCCTAAATCTGTAAGCAACACCCGAAGATCTCCGATACCACGATCTATTAACTTTTGAAGGGGAACATAATCTGTCTCTACTTTAGTCGTAGCCTCTTCCCACTTACTATAGGAATCTTTTAACTGTAGCAAGGCCTCTTCCTTTGTAAGAAGTTGTTCATTAGACGGTGACCCCACTTCTGGACGAATGATTAACTGTAACGTTTCCTCTTGTTCATGCTCTAGATTAAAGTGGAAGGTTACACGTCCAGCTTGATCAATTTCCTCTGCTGTTTTGTCCCAGGTAACCTTTGTGTGGCGTTCAATATCATCTGCTCCTATATAAGAAAAAGTCATTGAATGATCTTCCACTTTCTGGCCAATCCTCTTTCCTACCTTACCTGATTGAAAGCCTCTCACAATAAACATATCTTTGAAGTCGACATCAAGTTCGACTGATAAATCGAATTCTATGGATTTAGGAAAATAATTTTTCAAACGAATCGTTTCATAAAGGATACCTTTAGAAATGAAGCGAGTTCTTTCAATTTCTACAGATTCTCGCCACAGTATGAGTTCCCCATCTTTTTCTATATGTGGGTTGGTTAACATGATTTTGGCCAAATAATTTTCCGCAGCCTCTGATGCTAGAAGGATGGGCTCTTCTCCATTAATAAATAACTTTAGCTTACTAAGAAAACGAGTGTCCTTCGTATACAGTCCTAATCCATACATGTGATCGACTGGGATATCACCTTTTTCATCTGTTAGTAAAAATAAATCGTCCTCTTTAATCACTCGGTAATCCATGGTGACCTCCTTATGATGTTCATCATTTTTTCCAAAACGTTTTGGATATTGCATAAAAATTTTTATCCGAAACGTTTTGGAAATAGATTAAAACTTTTACTTAAACGTTTCGGAAAATAAGAACAAAAAACTCCATCCCTTAGAAGCTTTTTGCTGTGCTTGACCCTCTTACGATGAGTTTCGTTCCTAGCATGATGACCTGTGGGTCTGTTTTTCCATCAAGCATACTAATTAATAGCTGCCCTGCTTGAAAGCCTAACTGATAAAAATTTTGAGAAATCGTAGTTAAAGGTGGTGTTGTATATGAGGCAAGTAAGATATCATCGTATCCTACAATTGAAACATCCTCTGGTACTCGCAATCCCAATTCATTCGCAGACGTAATGACGCCTAATGCCATTAAATCACTTGCACAAAAAATAGCACTAATTTCTGGATGTTTCACTAGAAGTTCCTTCGCTACTACTGAGGCCGAATGTTCTTCAAATTTCCCATCATAAATCCACTCTTGCTTCACTGGGATATTGGATTCCTCTAATGCCATTTTATAGCCTTCTAAGCGTTTTTTGCTAACAAAAGCTTTACTGTGCCCATTAACCATAGCAATATTTCGATGTCCTAGCTCAATCAAATGCTCAACAGCTTTTTTGGCTCCTGCCACATTATCCGTTGTGACGTAACCAACATTATCGGAGTGAACAGGAATATCAATCAACACACAGGGAATATCACTTTCAACAACTTCTAACAGATACGGATCATCTGTTTTGATTCCTTGAATGATGACTCCATCTACCCTTCTTTCTCTGCAAAGTTGAGTGTATGTCTTTTCACGTTGCTTGGAAGAATTCGTGTTAAAGACCACTAAATCATAGTCACTCTCTGACGCAGACGAGTTGATTCCTGATAGGATAGAAAAAATAATCTGGTCCTTTTCGCTTTCCCGATTCAAACCTGAAACTAATAAACCAATTGTTTTAGAGACATTCATTACAAGTCCCCTAGCGAGAGTATTAGGACTGTAATTTAGCTCCTTTGCTAGAGTCATAATTTTTTTCTTTGTCTTCTCACTTACATCTGAATAACCATTTAATGCTCTGGAAACTGTAGTGACAGATACTCCAGCTGCTTTTGCTATATCTTTAATCGTTGTAGCCATACAAACCTCCAAAACGTTTCGGAAATATCTGTACTTGTAGAATACTAAATTACGCAACCGTTTTCAATCTTTTTTTTATAAATTCTTTTCGACATTAAACTAAACAAATATGTGCATACAACGGAAAGGCACCTTGAGAGTTTTACCAAATATCAATGATGATGATCATGGCCTTCCTCTTTTTCTGGAACGTCGTTTTGTAAAAATTCTAACTCACTTTTAGAAAGCTCGCCAACAACGACCTGGACCTGGGGCATGATGATTGCCCCATCCTTACTTGCATGGATTTTTATATAATACAGTCCGTCACGATCAAACGTCTTGTTTATTCCATAGATTCCTTCTTCGCATTTTTCCGGTTGTTCAATCGTAGCATGGAGGGCGTCATCATGTTTCCACATTTCAAATTCTACCGAATCTACTTCCTCCACCTTTTTTCCATCTTGAGTCAGTATGACATTTATTGGCACTTGTTCCTCACTTTTTATGATTTCAGGCAGAACAACTTCTGCGTGAAGGGGTTGTTCTTGTAAATATAACTCAGCCACATCCTCTTTTAAGGAACACCCTCCAAGGAATAAACCGATGATTGCGATCAAAAATACTTTTTTCATAGTTATATCCACCTTGTTATACATGTAAAAATCTCTTCAAGAATGGGATTCTTTTAATCAATAACACATCCATCAGAATAATAACGATCAGGGACAAACCAACCAAAGGAAATAGAATGCCCAAACCTATTAAAACGACTAAAAATAGTTTCATGTTTTTGATGCTAGTCGATTTCGGTGCGCCCATACTTTTTTTCGGCTTTCGCTTTAACCATAAATAAAATCCACTAACGGCAACAAGGATAATTCCTAAGCAAATAAGAAGACTAGCCAGTTGATTGATTAACCCAAATTGTGTTCCTTTATGCAAGGTAATCCCTAATGCAACAACTTGTCCGATGAAACCATAATGATCGAAACGATAGTCAGTTAACACCGCACCTGAAAATTGGTCAATATGCATCGTGATCTCGTCCTCAGCTTTTGGTGGAAAGGCGGATAAAGTGTACACTCCCGTTGGTTCTTTTGGAAGAAAGACCGTATAACTAGGGTGTACCCCTTCACGGTTTGCAATCTGAACCACATCATCGATTGATAAAGGAATGAAGCCTTGCACCTCAGAAACCGGAACATCTAATGTCTCAGCTGCCCAAGGAACCTCCGCAATTTCTTTCGTAACGGTTGAGACAGGTGCATTTCCTACCCAAACAGAAGGTGGATATCCTGCCCCAGAGTTGGTAGCGATTGTTTGGAATTGGGTTCCCCAAAATCCGGACCAAGGGAGTCCCGTCATAACCAAAAATAGCATCCCTGCTGTTATCCAAAAGGCCGGAACGACATGTAGGTCCCTTGCTAAAATACTTCTTCCTTTATTCCATCTCATATAAAGGACACCTGACATAATCAACTTCTTCCTTGGAATCCATAAATATATACCTGTAACCATTAACACGATGGTCCAGCATGCAGCTAGTTCTACTATTCTATCTCCAATTGTTCCTATCATTAATTCGCCGTGAAATTCTTCTATTTTATCCATGACTCGATCATCACTCTTTAATTTGCCTATGGACTTTCCCGTGTACGGATCGATAAAGACGGTTAATGATTGATCGTTTACCGTCAGACTCACTTCACTAGAACGTGTAGCATTCTCTCCCGGTCGATATTTAGTTATCACTGCGTCAGGGTATAGCTTCTTTACTTCTTCTATCTGTTGTGAGGCCGGGATTTTTTCCCCCTGTGGCATAACCTCAAATAAATCTTGATATAGCACCTGTTCTATCTGTGGTTTAAATAAATAGATAGAACCTGTAACAGCAAGGATAATTAAAAAAGGCGCAACAATAATTCCCGCATAAAAATGCCATCTCCACACGGCTCGATAAAGAGCTGATTTTTGCTGTGCGTCTGATTTAGTTGTAGTGTTGATAACCGTATCCACGTATATATCTCCTTCTTGAACAATGTCATTTTCAATACCGTCACCAAGTTTACCGTTCAATTGTGATATAAGTATGAAATTTATAAAAAAAAGAGATAGAATCTACAAAGATCCCATCCCTTTTACTCCTATAAAAGCCCCACCATTTTTAGTCCGTGGAGGATACCATCTTCTTCCACTGATTTGGTAACGAATTGGGCCACTTCTTTTACCTGTCCCTCCGCATTTCCCATGGCCACGCTGTTTTTCACTGTGGCGAGCATCTCCAAATCATTGAGTCCGTCACCAAAAGCATATTGGCTTTCAGCTGGAAATCCAAGCGCATCCACGATTCTTTCTATTCCCTTTGCTTTTGATCCACCCTTTGGTACGATGTCTAAGGAAACAGGATGCCATCGGACAAAATCAAACGCATCATATTGCTCCGCGTATTGCTTTTCTTCCCCTTCTGTACAGAAAAGTAGGGTTTGATACAAGTCACGACCTTTGTAATAATGAGGATCATGCGTAGGGAAACGATCAATTTTTAACGTATCGATGCTTTGTTTAATATAGTCATGCTCTGGTACATTGGCTCTCATATCTTCATGATCCATAAACACAACGGGATGATCATTCTCAAGAGCAGCAGCGGTTAATTTTTCGAGTGACTCAATATGTAATGGATTCGTATGTAAGACGCTGCCATTTAACACAACATACTGACCGTTATAGCTTACATATGTATGGATATCCAACTCTTGTCTCAAATCTTCAAACATAAAAGGAGCTCTTCCTGTAGCAATCGCTACCTCATGACCTAGCTCTTTCAATGTGAAAATCGCTTCTTTTGTTGAGGTAGGTAACTCTTTGTTATGGGTAAGTAAGGTTCCGTCGATATCAAAAAAAATCACACTACGATTTGTCATTAACTCTCCAACTTTCCATGTAGATTATTGTTCTATTTTATCAGGTTGTCATGTTTTTACAACCAAAGCAAATTGAGAAGATCATTTGATGCTTCTCTTTATGTCTTGTTATTTTTAGCATATTGTTTTACACTGAGTCCATTCCGATAGTTGGAGGTTTACCTTGAATCTTATTCTTAACCAGTTGAAAAAATTGACTTATAAACAAATAGGGATGTACGTACTACTAGCTCTTTGTTTTGTAGCTTCTGTTATTTTTGTAAACAACAATTATTCGTTTTATGAACGCCCCATAGCGAAGGTCCTGAAGACCACCCTAGAAGATACCACCAAAGTAACTGACTTACATAATAATGAAGATCGACTATACACACAACAAATAGTAGCAGAATTAAAAAATGGAGATAAAAAGGGAGAGCTGATCCATTTAACCAACGAATATTCCGATTCAGGAGCTTATGACCAAAAATATCAGGTTGGAAATGAACTGTTTGTTTGGATGGATAAGAATACCAATGAAGATGGAGAATTAACGGGAAGCATCAAAAACGTAAAACGCGATAAATACGTGCTAATCGTAGCATGGATTTTTATCTTTACTTTGCTTTTTGTTGGAAAAAAGCAAGGGTTGTTTTCGATTGTCAGTTTAGCAGTCAACGCTGTTCTCCTCTCGTATGCCTTAGATATGTATGTAAAAACATCAGCCATCAGCTTATTAGTAGCTTGCAGTATCAGTGCGATATTATTTACTGCCATCTCTTTGTTACTCGTTAACGGTTTTAATGAGAAAACCTATGCAGCGATCCTAGCAACCCTTCTAGCCACCTTTATTTCTCTACTCATTTCCTATCTAGTCCTGTGGTTAACTTCTGAAGAAGGCCTTCGTTACGAAGAAATGCAGTTTCTAACTCGTCCTCATCAAACGGTATTTATGGCGGGAGTATTAGTAGGATCTCTAGGTGCTGTGATGGATGTAGCCATTACTATGTCTTCATCTATCTTTGGGTTGTACGAAAAAAACAACCAAATATCAATAAAGGCTCTTACATCTTCAGGCATGGAAATTGGGAAAGATGTGATGGGAACGATGACCAATATATTGTTCTTTGCCTATATAAGTGGTTCTATCCCGATGCTTATTTTATATATGAAAAACGGTTCTCCACTTGGATACACCCTTTCCATGAATCTTTCTCTGGAATTAGCTCGGGGCCTAGCTGGTGGAATCGGAATTGTACTAACGATTCCGATTGGTCTATATATATCAATCTTTTTTGTAAATCGAAAGAAGGCAAAATCATGAATGCATTATTCTTTCTAGCAACGATTTTATTTATCCTTATGGTTCTGATTGGTGGAAAAAAAGGAGCAAAATCTTTTATTGCCTTATTCTTAAACTTTGCTGTCCTCCTGTTGACTATCCTTATCATGACAGATCCAACCGCAAACCCAATTATACTAACCTTAATTGCCTGTACGATCATTAGTTGCATTAATCTCTTTTTTATCAATGAAGTAAATAATAAAACCATCACTGCCTTTGTTTCTACTATCATCACCCTGGCTATTTTGCTATTTTTCATTGTGATTGTCACTGAGAAATCAATGATTCAAGGATTTGGAGAAGAGGAAACAGAAGAACTCAGCATGTTTTCTCTGTATTTAGGAGTCGACTTTGTGAAAATTGGTGCGGCCATGATCATCATGAGTACGATAGGAGCCATTATCGATGTGGCCATTTCCATTGCTTCTCCTATGCGCGAGCTCTACAATCATAATCAGCAGGTGAGTAGGAAGGATTTATTTTCTTTTGGAATCAGTATTGGCAGAGATATACTTGGAACCAATACAAACACCTTGTTTTTCGCCTTCTTTGGCGGATACTTAGCTATGCTAATTTGGTTTAAAGACCTCTCTTACTCACTTGGAGACATTGTCAATTCAAAAATCTTCAGTTCCGAAATGATCAACATCCTTTGCGCTGGAATAGGCGTAGCCTTGATTATTCCGATTACTTCCTGGATCACTGCTTACTATTTGGATAAAACTAGAGAAAAATCTCATTAAAAAAAGGGCTTTGTGTGTTCATTGTGAACTTTACACAAGCCCTTTTTCTTTATATCAATGAAAAGATTGCCAAAAGGCTCCCGTATCATTGATTACACTCTTTATGTCTTGATAAGAAATTTTAAACTCTGGGAATCCTATAGCATAAGCTGCAATTTCATAGGGCTGAAAGTAGATGACTAGATACTCATCCGTTACATAAAAAGGCTGGTTTTCTACGATCCCTTTATAATCTTCTTCGTTAATATAGGAGTCCTCTTGCTGTTGGATTTGCGTCCTTATGATCTCACTCAGTACCTTTACATAGTTACTGCCCTGTCTAAACAAATCCTTTAATGCGTAAATTCGCCCAGTATTTAAATCAATGGGAATATTAATTTTTGTCGGCATACCATGGGCTGCACCAAAGGGATACTCATACCCTGTTAGTTCCAAAACGAGTAGGTGTTTCTGGAAAAATTGGACATTGAAATCGCCAGAATAACTATAAGATAACGGTTCGTTTTTTGGTAATTCCTTCACTCTTGATTGATCTCTTAGCTCCTGGTTTACTTTGGCCTGAGCTTTTTTTTCTGACATTCCAACAATTTGTGGATAATAGACAAGAAAATCTTTATTTGGTCTATACTTTCCTTCATGAATAGAAAAAGAGCCCGTTAAAGGAAGGATGGAGTTTTGTGTCCAAATGAGATGGCCATATCTATTAAAGTATGAATATCGTTCATCGACAAAGGCTTGAATCAAATTCCCTTTTAGACTAAGTGTCCCCACGCCATGAATCACTGGCAGGTGAGGAGCTCGTCTGCCGTTTCTATTGATAAAATAAGAGTTTACACCTTTTGTAACCGAGCTATATTTTCTTTCGTACTGATTCATACTGTCATAACTAAAATTCGTTAAAAATTTACCAGTTGTAGTATCCACAAGTGCAAAAATTGTTCCAGCTTGAGGATACTCTGGATCAATCGCTTTCGCTACAGAAGCCCGCTCTTCCCCTATTAGTTGGATATCATAGTATTGGGGTTCAAGGATAAAAGCTCCTGTTTTATCGATAAGTCCATATTGATTTTTATAGTCCTCTGAGACATTGACAATTGCTCTTCCATTTTCAAAGGGACCCGCATAAGAAAAACGAGGGGGGATGACGACCTTACCTGCTTCATTTACATACCCAGCTTTATCTTGAGCGGTTTTCCTAAAGGAAATCATGCCTTCACTTAGCGGGCCCATTTGTTCATAAGGATAAGTAGTGAGAATCTCACCATTCAGCCCAATAAATGCAGATGTACCGTCCTTCACTCCTACCATTGCTTTACCATCCCGAAAATCATGTGCATAGTTATATTCAGGAGGAATGATTAAGTTCCCACTAGAATCTAAATAGCCATAAAGAAATTCCGTTCTATTTACAAACTCCTGAATAACAGCTCGTTGTTCATGAAAATCACTAATATATGAAAACGGATAGGGTTTCTCATTTAGTATTTCTCCCGTCTCATCAATCAAGCTATATCCCTCATCATCCTCAAATACAAATGCACGACCTTCAGAAAAGGGATAAACCGAATCAAAAATGGGTTGGACTACAAACCTGCCGTTTTGGTCAATTATACCTGCACGACCGTCTAGCCAAACAATCGCCATCCCGTTCGCTTGGAATTCACTTACTTCCTCATATTGAGGAGGGATAACAAACTGTCCTTTATTATTGATATATCCCCATTTAATCCCATCTTTGGTTCTAATTGAAGCTGGAAATAACTCATACACGACTCGGTCATTTTCCATGTATCCATCACTCCATCTGAACATTTTTCAATAGCATATGGAGTGATTCTATGATAAGTGTTTATCCATTTCCTTTCCTTCGCTTCGTGTCCGAATAACCTCTGGATTCGGACTATCAAAGACTAATTCGAGTCAAGTCCTGTCCGAATAATACCCGGATTCAGACTCCAAAGTGCTGGTTCCTTCTCGTCCTGTCCAAATAATACCTCGATTCGGACTACATATGGCTCATTTCTTCTTGCCCTGTCCGAAAATTACCCGGATTCAGACTCCAAAGTGCTGGTTCCTTCTCGTCCTGTCCAAATATTACCCGGATTCAGACTCCAAAGTGCTAATTCCTTCTCGTCCTGTCCAAATAATACCTCGATTCGGACTACATATGGCTCATTTCTTCTTGCCCTGTCCGAATATTACCCGGATTCAGACTCCAAAGTGCTGGTTCCTTCTCGTCCTATCCAAATAATACCTCGATTCGGACTACATATGGCTCATTTCTTCTTGCCCTGTCCGAATATTACCCGGATTCAGACTCCAAAGTGCTGGTTCCTTCTCGTCCTGTCCGAATATTACCTCGATTCGGACTACCAAACGCTATTTCTTTCTAGTTCTGTCCGAATAACCCCTGGATTCAGGCTCCGGAACGCTTCTGTTAATAACAGAAACGCTTTTACTAGAAAAAACATTAATTTTTTACTAATAATTCATTCTTATTCCGTGCTTTTTCTAACTATTAGTTCAGAACCAAGGTATAGTATTTTAACAATTTTGCGCTTTTCTACCATTCTTTCAAGCGATAACTGTTTGCGATACTAATATTATTTATGCTAAGGAAAATTTTTTATTTAAAAATTAACTCATACTATTTTGATAATCGAAGTATGAAATTAGATGCTATTTTCCATAAAAAAAGGCGTTAATCCTTATGGATCAACCCCCATGTGACCGCTTGAAAGAGAT
>Ga0224722_1002315_pt1 | contig 10182 bp, 9 predicted proteins | sample Balambano_FR1_Me_FD_161646 | JGI IMG/M metagenome (GOLD analysis project Ga0224722, IMG submission 161646) | Freshwater sediment microbial communities from Lake Towuti, South Sulawesi, Indonesia - Balambano_FR1_MetaG | ecosystem: Environmental > Aquatic > Freshwater > Lake > Sediment | place...
GTGCTAACGCCTCTTTCAGCAAGACTTCATCGGCGGATGTTCCGGGGGAAGTCTCACGAACTATCTGGCGTTCCAAGTAGGTTTCATACGTACTACGGTCATCCACATGGAAGCGCAAGTTCGCATCCGCAAACATCAGAATCGGAAAGAACCCCTGTCGCAGAAGGAAGTTTCGCATCAGAATCAGGTGCAGAACACGCGAAGTCGGTTCAATGGAGAGGGGGTCGGGGTTGTGCCGGGCGACATTGGATGCATCTACGATGATGGGGTTAGAGGTGGATTGCAGGAGGGGAGATACCGTCACCGGATCTATCAGTGTTATCGCTTCCAGAAGAGCATCCGCTAAGACTCCATCGCCACGCTGTCGTAGGGCGTTTAAGCCACGGCGAACTTGTGCAATAAACCCCGCGTCTCCGGCATCTACGGCTTTAGCAATCTGGCGTGCAGTTACACTGGAGGCGGCACTGTTGTTGATAGGCAGGGCAAGCGGTTCATCGGCTCCAATGACCGTTTTTACTTCGCTTGGAGTCCCCAAGGCAACTTGGGTTAGGGCTTCGTTGCGCTTCCCCCCTTGTAGTAGCGTTGCCTGTAAGCGTCGTCCTGCCTCCACAGAGCGGATTCGCATCCGTTGAAAAACCATCTGAACAGGGACCGTCTGCTGTTCTCGCTCAGCTAGAAGTAACAAGCGGCGCAGAGTGGCTCCGTCGGCAGGACGCACCGGACTGCTCGATGTAAAGTAGGCAGATTGCAGAAACAGACGTGCCAAAGACTCGGCAGCTGCCTCTAACTGCCCTCCATCCAGAAAGGCTTCGGCAGCAAGGCGGTCTTGGTCTTCGCCTCCCGAAACATCGCCCAAACCATACAGAGCCGCCCCCAGTAGTGAGTGTACTTTGCCTCGGCTGGCAGAGTGGTTGGTAGCAGATTCCGTGGCTAACGCTTCACGGCAAACTTCCAAGACCAGCGCGTATCTGCCCCGATTGACTAAGCGTTGCAAGGCTTCGCTAAACGGAGCGATGATGGGAGAGATAGTTATGGGGGTGAACGTTTTGGCAGGAGTCGTTTCTTTGTGGGAAACCTCTTTTTGCTTTGCCTCACGTACCTCTTGCTCTAACCGTCGTTCGGCACGCTCGCGTAAACGTCGCTCGCGCTCGACCTCCTCCTTTGCTGCACGAATATTCGCTCTGGCGGTTTCCGCATCGGCGCGTGCGGCATCCCGTTCTCTTTGCAGAGTATGTATCTGTGCGGTTAACTCCTGAATCTTACTATCGCGCTCTTTCACAACGGCTTTTTGCTTTTTCAGCATCTCTTTGAAGGCATGATTTTCAGAAGAGCCTTCGTGATGGTTGGGAGTAGGAGCAGAGTTGGGAAGAGCAGAGGTTGAAGGAGATGTTGGGGCTACCACTGTCTGTGTGGTGTCAGCAGGTTGGGGCGTTGTTGCGTCTTCCGCAGGCTTTGCCGGAACCAGTGACGCTAACTCTTCGGCGAACAGACGATGCTTTAATGCCCCTTCCACCAAGCGCGAAATGACCACAGGGTTTTTAAGCAATGTGATATTCGGGCGAAACCCTGCAAAGAGAGCCGCAGAGAGACGTGGGTTCTTTTGGACAATACGGAACAGGTCGCGAGAGGGAATTTTGCTTAAAAGTTCACGCCAACTCGCCTCCGAATTGGGCAGAGGCGTTTCCGATTGCTGCTCTACTTTCTGCTCTGCGTTTTCCGCTTCGTGGCTACTATCCGTGTTCTCGATGTCTATGGTTTCCACTGTAGAAGATTCAATCGAAGAGTTGATTCCCTGCTCCGTCTTGGCACTCATACGAGCAGACTCTCCTTTACTTGAGGAGATGTCGAGGCTGGTTCGGGAGAGGGAACAACGGGGAGGGGACGTAGAGCAGTTCCCATGCGTAGCGCAGAACGCTTCAACTGTCCACAAGCGGCAGCAATCCGATGCCCTCGTTCTTTGCGTTGTGTAATGGTAACACCGTATGAGGCGACAATTTCGCGGAAGCGTCGAGTAGCATCGGGGGTGGGACGACGATAACGTGCGGCAACATCGGTGGTGTTATACGGAATTGTATTCACCGCACAGAGGGGTTGCTTCCGAAGCAGTTTGCCCAGCTCATGCGCCTCTTTTTCGGTATCATTCACTCCAGCAAGGAGAACATACTCGAACGTAATACGTCGTTTGGTCTTTTCCACATAGTCGCGACAGGCTTCCATGAGGAGAGCCACCGGATATTTTTCATTGAGGGGAACCAACTCATTGCGTAGTTCATCCGTGGGAGCGTGGAGGGAAACGGCAAGCGTTATCTGTAAATCCTCCTCGGCTAACTTAGCGATATTGGGGACCACCCCAACCGTAGATAGGGTGATATGACGGATAGCAATACCAACCTCTTCGTTAAGAAGTCGAACGGCTTTGAGGACGGCGGGGTAGTTGAGAAGCGGTTCACCCATGCCCATTAAAACCACATGAGAGATGCGGTTTTCGGGATGGCGCGATTGCAGGTAGAGAACTTGGTCTACAATCTCTCCTGCGGTCAGGTTGCGGGCTAAGCCTTCGGTTCCGGTAGCGCAGAACGAGCAAGCCATGGGGCAACCCACCTGTGAGGAGATACAGACCGAAGTTCGCCCCGGATACGGTAGGAAAACAGCCTCAATCACCTCTGTATCGGGAAGTTCCAGAAGGTATTTGGCAGTTCCATCGGGGGCAACCGAAGCGGTTTTTTCACGGCAGGGAACAAGGGTATACTGGTTCTGAAGGGTGTCACGCAGAGACTTGGGTAGGTCGGTGAGGCTTTCCCAATCGCGGACATTGCGCTTATACAGGGCTTGGGCGAGTTGTCGCCCACGAAATGATGGAATCCCCTGTATTTCTAACAGTGCTACCAGTTCGCTTGTTGTTTTTCCGATGAGAGTTTCTTGTTGTGTTGCCATAACCATCGCATTCTATCACGGTTGCTCTTTAGTGCTGAGATGCCTTGACGATACTCGTTTAGACAGAACAGAAGGGGATGCAGGTTCCCTGCAACCGCTAAAGATATTCAAGGGATATAAAGCATATTGCAGGGAGGATTCCCGGAATAAAAAACGTGAATGAGAAGCCATTGGTTGTGTTAGGAGTTTTCCCATGACAAACTATTCGAAATCGAACACGGGTCTGTACTTTGTGATTGCCGATGATGGCAAACGCTTCGGACCGGTGTCGCGTGATATTTTGCTGATTTGGCAGGATGAGGGGCGTATACTGCCCGATATGCTGTTGGAGGCAGAAGGGCAATCACAAAGTTTTCTGGTCAGCGATGTTTTGCCCGCAATTCGCTACGGAAGCCCTTTGCCTGCTATTGTTTGGGAAGGAAGTGCGGAGGTACTGATTCCTGAGGATGATTTTGCCCCAGATTGGGTAGCGGAGTTTCGGGTACGTACTAAATTAACTCCGCAAGAGGCAGCCAACGGATGCACTCGTGAGATACGTATCAGCAGTACCAAACGGATAGTGCGTATTCCTCCGCTTCTGGTTTCCCGCGAGAATCCGCGAGTGAAGTACCGCCTGCAAGGGCAGGGTATTCGACGTGAGAGCGGCGAGATTACCGATTTGGTACTGCTACTAGAGTATGTGGAGGAGCGTGCCGTGAACGATGCTTTGATTCTAATAGCAACCCCTGTCGCATTTGAAAAGGGGATTTCCACCACTACCTCTGTACCTGCGGTCTCCGCGCCCGCTATCTCTGTACCCGCCCTACCACCTTCTGGCGGTATGCCTTCCGCAGAGCAACGCTCCGTTTTGTCGCAAGCGGAAACTGTACAACCCTCCCCGCCGACGGAAAAACCGCCTGTCGCGCCACGTCCTGCTGTGCCAATGGGGGACACACTTAGCCCCCCCCCAACAAATACAAAACCAGTGCGAGAAGGAGTCACAGAGACCGTGGTTCGTGTCACCATTTCGCGGGAGAAGGCAACACAGGGGGGGAGTCTTGCGGTACTATTGCCCGATTCGGGGGAAGAACGGTTGATTCATCTACCACCGGGTCTAGAGCGATTGGGGCAGAGCCATCGCTTGGCATTCCCAAACAAGGGGGCAAGGAATGCGGACGGTAGCTTTACCAACTTGAAGGTACTGCTCACGATTGTGGGATAAAAGTGGGACAAAAAACTCCCCGGTGCAAACTTCGCACCGGGGAGTTTAGAACTTTTTGTAACTGGACACCCTCTTCAAAACGCGCACGTAGGCGCGGCAGAAAGGTACTAGTCTATGCTTAACTCCGCTGACATGGTTGGCGCACCACCCCAGATGAGGTTACGAGCGGTTCCACTTGCCGTCGCAAAGGCATTCACGATGCTGGAGGAGCGTCCCCAAACCGTGTAGGTGGTTACTCCGTTAACAATGATTTGCTCGCGCAGAACCGTTTGCCCTTTGTCTACAGCAAAAGAGAACTGACCAGTCAGAGTGACATTGGTTGTGGTGCTTGCGGCTTGCGCGGCAAGGGTGGCATCCGGGTTGACAATGGAGTAGACGGAACCATCAGCATAGCGAATCTGCATTACCAGCCGGGGCGCACCATTGACATTGGTAATCAGGTTGGTTGCAAACTGGGTGTTGAAGGTGGTGGTAGGAATCGTACCATATTCGTTGACTACTACCGGCTCCATTTGGTTGAAATTGAGAAGAGATGCGGACGCGATGGAGGGTTGCGCCGCCATTTCGATAGGACCGCCACCCCAGATGAGGTTTGCGGAAACAGGCATCGCCGATGATACTAAGACAACAGAAGCCGCCGCGAGCAAAGATGCGCGGACGCGAGAGACACGATTGAACATTATTTCTTCCCTTCCCGTTGTCGGGATTTATTTGATACAAACAGTTGACAGTTTTTTGCGGTTCTTTATGTTTGACCGCATTTGATAGACGAGTGATTGAATTATAACATAAAGATTGGTTGGAACAATAGATTTTAGAAAAAAATTTTTTTCACCTAATATTTTTTTTTGGTAGAAACAGTTTTGGTATTCAATTTGGTACATTTTCCTGAAAAATATATTCCGCTAAACATGGAAATAGTTTGTACACAGAGACCTGTTGTGCGATGTTAGAAAAATAAAGTACGGAGAGATTCAAGATTCTCCGTACTTTTACGAGGTGTAGCCAACTCACTATTAAATCTACATATCAACCACTAAGCGCGGCACTACGCACTGTTGTGGATAATCATTACGTCGCCATCCTGAACTTCATAGTCTTTGCCTTCCATGCGTACCCAACCCTTCTCTTTTGCCCCCGACCAACTGTTGGCTTCTATCAACTTACGCCAGTCCACCACTTCGGCGCGAATAAAGGATTTTTCAAAGTCCGAGTGAATCACTCCGGCGGCTTGCGGGGCTTTGTCTCCCGCATGGATAGTCCATGCTCGCACCTCTTTTTCCCCGGCAGTTAGGAACGTTCGTAGTCCCAAAAGGCGATAGGCAGCACGTACCAAGCGGTTCAAACCCGGTTCGATTAATCCCAAGGATTCCAGATACTCTGCGGTCTCTTCTGGAGCAAGGTCAGCTAACTCCGATTCGATTTTTGCAGAAATTACCACCACTTCTGCCCCTTCCTGTATGGCATAGGCACGCACCTTTGCCACATGGGGGTTATTCGCCCCATCGGGTAGGTCATCTTCCGAGACATTTGCCACATAGATGACCGGCTTGGTGGTCAGCAGTTGGAACTGCTTAAACGCTTTTTGGCGCACTTCGGGGTCGGCTCCGGTAAAGAGACGGGCAGGTTTTCCCTCAGCAAGCAGAGCATAGACTGGCTCGGCAATATCGAGTAGTTCTTTGTCATCCTTATTTGCTTTAGCCGTTTTTCGGAGGCGTTCCAAACGCTTCTCCATACTTTGCAGGTCGGCAAGCGCAAGTTCTGTGTTGATAACTTCTAAGTCATCGAGAGGGTCAACACGTCCCTCCACATGAACAATATTCGCGTCCTCAAAGCAGCGAACGACATGGGCGACTGCCGCCACCTCCCGGATGTTGCCCAAGAACTGGTTGCCTAAGCCCTCGCCCTTATGCGCTCCCTTGACCAAGCCCGCAATATCCACAAACTCCACAGCCGTTTGAACAATCGGGGGGATTCTATCACCCTTGGTGTAGAGTTTTTGCAGGGCTTCTAATCGCTCGTCGGGCAGGGTAACAACTCCGACATTCTTATCTATCGTTGCAAAGGGGTAGTTCGCCGCAACGGCTCCCGCTTTGGTAATCGCATTAAAAAGGGTGGACTTGCCCACATTCGGCAGTCCCACTATGCCTACGCCAAGTGCCATTTCTGTATATCCTTAAAATTTCCACGTCAAGGTACAGCACACCGGGCAAATCGTCAACCTAAAACACAGAGAAACTACCGCCCACCAGAGGAGGGAAGTGCGGCTTTCAGATAAGGAGTAACAATTTCTGCCCAAAGTCTATAGCCTGTCGGGGTCATATGCAGGCGGTCATCTTTGTAGAGTTCGGGGCGTGGCAACCCGTCGCTTCCTAACATCGGGGTATGCACATCAATAAAAACCATGTTTTTCTGCATGGCTATCCAGTCTGCAATGGCTCTATTAACCGCGACCATCTGCCCTTCTCTGCTCCACCGTGACGGGCTGGGTTTGATTGCCAAAAAGAGGATTTTGGTATCCGGCAAAGCGGCGTGAATCTTGCGGGCAAAGGTCTGAAAGCCCCCGACAATCTGTTCCAGAGTTCGTCCTGCGGCAATATCGTTGTCTCCAGCATAGAGAACGACGACAGACGGTTTGTAGGGCAAGACAATGCGCCCTGCGTAGTACACCGAGTCCTGCACTTCAGAACCGCCAAAACCACGATTGAGAACTGGTAGACCGGGGAAGTCCTCGGTCAGTGTTTTCCACCCCACAATAGATGATGAGCCAACAAAGACTATCCCTCCCGATTCCGGCATACCCTTCTCTTTATCCTGTGTTTCAAAAGTCGCAATGGCTTTTTCCCAAAGGGCAGTACGTTCCGGGTACGATGAGGGGCGCGGTGGTTGAGACTCCTGAGCGAAGGCAGTCGGCACAAAAGCAAGACAGGCAAAGATCATGGAGGCAATATGCAAAAGAGGAGAAAAATAGCGTTTCATGGGTTGGTTATATCATCTGCCGTTCTTGTCTATTTTTGCAGGGGAAAAGTCTGCCGATAACGAACCGTGAGGCACTATGACAAATGAAGAACAGAACCAAAGCCGTCCGGTGGCACTGGTGACAGGAGCGAGTCGAGGGATTGGGCGCGGAATCGCGTTTGAGTTGGGGAAAATGGGTTGGGCAGTGGTGGTGAACTATGCCGGAAATGCGACTGCCGCGACAGAGTGCTTGGCATTGCTACGCGAAGCGGGGGGGGAGGGAATTACGTGTCAGGCGGATATTGCACTAGCGGAAGACCGAAAACGTTTGCTGGAAACCACCCTAACAACCTTCGGTAGAATTGACCTGCTGGTAAACAATGCTGGAGTTGCACCAAGTGTGCGAGCAGATATTCTGGAAGCGTCAGAGGAGTCCTTTGACCGTCTCATCGAGATTAACCTGAAGGGACCCTACTTTCTGACACAACAGGTGGCAAAAGCCATGATTGCTCAGGTCGAACGTTCGCCAGAACTGCCTTCCCCGCAGATTATCAATATCACTTCGATTTCTGCCTACGCCCCCTCGGTCAACCGGGGGGATTACTGTATCTCCAAGGCGGGCTTGGGCATGATGACCGCGCTTTGGGCAACCCGACTCGCGGAGTATGGGATTCGTGTCTATGAGATTCGTCCCGGTGTTATCGAAACCGACATGACCGCCGGAGTAAAGGAGAAGTATGACCGCTTGATTGCGGAAGGGGCATGGCATCTGCGGCGATGGGGCTACCCAGAGGATATTGGACGAGCGGTAGCGGCAATTGCCCGACAGGATTTTCCCTTCTCTACCGGAGAAATTTTCAATGTAGACGGCGGTTTTCACCTGCGCTCCCTCTGAAATGCGCTTCCAAGTTGCCGATAATACGAGCAGACGGAAAGGGATGAGTTTAGTATGTGGGTTTTTATGAGTGGTGGGAGTGGGGCAATCAACCTAGACCATGTAACACGTCTTTTTGTAGAAGAGACGGGTTCTGGGGCGGCTCTGAAGGCGGAAATTGCGGGCAAGGTAACTATGGTAGGCTATTTTGACTCAAAAGCGGAAGCCTTAACCGCTCTGGAAGACATCATGCAAAAACGTGAAGCCGGAGTCTCGGTGGTACGCCTGAGTTAATTTCTCCTTGTCTTCGGCGTTGTGTACGAGTAACATAAAGTCGCATCGAATTGAGGTTGCTCATGCCAAGCCCGTTTCCCGGTTTTGACCCCTATATCGAGAATCCGCGATTTTGGCGCGGCTTTCACAGTAACTTTATTGCGTTTGCAACAGAGCAGTTAAACGCCGTTCTGCCCCCTTGCTTTGCAGCGACTACAGAAGAGCGTGTCTATTTACTGCGCCCCGACCAATAAGTCCACCGACGGCTACGGGCGAGATACCTATTTGCGAAAGCAAGATCATAACCTCCACAGTGAAACGCATCTTTTGGAGATAGATTTGTTACGCGAAGGACATCACACCGTTGCCGTCCCCCATTTTGCCGTAGAAGTCCAGGGGGTATTGTGGAACTATCTGATTAGTCTACATCGGGCGGGACAGGGGCATCAATATCAATACTGGGCAGTTTCGCTCCGAAGTCCCTTGCCACGAGTATATGTGCCGCTAACACCGGAGATACCGGATGCGGTTTTAGACCTGCAAGCCTGTTTTGAGCGTGCCTATGATGCGGGTCCGTATCAGCGACGGCGGGATTACCGGGAAGACCCGACTCCTCCCCTTTCTGCTGAGGATTCTGCTTGGGCGGAACAACTGTTACAGACGGCAGGATTACGATAGATACCCGTCTACTGAGGCTATTCCAATGTGGCGGCAAGAGCATTGAGGAACTTACGACGGTAGACAAGCCATGAGGCTTTCCCATCGCTAAACACACTGTTGGTGAGGGCGGCAACGGTGAGGTCGTACAGGGGGTCAATCACGAGTAGGGTTCCGGTGAAACCGCTATGCCCTACCGCATAGGTGGAGAGTAGGTCTCCGGCAGGGCAGAGCCCGTTAGGGGAAGCAAAAAAGAGCAGGGAGTGTGCGCCAATCGCCGGGTCTACCTGATTCTCAAAAATGCGGTTTAGAGTGGGGGAACCGAACAGTGTCCGCTCCGAACGACAACGCAGGGCTTCACCGAAGAGGGCAACCTCGTAGGCAGTGCCAAATAGCCCCGCGTTCCCTGAAACACCCCCGATGGCGCGTGCATTTCCATCATGCACCGCTCCGACCAGTGTTTCCCCAGCATTAGGACCCTCTTTCGGGATAGTCGGGGCGATACGGTCTTTCTCAGAGTCCGAGGGACAGTACCCCACACTCTCCATACCCAACGGTGTAAATACCGCCTCGTGTGCATACATATCCAACGGCTTCCCGGCAACCGTTTCGATAATAGTTCGGAGCAGGATAAAACCCAAACAGGAGTATTCATACTTTGTGCCGGGCGGGGCAGTCGGTTGTTGTAGAATCGCTGTCACCGCGTTCTCTTGTCCCGTTCCGTTTTCATAACAGGCTGTCCATGCGGGTAGCCCTGAGGTGTGTGTCAGCAGATGTTTGACCGTGACGGTTCTTAAATGATTTGCCTTGTTGCCGAAGAAGTCAGCCAGAGAAGCAGTCAGGGTGATATGTCCTTCCTCCACCAACCGGAGCAGCGAAGCCCCGGTTGCCATTGGCTTGGTAAGAGAGGCAAGGTCGTAGAGGGTGTCGTCGGTGACGGGGCGTGTACCATCTAATGTCCCGATTGCCTCATGGAGGAACATCTGCCCATGCCGGAAGGCGCAGACAGTCGCACCGGGCATCGCGCCTTCCTGAATGGCTTCTTCCAAAACCGCTACTGCTCGCTCAAGGCGGGACGGATTGACCTTAACGGCTGGGGCGGAGATCAAGTTCACGAGTCGTTCCTCCCAGGATGATATCGCCTGTGGGCTGTTTGGGTAGCCCCCAATTGGGTGATACCGTTGGTGTGGTAAAGAGAGCTTGGCTCACCTTTGCTAAGTACGCCTCTGTTCGTCCGTTGCGGGTCATCCCATCATACGAAAAAAAGTTAAGCCCGTTCGCACCG
>Ga0224722_1002319_pt1 | contig 10175 bp, 11 predicted proteins | sample Balambano_FR1_Me_FD_161646 | JGI IMG/M metagenome (GOLD analysis project Ga0224722, IMG submission 161646) | Freshwater sediment microbial communities from Lake Towuti, South Sulawesi, Indonesia - Balambano_FR1_MetaG | ecosystem: Environmental > Aquatic > Freshwater > Lake > Sediment | place...
CGCCGCGACGCGAGGAAGCGCTCGACTTCTTAGTGTATTTGCTGGAGCAACCCTACAACCAACTGCTGAACGACCAAGGGGACGCGCTTTCGGGAGTTCGAGAGTATTCGTACACGGACCGTTACCTGAACAATCCCGAGTTTCCGGGCCAAGATTTCCACGGTGCGTTTCGCAAGACGTTGGAGATGGCGGTCGAGCAAAACCGCACGCCGTACCTCCCGCAGAGCGAGGTCGACCTGTACCTGAACCGCCAGCTAGATATGGTCAAGCTGAATCTGAAAAAGCCGGAACAGGCTCTGCGCGACGCCAAGCGCGACATCCAAGCCGCGATGGCGCGGTGGATCGACCGTAACCCTGACCTGAAGGCCGAGTACGAGGCTGGGCGTTGAGCGTTACCGCATCGGCGGGTAGCCGGCCGGTCGCGCTAGAGGGCCGTCGCCGACGCCGCCCCCGTTTGGGCGACCTTTGGATCGCATTGTTGTTCCTGTTGCCCAACCTGGCCGGATTCTTGGTGTTTACGGCCGGTCCGGTCGTGGTCTCGCTCATCAATAGCTTTACTGACCGAACGTTGCTCCGCCAAGACTGGCAATGGGTGGGTTTCCGGAACTACACCGATATGGCGGCCGACCCGCTGTTTTGGATCTTTCTGGTCAACACGGTGTATTTCTTCATCGGGTTGCCGATCGCGATGGCGGGCTCCCTGTTCCTGGCAACTTTGCTGCACCAAAAAATCAAGGGCGTCATCCTGTTTCGCACGCTGCTGTACCTGCCGAGTTTCACGGCGGGCGTGGCGATCATGCTTTTGTGGAAGCAGTTGTTAAACCCTGAATTCGGGCTCATCAACAACGGCTTGGGGGTGCTCGGCGTTCCGAAGGCCGATTGGCCCCAATGGCTGAACTCGACCAAGAACCTCTTGGCGCTGCACCCGGAGCGGTTGGCGTTCGACGCTGCGCAGTGGGGCATCGGAGCGCGCGATGCGTTGATGCTCATGGGCATCTGGACCGGCATCGGCGGCGGCAACATGCTTCTTTATCTGGCGGCCCTGAGCAACGTGCCCGAGGAACTGGGCGAGGCGGCGGCGCTGGATGGAGCGAGCGGCTGGGCCACGTTCCGGCATGTCACGTGGCCGCAGCTGGCGCCCACCACGTTCTTTATCCTCATCATGTCGTTCATCGGCGGTTTCCAAGGCGGTTTCGACCAGGCCCGGGTGATGACCGGAGGTGGACCGGTGAACACCACCACCACCTTGGCCTACCACATCTATGTCAAGGCGTTCGAGCAGTTTCAGATCGGCTACGCCAGCGCCGTGAGCTGGGCCCTGTTCGCCATCGTCTTCGCCGTAACGGTCATCAACTGGAAGTTCGGCAATAAAGAGGACCTGGTCTCGTGAAGTTGCGTCCCTGGCAGAAGTGGCTGATCTACACGATCCTGATCATTATCTCGATCGGTACGCTGCTGCCGTTCTTTTGGATGGTGTTCACCAGTTTCAAGCCCGAATCGGAGGTGAAGCTGCTGAACCCTATTCCGCAGAACTGGAACCCGCAGAACTACGCCGCCGTTTCGGTGGAAGCGCCCTTTTTCGGCCGGTACTACCTGAATAGCGTTTTCGTGGCCGCTTGGGTCACATTCCTCACCGTGTTCACCAGCGCGATGGCCGGGTTTGCGTTCGCCCGGTTGCGTTGGCCGGGTCGCGATGCGCTGTTCACTTTGTACCTGGCCACCATGATGATCCCGGGCGTGGTGACTATGATTCCCAACTTTCAGATCATGGTGAACCTGCGGCTGCTGGATAGCTATGCCGGCCTTATCGTGCCCGCCGCGTTTTCGGCGTTCGGCACCTTCATGATTCGGCAGTTCATGCTCACCATCCCTCGGGCGTTGGATGAAGCCAGCGTCATCGATGGCGCCTCGGCCTGGAAGGTTTTCATCGACGTCATCATGCCTTTGGCGCGGCCGGGGCTGATCACGTTGGCCATCTTTACGTTCTTGGGCAATTACGGCTCGTTCTTTTGGCCCCTGGTGATGGTGAAGAGTGAGGCGATGCGGACCCTTCCCATTGGGCTGATGGCCTTTGATAGCGAGTACAACAAGGCGACTCACCTGATGATGGCGGCGGCCGTGATGAGCTTGTTACCGCCGATGCTGCTGTTTTTGGTCGGGCAGAAATACTTGGTGAAAGGGATTCAATTGGGTGCGGTCAAGGGCTAGTTCAGGCACCGACCACGGGTAACGTTCCGCCGTCATGATGCAACCGTGGTTCCCCGATGCCAAGTTGGGGATTTTTATTCATTACGGCATTTATGCCGTAAAAGGAATTGCGGAGAGTTGGTCGTTTTGGAGCGGGCAGATCGGCTACGACGATTACATGAGCCAGCTCGAGGGGTTTACGGCGGCGAACTACGACCCCGAGGCTTGGGCCGAACTGTTTGCCCGAGCGGGGGCCAAGTACGCGGTGATTACCACCAAGCATCACGATGGGGTGGCGCTCTGGGATACACAGGTCAACGACTTGAGCGTGGTGAAGAGAACGCCCGCCGGGCGCGACCTTATCGGCCCTTTTGTCCAGGCGTTGCGCCGCCACGGCCTCAAGGTTGGATTCTATTTCTCGCACCTCGATTGGTCGCATCCCGATTACGCCAGCGTGTATCCCTCTCGGCACAGCAAAGAGCAACCCGACGAGGGGCGCTACGCCAATCGGTTCAGCTATCCGGAGCGCGGCCATGAGTCTCCCGAGCGATGGGAGAACTTCATCCGATTCCACCGGGCGCAACTGGAGGAACTCTGTACCCAGTTCGGGCCGATCGATATTCTTTGGTTCGATGGCGAGTGGGAGCGCGACCCCGAGCAGTTCGATATGGCGGGCCTCCGCAAGCAGCTCGTGGCTTGGCAACCGACGTGCATTTTCAATTCCCGCCTGCTGGATAATGGCGATTACGCAACCCCGGAGCAAGGCATTCCCATCGTGCCGCCGGAGGGTCCCTGGGAGTTTTGCGTAACGATCAACGATTCCTGGGGCTATCAGGTTCAGGACAACAATCACAAATCGGTGCGGCAGATCGTGCGGATGTTTGCCGAGACCATCGGCATGGGCGGCAACATGTTGCTGGACGTGGGCCCGCACGAAGACGGCACGCTTCAGCCCGAGCAGGTGAACCGCCTGGAGGAGTTGGGCACATGGATTCGCAAGCACCAAGAAGCCATTTACGGCACGGTCGCGGGCTTGCCGGCGGGCCTTTTCTACGGCGCGACCACCGTTTCGCCCGACCGCTACCACGTGTACCTCTTCTTTTTCGATCCGCCGGTCGACCAGATCGCGGTAAAGGGGCTGCTGACGCCGGTCAAGAAGGCGACTTTGTTGGCCACGGGCAAGGAACTGCCGGTGAAGCGCATCGGAGGTTTGGGCGAAACACCGGGCGTGGAGTGGATCTCGGTCGAAGCCGCCGATTGCGACCCGTACGCTACGGTGGTGAAGCTGGAATTTGCCGAACCCTTGCAGGTTTACCAGGGCACAGGGCGCGCTTAAGGTTTCCGGGCGACTAGAATGAGGAGCGCGGCTTCGGGCCGCCGAGGAACTTGCTTTGACCGCGCTTTTGCTTTCCGTCGTGTATCTGGCCCCCACATTTGCCACCGCGTCGGTTTCCAGCGATGCGGATGACCCGGCGATTTGGGTGAACCGCCGCAACCCGGCTCAATCGCGCATTTACGGCACCAACAAGGAAGAGTTTCCGATCGGTTCGATTTATGCGTTCGACCTGAACGGCCGCGTGACCCAGACCATCGATAACGTCGATCGCCCCAATAACATCGACGTGGCGTACGCCATGCCGACGGGCAATGGATCGATGGATATCGCGGTGGCCACGGAGCGGTTGCAGGGGCGATTGCGAATTTGGCAGATTTTGCCCGACGGCACCTTGTTCGAGCGCACCGGCAACACGCGGGTCATCGAGGCCGGACGAACCGATTACGGTGAGCCGATGGGCGTGGCCCTGTACAAGCGGTTCGATGGCAGCGTACGTGCGTATATCAGCCCCAAACTGGGTCCGCGCGATGCCTATATTCAGGAGTATTTGCTGCGCTTCAACCGCGAAACGAACCTGGTCGACGCCGAATACACCCGGAGCTTGGGCCAATTTAGCGGCAAGAAAGAGATCGAGGCCCTGGCCGTGGACGGCGCGAGCGGCTACCTGTACGCTTCCGATGAAACGTTCGGCACCCGAAAGATCGATATCGACCCTCGACGCCGCACGGCCTACCAACAAGTGGCGCTATTCAACACGCGGGGCTGGAAAGGCGACCACGAAGGCGTGGCCATTTACGGTCCCTGGTTGATCACGACCGACCAAATCGACGGCGGCAGCATCTACCACCTGCATCCGCGTAACGGATTGCCCGGGCGGCCGCATGCGCACCCGATCGTGGCGAGTTTCACTATGCGCGCCGACGCTACCGATGGGATCGACGCCACGAACACTCCTCTGGGACCGCGATTTCCGGCGGGAATATTCGTGGCGATGAACAGCGGACCCCGTAATTTCCTGGTGCTGGACGGTCGGCGATTGCAGACGTTGGTGCGGAACCCGGCTCGATGAACCGTCGGCGTACCGAAGGCGGACTCTGGGGTTCGATCCAACTCTTTTCGGTTTCCGGCATCCCGATCCGTATTCACATCACTTTCTTTTTGTTCCTCGCCTGGATTGCCGTGATGGGTCGTTCCAACACGGCGCTTTCGGTGGGGTACATGCTGGCCGTGTTCGGGTGCGTGCTGTTGCACGAGTTGGGTCATGCCCTCACCGCGCAGCGGTACGGCATCAAAACGCGCGATATCACCCTGTATCCCATCGGCGGCGTGGCGATGCTGGAGAGCCGGCCGAAGCCGTTGCAAGAGCTCATCATCGCCATCGCAGGCCCGCTGGTGAATGTGGTCATCGCCGGGGTTCTGTTGATTTACCTGGTGGCGACGAACGACTTTCGCATCTCGACCGACTTCGAAGGTTTGACTTTTGCCCAGATGCTCTTGCTGGCCAATATTCTTTTGGTGGTGTTCAACATGATCCCAGCATTTCCCATGGATGGTGGCCGCGTGCTACGGGCGGCGCTATCGCTGGGAATGCCCGAGGTTCGCGCAACCCAGATCGCGGCGGGAATCGGTCAGCTGATCGCCCTTGGAATGGGGCTCTTGGCCATTATCAACGGCGACATCCTGTTGCTGTTGGTGGCGTTCTTTGTATTCCTCGGCGCGAGCCAGGAAGTGGCCAGTTCGGTCGCGCGGTCGTTTATCTCCAACAAAACCGTGGCCGATGCGATGATCCGCAATTACGAGTCGTTGCCGAACGGCGCCAACTTGGAGCAAGCGGCCCAACGCTTGCTGGCGGGCTCGCAAACCGAGTTTCCGATTACGGCGGGCGACGAGGTGGTGGGCGTTCTGACCCGCGCCGACATCGCCCGGGGGCTGTCCGCCGAAGGGGGTACGGCGTACGTGGCGGGTTTCATGAACCGTGATTTTCGGCGTGCCGACCCCGGGATGTCATTGGAGGCGGCGGCGGAGCTCTTCGGTCAGGGCGACCATGGACCCGTGCTCGTTTTCGAAGGGGAGCAAATGGTGGGAATGCTGACCCAAGAGAACTTGAGCGAACTCATCATGTTGGAGCACGCTCGCTCGCGCCAGCGCCCGGGATAACATGCCGGGCATGAGCACGGTTGCCCTCTTGGGTGCGGGCGGAAAGATGGGGGGGCGTTTGGTGGGGAACCTGGCCGACCATGCCGACTACGAAATGCTCTACGTCGAGCCTTCGGATGCCGGGCGCGAGCGGCTCGCCGAGCGCGGGCTCTCGACCACCCAAGCCGGCGATGCGCTGGCCGTCGCCGATATCGTTATCTTGGCGTTGCCCGATACGCTCTTGGGGGCGGTGAGTCAAGAAGCGGCGCCGCAGATGCGCGCCGGGGCGATGCTGGTGACCCTCGATCCGGCAGCGGCCCACGCGGGCGTGCTCACGTCTCGGCCGGATATCGCGATGTTCGTCACGCACCCGTGCCACCCGCCCGTGTTCAACGACGAGATCGGGGAGGCCCGGCGCGACTTTTTCGGGGGCGTTCTGGCCAAGCAAAGCATCGTGTGCGCGCTCATGCGAGGCGGGGAAGAAGACTACGCCCGCGGAGAATCGCTCGCCCGGGCCATGTACGCCCCGATATTGCGTAGCCATCGCGTGACGGTCGAGCAGATGGCCATTCTGGAGCCCGCCATGGCGGAAACCGTGACCGCGTGTTGCATGACCATAGTGCGAGAGGCGATGGACGAAGCGATTCGACGCGGCGTGCCCCCGGAAGCGGCGCGCGACTTCATGCTCGGCCACGTGAACATTCCCCTCGCGATCGTGTTCGGTGAGGTGACCTCGCCATTCAGCGATGGGGCAAAACTGATCATCGAGCACGGCCGCAAGATGATTTTTCGCGACGATTGGAAGCGCGTGTTCGAGCCGGAAAGCGTGAAGGAACAGGTCGAAGCGATCGTTTCGGGTCGCCGGCCTTGAGACTGGGCATCGGTTCGTTTGCGGTGGCTAAAGCGATTGCGCGAGGCGAAATCGACCACACGGCCCTCATGAATCTGGCGATTTCCGTCGCCGCCGGATCCGTGCAGTACTGCGATAACTTGCCGCTGGAAACGCTGCCCCAAGACGCCTGGGCCGACCTGTTGCAGAAGGCGCAAGACCACGGGATCATCGTCGAGCCCGGTACCCGAGGCATCGACGGGGACCGGCTTGCCCGTCTCTCCGAGCTGGCGCATGCGGGCGGAAGTGAGTTCGTTCGCCTGGTGATCGATACCGAGCACGACCACCCGACGCCAGTGGAAACGGTCGATCGATTGGGTGCCGCCGTCGCGCGGATGCGGCCCACACGCTTGGCGATCGAAAATCACGACCGCTTTCCCGCCGAGGTGCTGGCCGCGATGGCCGAAGAGTTGGACGCTGCTGTGTGCCTCGATACGGCCAACTCGTTGGGCTGCCTGGAAGGCACCGAGCACATCACCCACCATTTGGCCCCCCGCACGATCAACCTGCACGCCAAAGACGTGAGCGTGCAGCGCGTCGCCGACCAGATGGGATTCACGGTGCGGGGGACGGCAGCGGGCGAGGGTCAAGTGGATTTCGCCTGGATTGCGCGGCAGCTGGCGCCGCTCCGGCAATGCCAAAGCGTGACGGTGGAACACTGGCCGGGCGATGCCGATGACGAGATTGCTTGGACGCGCCGCTCGATGAGTTATTTGCGGAAGGCCGTATTGCCTTCCTTTTGCGGGTGACGTGGCGCAAAATGGGTCCATGGGCGCACTGGGCCGGCTAGAAACGTTGTTGCGGGGCGTTCTTGTCTTTTGGGCCGCCTGGCTGGGCGTAGTAGCGCTGACCAATATCCTCGACGCCCTCAAGCATTTGCAGGTGATTCCGGCGTCGTTTCGGTTCACATCGGGCAATTTCCCATGGATGGAGAGCGTGATGCGACCGCTCGGCGTGCCGGAGTGGCTGATGGCGTTTCAGTTTGGGGGTGTCATCCTGTGGGAAGTGCTGGCGTGCGTGCTGTTCATCCGGGCATTTCGCGCCTATCGGGGCCGTCCGTTGGCACAAGAACCCGAAGCGGTGGTCGCCTTTGCGGTCAACGCGGCGCTGTGGGCGATGTTCCAAATTCTGGATGAGGTGTTCCTCGCGTTCGAGCCGGAGGCGGTGCATCGCGTGATTTTCGGTAACCAATTGCTTACGGCGCTGCTGTTTCTGGCGGCAGGAGCGTGGGGAATGGGACGGGGAACGCTTGCCAATCCTTCCGATTCAGTGTAAAGTGCCGCATGCTACAGGAATATCGCGAAATCCTTGCGATTCTTCCGGCGGCGCGGGAAGCGGAAAATCGTCCGGTGCGCGCCCGATCGGTCCGGGTGGTGGATTACCGGCCAACCCCTGATCTCGACGGCTACTACTTGGGCGTGCCGGGAGCGTTGACGGTGTTTCTCGCCCGGCGAGGGTCGTGGATTTTGGATGCCGTGGCGGCGGCGGCCGTTTCCCAAGACGGGGAGGATTCGCGCTTGTACGCGCAACTGGCGCGGTACTTCGACGGGCGCCAAACGATGCCGCTGGAGGACGCGGTAGCCCTGGTGGTACAGCAGCCGACCTATGCTTCGGTGCGGTACCAAGGAAAAACCCTGGCCACCAGCCTATTTCTGCCCGAGGATATCCCGGTCATCGCGCTGAACCTTCCCTACAACGGCGGCGACATCGACCTGGGGGCCTTCACGCTCATCGAGCACTACCGCGAGGACTCCGAAATCGAGTTTGATGCCGTGGTCTTGCGCCACATGCCGGAGCTCAACGAGGCCGAGCGCGACGCCATGAAGTTGGTCCCGCCCGACCAAGACGAATTACACGTCGGGGGCATTGGCATGTGCTTTGCTCTGTGCGGAGTGGCGGTCGCCGCGCTGGTTTGCTTGGCCACGGGACTCTGCTGCAATCGCGGGGCGTGGACCAAGCCCGGGCCTCGACCGGGGCCGCTGCCCGGTCCCACCCCGGGACCAATTCCGGGGCCTATACCGGGACCCACGCCCGGTCCCTTGCCCGACCCGTTTCCCGATCCGCCTGATGGCCCCGGCCAGTTTCCGCCCAAACCGGGCCCGAAGCCGGGACCGAAAGGATTCAGCGCCGAAGAGATCTTCGCCATGGGTCCGTCGCGAACCGCGCGCGAGATCTTGAAGCGGCATCGTGACTGGATCGAATCGCAAGCGCGCGATTGACGGCCGAAGCACTCCTCATCGCCGGGTTCGTCGGTTGGTTCTTCGCCACGTGCGCGTTTCACCTGAAAATGGTGGGGCCGAATCCGTGGCGAAGACTCGATCCGCTGATTCTTTGCCCGGACTACCGGTTCTTTGCCCCGCATCCGGGCGTCTACGACTATCACTTGCTGGTGCGGACGCGCGGTCCGGACGGGGTGAACTCGGCGTGGCGCGAGGCCCCGATCCACGCCTCACGCCGCTGGTTCAACTTTGTCTGGAATCCGTACCGACGCGAGCGGAAAGCGTCGTTTGACCTCGCCCTCGAATTCGGCCAGCGGCATTTGGACGAGGTTGCAGGGCTCGAGCCACCGCCCGCCGAGGAAACCTTCGCCTACCTACACATGCTGCAGTACGTCGCGCGCGATGTCGCCGGTCGCGGCGTAAACGCGTTCCAGTTTCTGGTGCTGGTCATCGATCCTTCGGTGGCCGAAGCAGACCGGCGGTCGCAGGTGCTTTACCTCTCCCCGTTTCATGATGTGGGCGCATGACCGGCGAGCAGGCTCTGTTCTGGTCGAGTGCGCTGGCCGGAGTCGGGGTCGTCCTTGCATCGCTGGAGGCGGCCCTTGTGCCTCGCGTGTACGGAGACGACGGACTGATGGGCTGGCCCGTCAACTCGGTGGCCTACGCGCGCCATCCATGGGCGAATCGGCGATCTTTTCGGACGATCGTGCGGTGGTTGGACCGGCTGCTGGAAGCGCGGTGGAACTCCGCCTGGGCCTTCGTGCGGTTGCTGGCCGTCGCACCGGCGGTGGTGGCCCCGGGGGCTTTCGGAGCGGTCGGCGCGTTTGTCGTTGCGCTGGTTGGGTTGCTGAGTTTTGTACGAAGCCCCTACGGTCAAGATGGCGCCGACCAAGTGTTCCTGATGATCTTCGTGACCGTGGGAATTGCCAAAGCGGTGCCGACACCGGCCGTGCTGACCACCGCCGCTGCTTTCCTGGGCTTCCAAGGGCTGATCGCGTACGGTTTTGCCGGATTGGCGAAGGCGATGGGCCCGAGCTGGCGTAGCGGGGAAGCCCTCACCGGAACGTTTGGTACGCGCCTCTACGGCTCGCCGGGGGTCTACGCATGGCTGCGTGCGCATCCCGCCGTGGCCCGCTGGGGGAGCCGCATGGTGACCGCGTGGGAGCTTTCGTTTCCGTTGTTGCTCTTCTTCCCCGCGGCGGTTGCGCTCGGATATCTCGCAATCGGCGCGCTTTTCCACCTGGTTTCGGCGTTCACGATGGGGCTGAACACGTTTTTGTGGGCCTTTCCGGCGCTGTATCCGTGCGTTTGGTTTGTGTACGCCACGTGGCCGCGATAGGGGTTTAGGCTTCGGCCAGGGCGTCGCGCACGCGCTGGGCCATGGCCTGCGTCATGGTCGGCACGGCCG
>Ga0224722_1002320_pt1 | contig 10174 bp, 7 predicted proteins | sample Balambano_FR1_Me_FD_161646 | JGI IMG/M metagenome (GOLD analysis project Ga0224722, IMG submission 161646) | Freshwater sediment microbial communities from Lake Towuti, South Sulawesi, Indonesia - Balambano_FR1_MetaG | ecosystem: Environmental > Aquatic > Freshwater > Lake > Sediment | place...
GGATAGGTCAGACCCCCCACCCCCGGCCCCTCCCCCAGAGGGAGCGGAGAAGTGACTGGCTCGCTCACCCACCGCGCCATCGCCGCGCGATCCGGCCCCTGCGCGGCTCTCCGGTCGCCCGTCGCCAGCGCCTGCCGCAGCCCGGAGACGATAAACCCGCGCACCCCCGCGCTGTCGCGGAACCGCACCTCGGTCTTGGCCGGGTGGACGTTCACGTCGACATCCTGCGGCGGCAGGTCGAGAAACAGCGCCAGCACCGCGTGGCGATCACGCGCGAGCATGTCCGCATAGGCCCCGCGCACCGCGCCGACCAGCAGGCGGTCCTTCACAGGCCTGCCATTGACGAACAGATACTGGTGATCGGCCACCCCGCGGTTCCAGGTCGGCAGGCCCGCCACGCCGGTGAGGCGCATCACGCCGTGAAGCGTCTCGCGTTCCAGCGCAATCTTGACCGAGTTGTCCTTAATTTCGTGCGCGATGATCTGTGCCACGCGGGTCGCCAGTTCCTCGCCCGCCTGGAGGTTGAGGACGGTACGCCTGGCACCCTCCGCCACGGTTTCCAAAGTGAAGGCAATATCCGCACGCGCCATCGCCAGACGGCGCACCACATCGAGGCAGGCGGCATACTCGCTGCGGGCCGAACGTAAAAACTTGCGGCGGGCGGGCAGCTTGGCGAACAGCTCCTCGACCCTGACCCGCGTCCCGGGCGGGAGCGCGGCGGGCTCGTCGGCGATGAGCACGCCGTGATCGACCACCCGCCGCCAGCCGCCATTGTCGTGGACGCCCGCCCCCGGCTCCCGGCTTTCGATGGTGAGCCGCGCCACGCTGGCAACGCTGGGCAGCGCCTCGCCGCGAAAACCCAATGTCGTGACCAGTTCGATCGCGCCATCGGGGCCGATCAGCGAATCGGGCAGCTTCGAGGTCGCGTGGCGTTCGAGCGCCAGCGCCATCGCGGCGCGACCCATGCCGCAACCATCGTCGACCACCTCGATCCGGGCAAGGCCGCCCTCGGCCAGCACCACCCCGATTCGCCGCGCACCGGCGTCGATCGCGTTCTCGACCAGTTCCTTGAGCGCCGCCGCCGGCCGCTCCACCACCTCGCCCGCGGCGATGCGGTTCACCAGGATGGAGGGAAGGCGGCGAATTTCGGGCATTTGTCGCACGCTAGCCTTCACCAGACGCAATTTCGAGGCCGCGCGCCAAGAAATCACCAAGCCGGTGGACAATTGCTTTGGCGTTTTGTCCGCGGATTCGCTAGGCGCGCGCTGTCATGTCATAACCGGGTCGAAATGGGGCGCTCCCCTGCGGCGGCGATCCGGCCGTGACCCCTGCCCCGTTACCACTGGAACACCACCACTGATGAGCTTCCTGTCCAATCTCTTCAAATTCGGTTCGCAGAACATGGCAATCGACCTCGGCACCGCCAATACGCTGGTTTACGTGCAGGATCAGGGCATCGTCCTCAACGAACCCTCGGTGGTGGCGATCGAGACGATCAACGGCATCCGCCGGGTCAAGGCGGTCGGCGACGATGCCAAGATGATGATGGGCAAGACCCCTGACAGCATCGAGGCGATCCGCCCCCTGCGCGACGGGGTGATCGCCGACATCGAAGTGGCCGAACAGATGATCAAGCACTTCATCCAGAAGGTGCACGGCAAGAAGAGCATGTTTCGCTACCCCGAAATCGTGATCTGCGTGCCATCGGGATCGACTTCGGTCGAACGCCGCGCGATTCGCGATGCCGCCTCGAACGCGGGCGCTTCCGACGTGCATCTGATCCTCGAACCGATGGCGGCGGCAATCGGCGCCGACATGCCGGTGACCGAACCGGTCGGCAGCATGGTGGTCGATATCGGCGGCGGCACCACAGAGGTTGCGGTGCTCTCCTTGCGCGGTCTTGCCTATACCACCTCGGTACGCACCGGCGGAGACAAAATGGACGAGGCGATCGTCTCTTACGTGCGCCGTCACCACAATCTCCTGATCGGCGATGCCACCGCGGAACGGATCAAGAAGGATTACGGGATCGCCATGATCCCCGAAGACGGAATCGGCGAGACCATCACCTTGAAGGGCCGCGACCTTGTGAACGGCGTCCCCAAGGAAATAACCATCAACCAGGCGCATGTCGCCGAGGCCCTCAGCGAACCGATCGGTGCGATTGTCGAAGGCGTGCGGATCGCGCTCGAGAACACCGCACCCGAACTTGCTGCCGACATCGTCGATCAAGGCATCGTGCTTACCGGCGGCGGCGCGCTGATCCGGCGGCTCGACGAGCACCTGCGTGAGGAAACTGGGCTGCCGGTCTCGGTCGCCGAGGATCCGCTGACCTGCGTCGCGATCGGCACCGGGCGTGCCATGGAAGATCCGGTCTATCGCGGCGTGCTGATGACGGCATAGGATCCGGCGGCATGCGCCGGGGCATTTGGCAGAAGGGACGTTAGGCCATGGCGCCGCCCTCATCGCGCCGGTCGGGTTTTTCGAAGAAGGCGCAGTATTCCCTGTTCACCAGCTATCTTCTGGCTGGACTGGGCGCGCTTTTGGGGTTCGCCCTGCTGATCCTGTCGCTCTGGCAACCCGCCGCCTTTGCGCCGCTGCGCGGTGTCGCGGGCGATGCCGGGGTCCCGGTGGGCGAAGCCGCCGCGATCACCCGCACCGGCTCGCAGGGTCTGTTTTCAGGGATCACGGGCTACATCCGCGCCGGCAGCCAGAATGCGGCGCTGCGCGAAGAAATCTCGCACGCGCGCATCAAAGTTGCTGAGGCCGACGCGGTTCTTGCCGAAAACCGCCGCCTAAAGGCATTGCTCGACCTGCGCGACGGGCCGGTCAAGCCGGTGGCGATTGCCCGGATCGTCGGGTCGAGCGCGGCGAGCGTGCGCCGCATCGCTTTCATCGGCGTCGGAACGCGCAACGGCGTGAGGCCGGGCATGCCGGTCGTGTCGGATCAGGGTGTGCTCGGTCGGGTGCTCGAAACCGGAATGTTCTCGGCCCGGGTGCTGCTGCTGACCGACAGCGAGAGCGTGCTGCCGGTGCGCCGCGCCAAGGACGATGTCGTCGCCTTTGCCGAGGGACGCGGCGATGGCCTGCTGCGCATCCGCCTCGTCAATCTCGGGATCAATCCGCTGGAACTGGGTGATGTCCTGGTGACCAGCGGCGCCGGCGGGTATTACCGCCCCGGCGTTGCAGTGGCGATCATCACCAAGCTTACCCCCGATGGCGCGATTGGGCGGCTGGTCGCCGAACCCTCGGCCACCAATTTCGTCATGGTCGAGCCGATCCACCAGGCCGCCGCGGTCGAGGCGCTTGCGGGCGACGGTATTGCAACCTTGCCCGCACGCTCCGCCCCTGCGCAACCGCCGGAACCGCGTGCCACCGGAGCGACCCCACCGGCCTCGCCCGCAAACGGAGGGTTGCAAAGGTAATGGAACGGCTTGATCGCCGCGTCCGTTCGGCGTCTTATCGCAGCCATATCAACCTGGCACCATCTCCATGGCGGACGCGGTTCGTGCCTTATGCCTCGATCTTGCTCGCCTCGCTGATCCCGGGCCTCGTGATCGCCGATGTCATGCCGCTGGTGCCGCCGCTCGGCTACCTCGTGCTGCTGGGCTGGCGGCTGGTGCGGCCCGGCCTGCTGCCGCTGTGGGTGGGGGCGCCGCTCGGCGCATTCGACGATCTGGTGAGCGGTCAACCCTTCGGCAGCGCGATCATGCTGTGGTCGCTGACCTTGATCGCCATCGAATTGATCGAGGCGCGGTTTCCATGGCGCGGATTCTGGCATGACTGGTTCACCGCAAGCCTGATGGCAGGTGCCTACTGGTTGCTGAGCGTGCTTGTGGCCGGTGCCAGCCTGACGCCGCAGATGCTGATGGTTGCGCTGCCACAGGCCTTGCTGTCGATCATGCTCTACCCGATATTGGCGCGCATGGTTGCCCGGCTTGATCGATTCCGGCTCGCCCGATCGCGGAGGATCGGGTGACGTCGATGCTTACGCGAGATGATGCTCCATTTCGCGGGTCGCGGATCGTCAGCGCGTCGATCCTGCGCGACACGTTCGAACGGCGTGCCGTTGTCATCGGCGCGGTTCAGGGCGGGCTCGGTGTGTTGCTGGCGGCACGGATGGCCTATCTCGCCATCGCCGAAAACGAGAAATACCGGCTCGAGTCCGAAAGCAACCGGGTCAATCTAACCCTGATCCCGCCGCGGCGCGGCTGGATCCTCGACCGCGACGGTGCCCCGCTGGCTTCCAACCGCGCCGATTTCCGGGTCGATGTGATCCCCGAACGGCTGGCGGACCCCGAAGCCACGATCACGACGCTTGCCGGGCTGCTGGCGCTCGAACCGGCGCGGGTCGCCGATATCATGAACAAGCTGAAGGGTGCGCACGGTTTTCAGCCGGTCGAGGTGGCAAGCGGCCTTGATTACGAGCAGTTTGCGGCGATCAGCGTGCGCCTGCCCGATCTGCCCGGCGTGGTCCCGCAGCGCGGATTTTCGCGCTACTATCCCACAGCAAGCAGCGTCGGCCATCTGATCGGATATGTCGGACCCGCATCGGCCGAGGAATACGAGGCCGACCGCAACCCGATCCTGATCACGCCGGGTTACAAGATCGGCAAGGATGGGCTTGAAAAACAGTTCGAACAGGAACTGCGCGGCGTGCCCGGTGCACGCCGGGTCGAGGTGACCGCCAGCGGCCGGATCGTGCGCGATCTGGAAACCCGCGACGATATCCAGGGCAATCCCGTCCGCCTCACCATCGACGGACCGTTGCAGGATTATGCCGCCCGCCGGATCGGGCCGGAAAGTGGTTCGGTGGTGGTGATGGACTGCGACACCGGCGATCTGCTGTGCATGGCATCAATGCCGTCCTACGATCCCAACAGCTTTTCCGACGGGATAGGCGGGGTCGAATATGCGATGCTTCGCGAGGATGAGCGGGTGCCGCTGCGCAACAAGGTGCTGCAAGGGCTATATCCGCCCGGATCGACGATCAAGCCGATGCACTGCATGGCGTTCCTGCGCGCCGGTGTGCGCCCAACCGACACGATCGTGTGCGGCGGCGGGCGGCGGATCGGCAACCGCTTCTTCAATTGCCATTCGAGCCACGGCGTGGTCGACATGAACAAGGCCATCGCGCAGAGCTGCGACAGCTATTTTTACCACTTTGCCCAGGCCGTAGGCTTCGATGCGGTCGCCAATGTTGCCACCATGTACGGCATGGGCAAGCAGTTCCCGCTGCCGGTCAACAGCCAGTTTTATGGCACAGTGCCCAATTCGACGTGGAAGGAAAAGAAGTTCGGACGGCCGTGGGAGCCGTTCGACACGGTCAACGCCTCGATCGGGCAAGGGTATTATCTCGCCAGCCCGCTGCAACTGGCGGTGCTGAGTGCAAGGCTGGCGACCGGCAAGGTACTAAACCCACGGCTGACACTGGGAGGAACGCCGGAGGCGCCGCGCGCTTATGATTTCAGCGCCGAGGACATTGCCTTCGTTCGCCAGGGCATGAGCGATGTCGTCAACGGCGCAGGCACCGCGCGGCGCGCGCAGCTGCCGCTGCCCGATATCAAGATGGCTGGCAAGACCGGCACCGCGCAGGTCGTGTCGCTGAGCATTTCGGATGGGCGCAGCGGTCCGTGGAAATACCGCGATCACGGCCTGTTCGTGTTTTTTGCTCCGTTTGAGAAACCCAAATACGCAGGCGCCGTGGTGATCGAGCATGGCGGCGGTTCAGGATCAGCCTATCCGATCGCGCGCGACGTGATGACTTTCATGTTCGATCCGGCCAAGGGACTGGAGGCGCTCAAGGCGCTCGAAAAGCAGTGGGGCGGGACGGCACAGCAGCGGCTCGATGCGCGTTATGCAGCCTATGCGGCAGCACGCGGGGCAACGGTCCGTCCGCCGCCGCGCCGCGATGAGGATATTTTCGACCGGGTCGAGGCCGAAGCCCGGGTCGCCGCCACCCGCACCGAGGCGCTCGCTGCCGATGCCATCGTGCCGCGCTCGGACGCCGGGGGCCAGCCTGCCGATCCCCTCGCCCCACCCGGTGCTCCCCCCCCCGCTGCCGCGCCGCCCGCGCCGGTCGCTGCCCCTACCGTTTCGCCCGGAGCAAGACGATGAACACCGCGCGCCCACTCGGCATCGTTCCCGATCCGATCGCCCGTCAGCCGTGGGAAATGCTCGTTCCGCTATTGCTGTTGACCGCGTTCGGCGGCCTCGTGCTCTATTCGGCGGGCGGCGGTTCGATGCAGCCGTTTGCATCTTCGCACCTGATCCGCTTTCTGGTGTTTGCGGTGATGACCGCGATCATCGCCGCGCTCCCGCGCGAGGCGGTTCGGGGGCTGACCTATCCTGCCTATCTTGTGGTATTGTTGATGCTGCTGGCGGTGGAGATCGTGGGAGCGGTCGGCGGCGGCAGCCAGCGCTGGCTTGAATTGGGGCCGATCCGGATCCAGCCTTCGGAACTGATGAAGCCTGCCGTGGTTCTGGCAATGGCGCGCTTCTACGACACGCTGCCGATGGGGATGATCGGCACCTGGCGCTCGCTCGTGCCGGCCGGGATGCTGATCGTGCTGCCGATCGGACTGGTGCTGATGCAGCCCGACCTTGGAACCTCGGTGGCAATCGCCTTTGGCGGGGTAGTGGTGATGTTTCTGGCCGGGCTGCCGTTGTGGTGGTTCTTGCTGGCCGGTGGCGGCACGCTTGCCGCTGCCCCGCTCGTTTATTTCTTTGTGCTGCGCGACTACCAGCGGGCGCGGGTCACCACCTTCCTCGATCCGGAGAGCGATCCTCTGGGCGCCGGCTATCACATCGCCCAGTCGAAGATCGCGATCGGATCGGGGGGGATTTTCGGCAAGGGGTTCAACAACGGCACCCAGAGCCATCTCGACTACCTGCCCGAACCGCACACCGATTTCGTCTTCGCATCGATGGCCGAGGAATGGGGGCTGGTCGGCGGGCTGTTCGTCCTGGTGATGTATGGCCTGATCCTGCGCTGGGGCATGAAGGTGGCGAGCGCGGCGCAGGACCGATTCTGCGCCCTGCTTGCCGCAGGCGCGACGGCGACGATCTTCTTCTACATCGCGATCAATCTGTTGATGGTCATGGGGATGGCACCAGCCAAGGGCATTCCCTTGCCGTGGATGAGCCACGGGGGTTCATCAATGATGACCAACATGATCTGCATCGGCCTGTTGATGATGGTCAACCGCTGGAACGCCGCCGCTCCGCGCCGTGGTCTGGCGGGCTGAACCGCCGTTCGCGCCGTGTTTCGGCCATGCCGCGATAGGGCTTGCTATCGCGGCGCGACGCGCTAAATGCAGCGGCCTTACGCGAATCGGAAGCACATTGTTGCCCGTTTCGCGCGCCGACCTGGTCGGAACGGACGCATAGCTCAGTTGGTAGAGCAGCTGACTCTTAATCAGCGGGTCCTAGGTTCGAGCCCTAGTGCGTCCACCATGCTGCGATGATGGCAAATCTCTACACAAGAGCGCGTGACAAGGTTCGACGGCGTTGCACGGCGGCTGCTCGAAGCGACGTCGGCGATCGCGCTTCGGCGGGCAAGATTGCGATCAAACTCCCTTGTTTTCACATCCCAATGTGATACTAAAAGGCATGTCCACATCACTTATCACACGCGTTCACGAACTCGTCACATCCGGGGCGATGAGCCGCGCCGGTCTCGCCCGCGCCGCCGGGCTCCATGCCAACACCTTGCGCGATTGCACCGAGGATAGCTGGAACCCGACCGCCGAAACCCTCGTCAAGCTGGAAGCCTTCCTCTCCGCCAATGACGACAAACCGGTGCTCGCCACAATCGAGCAGATCATCGACGAAGCCCGCAACGGGCGGATGTACATCCTCGTCGACGATGAAGACCGCGAGAACGAGGGCGATCTCATCATTCCCGCGCAGATGGCCACCCCGCAGGCGATCAACTTCATGGCGACCCACGGGCGCGGGCTGATTTGCCTTGCACTCACCAAGGAGCGCGTCGACCATCTCGGCCTCACCCCAATGAGCCGCAATAACCGCGAATCGATGCAGACCGCCTTCACCATCTCGATCGAGGCGAAGGAAGGCGTCACCACCGGCATCTCAGCCGCTGACCGGGCCCGCACGATTTCGGTGGCAATCGACGCAACCAAAGGTGCCGACGACCTTGTCACCCCCGGCCATGTCTTTCCGCTGATGGCACGCGATGGCGGGACATTGGTGCGCGCCGGACATACCGAGGCCGCGGTCGATATCTCGCGTCTGGCCGGGCTCAACCCCTCGGGCGTGATCTGCGAGATCATGAATGATGACGGCACCATGGCGCGGCTCGACGACCTGATCGCGTTCGCCCGCAAGCGCAACCTCAAGATCGGCACGATCCGCGACCTGATCGCCTACCGGATGCGCAATGATCATCTGGTCGAACGGCTTGGCGAGCGCGCCTTCACCTCCGATTATGGCGGGCAGTGGCGGATGATCACCTACCGCGACCGGGTCGCCGGAAGCGAGGCCTATGTCCTGCAGAAAGGCCACGTCGTCCCCGGCGAGCCGACCCTCGCCCGGGTCCACCCAATTTCGGTGTTCGACGATGTGCTGGGACAGCCCGGCCCGCGCAAGCGCACGCTCCAACGCGCGATGCAGGCGGTCGGCGATCACGGTTCGGGCGTGATCGTGATCCTGACCGGCCGGGTCGGCACCGGCGAATGGCAGCGCGATGAGGAACTTCGCAACATCGGCATCGGATCGCAGATCCTTGTCGATCTGGGCATTTCGGAAATGGTGCTGTTGTCCAACAGCCGCCCCGATCTGGTGGCGCTTGAGGGTTTCGGCCTGACGATCGTCGATCACAAACCCATTCCGGAGCAAATCTGATGGCCCGCATCCTGATTGTCGAAGCGCGTTTCTATGCGCACCTCAACGACATGCTGATCTCCGGAGCCCGTGCGGCGCTGGATGTTGCAGGACATGAGGTGGAGGTGCTCTCCGTCCCCGGCGCGCTAGAAATCCCGGGCGCTATCGCGCTCGCGGCGGAAAGCGACCTGTTCGACGGCTTCGTCGCGATAGGGGTGGTGATCCGCGGCGAAACCTACCATTTCGAGATTGTCGCGGGGGAAAGCGCGCGCGCGATCATGGCGCTGACGATGGACGGGATCGCCATCGGCAACGGCATCCTGACGGTCGAGAACGAGGCGCAGGCGCTGGTGCGCGCCGATCCGGCGCAGAAGGACAAGGGCGGCGAGGCCGCGAAGGCAGCGCTCGCGCTGATGGAATTGCAGGACCGTTTCGCGCGCTAGGGCAACCCCACGTTCAGACCTCGATGCGCACCTGTCCCGCCAAGGGAAGCTGCCGCGACTACGTAGTTTCCCTCTGTAGCTTTCCCTAAGCCTTTAACGCGATATCCGATCAGCTTCTGCTGTTGTCTGTTGGTCGCGCGGGTTAGCAGGGCAAGGCTCCATCATGGGATCACACCTTGGAAAACCTCCCTACCGCTGCGCCGAGCGACACCGCGGTGCCATGCATTCTTGCCGCGCTCGAGGAACAGCTTGCTGCGCTCGACCGGATCGGCGCGCGGATTGCCGCGGCGCATCTCGATGCGGCAATTCAGCAATTGCGGATCGATCAGTCGCGGCGTTGATCGCTGTGTTGCGGCGGACGCTTTCCCCAAGGAAAAGAGGGGACTGCGTATTCTCCCGTACAGCCAGCACAGGGCCGCGCCATTAGAATGGTGGTGTGGTCAAACGGTCTTGCCCCCAATATCCCGATTGCCAGCGGAAACCGGACAGTGAATGACCGGTTCGACCTCGACGATGCCGGACGCGGCACGGACCTGCAAGGCGATCCGGCCGAAAGTCTCGCCCCGCTTGCCGATGAACTTGCGCAGATTGCCGAACGGCTGCGCGATGCAGCCCTTGGGCGGTATCCCGCCACCAGCAGCCTGCCGGATCCTGCCGAAAGCGCGTTTGCGCGGGGGACGTTGCACCCGCACCTTCAGCTCGCGCGGCAGACCTATCGGCTGCGGCGCAAGCGCGCTGCCATTTTCGGCAATCCCGATCTGTTCGGCGAACCGGCGTGGGACATCCTGCTCGACCTGTTCATCGCGCATGGCGAAGGCAAGAGCGTCTCGGTGTCGAGCGCGTGCATCGGCTCCGGCGCACCCTCGACCACCGGGCCGAGGCGGCTC
>Ga0224722_1002323_pt1 | contig 10166 bp, 10 predicted proteins | sample Balambano_FR1_Me_FD_161646 | JGI IMG/M metagenome (GOLD analysis project Ga0224722, IMG submission 161646) | Freshwater sediment microbial communities from Lake Towuti, South Sulawesi, Indonesia - Balambano_FR1_MetaG | ecosystem: Environmental > Aquatic > Freshwater > Lake > Sediment | place...
GCCAATATCGATCTGCTCGATCGCCTCTGGCAGCGTGACGCCTGGTTTCGCGATCGTCTGCCGAAACGGATACAGGTTGACGACAATTAAATCGATCGGATTGATCTGATTCGCTTCTAAATCAGTAAGATCCTGAGGCACATCGCGGCGCGCCAAAATGCCGCCATGAATCCGGGGGTGGAGTGTTTTCACCCGACCTCCCAAAATTTCTGGTGACCCCGTATAGTCCGAAACCTTCGTTACCGGAATTCCAGCGTCTTTCAACGTTTGCGCCGTGCCGCCACTGCTGATGATGCTAAACCCAAATTCTTCAACCAGCGATCGAGCCAGATCCACCAACCCTGATTTATCCGAAACGCTCAGCAATGCAAACCGTGTCATGACTTCTACTCTTTTCGATCGCCTTATTCAGAATAGTACGGGGGTGGGGAGAAGGGTAGATGGGTGAGTGAGGGGATGAGGGAATGTGTTTGTGAGCGCAGGGCTGTGAGGATTGGTTCCCCCCAATTCTATCTACCCTGTACACACAAATCCCTGGTGATGCCTCGCAATCCCCTCAGCCCCCAACCCTCCAACTTGTGAGTTGGAGGGTTGGGGGCGGCAAAGCGGGAAACTAAAGCAGACTCGACTGGTGTGTACACCGTAGCCCAGAGTTGAGGGTCCAGGGGGGGCGTATCATACTCCAACTCAGCAGCGCCTTGGGGTTTTGGGCAAAATGGTTGCGATCGATTTTTCTCGTTTAATCTGCGGTTGCTTGGGGTTTGTGTTTGCGGAAAGCGGCAACGCCCAGTCCAATCAGACCGGGTAGAAGGGCAGGGGTGGGAATTGGCTTCACGGGAGGTTTCTGATTGGTTGGCGTCTCTTCTTTTTCTGGGTCTTCTGGGTCTTTTGCTGGGTCGATCGGCTGCTTTCCGTCCGATTTAGGCAGTTCTCCTGCTTCTCCACCGCCTGGAGGTGTGCCTTGGTCGATTGGGGTGTTCTGATCAGGGATGTTTGAAGGCTGGTCGATCGCACTCGGTGTAGGCTGGTCGGTTCCTCCTGATGGGGTTGTTGCAATCAGGGGACTGGCAAGAATCCCAAGACTCAGGACATCACACACCAAGCCCGCATTCATGCCGGGAAGCAAAACTGCCTGTTCATCTTCAGTGGTGGGAGCGGTCATCCTTCTTTCCAATGCGAAGCGACTTGGGGAGAAGCTCTCGCTGCTGCTCAATCCAATTCCTTTCCAGCTCTGTTGCGTCTTAAAGAGCGCTGATTCTTTTCTCCAGGAAGCTGTCAGGGCAGATGCTCCACTTAGACTCGTGCGATCGGCTGAATCTGAATCATCGTCCACGGAACCCATTCCCAAGCAAACGATTGGAGGTGAGGCATCTTCCGACTCCTCGCGGGTGGGCTGTTCTTGCTCTGGTAATCGAACCTGTGCCTGTGCTTGTGAAGTGCTACTACTCAGAAAGGCTGAGATTGCTGTAGCGAGCAGTGCGATCTTCGACCACCAAACTTTCATATGCGCGTCTGTGAGATGAAGTGGGTTTAGGCATAACAGTGGGAAACACAAGGTAGATGACGCGGAGCTATACTCAGTAAACTTTGGTTTCTCTGAAACCGTTCTTCATTTTTATCTTACAAATACCAATCTTTAATCTCAGTATTGTTTCTTGCATAATTTGTAAAGAATAGAACTTCTGCGTAATTTTCCTGAGCTAAATATTTTTGCCTGCTGTAGCCTTTTATGACAGCTTATGACAGCAGAAAAGCCTTTAGAAAAGTTCCTGCTTAGATTCTCAGTTTGAGGTTATTCTTTCCTCACTTAGAAGCCAGCATTGTTGAGCCTCTGCGCCTGCTGCACCTACGCTATATTTAATAAGCCTTTACTTCACATTCAGGAGATACGACTCTGACGCTGCAAGCAATTCTGGTTCCAGCAAAACGAGAACCTGTGAAAGGATTACTGGTTGGGCTGCACGGATGGGGCGCGAGTGGGCAGGATGTGGCAGCCGTCGCCGCTTATTTAGATCTGCCAAACTATGAATTTGCTTTCCCCGATGCGCCGTTTCCCTTTCCCTATGGTGGTGCGGGGCGAGTCTGGTATAACTTTCCGGCGAACTACTCATTTGCCAGCAGCTCCGATTTTGCCAGCAATCCAGAACTGCAAACCAGCCGCCAGCAGCTCACCGAGTGGCTCCGATCGCTTGAATCCCAGACCGGAGTTCCCCTTTCGCACACGGTGCTGGCAGGTTTCTCTCAGGGTGGCGCGATGACCCTGGATGTGGGGCTACGGCTGCCTTTAGCAGCAATTATGATTCTCAGCGGCTATCTTCATGCGCCGATCGACCTGCCTCAACCCATTGACCTTGCACAATTGCCGCAAGTGGTGGTCATGCACGGACGATCGGATCAGGTCGTTCCCTTGCGAGCAGCGCATCAGGCACGCGATCGACTGACTGAACTGGGAATTCCGGTTTTATATGAAGAACTCAACATGGGACACGAGATTTCGATGTCAGTCCTCAGCCGGATGCAAAGTTTTATAGAAGATAAGCTCCAATAAGCCCGATCGGAAAGGGGTGTGCGGGTAGGATAGGGATAAGTTGCATCTGTAGCTTTGCGGTTACGCACGTCAACTTATCGCCGCGCAGATGCGGAAAACTGGAGGGGTCAGATGAAAGCATTACACTTTTCGCGTCAGGAAATCGAGAAGATTACGGATACGGAATTGGCTGCACTGGCAACCCGGCTGGAGCAGGACGAATACACAAGTCCGTTTGAAGGCTTGCAAGACTGGCATTTGCTCAGGGCGATCGCCTTTCAGCGTCCCGAAATGATCGAACCCTACGTGTATTTGCTGGATCTAGAGGCATACGACGAAGCTTAGGATTTGGGATAAGAGTGAGCGGATAAGAGTGAGCGGTTCTGCATTGCCCCTAAATCCCCCATAAATGGGGGACTTTGAGATAGCTGAGAATGGTTCAGGGTCGGCGGATTTTAATTGGCGTGGGGGGTGGCATTGCTGCCTACAAGGTGTGCGAAGTTGTCTCGACGCTGGCAAAAGCGGGTGCAGAAGTGCGGGTGATTTTGACCGATCGCGCTCAGCAGTTTATCCCGGCTCTGACTCTTGCGACGCTTTCCCGCCATCCAGCCTATACCGATGCAGACTTCTGGCAGCCCCATGCCCGTCCCCTTCACATTGATCTCGGCGAATGGGCGGAAGTCTTTTTGCTGGCTCCGCTGACGGCAAACACGCTGGGCAAGCTGGTTTATGGCTTAGCGGATAATTTGCTCACCAACACAGTCCTCGCTTCGACCTGTCCGGTGCTGCTGGCTCCGGCAATGAACACCGATATGTGGAAACAGCAGTCGGTGCAGCGCAACTGGCAGCAGCTTCAGACCGACCCTCGCTATCACGCGATCGACCCCAGTGCTGGAATTTTGGCGTGCGATCGGGTGGGCAAAGGGCGGATGGCAGAACCGAGCGAAATCTTGTCCCATCTGGAATCGTTGCTGACCACAGGCGGCAAGCGCGACCTGAGCAGCAAACAGATTTTAATTAGCGCAGGCGGAACCCGCGAATATCTCGATCCGGTGCGCTTTATCGGCAATCCCTCGACCGGGAAAATGGGCGTTGCACTGGCACAGGCAGCTTTGCACCGGGGCGCATCGGTGACGCTGGTTTATGCCCCGATCGACTCAACCTTACTCGCACCTTTAAAGACTGTTCGGCTTGTACCGATCGTCTCCGCCGCCGAAATGCAGCAGGCAATGCAGCAGCTCATGCCCGAAGCCGACTGGATTGTAATGTCCGCCGCTGTTGCCGATGTCCGTCCCGTCGAGTATCACGCCGAAAAGCTACCCAAGCGATCGCTCCCCAACTCCCTCCCCCTCGCTGCCGTTCCCGATATCGTGGCAGAACTCAGCCAGCAAAAGCAGCCCCACCAAAAACTCATCGGCTTCGCCGCCCAAACTGGAGACATCCTTCCCCCTGCCCTGGAAAAACTTCAGCGCAAAAACCTTGATGTGATTGCCGCCAACCCAGTTGATCAACCCGACAGCGGTTTTGGCAGCGATCGCAATCAGGCAGTTTTTCTCGATCGGACGGGACGCAAGCAGGTTCTAGAGCCGTGCAGCAAACTCCAGATGGCTCACGCTTTGTATGACTTTGTGCAGGATTAGCCTGTGCTAATCCCTTGCGAAATCTGTTCGACAGGGTTTTAGCTTCTCAGAAACCCTGTATCGTCGTGATACCACCAAGAGCAAAGTCATGCTCGACAATTTCGCCGAATGCAGTACAGTTATACTAGTAGCTTTGTACTGATGGAAGAATGATATGTCTTATAACAGGCAGAACAGATCTAATGATGAAAAGCCTTCAAAAGCCATTCGAGGCTCCTTGCTTCTAGCAATTAATTTGCTAGGGCAAGCTAAGTTTCTATTTCAGCAGCAAACGCCAGATCAAGAACTTGCTGGAAAAATTTCTAGAGCCATCCTTGCTCTAGAGCAATTGTTACAGAATCAATCAAAGCAATGCTGACCAATCTGTAGGTTCTCGACTTCATTGCCGTACTTTAACTTTCAAGAAGTTAAGCAATTCATCCTGACGTAATCTTTTCCCGCTGAAGTAGTGAGCAAGAAAACAGATACTCGTATACACAATTTGAGGTACATCTACTCCTTCGTACAATACATATCCAAGAATGAGTAGTTATGCAAGAGCCATTTCATTTACGGACAGTGATTGCTGAACCCCTTCAGCAAGTAGCCAAAGAATTGCGTCCCTTGGCAGAGAGCGATTCAGCCTATATCGAGGCTTACAATAGCCTTTGTGCTGTCCTTGAAAGTTTTCATAATAAACTTTTGAAAACAGGAAAAGGATTAAATAAAGATTGGGAGATAATTCCTCCTGCTATTCGTAGGTAGAAGAGCTTGCAAGATTTCAATCATGCAACACTCGCCGCTGAGCGTACTAAGCAGTGGTTCTTTCAATCAAAGTTTCCATGTATAGCAGCAGTTGTTCAGCAGCGGTATTACTGAGTACTTGATCTTTTGCTAAATCTCTCTCCATCCGGCTTTGAACGAATTTCAGTGCTTTGCTATAGGCAAGCGAATTTTTCGCTGTGTTCTGAGGGACGTTGCATAGTCTAGGGATAGTATCAGGGAGCATTTCCCGTAAATTACTTTGCAAAAGATTAAGATGAGCAATTATCTCTTCCCGAAATTCCTTGATATTACTCTCTTGTATTCCATACTCCTGATACTCTCTAGAATCTAGAGCTTTGACCCATGTACTAATTTTTATTTCTACCCAGTTTGCTGCATCTATAAGAGGCTTAAACTTTTCATTTGCATCAGTTAAAACTTCGCCAACTTTACTTAAAGCTATAATTATCTCCCCATATCCTTTAGCTTGTGCTACCTCAATAGCTTTATCAATCGAACCTTGAAGCTCTTTAATTCTTGAATCTTGAGTGCTTATTAAGCTTTCCAAATCCTCTTTATTTCTTGTTAAGCGTTTTCTCTCCTCCTCTAAATCGCTTTTCTCCTTCTCCAAGGCTTCTATTTGTTTAGACCTATGAAATTTCTCATTTCCAAAAATCGCCCATAGAGCAAAAGCAATCAGAAATAGTCCTATTAAAAATAATCCTGTTTTTACCGGACTCGATAGCGGAATTTGTGAATCTCCGGTAAGCGGTAAGTGATCAGCTCCAGAAATTACAAAAAGAAATACTCCCAAAAAGAGAAGAATTAATTGCGGAGAACTTTCAACAACTTTAGCGAAAAAGCCTGAAATAGCTTCTGCCATACAAACTGCTCCTCGTTGGTAAGATGCAGGATACTCAGTTAGGCTGAGCATTAACTTATACTTAAATATTAAACAATCTAACCTGAAGTAACGAAGCTCAGATCTAGAGCATCTCACCAGAAACTTCATCATCCCTATACTGCTCCTCATTAAGGTTTGCTTCACAGGATTAGTTTGGGATGAGTATTTCAACAATATTGGAGTCGACATGGCGGTGTATCACATCGCTGGCGTGAACCCACGAGTGCTCGACGTGCCCGACGCATTTTTGAGCATCGGCGTAGAGCGAAAAAGGGAGGCAAATCGCGCAGAAGCTATGTGGTCTGGGAAGAAGCAGGAATTGTGCCGATGCTGACGCTGGAAATGGTGTCGCACAAACCGGGCGGCGAGTATGACGAAAAAATGCGAATTTATGCCCGGCTCGGCGTGCTGTACTACGTGATTTACAATCCAGAGTTTTGGCAGCGCGATCGCCATCAGCCGTTTGAGGTTTATGAACTCGTTGAAGGTGAATATCAGCTACAGATCGGAGAGCCACACTGGATGCCAGAAATTGGACTCGGCATTGGACGATATCAAACAGTGTTTAGCAATCTACCGCAAGAGCAGTTGGCATGGTTTGATGCGCAGGGCGATCGTCACTTGAGCGAAGCAGAACGAGAGCGTCAACGAGCAGAACAACTTGCTGCCCGCCTTCGAGAATTAGGCGAAGACCCCGATCGCCTCTAAGCCATTGCACACTCCTGTTGGACTTCGATGCGTTACGGCTACGCCTAACAGCATCCTACAAGCTTCACCCACTCACCCACTCACCCACTCACTCCCCATTAAACACCTCAAAACTCTGCCGACAAAACTCCCGAATCTGCTCCTTCATCTCCTCGATCGGCTCAGTCTTCCCGACAAATTGCCAGTTTTCGATCGTGGACATGCGCCACTGTTCGCCTAAATGGGTAAAGCCTGCGGCTTCGATGCCGATCGCCCGTTTGGTTTCACTGATCGGATCTTGATAGAAACGAATTTGCACCAGGACACTGCGGCTTTGCAGACGGCGACTCCAGCCCGGAAAATGAAATCCAATATCGATCGATTCTGGATCAACCAGGTCGCGGGTGTCTGGGTCATTTGCCCAGGGTTTCAAGTCTGCGCGCGCGTCGGGAAACTGTGCCTTAAATAAGTTCACGACGGCTGCAATTTTGGTGGCGAGTTCCAGCCCGATCGCCTGCTCTGCTGCGTTCACGCGCTGCCATTCCTCCTGTTTTTGTTGAACGATGTCCTATCGCTTTTTTCACTCTGGTTAGGGACAGGGGGTGTGGGGCTTTACCCCCACACAGGGGCGCAGCCCCTGCACCCCATTGCTTGTACTTCATTAGCCTGGAAAATGCTGTAAGCGCAACGGATAAAACAGTGTCAATTGATACTATTTTTTGCAGAATATCGCCGTCTCCAGAGTCTTTTTTTAGAATTGAAGGGACTTCCTTTTCCCCCAGAGTTCGCCCGGAGGGAGGAAGCCCAATCGGTCTTCTTTACCGTAATTTAACTGATATCTCTAAAAATCCTTCGATCGCCTGGTGAATTTAGCGATCGTGCCCCCTGCATCGTTGTACGTTTTTGCGTTTTTGCGCTGCTCAAGACGATCGACCCCTTGAGAAACTGCGCCCTTCTCTATCCGCTCACAGGTCGCGTTCTAGTTCTCCGAAGAATGTTTGATTGAAAGGTCAGGTTTACTGTCCTGATTTTTCAGTCCCTATTTGCTTTTGTTTTTTCTGGGCAGCATTTGCTTTTGTCAGTCGCCCCATTCGATGCGATCGCTGCCGTTTCTCGTTCAGACGCTTTAATGATTAGGAGCCACACTTCATGACTCTTGCAAATCGGTTTCAAAATTTTCCCGTCCTCAATCAGGCGCAAAAAGAGCAGGCATTTGTGCTGTGGTTTGAGCAGGTAGGCATCCACGATGTGCCGATCGTCGGCGGTAAAAATGCTTCACTGGGAGAAATGATCCAGCAGCTCACGCCTCAAGGCGTCAATGTCCCCACTGGGTTTGCGACCACTGCCTATGCGTTTCGCTACTTTATGCGGCAGGCAGGACTGGAAGCGCGACTGCGCCAGCTTTTTGCCAATCTAGACGTGAACGATGTGGCGCAGCTCCGGGAATGCGGCAGACAGGCAAGAACCCTGATTTTGGATACACCCTTTCCAGCAGAGCTGGAGCGATCGATCGTAGATGCCTATATTCAGCTTTGCGATCGGTATGGAGCATCGCTGGAAGTGTGCGATTCCATGCGCGGCTTAGAGCGGGAAGACTGCCTCAGCAAACATAGCGGCGTGGATGTCGCGGTGCGATCGAGTGCGACGGCGGAAGATCTACCCGATGCCAGCTTTGCCGGACAGCAGGAAACCTACCTCAATATCCATGGCATTAGCCGAGTGCTGGAAGCCTGCCACATGTGCTTTGCCTCGCTGTTTACCGATCGGGCTATTTCTTATCGCACAATTAAGAACTTTGACCACTTTGAGGTGGCGTTATCGGTGGGTGTGCAGAAGATGGTGCGATCGGATCTGGCAGCGTCGGGGGTGATGTTTTCGATCGACACCGAATCCGGCTTTGAGAATGCGGCGCTGGTCACGGCTGCCTATGGTCTGGGTGAAAACGTGGTGCAGGGTGTGGTGAATCCCGATGAATATATCGTGTTTAAGCCAACGCTGAAGCAGGGCTTCCGTCCAATTTTGGAAAAGCGACTGGGCAGTAAGGAAATCAAAATGATCTACGACATTGGCGGCGGCAAAGCCACGGTCAATGTCCCGGTGACAAAGTCGGAGCAGCAGCAGTTTGCCATCAACGATGCCGAAATCCTTCAGCTTGCCGAATGGGCTTGCATTATCGAAGACCACTACTCGTCGGTTCACGGCGGCAAAACGCCAATGGATATTGAATGGGCAAAGGACGGCACAACCGGAGAGCTGTTTATCGTTCAGGCTCGCCCGGAAACGGTTCACTCGCAGAAATCGGGCAATGTGTTGCGTTCCTATCATCTAAAAGACTCGAACCCGGCGGAAGTGCTGCTCACCGGACGCGCAGTTGGCGACATGATCGGGCAGGGCAAAGTGCGAATTATCACTGAACTGGATCAGCTCGAAGCATTCCAGGAAGGCGAAGTGCTGGTAACGCCGCGCACTGACCCCGATTGGGAGCCAATCATGAAAAAGGCAGGAGCCGTAATCACGAATCAAGGTGGACGTACCTGTCACGCAGCCATTATCGCCAGAGAGTTGGGCATTCCGGCGATTGTCGGCAGCGGCGATGCCACGGGTTTGCTGCACGATGGTCAGGAAGTCACGGTTTCCTGTGCGGTAGGGGAGGAAGGACAGGTCTATGCGGGACTGCTGCCGTTTGAAGTCGAAGAGCTACCGCTGAACAATCTGCCGCCAACGCGCACCAAAATCATGATGAACGTGGGCAACCCCCATGAGGCGTTTGGCTTGGCTGCCCTGCCCTGCGACGGGGTGGGACTGGCACGCACCGAGTTTATTATTGCCAACCACATCAAGGTGCATCCCCTGGCACTGATGAACTTCGATCGCCTCGAAGACAAATCGGTGAAGCGGGAAATTGCTCAGCTCACAGCCCTCTATGCCCACAAGCCCGACTATTTTGTTAGCCGTTTAGCCTCCGGGATTTCCATGCTGGCAGCCGCCTTTTATCCAAATCCAGTTGTGGTGCGAATGTCCGACTTCAAGAGCAACGAGTACGCCAACCTGCTAGGCGGCAGACCGTTTGAGCCAGAAGAAGAAAACCCGATGCTGGGCTGGCGCGGTGCGTCTCGCTACTATGACCCCAAATACCGCGATGCTTTTGCACTGGAATGTAAGGCGTTTAAGCGAGTCCGGGACGAAATGGGTTTAACGAACGTGATTCCCATGATTCCTTTCTGCCGCACCCCCGAAGAAGGACGCAAAGTGCTGGCAGAGCTGGCAAAACACGGCTTAGTTCGGGGCGAAAACGGCTTGCAGGTCTATGTCATGTGCGAACTGCCGAGCAACGTCATCCTGGCAGACCAGTTCAGCGAAATTTTCGACGGCTTCTCGATCGGCTCAAACGACCTGACTCAGCTCACCCTCGGACTCGATCGCGACTCAGCCCTGGTGTCTCACCTGTTTGATGAACGCAACGAAGCCGTGAAAGAACTGGTGCGAATCGTAATCCAGCGTGCCAAAGCAAACGGACGCAAAGTTGGCATCTGCGGACAGGCTCCCAGCGATTACCCAGAATTTGCCGCCTTCCTGGTGGAACAGGGCATCGATTCGATCAGCCTCAATCCGGATACGGTGCTGAAGACGAGACTGACGATCGCTCAGACAGAGGCGGGGGGGG
>Ga0224722_1002325_pt1 | contig 10162 bp, 10 predicted proteins | sample Balambano_FR1_Me_FD_161646 | JGI IMG/M metagenome (GOLD analysis project Ga0224722, IMG submission 161646) | Freshwater sediment microbial communities from Lake Towuti, South Sulawesi, Indonesia - Balambano_FR1_MetaG | ecosystem: Environmental > Aquatic > Freshwater > Lake > Sediment | place...
CCTTCGTCCCGCACCGCCCCGCCCGCCGGTTCATAGTCCGAGACCAGCCTGAACGCGATGCCGCCCATCGCTTTGTCCGGGCGGGCGGGGCGGTGCGGGACGAAGGCGCTGCCCGTGTCGGGCTCGTCCAGTCCGCGGCGGATCACGAGTTCGGCCATGATGCCGCATATGCGACCGCCGGGCCTGCTTGTGAAGGGCTGCGCAGACCGGCGCGAATGGGTTATGTTGCGCGGTGCGGGGCAGACCCGCGGCAGGAGACGGGACGATGAAGCAGATCATCATGGCGACAGCGGGCGCGGTTGCGGCACTGGTACTGACGGGGTGCTCGGGCGGCGGGGATGCCGATACCGACGGCGATGGCAAGGTCAGTCTCGGCGAAGCGGCGGGGGCGGCGCGTGCGCAGGGCCTGGTCCCCGAGCCGGGCCAATACAAGGCAACCATCACCATGGCCGGGATCGACATCCCCGGCCTGCCCCCCGAAATGGCCGGGCACGGCAGCGGGATGACCACCACCACCGAATATTGCCTCACCCCCAAGGATGTCGCCGAGGGTTTCGAGGAGATGCTGAAACGCGGCCAGAACGGCGAATGCGCCTATGAACGCTTCAACCTCGATGGCGGCAATATAGACGCGGTGATGGTGTGCGATACGCCGCAGGGTTCGGCGCGGATGGAGATGACCGGGACCGCAACGCCGACCGGGTCGGACTTCGATGCGACGATGGCGATGGACTTCGACGGGGCGGGCGAGGGAACGATGCGCTTCACTGCGCGCCACGAACGGATCGGCAATTGCCCGGCCCCCGAGCCGCAGGAATGAGGGACGCCGGGCTGGTTCGGCGATTGTGACACTTCAGGGAACATTCATCGCGCCGGTGGCTTGAAGGCGCACATGACCCCGCTTCGCATCGCCCCCGAACTGCCCAGCCTGCCAGCCCCGCTGCTCGCGCTTGCGAGCGGGGCCGAGGCACGCATGGCGATGGCCGAGCGCGAATGGTCGCGGCGGCTCGCGCTCGCGCGGGAGGCCTGCCCGCAGGAATACGAGGCGGGCAAGCCGCGGCTGGTGCGGCTGCTGGGCGAGGCGGACATTCTGCTTGAACCCCTGCGTCGTCCGCGGCGCAAGCCCGAGGTGGTGCGGTCCGCCAATCCGCAGACCGTCATGATCCTGCCCGGTTTCGGCACACGTCCGGGCCGCCTGCGCTATCTCGCCCGCCAGCTCGAAGCGGCCGGGCATATCGTCAAGCGCTGGGGGCAGGGCCGCAACTGGGGCCCCGATCCCGAACGCTTCGACCAGATCGAAGCGCGGCTGGCCGAACTTTACGCCCGACACGGGCGCGAGGTTGTGCTGATCGGCTGGAGCCTCGGCGGCATCTACGCGCGCGAACTTGCCAAGCGTCAGCCCGGCAGCGTTGCCAAGGTGATCACCATGGGATCGCCGTTTTCAGGATCGCCGCGTGCCAACAATGTCTGGCGCGCCTATCAATTTATCACCGGCCACAGCGTCGATGCCCCGCCGATCGCGGTCGAGCTTGCGATCAAGCCGCCGGTTGAGACGGTCGCGCTGTGGAGCGCCAATGACGGCGTCATTGCCCCCCGCTGCGCTGCGGGCCGCCCGGGCGAACGCGACCGCGCGATTGCGCTGCGCTGCACGCATTTGGGCTATACCTACGATCCGCGGGTGATCGCGACACTGCTCTGCGAGCTCGAACGCATCGGCTGAGCCGGCCCTAAGGCCGCATTCTTGCGCAATTGCGTGCCAGCGCTTTCCTTTTGCGAAAGCGTGGTTACATTGTTGCACTGCATCCAAAGGTCATGCGAAGGGTCAATGCACGCGCACGGCAGCAATTTCGACGAGATGTTCGACGATGGCGGCCAGACCCGGCCCGCCTATGCCGAATACTGTCGGTGGTATGGCGAACAGCCGGGCGAATGGCTCAAGCGCAAGAACCGCGAAGCCGATGATGCCTTCAGACGCACCGGCATTACTTTCAACGTCTATGGCGAGAACGAGGCCGAGGAACGCCTGATCCCGTTCGACATGGTGCCGCGGATCATCACTGCGGCCGAATGGCGCAAGCTCCAGCGCGGCATCGAACAGCGGGTGCGCGCGCTCAACGCCTTTCTCTACGATCTCTATCACCGCCAGGAAATCGTGCGCGCCGGGAGACTGCCCGAACGGTTGCTGCACCGCAACGAGGCGTGGCTTGCGGCGATGGTCGGGTTTACCCCGCCCGGCGGGATCTACACCCACATCGTCGGGATCGATCTGGTGCGAACCGGGCCGGACGAATTCTTCGTGCTGGAGGATAACGCGCGCACGCCTTCGGGGGTCTCCTACATGCTGGAGAACCGCGAGACCATGATGGGGATGTTTCCCGATCTGTTCAGTCGGATCCCGGTTGAAAGCGTCTCGACCTATCCGCGGCGGCTGGCGCGCAGCCTCGCGGCCTGCGTCCCGCCGGCTTACGGCGGGGGCAAGCCGGTGGTCGCGGTGCTGACGCCGGGCATCTATAACGCGGCCTATTTCGAACATGCCTTCCTTGCCGATCAGATGGGGGCCGAACTGGTCGAAGGCAGCGACCTGCGGGTCGTCGGCGGGCGGGTGCAGATGCGCACCACGCGCGGCTATCAACCGATCGACGTGCTCTACCGCCGGGTCGATGACGAATTCCTCGATCCGTTGAGCTTCAATGCCGGCAGCGTGCTTGGCGTGCCGGGGATCATGGATGTGTACCGTTCGGGCGGGATCACCATCGCCAACGCTCCCGGCACCGGGGTGGCCGACGACAAGGCGATCTACTCCTTCATGCCCGAAATCGTCGAGTTCTACACCGGCGAGAAGCCCTTGCTGCCCAATGTTCAGACGTGGCGCTGCGTCGACAAGGACAGCCTCGCCTACGTGCTCGACAACCTTGCCGATCTGGTGGTCAAGGAAGTGCACGGGTCGGGCGGGTACGGCATGCTGATCGGCCCGACATCCTCGACGCGCGAGATTGCCGCTTTCCGCGAAAAGCTGGTGGCGCGACCGGCAAATTACATTGCGCAGCCCACGCTGGCGCTGTCGACCTGCCCAATTTACACCCGTGCGGGCCTGGCACCGCGTCATGTCGATCTCAGACCTTTCGTGCTGGTCTCGCCCGAAGGGATTGACATTACTCCGGGCGGGCTGACCCGGGTGGCGCTCAAGAAGGGATCACTGGTGGTCAATTCCTCGCAGGGCGGGGGCACCAAGGATACCTGGGTGCTGAAGGACTAGCATGAGACGCACACGACCATGCTAGGCCGCACCGCCAACGGCCTGTTCTGGATGTTCCGCTACCTTGAGCGGGCCGAGAACACCGCTCGGCTGCTTGAAGCGGCGCTGCGCATGGCGCTCACCCGCGACGTCGTCACCGCCGAGGCGGAATGGCGATCGGTGATTGCGACGCTGGGCCTGCAACGCCCCTACGAAGCGATCCACGACGGCTATGACGGGCTGGCGGTCTGGAACTTCGTGCTTCGCGGCGCCAGCAATCCCGGCAATGTCCGCATCATGCTGGGTTCGGTTCGCGCCAACGCGCGGATGGCGCGGATCAATATATCGAGCGACGTGTGGGAGGCGGTCAACGCCAACTGGATGCGGCTGGATGCGATGCTCGCCCGCCCGGTCGGCCAGACGATGGTGGGCGAGGTGCTCGGCGCGATCCGGCGCGCCGGCACGCAGGTCCACGGCGCCTTCGACGGCTCGATCCTGCGCGACGAGGGCTACCATTTCAGCCGCGCCGGAACCTTCATCGAACGCTCTGATTCGACAGCGCGCATCCTCGACATGAAATATTTCCTGCTGCTGCCCTCGCTGTCCTATGTCGGCTCCAGCCTCGATAGCGGGCAGTGGGAACAGGTGCTGCGCTCGGTCGCGGGCGCGCGCGCCTACAACTGGCTCAACGCCGGGCAGATCGAGGCGCGCGGGATCGTCGAGTTTTTGGTGCTCGATGATCGCTTCCCGCGCAGCCTTGCCTTCTGCCGCAAGGCGCTTCGCGAAGACCTCACCGAGCTGGCGCGCATGCATGGGTCCGAAGGCGCCTGCACCGCGCTTATGCACGAAGCCGATGCCCGCATCGAGGGGCTGACGGTCGACCAGATATTCGATTTCGGACTGCACGAGTTCCTGCTCGATTGTCTCGACCGCAACATGGCCATCGCCGAAGCGATTGCCGAGGATTACCGGTTCCACGCATGAGCACCCTCACCCTTTCGATCCGGCACACCACCCACTACGCCTTCGCCGAGCCGGTGCTCCACGCCCTTCAGCGGCTGCGGCTCACGCCCAAAGAAACCCAGGGCCAGCATATCGTCAAATGGCAGATGTGGTTCGAAAATGCCCATGGCGAACTGCATTATGAAGACCAGCACTTCAATCATGTCACGCTGATCGGGGTGGCGGCGGGTGCCCGCGAGGTGACGGTGACCTGCGAGGGGATCGTCGAGACCGAGGACAATGCCGGGGTGATCGGGCGGCATTCCGGACACCTGCCCTTGTGGAGCTTCCTGCGCCAGACCGCGCTGACGAGGCCCGGCCCAAAGCTGCGCGGATTGCTGCGCGACATGCCCGCGACCGATACCGGCAAGCCGCTCGACTTCCTCCATGCGCTCGCCGCGCTGATCCGCGAACGGATCGCCTACGAAGCCGGGCGCACCCACGCCGCCACCACCGCCGAGGAAGCGATGCAGCATGGTTACGGCGTGTGTCAGGATCATGCACATATCTTTATCGGCGCAGCGCGTGCGGCGCGGATCCCGGCGCGCTATGTCAGCGGCTATCTGATGATGGACGACCGGGTCGATCAGCAGGCTACCCATGCCTGGGCCGAAGCCCATGTCGAAGGGCTCGGATGGGTCGGGTTCGACGTCTCGAACGGCATCTGTCCCGATCCGCGCTATGTCCGGGTGGCAACCGGTAGCGATTATCGCGACGCAGCCCCGGTCACCGGGATCAGCATCGGTGCCGCCGATGAGGTGCTGACCGTCGGGGTCGCGGTCGCAGCCCACGCGCCCGGTCAACAGCAGGACCAGTCGCTCCAGTAAAAATGCGCAGCACCGGAAAAGCTCGGCCTATCCCTGCCGCAAGGCTTGGGTTAGGGCGCGGCGCAGAGAGGATGACGGCATGACCTATTGCGTTGGCATGGTGCTCGACAAGGGGCTGGTGCTGATGAGCGACACCCGCACCAACTCGGGCGTCGACAACATCTCCACCTTCCGCAAGCTGTTCCACTGGAGCGTGCCGGGCGAACGGATCATCGCGGTGATGACCGCGGGCAACCTTGCCACCACCCAGGCCGTGGTCAGCCAGCTCGAAGAACGCAGCAAGGCCCCGACCGAGCGCGACAACACGTTGATCAAGGGGCCGACGATGTTCCAGATCGCCACCGAGATCGGGCGGCTGCTGCGCACCACGATCGAGGATGTGCAGCGCGCCAATGGCGACACCGGCAAGGGCCGCTTTACCGCCACCATGATCGTGGCCGGGCAGATCAGGGGGATGCAGCCACGCCTGTTCATGGTCTATCCCGAAGGCAATTTCGTCGAGGCGAGCTGGGATACGCCGTTCTTCCAGATCGGAGAAACCAAGTATGGCCGCCCGATCCTGATCCGCGGGTATGACCGCGACATGAGTTTCGAAGATGCCGTCAAACTGCTGATGGTGAGCTTCGACTCGACGCTCAAGGCGAACCTGTCGGTCGGCCTGCCACTCGATCTGCTGGTGATCGGCAAGGATGCCTTCGCCCCGACCCACGCACACCGGGTGACCGATGAGGATCCCTATTTCGACACGGTCTCCTCGCGCTGGGGCAATGCGCTGCGATCGGCCTTCCATTCGCTGCCGCCCTATCGTTTCGGCGGCACCGAGTGACCTTGCGGTCGAGAATCAAGGTTCGATCCGGACATAAATAATGACTAACTATCAGATCCATAGGGGGTGGGGGATACGTTAAATCCTCCAGTTCGGCGGCGCTCTTGCGTGAATTTGGCAAGCAGTCGCGGCACACGGCTTGGCATGACACGCAAAGCCTCGCTCCACTTCATCGATTCCTGCAGTCGCCAGCGTGCCGAGCTGGCCCGGGTCGGGTTCGCGCTCGGCCACCACTGCGAAGTCTACGGCGATCTGTCAGAGCTGTCGGTCCATCCGCCGCGCGAAGGCATCGTGATCGCCCGCGATACGGCCGAGGAAGGCGGCGTGCGGATCATCTTCGATCGCCTCGGCCGGCTCGGGATCTGGCTCCCGCTGATTGCCGTGGAAGTGCAGCCGCGCCCGAACCGCATTGTCGAAGCGATCAAGGCGGGCGCGCTCGATTACCTCGCGCTCCCGCTCGATCCCGAACGCTTCACCCGCTGCCTGTTGCGGATCGAGAAGGAGGCCGAACAGTTCGGCACAGCCCGCCGCCGCATGATCGAAGCGCGCGACCGGATTTCGACACTCTCGACCCGTGAACGCGAAGTGCTCGAATGGCTGGCGGAAGGCAGCAGCAACAAGGCGATCGCGCGCGAACTCGATATCAGCCCGCGCACGGTCGAAATCCACCGCGCCAACATGATGACCAAACTTGGCGCACGCCATGCCGCTGAGGCGGTCAGGCTCAAATTGGAGGCGAAACTGGAACCCAAGCTGCGCGCGTAACGCCCACGCACGCGATCCCGCAGGTCATCACCCCTGACGCGCCCGGATCACGCGCAGCAGCGGTCCAATCAGGTTTCACCCCGGGCGGCCCCGGCGCTGATGGTTCGGCATGCCGGGGCCGCCAAATCCATGTCCGCGGGCGGCCAATTCCTTGCGATCATGCGGGCGTGCCGGTTCCTGCTTTTGGCTGGAGAAGGGGGAGGGATACGGCCCGTCGCGCGCGGGGCCTCGTAGGCTGGGCGCGGCGGTAGGCACCGGCGCTTAGAGCACTTTCCGACCAATCCGGATCGCCCTGACGGAGTCGATTTTGGCCCAGCGCGAGGAACGAGGAGCGAGCCATGCCGAAGCATAGTGAGCGACGAGAGACGTGGCGATGGGCCAAAAGCGGCCCGCCCCTGCTGGGTCGCTTCAGGAAGCCCGCTGGCTTCGTCGCGACGCTTGCCCAGGGGCCGACAGGCCCGCGCTGCGCGTCACTCCTGTCCAGCGGGCTTCCTGACGCGATCAGAGTGACCCGGATTGGTCGGAAAGTGCTCTAACGACAAAACTTGCCGCCGGTGCCCTCAAGGTGGAAGTGATCCTTGTGCGCTGCGTTGTAATCGGGGCCGAGCACGGTGCCGAACCGCTTGCAGGCGCTCTTGTGCACCACCCGCAGAAACTCCCTCACCGCCGGATCGCCGCCGTCCCAGTCGCGCCTGAGATCGATGCGCCGCCCATCGGCAAGCACGAAGCCGGACACATCGATTGCCTCAGCGCGCGCGTGCGCAGAGAGCCGCGAGGTTCCGGCAACCGTGCGGCAAGCGTAACTGCCCATCGTCTCGATCCGGGCCATCGGGCTGCCGAGCAATTGCCGCGCGGCGCGGTCCACGCCGAAGCGGGCCCAATCGGAAAAAGCCTTGGCGGTGCGGCATTCGACCGGGCCCAGATTGCTCACCACAAAGCTCGAACCATCACCTGCAAGCGCCTGCAATTCGACCGTGCCAAGCCGGTTGCAGCCCGGCGCGGAGTAGGCATCGGGAAGCACCGTGAAGCGCGTCCCCGTGGTGCCGAGATCTGCCAGGCACTGGCGATGTTCGGGGCGGGCGGATTGGTCCGGCAAGGTCGACCCGATCCGGGTCGAGGGGCGCGGCTCTGCGCGCGCGCCGGTACTGGGTGCTCCAGGCGCAGCCCCGCCGCTGCCCCCCGGAACCAGCGCGCCGCAACCCGCCAGCGCGAGCGCGAGTAGGCTCGCCAGCAGCGATCTTGCACAGTTTGTTTTGGCGCGTCTCATGAGCCGTGAATATCGCGCAACATGGTTAACGCTGCGATAATGGCGCGGGCTTGCGCGGCCGGCAATGGTCAATCCTCGGCGACCTGTTGCCGTGCCGCAGCAAGGGCTCGCCCCCGCCCTCCCGGCAGCGCAACCTGCGCTGCCGTGCGACCGGAGGGAAGGGCGCAAGGCCTCAGAACGCGGTGGTGAACTCCACCCATTCAGGCGGCAGGAGGTCGAGCGTTGCGGCTTCGATCACCTTGTCGAACCCGCTCAGCACCAGCGCACCGACCACCACCAGTGCCGCGCCGAACAGCGGCTTGCCGTAACGCGCGAAGGCGGCGAGGGTCTTGCGGCGCTCGCCCAGCGCCCGGCGCGAGCCATAGGCAAAGGCGAGGATCGAGGCCGCAACGCCAAGCCCGAAGCTTACGAAGATCGCAAAGCTGGCACCGAGGTTGTCGCCCTGACTGGCCGCTGCGATCGCCACGCCCAGCGTCGGCCCGACACACGGCGCCCATACCAGCCCGAGCAGCAGGCCGATCAGCGCCTGCCCGTGCCAGCCTTCGCCGCTGACCTGCGCAAGCCTGCGGTTGCCATATCCGGCAAGCGGCGCCCCGGCGGCGCTGAGCGCGGCCTGCGCGCGCGGCACCAGCAGCACAACTCCTGCGGCCACCAGCATCGCGCCTGCGAAGGCCCGCACCGCCGTCTCGTCGATCCCGAGCGCATATCCGAATGCGATTACCCCGAAGCCAAAGGTGGTGAAGCTCACCACCAGCCCGCCCGCGAGTGCGAGCGGGCCAAGGCGGCTCTTGCCCAGCGCCGACCCGACAAGGATCGGCACCAGTGGCAGGACGCAAGGGTTGAGAATTGTCACCAGCCCCGCGAGGAAGGCCAGCGCCGCGCTGGTGAACATGGCGTGCGCGAACCTAAAGCGCGTTCAGCACTACGCCGCGCAGGCGTGCACGGTTGGTTTCGGCGACCGAACGGGCGACTTCATTGTTGCCCTTGAACACCACGATGGTTGACTGGCGCGGGATCTTGTGGGCGCGCAGGAAATCCTTGTCGTCGTCGAAATCGACCCGCACGAAACTGACGTTCTCGCTCTGCTTTTCCTTGCGCAGTTCCTCGAGGATCGGTGCCTGTGCGCGGCAGGTCGGGCACCAGTCGGCGTGGACGTCGACCACCAGCGTCTTGCCGCTCGCCTGCGCGGCGGCAAAGCTCTTGGCGTCGTATGCGACCCAACCTGCGGGCGCAGCGGCGGAAGCGGTAACGGCGAAAGTCGCCGCAAACAGGCTGGCGATGGCCGCCAGCAGGGCAAGGAAACGCAGCATGATGATCTGATCCTCTCGCAGTGTAAAACGGGTGCAGGATCGCATCGCCCTGGAGGAACAAAGGGGGTTTGAGAGCGAACGACCCTGCACAACCGTTTACGGCTGTGCACCAGCCTCGGTTACACGGCCGCGCCAGTCTTTCGTGTGATCGCGCTGACGATGATGATCGCAAGCGCCGCGGCGCAGAACCCGGGCACGATTTCGTAGAGGCCGGGCCCACCCATGAAGGCCTGGTTCCAGCCCAGCGCGATCCATCCCGCGACCACGCCCGCCCCGGTGATCAGCCCGGCGACCGCGCCCGCGCCGGTCATCCCGTTCCATGTCAGCGCCAGCAGGATCAGCGGGCCGAAGGCCGCGCCGAAGCCCGCCCAGGCGTTCGCCACCAGCCCCAGCACCTCGCTAGTCGGATCGGCAGCGATCACCATGGCCGCGGCCGCGACCAGCGCCACGCACAGCCGCCCGATATTGACCGCCTCGGCCTCGCTCGCGTTGCGGCGCAGGAACAGGCGGTAGAAATCCTCGGTCAGCGAGGAGGAGGAGACCAGCAGCTGGGAGGAGATTGTGCTCATGATCGCCGCCAAGAGCGCGGCATAGAGAAAGCCGGTCACCGCCGGGTGGAACAGGATTTGCGCGAGCAGGATGAAGATCGTCTCGGGGTCGTCCACCACCAGCCCGTGGGTTTCGGCATAGGCGCGCCCGGCGAGGCCCACCGCGACCGCGCCGACCAGCGAGATCACCATCCAGCCCATCGCGATATTGCGCGCCAGCGGCACGTTCTCCACCCGGTCGATCGCCATGAAGCGCACGATGATGTGCGGCTGCCCGAAATAGCCCAGCCCCCAGGTCACCGCGCTGATGATGCCGATGACCGTCGCCCCCTCGGTGAGGCTGAGGAAGCCCTCCGGCGGGGCGGCGGCGACGGTCATCGGC
>Ga0224722_1002327_pt1 | contig 10159 bp, 10 predicted proteins | sample Balambano_FR1_Me_FD_161646 | JGI IMG/M metagenome (GOLD analysis project Ga0224722, IMG submission 161646) | Freshwater sediment microbial communities from Lake Towuti, South Sulawesi, Indonesia - Balambano_FR1_MetaG | ecosystem: Environmental > Aquatic > Freshwater > Lake > Sediment | place...
GCGCGATCACCGCCCCGATTGCCGCGAATTCCAGCACGGTAGCGATCACGAGGGCGCTCTGAATGCCCGCCAGGACCGTTTCAGTCGTCGTGTCCTCAAGCTGATCGAGGAAAATCACGGGATCAATGCCGAACAGCGCCGCCAGCGGATTCCAGTGGAGCAGAATCGCCAACCCCATGAAAACGGCATAGACGACCAGGATGATGGTGGCGATCATCTGTAAGGGGATGGTGCGCCACGCCCGCCCGTTCCGCTGTACACCTCGTATCATCAACGCAAACGTTGCAAACATGCCCAACGTCAGGGCGACTTGCAGCGCGTCATTGCGAAATGCCCTGCCGAACTGCGTCTCGAACTGCATCAGCGGGCTTTGGATGTGATAGGTGACAATAATCAGAAAGATCGCCGTGAGCGCGAGAAAGTCGCGCCCAAGCGAGCGATTCTCGGCTTCAAAGACCTCATCATCCGCCGTGCTGGTGGGGACCGAAACGGCGGGTGTGATCGGCGTCAGCGCGTCGTCTGCGGCTGCCATCGTCACTCGATCACTCCATCACGCACCGCGCCCGTTTCGACTGCGGCGCGTTCGCCCGGCGTTGTGCCGCGCAGCGCATGGCGAACGGCACTGGTCAGGTGGAAAAACTCGTCCATATCGCGGGTTTCCGGTCCACGCGGGCGCGGCAGGTTCACATCAATGATCTGCGCGATCTTGCCGGGGCGCGGCGACATGACGACGACGCGAGACGACAGATACACCGCCTCGGCAATACTGTGCGTGACGAAAATCACGGTCATATCCTTCAAACTGCCCCAGATACGCAGCAGTTCGTTATTCATGCGTTCGCGGGTCATCTCGTCGAGGGCACCGAACGGCTCATCCATGAGCAGAATCGCGGGCTGAAATGCCAGCGCCCGTGCAATCGAAACGCGCTGCTGCATCCCGCCGGAAAGCTGGTACGGGTACCTGTCGGCAAATTCGCCAAGTTCGACCAGTTTGAGCATTTCCCGCGCCCGCGAGTCACGATCCGCTTTTGAGTATTTCATGATTTCCAGTGGAAGCTGCACGTTCTTGATGACCGTGCGCCAGTCATACAGGGTCGCATTCTGAAAGACGAAGCCGTAATCGCGGTCTTTGCGGGCTTGCGCCGCCGGTTTGCCATTGACCGTGACCGTTCCGCCTGTGGGTTGAATCAGATCGGCGATCACGCGCAGCAGTGTACTCTTGCCGCAGCCGGACGGACCGATAAACGAGACAAATTCGCCCTGCTCAATCTCAAGGTTAATATTTTCCAGCGCCTTGACGGTTGTGCCGTCGCCAGCGCGAAAGGTCTTATCTATATTGGTGATGCTGATGACTGAGTTCATCAAAAAACCCTCTTTAGTTAAAAGTTAAAAGGTGAAAGTTAAAAGTGAGTACCCCTGTATTTGGGGTATCCCGTCTTCTAAAGTCTATTACTTTAAACTTTTAACTTTCACCTTTTAACTACTCTTTTTAACTACTCTCTTCCGGCTTCCAGCGCACGACCAGCCGTTCGATCAGCGCAATGACGGCGAAGAAGGCGATGGCTACGAGACCGGCAACGGCAATTGTCGCCCACAGGCGTGGCGGCGACTGGTTGTAATAGCGTGCGAAATTGAGAATGGCGATGCCCAAGCCGTTCTGAAAACCGCTGGGCAGTTCGCCGATGATCGCGCCGACCACGCTCGCCGTCGCCGCGATTTTCAGCGCGGTGAAGATTTGCGGCACGGCGTTGGGCAGGCGCAGTTTCCACAGGATTTCAAGTTTGCTGGCGGCATATGTCTGCATCAACTCCAGCGACGTTGGCGACACACTGAGCAAGCCGCGCAGCGTGTAGATCGTCACCGGAAAGAACGTCAGATAGGCGGCGATAATCGGTATCGCCAGCTGCGCGTTGCCCGCCCTGCCCATCCAGACGACGATCATCGGCGCGATGGCGAGAATCGGCACGGTTTGCGAGGCGACGACGAACGGCATCAGCCCGCGTGAGAGAAAGTCAAAATGCGCGAACAGGATCGCCAGCGCAAAGCCGATTAACCCGCCAATCAGGAAGCCCTGCACCGCCGACCACAACGTAAAGACGACGGCATCTGCCAGCGTCGCATATAAGGGTGGCCCGTTGCGCTGCGCCGGTTCAAACAGCGAGGCGGCAATATCGGTCAGATGAGGAAGCTGCGCGTCATTAAATATCGACAGATCAATCGTCGCTCCGGCAATCGTCAGCGTGTAGTCGTTCGCCTTACTGAAGGCTTTCAGCCCCTCCCACACCAGAATCATGACGATGATGATGGCAAACGTCATGAGCGCGGTTTTGACAGCGCCGTAATCGGCGGGTGGGCGTTCTGCGCGGGCAACGGCAGCGATGTGGTTTTCGCGGCTGGCGGCGGTGTCGGTCATGAAACAAGGAGCCTGTTTTTGGTCGTTTTCATCGCAATCCGACGGGTCAGGCGCACGGATTGTTAACGACCTTTATTGTATCGGCGGGGGAAATATTTCGCCAACAGCGGAAATGCAACAATAAAGAACGAAAACGTTGTGGAAAATCGTGAACATCTGCGCCAACCCGCGATATACTTTGCCGCCTGACAGTATTACATCAACCGCCAGGAGAGTATGCCCCACTATGCAGCCAAACGAACTCATTCCGTCAGAGCAAGCCGCGCCGCGTGTTTTCCTCGTTACAGGAGCGATGGGCTGCCTCGGCGCGTGGACACTGCTTCATCTCGTGCAGCGGGGCGAACGCGCCGTCAGCTTCGACCTCAGCGAGAACCGCGCCCGCCTCGATCTACTGATGGATCGGCAGGCGCAGGAGGCGATCACGTTTGTGCAGGGCGACCTGACTTCGTTTGATCAGGTGGCAAGCACGATTACGACGCACGGCGTCACGCACATCATTCACCTCGCCGCGCTGCAAGTGCCGTTCTGCCGTGCCAACCCCGTGCTGGGCGCACAGGTCAATGTCGTCGGCACAGTCAATATGTTTGAGGCGGCGAAGCAGAACGGCATCAAGCATCTGGCGCAGGCGTCATCTATCGCCGTCTACGGCGCACCGAACGAATATCCCGACGGCTTGATTGCAGCGGACTCCCTTCCGAACCCGCACACGCTCTACGGCGTGTATAAAGTGGCGGATGAAGGGATTGCCCATGTTTACTGGGGCGAAAACGGCATCAGCAGTACAGCGCTTCGCCCGTACACTGTCTACGGCTTGGGGCGCGATCAGGGCTTGACGAGCGAACCGACCAAAGCCATGCTTGCGGCGGCGGCGGGGCAGCCGTTCACCATCGGCTTTGGCGGCGTCATGCAGTTTCAGTGGGCGTCGGATGTCGCGCAGCAGTTCATTGACGCGGCGATCATGCCGCTGAACGGGGCGCACAGCTTTAATCTTGGCGGGACACCCGTTTCGGTCGCGCATGTCGTGGACATCATCCACACCGTCAGGACGGAGGCGCAAATCAGCGTGACCGAAAAGGCGCTGCCGTTTCCGTTAGGGTTTGACGACGCGCCGCTGCGTTCAGCCTTCCCGACGATCTACGAAACGCCGCTGGAAGACGGCATCCGCGAGACGATTCACAGTTTTGAGGGGGCGTTAAAGGCAGGGACGGTTAGCCTTTAGCAAGTGACCAACGACTCAACATGCCCAACTCCCAGAAGCGCCACCTGAAAACGAAAACCGTCACCATTGACTATGAATTGATACGCTCGAAGCGGCGGACGATGGCGATCCAGATTCCCCCTGATGGGCGCGTCCTTGTGCGAGCGCCAACGCGAATGCCGATCAGCGAGATCGAGCGAATCCTCATCAGCAAGGCGGACTGGGTGCAGCGGCACCAACAGCGGATTCAATCGCGTCCACCTGGAGTTGACGCGCCGCGTCAGTACATCAGCGGGGAAACGTTTCGCTATCTGGGGCGTGACATCACGTTGCAGGTGGAGGAGTCGCCGCGTGAGCGCATCTGGCTGCATGACGACAGGCTGATCGCCCGCCTCAGACACCCGTCGGACAGCGCTCATACAGAGGCGATCGTCGAGGGGTGGTTTGATAACGAGGCGAAGCGCTGCTTTAAGGAGCGTTTTCCCGTCTGTGTTGAACATGCGAGGGCGGTCATCAACATTCCGCAGCCAAAACACCTGACGATCCGCCGTATGAAATCGCGCTGGGGAAGCTGCTCGGCGAGACGGCGGATTACGCTGAACATCGCGCTCATCACTGTCGCGCCTGAACTGATAGATTATGTGATCCTGCATGAGTTGTGCCATCTGATCGAGCTAAATCACAGCGCCGCCTTTTACGCGCTGATGGCGAAAGTCGTCCCTGACTGGAAACAGAAGCGCAAGCGGCTCAGGGGAATGAGTGTGGATTGAGGTCTGCATGATTATCCTGCTCACCAATGTGCAGTTGAACGGGCGGACAGGCACGGAGATCGTGGTGCGCGATCTGGCGTTGGGGCTGCGCGATCTGGGGCATACGCCGCTGATCTACAGCCCAAAACGCGGTGTGATGTTCGACGAACTGGCACAGGCGGGGATCACTATCGTCAGCGATCTGGCGGACTTACCGCTCAAGCCCGACATTATTCACGGGCATCACCATGTCGAAACCGCACAAGCCTGCCTGCATTTCCCTGATGTTCCTGCGATTTTCGTCGTCCATGATCGCACTTCCTCCTTTGATCACCCGCCGATTCTTGATTCGATCCGCCGTTATGTCGCCGTAGATGAAAACTGTCTGGAACGACTCACAGGTGAGCCGAATATCCCCGCAAAAGCGATTTCCATCATCCCTAACGCGGTGGATATGCGTCGTTTTCAGCCGCGCCGGCCGCTGCCAGAGCGACCGAAAAAAGTGCTCGTTTTCAGCAATTACGCCACATACGGCAATCACTACGACACCATCGCCTTCGCCTGCGAACGACATGGCTTGCCGCTGGATGTGATCGGCGCGGGCATGGGAAACGCGCTCGCTGAACCCGAACAGGCGTTGGGCGATTACGATCTTGTCTTCGCCAAAGCCCGTTGCGCCATCGAAGCCCTCGCCACAGGCTGCGCCGTCATCCTGTGCGATTTTCGCGGCATGGGCGAAATGGTCACGGCGGCGCAGGTCGAACAGTTCCAGCGCTGGAATTTCGGAGCGCGGCTGCTCACCCGCCCGCTGGACATCACACTTCTTGAGGCAGAAATCCGCCGCTACGACCCTGACGATGCCGCTGCTGCCAGCACCACTATTCGTCAGACCGCCTCGCTCACCCTCGCGCTGGAGCGCTACTGCGCCCTGTATATGGATGTGCTGGAGGAACTGCCGCACCGTCCGATTGTTCGCAATACCGTCTACGATGATACTCAGGCGCTGCTGACGCACATCACCCGCCTGAACGACGAGATTCATGCCCTCCAACGCGGTAACGCATCCTCCGACTCACTTAAACTTGTTCCCGGTAAACTGGCGCTCGCCATCGCCGATGCGCCAGCTTCCGTTTTAGCGGGTTCGAGTTTTTCCGTTCGCGTGGATGTTCGCAATCAAAGCGCGGCACGGCTGTTCACCGCCCCGCCAAACCCCTTCTGTCTCAGCTATCACTGGTATCACGAATTGGGCAGTGCTTCGCTGATCTTCGAGGGCAAGCGCACCCCCTTGCACAGCGCGATTCTCCCGTATGAAACGGCAACGGCGTTTGCCGTCGTGCAAGCCCCTGTCAAACCGGGACGGTACCGCCTGCGCGTAACCTTCGTGCAGGAAGGCATCCGCTGGTTCGATGAACCACCGTATGCCTGCTTTGACGAGACACTTATTCAGGTTGACAACGCTACTGACGCAGTTCTTTGAGTCTTTGTGACTTCGCGCCTTTGCGTTTTATCTTTCTCACTCATTACTCATCACTCATCACTCATTCCTTCACTATTCAGCAACGCCTAATCCCAACGGCGCGAAATCTCACCCCGCGCTCATCGTTTCAGGGCTTAATAGGCGGTATTCTTTTTCCACAGGGGTTGGAGCGCGGCTGGGAGCGCGTGGTTCATGGCAAAAATCATCGTCATCGGCAGTGGTTTTGGCGGCCTGGGTGCGGCAATACGCCTCGCGGCGCGTGGGCATACCGTCGAAATCTATGAAAAGCGCGACAAACTCGGCGGGCGGGCTTACGTCTATGAACAAAATGGCTTCAAATTTGATGGTGGACCCACGGTCATCACCGCGCCGTTCATGTTCGACGATCTATGGGCGGCGGCGGGGCGCAGTCGTCAAGACGATGTACAGTTTGTTCCCCTCAACCCGTTCTACCGCATCTTCAATCATGAGGGGCGCAGGTTCGATTACAACGCCGATGAAGCCTTCACGCTCGATCAGATTCGCCAGTGGAATCCGGATGATGTCGAGGGATACAAGCGCTTCATCGCTACAACCAAGCCGATTTTTGAAAAAGGCTTCGTTGAACTGGCGGACAAGCCGTTCCTGAACATCATGGATATGATCAGGGTAGCGCCCGACCTGATCAAAATGCAAAGCTACCTGAGCGTGTATCGCTATGCTTCGGGGTTCGTCAAAGATGAGTTTCTGCGCCGTGTGTTCTCGTTTCACCCGCTGCTGATCGGCGGCAACCCGTTCGACTCGCCTTCGATCTACGCGATGATTCACTATCTTGAGCGTGAATGGGGCATCCATTATGCCGTTGGTGGCACAGGCGCGATTATCACCGCCATGGGCAGGCTGTTCGAGACGCTCGGCGGGAAGATTCACCTCAACGCCGAAATCAGCGAGATCACAGTGGAAGAAGGCAAGCGCCGCGTGACGGGCGTTCGGCTCGGCGACGGTTCGCTGGTGAAAGCCGATCATGTCGTCAGCAACGCGGATGTGGCGTTTACGTACCAAAACCTGATCGCGCCGCAGTACCGACGCAAGAATACGGATCGCCGTATCGAAGGCATGAAATACAGCATGTCGCTGTTCGTCATCTACTTCGGCACGAAGCGGCGTTATCTGAACAGTGGGCTGGCGCACCACAACATTATTCTGGGTGAACGCTATCAGGCGCTGCTGGCGGACATTTTCAGGCACAAGAAAGTCGCCGATGATTTCAGCCTGTATCTGCACATGCCGACGATCACCGACCCGACGATTGCGCCCGACGGCTGCGAGAATTTCTACGTCCTTTCGCCGGTGCCGCACCTTGCGTCGGGGACAGACTGGACGACGTTTGCGCCCGTATACAAACAGCGAATTCTTGAGTTTCTCGAACAGAATTACCTGCCCGATCTTCGCGCCAATATCATCGCGGAGCATCATATTGACCCGCTGCACTTCCAGAATACGCTCAACAGTTATCTGGGGTCGGCATTTTCCGTGCAGCCACTCCTGACTCAGTCGGCATGGTTTCGCCCGCACAATCGCTCGGAAGATTTCGAGAATCTGTATTTCGCCGGCGCGGGAACACACCCCGGTGCCGGGCTGCCCGGTGTACTGTCTTCGTCTATCATCGTTGAAAACCTGATCCGTGATGTTGAACCCGATCCTGCGCCCGTCACGCGGCGCACACTTCAACCGGAACGGATGTTGAATCAAGCGTAGTGCAGAAGGTTATGATGCAGGCACAACCCGCGTGGGAATCCACCTTACTTGACCGGGCAAGCGCCCCGCTCGCTGCGGCGGCGCGAGGCGAGCATTGTCATACCGACGCGCAAATTCTGAACGCGGCGTATGCTGCGTGCGATCAGATGACGCGCTATCACAGCCGCACGTTCTATATCGCTTCTGCGCTGCTGCCTGCCGAAAAACGCCGCGCCGTGCGGGCGCTGTATGCCTTCTGCCGCCTGACTGATGATACTGTGGATCGCGTAAACGGCTCTCCGCAGGGGCGGCGCGACGCCCTTGAAGCATGGCGCTTGCAGGCATTAGCGAACCATCCTGCAAACGAGAACCACATCGCATCTGTTGTGCTGGCGTGGTCTGATGCGCGGAATCGTTATCACATTCCGACGGGTTATGCCGAGCAGTTGATTGACGGCGTGGCGCGTGATCTCACGCAGACGCGCTACAGCACATTTGATGAACTCGCCGCCTATTCTTATGGCGTCGCGTCCACCGTCGGTTTGATGGCAATGCACATTATCGGCTTTACAGGCGAAGAAGCATTGCCCTATGCCGTCAAACTCGGCGTGGCGCTGCAAGTGACGAACATCCTGCGTGATGTCGCCGAGGACTGGAACGCGGGGCGGCTGTATTTGCCGGCGGATGAACTGGCGGCGTATCAACTTGACGAAGCAGCAATTGATTGTTTCGCGCAAACGGGTTTGATTGACGACCGCTGGCGCGGCTTCATGCGTTTTCAGATCGCCCGTAACCGCCAGCTTTATACTGAAGGATCACAGGGTATTCGCCTGCTTAATCGTGACGGGCGCTTTGCGATAGCGGCGGCAGCGGATTTGTACCGTGCGATCCTGAATGAAATTGAGGCGCTCGATTACAACGTTTTCACGCACCGCGCCAGCGTTGGCACTGTCGGCAAGGTCAAGCGACTGCCGCGTATCTGGCTGGGAGCGCGGAGGTAGTTATTTCCCCTTCTTCGACTTCTTTTCGGCTTTTTGCAGATTTTCAGCAACTCTGAACTGCACAATCCGCGTGATCAAATTCACAGGCAGCGGCTTATCCAGCGGAAACTGCGCGGTGCCCTTGCCGCTTTTGTACGGTGCGAGTTCCTCCTCAAAGGCGTCAATGCCATGCGGCGCAGGGTAAAAGCCGATATGCGTTTTGTACGCGCCAAATGAGACGACATTGCCCTTCAGATAAAACGTGGGCATCTGGTAGCTGATTTTTTCAGTGGCATCCGGCGCGGCGGCTTTGATAATCGTTCGCATTTCCTGTAGTTTCTTCTGAACATCGGACGTGAAAGTGGCGATATAGTCGTCAATGGATGCGAAACTTGCTTTGTTACTGTCCATGCGTTTATCCTCGCTTGTGTCTAGGTCCCATTGTAAACTCTTGGACCTGTTTTACCAATCATTCCGCCGTAGGCTAAAGCACTACGGCTATCAATCAATGAGGAAACCTGCTCAAGCAGGTTCGATCAGCCTACTTTAAAGCGTATCTGAAAATTATCCAAACACGGCGGATGCCCTGACGGGCATCCCTACAAAATCATGAAAACAAGGGTTGTGATTGTAGGGACGTGCGCCAGCACGTCCGCGTTACCATACAACATTCTGAATATCCAGATGGGTTCTCACCCCCCACCAGAAAGCGCAGCCCAACGAATAGCAGAAATACGCCGTACAGCCGCTTGACCGTCGCGGCGCTGGAAGTGACTTAAATCATGCTATACTTTTCGCATGAATATTGAGCTAGTTCCTACATGATCAACGTCTCATCTCCCACATTCGATTTTCCCATAACAAGCGTTGTATTGGCTTCGTTTTGTCAAAAGCACCGCATTCGCAAACTGTCCGTGTTTGGCTCCGCCATCAAAGGTCATTCCACATCAGAAAGCGATTTGGACGTGCTTGTTGAGTTTGAACCACACGCTGTCGTCGGTTTCTTTGAACTTATGAATGCCGAGCTTGAATTGTCTCACCTTACGAATCGCCAGATAGACATGAACACGCCCGGTTTTCTCAATGATAGGTTCCGCGAGCAGGTTCTTGCCGAAGCGAAAGTCATCTATGAACGTTAGCAGGGAAAACGATCTTGAACGTTTTCGGCACATGCTGGAGGCGGTTGAGAAGGCGCAGGCGTTTGGCGAAGGACATACCCGCGATGATCTTGCTCAAGACGAGATGAGGCTGCTGGCAATAGCGCGACTGCTCGGTATTCTCGGAGAGGCGGCATCCAAAATTACGCCGGAACGACGTGCAGAATATCCAGAATTGCCATGGGCAGAAATGACAGGGATGCGGAATCACTTGATTCACGGCTATTTTGCAGTAGACCTCGACATTGTTTGGGACACATTACACAGCAATTTGCCGAAGTTGAGTGACCAGTTGAAGGAATTTATCGCCATGTTGGAAGTAGAACCGCCAGCACAGTGAATTGCATCACCCCCCCAGCAAAAAGCGCAGACCGACGAACAGCAGAAACAGCCCATACAGCCGCTTGACCGTCGCGGCGGGCAAACCGAGCGCGATCTTCGCGCCGATAAACGCGCCCAAGACCAAACC
>Ga0224722_1002328_pt1 | contig 10156 bp, 9 predicted proteins | sample Balambano_FR1_Me_FD_161646 | JGI IMG/M metagenome (GOLD analysis project Ga0224722, IMG submission 161646) | Freshwater sediment microbial communities from Lake Towuti, South Sulawesi, Indonesia - Balambano_FR1_MetaG | ecosystem: Environmental > Aquatic > Freshwater > Lake > Sediment | place...
TAGTTGGATGGCGTTGATCACCTTTTGTCGCAAGTCATAACTGTAAGCTTTTGCCATGATTACAAGGGCTTTTAGAGGGGTGGATACCTCTTAGTCTACGTCCTAACTGTCTTGGCGACAGCTATATAGCTTTGGTCAAAACGCATAGGACATGGAAAAAGCTGAAAAGCCAATGCTGGGTTCGGCGTTCTAACTTGCTCTCGCCACGATACACATGGCTACAGCTATAAATGAAGTGGGATAGGCATCTTGCCTGTCTTAGACAGCCGGGCGGCTATCCAACTTTATTTAACTCGTAACCCTCACTCATCATCGGGCAGGTCTTCCAAGATTTCCTGGATGAGTTGAGCATCTTCTGCCATGGGGGCGATCGCCAAATAATGTTCAAAATCCTGACGAGCCAGGTTGTAGCGGTTCAACCGATAATGAATCACACCCCGATCGCGAAGTTCCAATGGTGTTTCAGGAAACAGGAGGAGAATGCGATCGAGCGCATCGAGCGCTTTACCAAACTCTTTCTGGTTAATGTAGATTACTTTGAGATTCGTTAATAAACGTCCCAAAAACTGACGATTGCCCACTGATTCGACGTAGTCTGGGCGTAACTCAACCCGGCGATCGAACACTTTCATAAGCAACTCCTCGCAATCTTGCGGGAATAAGATCTCACCCTGATGAAAAGCATCCACAAACACTTCCATTTCATCCACGGCTGGCCGAATCAAAAAATGTCCTGGCATATTTACACCAATCATTGGGAAACCAATGCGATCGGCGATGGCCAGATAGACCAACGACAACGTGATGGGAATCCCCGTGCGGCGATCAATCACATCATTCAAAAAACTGTTGCGGGGATCGTAGTACTCGGTTTGATTACCTGTAAATCCCAAATCTTCGAACAGGTAGTGGTTTATCGCACGCAATACCTTCATCGGGTACAACTCACTCGGCAGTTCCTCCAGCACATCGGCAGCCATAATGTCTAACCCGTTAATATACGCCTCAACATCCAGTTCAGGATACTCTTCCATGGCAACGTAGAGGGCTGCTCGCTCCAGGCTAATTTGATCATCAAGTTGTTGGATTTCCTGGGCAAAAAGTTGCCGTGCGATCGCCGCTGTCATACCATCACCTGTTACTCGCCATGCTGTGCGTAGTCTTGCCCGGAGCCATACTTCAAAGCATCTAGCCAGCGCTGAAAGGAGTAGTGCATCTGGGGTGTAAACGAGTGAGTCCTCGTTAAAACCAACTTTGCCAATGGATACAGCGCTGCATAACTGGCAAGATTAGCGTAATGTATCAGCCATTCTGCCAGGGATGCAACTCCGACTTGGGGAATGACTTTCACAACCAGCCCAGGGTGATGCAAGGAAGTTTGAGCGAGGGTTTGAAATAACGAAGGAAATTGCACAACATCCTGCAAAAAGGGCTTCAGCACTGGATCACCCAACCGGGCCATATCCTGAAAAATCCCGGCCAATAGCTCATTAATCTGGTTGGGGGCAATTTTTTGCTCCACACCCACACTCATCGCCTGCTGAAACAACCAGGTGACGGATAAGTTCGGTTGATAGGGCTGGAGAGCGGCTAGGGAACGGCGATCGAGCAAATCTGCCTGCAAAGCCTCTTGAATGCCGATGCTGAGGCGTGGCAAATGGCGAATCATAGCCCCAAACCCACCAAAGCTCAAAGGCGATTGGCTACCACTACTGTCGCCCACTGGCAGGATGCGCGGCCAGTGGGGTTTTAAGGGGCTTTGGCGGTAACAGGGAAAGCAGCCGAACAAGGCCCGTTTGAATTCGAGTTGGGTCAACTCAATTGCTTGATAGGTCGGCAATAGCCGCAAATATTCGGCAAACAGCATTTCCAGGCTAGGGCGATCGGGGTGGGCATCCAGATAGGTAAACAGGTATGTTGTTCTGCCGTCTCTCGCTGGGAACGCTTCCCAAAAATACTGGCACTGGTTTTGAATCGGCGTAAAGGTAGCAATCAAATCACCCGTAGCGTTGGCTGGAAATCCAGTTGCGCAAGTGCCAACCACCAGACAGACCGCATCGGGTTTGCGTCCCTGCCGCGCCTGCCGCACGATCGGCGAAAAGTGCCCCATCGCATCGATCACCAGTCGGGCTGGAAAGGTGCGATCGCCCGCCTGCACCGCCACCCCATTGGGATGCACAGTCGCGGCTTGAAACGGGGTGTGTTCGGCTAAATGACCCCCAGCGGCTAAGAACTTTTGCTTCAGCGTTGCCAACAAAAACACGGGATCAACGCCAATGTTTAAGACATCCTCTACCCAAACCTCTGCGCCACCCAAAAAACTAATGCGAGCAGGATTATACTGAGTCGCGATCGCCTGCTCCAATTCCGCTGCCGTCAGTAAACCGAGGGTAATGAACGTTTGCAATTCCCGCCGCGAAATATTCCATTCTTGCTCCCGCCCCCGTAGTGCCCCCCGCTCCATGAGTGCGACTCGCCAACCCTGTTGGGCTAGCGCGGCCCCGATCAAAATGCCTAATGTGCCGCCACAAATCACCACATCCCAAACCACTTCCTCCAGTTGCGCCTGACTCTCCTGCACCACTACGGGAACGGGTAAGGTGTCGGCTCGCACCGCTTGCCATAAAACATCAGCCCGCCGTAGACCGATTAAGGCATCACCGGGAAGTTGAGAAAGAATTTGTTCAACAGGGGATGACATGGGGAGGGAAGGCAGAAGGCAGAAGGCAGAAGGCAGCCGTTGAGCGCGTTGAGATTGAACCCAATGATGGACGGATGGCCTTCTGCCTCAAGCAGTTTGTCTCAACTTTAGAGTCAGAATTTACGCAACAAGAGACCTGACGTGGGTGTCTTAGCAAAGGCGTAACGCCCTGTGGTGGGTATCGCTGTTGCTGGAAAGCAGCTTAGGAATGAGAATTAAATCAGTTAGCAAATTTTGTGGAATAGGCATCCTGCCTGTCACTCACAGCCGAGACGGCTATGCCACTTTATTTAATCCATGATCCTTAATCTCTGCGTTTGAAACTGGTTAACCAGTCGCGTAACTGTTCGGCAGCAACATCGCGCCCACCCAGCCCAAACGCCAGCGCGATCGCCACACAGATAGCACCCAGCAATAGCCCAAACGCCAGGTTAATGATGTCGGGGGCTAACCCAATTTGTTGCAGGGCCATCGCTGCCACCAGCACCAAAATGGCAATCCGAGCAGCTTGGGCCAAGATTCTAGCTTGCCCACCCCCCGAACTGGAAATGATATTGAAAGCCAGATTAGACAGGTAGAGGCCGACAGCGAAAATCGCGAGTCCCACAACGACTTGCCCCAGCAAGACTAAAATGCCGCTCACGATCGCCGTCAGGGCCGGAATGCCCAAAACATTGGTGGCGGCAACAGCTGAGACGAGCAAAATACCGACCAAGGCGATAATCCCGATAATTTCAGAAGGCGTACGGGTATCTCGCGGAAACGCATCTGGTTGAATCAGCATCGGTGCGTTCGGATCGACGGGTTCAACAGGCGGGGGCGGTGGTAGCGGACTCCCAACATCTGAGCGCAACCCCAACCAATTCAAGACGTTGTTAAACCCAATGCCGGTCAAGAGATTGGTGACCAGGTCTTTGACCAGTTGCCCCACGACATAGCCAAACACCAGGATGACGATCGCCGTGAAGATCTGCGGAATTGCGCCCAGAATTTGATTCAGCATCGCCGAGGCGGGCACCGAAATAGAGCTGATCCGGAGGGCATCCAGAGCGGCGATCGCTGTAGGAATCAAAATCAAGACATAGACGATCGTGGCCAGAATCCAGGACAGCGGTTGCTGACTGCCACTGCGAGATAAGCCCAAACGTCGCCCAAACCGATCTGTGCCAACAGCCACGAGCAAATTGCGCACAATTTCCCGCACAATGCGCGCCAGCAGCCAACCTGCGACCCCAATCACGATCGCCTTGAAAATATTGGGCAATGCACCCAAAAAGTCATTGAGCAGATTCTGAACGGGTACAAGTGGCCCAGTTAAGCCCAAAACATCCAGAATCAATGGCAGGAAAAAGAGGAAGACAAACCAATAGAGGACGTTCCCCAGGGTTTCGCTCAGGAGAAACTGGTTTCTATCAACTGTCACACCAGGCTCGGGTTCACCCATCACCTTTTCATCCAGGGCCAGCGATCGCGTGGCTCGAACGACGATCGTGCGCGTGAGCGTCGCCAGAATCCAGGCCGCCCCCGCCAGCAACGCCGCCGAACCCAAACGCGGCAAGAAGCTGAAAATCTGGTTCAAAAACTGGTTCAGTGGCTGAGAAACCGTGGTCAAGTTCAATACATTGAGCGCCGCCACGATCGCCAGAATTAAAATAATCCAAAAAACGATCGTGCCAATAATCCGTTCCACACTCACACCACCCGGCTGCCCAGTGGTCATGCCAACGATGCGATTGTCAACATCGGTGCGCTTCAGCAAGTTCCGCACGGCTGACGAGACAAGCGCGGCCACGATCCAGCCCAGGATCAGGATAGCGATCGCCCCAATCAGACTTGTGACTAAATTAAACACATTGGGCGGAATTCCCAACGATGCAGACACCGCAGCCGGATCACCGACCTGCGCCAGAACTGTTGTCATAAATCGTGACACTCTACGTCCTCCCTGTTAGCGATACCCTGGCTTTCTGACTCGCCTAGGCCATGTAAAACCTAGCCAAGGCGATAAAAGCGAGAAATTAAATGAAATCAAGATGAATTGCGCTCTTTCAGCCGATTTTGCTGACATTTTACGCTAGATACTCCGCTAGCAGATCTTATTGTTGGAAGAGTTTGCTTGTCAGTTTTCACCGCTACTCCGACTCAACCTGTAGGATTCTACCAAGAGAATAATCTATAGCCGTTTGTAAAACCTCTCTATCTTTTGGTAGAATCCCATCGCGTGCGTCACTGATACAATTCGACACAATTTATTTTGGGATTGTAGAAAAGGCGTTTGTATGACGGGCAATCCGTTCAAAAATCTCAAAGAGAGTGTCATATGCCTCTATCAAAAAAACTGCTGGCTGAATTTATTGGCACCTTCTGGTTGGTGCTGGGTGGATGTGGTAGCGCTGTCCTGGCGGCGGCTTTTACGGCCAAAGCTGCAACCATTAGTAACAACGTCTTCTTCCCCTTGGGGATTGGTTTGGTTGGGGTTTCTTTGGCGTTCGGTTTGACTGTTCTAACCATGGCCTACGCGGTTGGGCACATTTCGGGTGGACATTTTAACCCAGCCGTCTCCTTTGGGCTGTGGGCCTGCAAACGATTTCCTGGAAACGAACTGTTGCCTTATATCTTGGCGCAAGTCTTGGGCGGCATTTTGGGTGCAGGGGTGCTGTATATCATTGCCACTGGGCGGCCTGGATTTGTGATTGATCCGACTGCTGCTGGGGTGTTTGCCACTAATGGCTACGGCAACTTTTCCCCCGGTGCCTTCTCTCTGTTTTCTTGTTTTGTGGCTGAGTTTGTGCTGACGTTTATTTTCCTGATTGTGATTCTGGGTGTGACGGATGGTCGCGCGGCTCAAGGGTTTGCCGGGCTGGCGATCGGCTTTGCGCTGACCTTGATTCACTTAATCAGCATTCCGGTCACCAATACATCTGTGAATCCCGCTCGGAGCTTGGCTCCTGCCATCTTTGTGGGTGGTACGCCGCTGGCGCAGGTCTGGTTGTTCTGGGTTGCACCGATTTTAGGCGCGTTGGCAGCCGGCTATCTCTATCTCAACGTGTTCGAATTGTCTCGGACTGAGCGAGTGGTCGATCGCGAATACGAATCCACTCACTAGTGAGCTGGAAAACAGCACTGAAGTTGAGTGTATTAGGGGCCATGTTGGGGTTTGTCGCTGCTGGGTTGGCGCGATCGCGAACCGTCCAGGCTCTATGGTTACGCCTCACCAAACAATGTCCGGGTTGCAATCTGCAAGGGATGGACTTGGCAGGCTTGGACTTGCAACAGGCTTTGCTACAAAACGCCAATTTGAGTCACGCCAATTTGAGTGAAGCGAACTTGACTGGAGCCAATTTAAGGGGGGCAAACCTGACTGGCGGGGATTTGAGCCTCGCCAATTTGACCGGGGCGAATCTGCAAAACTCAAACTTACAGGCGGCCAATTTAAGTGGGGCTAGCCTCATCGATGCCAATTTAGAAGGAGCCAATTTAGTGGCCACGAAGCTGATGTTTACCGATCTGGAGGGCGCTAAATTGAAAGGCACAAGCTTACCGAAAACGATTTTGGAGAAAGACATTAAGCCTTAACGGTGAAATTGCTATTTTAAGAGACAAGGTTGCAAAAGAGTTGGCTAGGTAACGGACAAGTGGTGCGATCTTTGGCATTCTCAAACTATGAAACCATCTCACCTTTACCTGCAACGGGCAGCGATCGCGCTGGGATTGGGAACAGCGATCGGGTTAGCAATTTCCTGGTACTTCAGTCCTGGAAGTAGCTGTGTGCGCACCCTCTCAAATGCTGGGACCGCAGTAGGGCAAGAAGTTGTCTACAGTTGGGGCTGTATCCAACCGCAACGCTTTCGGCAATGGAGCATTATTGCCTCAAGCAAACGATCTCCAGGATAAAGTGTTTTTAACTCAACGCTTCAGAGGCAAGCGGTCGAGTCATCACGAAGATATTGCGGTTAATGTTGCCATCTCGTTCATACCTAAATTGATCCACCCCTTTCAACGCTAAAAAAATGCCCAAGCCACCGATTTCTCGCTGCTCAAGGGGCTGGCGTAGCGCCTCCGCCTCAGGTAGCAAATGTTGGCGCGGATCGTAAGCCATCCCGTTATCTTCGATCGTAAACGTTAAGTTTTTTTCGTCCGTATCAAAGGAAAGATTCAGATCGCCTTCGAGTCCAGCTTCTTCATAGCCATGCACGATGATATTAGTTGCAATCTCATCCACAGCTAGTCGTAGTTGGTAGGTCGCTTTTTTATCTAAATCCGCATCTGCCGCTGCTGTTTTAACAAAGTCAGCGATGACACTTAATGAGTCCAGCGTTCCCGGTACAGAGAGAGATTCCATAGGCGCATGATTCCATTGCAAGCTGAATGAGTAGATGAGTTGAAGCTGCCAAAACTATCACTTCTCGATTTACTCATCAACTCATTCTCAGGGATTTGAGTGACCAATCAAGTTTTTTAGCCAGCGGCAATTTCAGATTCGGAATTCACAACAAATACACTGTTGATAAACCCTGTTTTAGTCAGGGTATCTAGTACAGATTCTTGGGGGGCAATGACATACAAATCAGTATCCATACCAATTTTTTGCTTGGCATAAATCAGGACTCGCAAACCAGCACTGGCCATATATTCTAGATTGGTCATATCTAAAACTAAACGCTTGATTGCACTGCCAGAAGCTTTTTCAACTTCTTCTTTAAAGGTGGGAGCGGTGCTAGCATCCAGTTCGCCAGAGAGAACGATTTTGGCGATTTCTTCAGTTTTTTCCAGAGTTGCTGTAAAAGTCATAAGTTCCTACGGTGTTTATGGGTGGTTAATGCAAACAATCAATCTATTTACCAACTAGAACCACAACTGAGCGATCGCCCAATAGGATTCCAAATTGGTTATCTAACACAGGTTCGGTGCCCAGTTCCCAACTGTCTTCCGGGGAAGGTGCGCCTGTGTTCACAGCAATGTGCCAAGTCATGCCTGTGGGCAGCACTGGAATTTCGAACCAATGCGCCTCCCAATGCATATTCATGGCGACATAGATGAAATTGTCCTGGACAGTGCCATCCTTTGCGTGTTTACCACAAAGGAGAAAAGCCAGAGTGCGGCTGGAGTCTGACCAATCGGCATTCCAGGCTTTGGTACCATGCCAGGATATATCGGGGTAGCCACTCCCAACATAATCAACGTTGCGATAGTGCCAGCGGTTGCGTAGGACGGGATGCGCCCGACGAAAGGCAATGCAGTGTTTTGTAAAGTTAAACAATCCGGCATTTGACTGCAACAACTCCCAATTCAACCAGTTCAACTCATTGTCATGACAGTAGGTGTTGTTGTTGCCATTTTGACTGCGCCCAACCTCATCTCCCATGAGGATCATCGGTACGCCCTGACTCACCAGGAGCATGGCCAGGGCATTTTTCATCTGGCGCGATCGCAGCGCATTGATTCCTGGATCATCCGTCCAACCTTCAGCACCGCAATTCCAACTATCATTGTCATTGCCGCCATCATTGTTGTTTTCGCCGTTGGCTTCATTATGCTTGTCGTTGTAAGACACCAGATCGGCCAGGGTAAACCCATCGTGCGCCGTGATGAAGTTGATCGAAGTGGCGGGGGCGCGTCCAGCCCAGGCATACAAGTCTGGCGAACCCTGGAGCCGCTGCGCCATGTCGCCCACTCGCCCTGCCTCGCCCTTGAGAAACTTGCGGATGCCATCCCGATATTTGCCGTTCCATTCAGCCCAGCGCCCAAAGGCGGGGAACGACCCAACCTGATATAAACCACCGGCATCCCAGGCTTCGGCGATGAGTTTACACTTGGCCAGAATCGGGTCAAAGGCGAGCGACTCCAGCAAGGGCGGATTGGCCAGGGGTGCCCCCCAGGGATCGCGTCCCAGAATGGAAGCCAGGTCAAATCGGAACCCATCAATGTGATATTCTGCGGCCCAGTAGCGCAAACAATCCAACACAATATTCCGCACCACCGGGTTGTTACAGTTCAATGTATTGCCGCAACCACTAAAGTTGAAGTAATACCCTTCCGGTGTCAACATGTAATAGGTTTTGTTATCAATGCCGCGAAAAGAGATGGTTGGCCCATACTCATTCCCTTCGGCTGTGTGGTTAAATACCACATCCAGAATGACTTCAATCCCGTTTTTATGCAGTTCTTTGATCAGTGCTTTGAGTTCATCGACCTGCATCCCCAGTTTGCCCGTGGCGGCATAACCTGCTTTGGGGGCAAAAAAGCCGACGGTGCTGTAACCCCAGTAGTTATAGAGGGTTTCGCCAGTTTCAGGATTGGGGCGACTATTTTCAAACTCATCAAATTCATACACGGGCATGAGTTCGATCGAAGTCACACCCAATTCTTTGAGATAGGGAATCTTTTCGCGAATTGCGGCAAAAGTGCCGGGATGCTTCACGCCAGAGGAGGGATGTTGGGTGAAGCTGCGAACGTGCATTTCGTAAATGATCTGATCTTCTGGCAGAATTTCCAGGGGGCGATCGTCTTCCCAGTCAAAGTCATCCAGAGCAATGCGGGCACGATGCTGATAAATGTTGCTCCAGTCCGGTACAACACCCCACACATCCCGGCCCCCAATGACTTTTGCATAAGGATCCATGAGAATCTTACTGGAGTCAAACCAATGTCCAGCTTTGGGATCAAACGGGCCATCCATCCGATAGCCATATTCAATATTTTCGTAGTCCAGATCGAATACAACAATGCTAAATACATTACCAATGCGGAACTCATCCGGGAATGGAAGCTCGGCAAAGGGTTCTGGGGCGTGCTTTTTGAACAACACCAACGTACAGGATTTGGCGTAGCTGGAAAAAATTGAGAAGTTGACTCCCCCCGGCACTAGTGTGGCACCAAACGGGAAAGGCTTGCCTCGACGAAGTTTGAAGTCGCCGTAGCTATGGGTTGGATGGATGTCAATACGTTCCATGGCCGTTGCGTCCTAATGGTGTGTTAGCTTGCCAAACTTGCTTTCACCTTGAGTGCCTCTAAGCCAGAATCAAGGGTATCGCGAGTGGTGAAGAAATCCAGAAATCCAGTAATCGACATGGTGTCGCGAATTTCTTCCGAGAGTCCGACCAAAATCACTTGCCCATTTTTGCCTGAGATTTGGCGGTAGACCGATAACAGCATGCGTAGCCCAGCACTGGACATATAAGGCACCTGGGTCAAGTCCATCAAAATTCTGCCGCCGGATGCGGCCAGTGGTTGAACGTGTTCCTGAACTTTGGGTGCAGTGCTGCCATCAATGTCGCCAATCAGTTCGACGATCGTCACCTGGTCGATCGTGCTTTCAGATGCACTATCTTTGGTGACTTCCTCGGTTGCGTCATCGATGTGCGTTTCTGATTCTAATAACGTCACTTGCAAGTTTTTAATGTTGATATCCATCCATCCTCCTGATTGGGAACTGGGGGTGAAGGGGTAGGGGAG
>Ga0224722_1002329_pt1 | contig 10154 bp, 8 predicted proteins | sample Balambano_FR1_Me_FD_161646 | JGI IMG/M metagenome (GOLD analysis project Ga0224722, IMG submission 161646) | Freshwater sediment microbial communities from Lake Towuti, South Sulawesi, Indonesia - Balambano_FR1_MetaG | ecosystem: Environmental > Aquatic > Freshwater > Lake > Sediment | place...
CACCCCCGACGACGCCGACCAGCGCGAAGCCGCCATCACCCGCCGCCTCGATCGCATGACCCGCGCCATCGAACGCCTCGAACGCGATCAGGAAATCGCCGGCGAAGCGCTGGCCCTCTTCATCCGCTTCTGGCTGACCACCAGCCCGCCGATACCCGACGACCTGCGCGAGGCAACGAATGCCAAAGGCAAGGAACGTTACGCGAGTTTCGTTGATACACTGGGGCGGAGGTTGGCGAAGGGAGCAACCTTGGCGAAGGAGGCGAGCAGCGATGTCGGCAGAAACGGCGCCTTCGGCTGATTCTGTTCATCAAGAAGATCTCGTCGCCGTACCACCACCACTAGCAGCGTGCCGAGATCGAGGCCCGTGCCCGAGCCAGCTGCACTAAATGGCTGGAGCGAGCCGAGAGGCGCAGTTATCGAACAGGGAAGTCCGCACTTGAATCAGTTATCTGCTTGTCTTCTGAGGCGCCAAGTGAAATAACTGCAAGCAGATCGACCGCGCGGAAACTGCCACTTGCAGACAATCATCCTCATACCATGCACCGACAGAAAGCGCCTTCTACCCAGTGAGGACCTGCGTGCGCGAAGCCTTGCGCTGGGCAGCGCAAGAGAGGTTGCAAGCGAGTGGTTCATGCGCGTCGCTTCGGCCAAGCCGAAGGGACCGCATGAGGAAGTTTATTGCGGCCGAGCCTATCGTGAAGCGGCGAGCGCAGCCAAGAAGCTATCCGCGGAACTAGCTGTGATTTCGGCTGGTCTTGGCGTGGTACGCGCGGATCAACAGATACCATCTTACAGCCTGACCGTTTCGCCGGGTAGCGAGGACACTGTCATGGACAAGATCATCGGTGGTGGGGCTAGTCCTGATGCATGGTGGGGCGCCCTGCAGTTCGGACGCGATGAGGTTGCCGGAGTACAAGATGTCCTTCGAGGCAACCCTGCAGCTCTGATTCTCATGGGTCTTTCAGCTAGCTACGCGCGCCTCATTCGTGATGACCTTATGGATTTGTCGGGCGCAGAAACCCAGCGCGTGCGCATCTTTGGCGCGGGGATCATAGAGCATCTTCCCGCACACCTGGCAGCCTCTGTTATGCCCTATGATGCTCGCCTCAACGGCCCTGATAGTCCCATCCCAGGGACTATGTCCGATTTCGCGAGTCGTGCCCTCCACCACTACGCCTGGTGCTTGAGGGATGGAGTCCTTTCGTCTGCTGACGCCGATGATGATCGTCAGAAACTCTTGACGCAAATGAGGGGGTGGAGGACTCCAAATACACCAGTGCGTCAGCGCATGACAGATGAGGAAATTGTGCGCTTCATCCACGAGCACTGGGAAGAGACTGGCGGGAGGTCCGGAGCATCCCTTCGATTGCTGCGTGATAGAGGGCATGCATGCGAGCAAAGCCGCTTTCGAGACCTTTTCAGAAGAGCAAGCAGTCGTCGCGATGAGGCGGAGCAAAGCGCTGCATGACCAAGGACGCACTTCTCCTTCGAGCGGTCCACGCCCAACAGGGCGACGGGGTTGATGTCTACAGCTTCTTTATGCGCGGCTCTGATGTTCTTCGGATCGCGGATATTTCCCGGGTGCACCGGGATGAGACCGACGAACTCAAGGGATTTCAGCGGAAAGAGATCCAAAACCATGTGCAGGGCATCGTCGAATACCTTGACCGGGGAGAGGTACTTTTCCCTAACGCGATAATTCTGGCGTTTCAGGGTGGTGTTGAGTTCAAGCAGTCCCGTGGTCCAAGCCCAGAGGGTGCTGTAAGCGGCACGCTTTCCATTCCAATTAACGGGAGCGACAAGAAGTCAGCCTGGATTGTAGATGGACAGCAGCGGGCATTCGCGCTCAGCAGAACCCTCAACAAGGACATCATGGTGCCGGTGGTGGGGTTCATTGCTCCCAGCATTGATGTCCAGCGCGAACAGTTCATTCTTGTAAACAAGGCGAAACCGCTGCCCAAACGCCTGATCAACGAGCTTTTACCCGAGATCTCTGCGGACCTGCCCGCGGATCTCCGGCCAACGAAGATCCCAAGCGAACTCTGCAATATCCTCAACCGGGACCCAAAATCGCCGTTCCACAAACTGATACGTCGGGCGTCAGATGAGGACGCAAACTCGACGGCCGTTGTGGTCGACACGGCCCTCATCAACATGATGAAGCACTCGATCAACAACTACGGGGCGCTCGCTCTCTACAAGAACACCGCAGCCGAAGGCATGGCCGACATTGAAGGCATGTATCGGGTTCTATGCGTCTACTGGAACGCGGTTAAGGCTGTCTTCCCTGAGGCTTGGGGCCGTCGCCCTCAAGAAAGCCGTCTCATGCACTCGGCTGGCATCCAAGCGATGGGTGTCCTGATGGACCGGGTCATGCCGCGAATGCACCAGACCAAGAACGTCTCCGAAGAGGTTGAGGCGTCTCTCCGACGCATCTCTCCCTATTGCTGCTGGACGGAAGGCGCCTGGGAAGGTCTGAGGTTGGCATGGAATGACATCCAGAACACGCCACGTCACATCAAGGCTCTCGCCGAGTACCTTGTTCAACTCGACTTCGCCGAGGCGCAGAAGCAGGTAGCCTCATGAAGTTCATCTTCGCCGACAGCCTGGACTACGTCGACCCGCGATACGACTTCACGTCCGATCGCTCCCCCCCGGATCGTGAGCCTTATTGGGATGACAGCTTTCCGCATGAGTTGCTTGGTTATGCGCCTTATGACGGAATACTTGTTTCCCGCGCAATCGTCGGCGGCTCTCAGGGTGGCGGGAAGTACTCCGAGAGCCAAGCGATGCGTTTTCGTCGTGTCGGCGCGCGCGAGTTCTTGCGGTTCCGTGAGGAAGATTATCCAGGGTCTCTAATGCTCGGGGACAGCGGAGCCTTTTCCTACCATAGACTGGAGCATCCGCCGTACAGCGCAGAGGAGATGGTCGACTTCTATGGTGATGGTCGATTCACGCATGGCTGCTCGATCGATCACGTCATCTTTGACTTTGTAGAGGACGATGACGACGAGGCATTTGAGCCCGCGCAACTGGAGGAAAATCGTCGGCGCTTCGAGATAACCTCCACCAACGCTGAGGAGTTCCATAGAGAGAGCAAGAGGCTCGGAAATAGCTTTACACCAATGGGGGTCGTTCAGGGTTGGTCGCCCAAGTCGATGGCTGAGGCGGCTCTCCGCCTCAAGAAAATGGGCTACACTTATATCGCAATTGGGGGCATGGTTCCGCTTCGGGCGCCCCAAATCAAGACCGCTCTCGAGGCGATCCGCGCCAGCGTTGGCGATGAAATCGGCATCCACATTCTAGGCTTCGCGAAGGCAGAGGAGATCGCATCATTCCGCTATCTCAACATCACAAGTTTTGATACAACCTCTCCGCTGATCCGAGCGTTCAAGGACTCAAACCGCAACTATTACGCGCTCAAGCCTGAAGGCGGCCTTGAATACTACTCAGCGATCCGCATTCCCCAAGCCATCGAAAATAGCGGCCTCAAAAACCTAGCTAAGCAAGGAATTTACTCCCAGGAAGACCTTCAAGCGCGGGAGGCCAGGGCCTTGAAGGCGCTGAGGGCGTTTGATCGCGGCGAAGTGGGCGAGGAAGAGACGTTGGACGCAGTCATGGCCTACACGGCGCCACTGGCGATCGGTCGCGACCATGGCCATTCCCCTAGCGAGACACGAAAACTAGACGGTCTTCGCGATCGGTACGAGCAGACACTCCGCGACCGGCCTTGGAAGTCCTGCAACTGCGACGTGTGCTCACAGGTTGGCGTCGAGGTCATCATCTTCCGTGCCAGCAACCGCAACAAGCGACGCGGGGTTCATAACCTACAGGCCTACCGCAAGCACCTTGGCCGAATTGAAAAGGCAAGAAAGCATGTTGAAGAAGTTCAAGTTTAGAGCGATCCGTGCCCGTCAGAGCGACCGGCATAGCGTCTTCTCGTTTGTGGCCAGTGCCAAGGAAGTATTCGAGGTCGCAAAGATCGAACGCGCTGGCCGAAGCGAGCAAGGCGAGTTGTTCGGGTTTCAACGCCCCCAAGTCTCGAAGCACATCCACGAGATCCGCGACTACCTTAGCAAAGACGACGCAGTCCTTCCCAACTCTGTAGTGCTGGCCTTCGTTGACGGCGTCCGCGTCTCGAACCTGGACGACACTCTGACGGAGATTGAAATTGAAGTCGGAGATGCACCCCCCGGACAGATTGTCGATGGCCAGCAGCGCCTGACGGCCCTTCACGGTCTGCCAGACAAGGACTTCCAAGTCTTTGTGTCCGCCTTGGTGTGTGAGGATAAGGAAGATCTCCGCCGACAGTTCATCCTGATAAACAACACACGACCACTGCCCAAGGATCTCATCTATGAGCTCCTGCCAACGGTCTCCGGGCTCCCGGATCGAATGTCATCTCGTTCATTCGCTGCGGACCTAGCGACGCTCTTGAACTACTACGGGCGTGACGGAGGTGAGCCCCAAGCACTTTGTGGGGAGATCAAACAGCACACGAACCCCAAGGGTTCGATCTCGAGCAACGCGATCCAGCGGGTCATCATGAACTCACGTTCAAATGGCGCGCTTCGCGACATCGCAAGAACGGAAGACGCTCCAAAGAGGTCTCTGAAGCTCATTGCCGACTTCTACGGCGCAGTCATGGACCTATTTCCCGAGGCATGGATCGGCATGAGTCCAAGGACGTCGCGTCTTAAGCACAGCGTCGGTGTCATCGCCTTGGGATACGCTATGGAGATGGCGTATGCACTTCACGGCGCCCGAACCCGCGAGGATTTTCGCGACAAACTGACCTGCCTCACAGTAGATGGCCTGTGCGCATGGACATCCGGCACTTGGGTCCTCAGCGACGAGGAGCGGCGCCCATGGGATCGCCTGCAGAACACACCGCCGGATATCCGTATGTTGAGCGATTACCTCGTGCGTCTCGTCAGAGATCAAGGCGTTCGACCCGGCAGTGATCTCGAACGCGCTCGCGCCTCCCTTCATTTTCAGCCCTCCCTCGTGAATTAGGTGAGCGCGATGAATGGCTCCGCAATCGTCATGTTTTCTGGAGGACAAGACTCAGCGACCTGCCTTGCATGGGCACTTGAGAGGTTCGATCATGTAGAAACGATAGGTTTCGACTACGGGCAGAAGCACATTGTCGAACTCGAAGTTCGAAAAGAGTTCTTGCGGGCCCTTCGGGAGATGTTTCCTAAATGGGGTCGCAGGCTCGGAGAAGACCACATGGTCGACTTGGGGGTTCTGGGCGAAATCAGCGACACCGCCCTCACACGCGAGCGCGAGATTGAACTGACTGAGGCCGGCTTGCCGAATACGTTCGTCCCCGGTCGCAACCTGCTGTTTTTGACAGTTACAGCGGCGGTAGGTTACCGCCGGAACACTCGCCACGTGGTCGGCGGAATGTGCGAGACTGACTACTCGGGCTATCCAGATTGCCGAGACGATACGATCAAAGCGCTTCAAGTCGCGATCGGCCTGGGCATGGACAAGCGTTATGTTTTTCACACCCCGCTAATGTGGATAGACAAGGCAGCGACGTGGGACCTCGCCCTCGAGTTGGGTGGAGAGAGACTTGTGGACCTTATCCGTCTCGAAACTCACACCTGCTACAAAGGTGACCGGAGCACGCTGAAAGACTGGGGATATGGCTGCGGCAAATGCCCGGCGTGTGAGCTTCGAGCGGCGGGATGGTATATCTTCGCCGATCGCCGGCCAAATTCGACCTCCAGTCAACCAAACATCTAGAAAATTCCGGAGAAAACCATGTCGAGCAAGACACACGGCTACTTCTACCTTGCAGCCTTCGCACTCTGTATTCCAGCAGCAAACTGGCTGATCGGAAACGTTGGTACCTTTTGCGTTCCCGACGGACCTTGTCTGATACCGGTCGCACCCGGCCTAACCGCTCCAAGCGGAGTGTTGATGATCGGCCTCGCGCTTGTGCTTAGGGATCTCGTTCAGCGCAGCCTCGGTGTCAAGTGGGCCGCTGGCGCTATTCTGGTGGGTGCAGCACTGTCAGCAATCTTCGCTCCGCCGGCGCTGGTTGTTGCCTCAGCTGCTGCCTTCCTACTCTCCGAATTGGCCGACCTTGCCGCCTATACCCCGCTGCAAAAGAAGGGGCTTGTGCTAGCAGTATTTGCGAGCAGCGTTGTCGGCTTGGTCATCGACAGCGCAGTATTCCTCTATCTTGCCTTTGGCAGCCTCGACTACATTTTGGGGCAGATCGTCGGTAAGGCGTGGATGGTGCTCGCTGCGCTGCCTGTCATCTATATTCTTCGACGGGTGGAGGTTCGCGCTGTGGCAGAACCTCATTTCAACGGATGAAGCGTAAACTTCCGTTAAGAGGCCGCGGCGAAGTAGTCTTCAACGGCTCTCAGTATGCTAGAGACGCCCTTGCCCTGTGAATAGACCAACGGGCGATTGCCCCGATGAGTACGAATGAAGTCTGTGGCCGAATGCTTCGCTGATAGCCATGTCATCACAAATAAGTCACTGTTCTCGGCAAGTGAACGCAGTCGGGCAGTCCCGCCATGATCGGAATTTATGTCCACGATTGCGGCGGGAGCTATTTCTGCAAGGGCCGCTTTGGCCTGCCTGCTCGAAGACTCAGTCAGCGAATAAATCGCGATGCGCATACCTGTAAGCCGACTGGCAATATCATCGTCCGAAATTACGGCATCGATAGCCGATGGCGTTGGTAATTCCCATCCTAATTCGCTCGACAATAAAGAAATAGCAACTCGCTGTAGGCGGCTCAGTCGACCGAGAATTGGAACGATGCGAGCGACGACGCGGTGTAGAAAGGCCTCGCGAGCCTCCGCATCTGGCGATGCCGCGCCCATGAAACTTTCTACTAGCGCTAATACCCAGTAGATCATATCCACGCCAAAACCATCGCCAGCAATTTCGTCGATATCTGCGATCAGGTCGCGATAGGCCTTTCGGTCAAGTCCCGCGGTCAGAAGGCCTTCAACCAGGACTTGGCTGGACTCATAGATAGTTCCTCCGCGCGCGCTCCCGAGCGCGAGGAGCGTCAATAACTGCCCGTAGACCGGCGTCAAAGCAGCCCTGGGGAATTGTTCATCCCTCTGCAACCAGGCAATCAAGTAAGGCAAAGCATAAGCGGTGCGATCAGCGCCGAGTTTGTCGCCTTGGACCCTTTCCAGTGCCGCTACGAGGGCGCGTACGGCAACCGGATCGCTCGCCCCTGCGCCGATTTCCCACTCATCCTTGCCCCGACGCGCAACATCCAGTGCGTCCACAAAGGTTGGATCCGCAGCGCGATCAAGCCAGGCGATCCAAGACGTTGGAGGCGCCATATTCGCCAACTCATCAGTCGCCAACACGATCGGTCGGAAAGGCATCGTCTCACGAAGCAACGCCTGTTGATCAGGACGAAGCCGCGCCATCGCTGCCATCGCGGCGGCGAGGAGGTCGATGCTGTCGACAGCATCGGCCTTTACTAGCGCTTCACGCGCAACATCAATCGGGTCGTCAATCTCAACCTTCTGACGTCCGACCGGCGCTCGTGCCGGAAGCAGGTTTGCAATCCAGCCCAAGTCCTGCACGTGGTCGGCAAGGATTGGGAGCAAATCGTGACGATCGGGGTTTGAGAGTGCTTCTAGACCTAGGAGGCGCCATCCACCGAACCGCAATGCTGGTGGTGCAACCGCGATAAGCATTGACTGGACAAATGACTGGACCGAACTCTCGAAAGCAATATGCGTTTTGGCCACGTTCGAGGCGTCGAAAGGTCCAGAAATATGGATTTGATACAGCGCTTCCAATAGGATCGCGGTGATCGCGTGCGTCCTGCGGGCAACGCAGAGGCTCGGGAATTCGGGGAGGTCGACAATTGTCGCCCAGTCCTCAAACGTGGCGAGCATCTGGACTTCGAGGAACTTGACGTTAAGGGCGTCGAGGCGGAGTTCGCTGCGGAGGCGGTCCAGAATGCCATTGGCCGCATCGCGGCGCCCGACATTGAGATAGTCCTGGAACTGCGCAAGCAGCCACGAGGTCGGGACCGGGGCCGAGCGCTGCAATTCGGGGGCACGAACAAGCGTGTCGTGCGCCCGTAGCAGAGCGCGCAGCGCCGCAACGCGCGCGCGATCGTCGGTCGGCAAACGCATGATCGCGGTGACGGCGGGCGCGGTGAGTTGCAAGCGGGCACCGACCGGATCGATAGCCGCGAACGGCTCCGGCACGCCATCGAACCCGGTAAGCGTCGGTCCCGCGAATGCCAGCAGGACGGGCTTGAGCCGCCGCCAATCGGACATGGTCGGCGCCGCCACATTGATTTGCATGGATCCAGCCGGGTTTATGACGGGAACGAGCGCACCAGGAAATGACTTGGAGATCACCGATTGAGTCAAATCCGCGCACAGTGCCGCAATATCGATGCTCGCACCCGCGCATGGCTGAATGGCGACGAGATCTACCAGTACATCCCGTGCCTCATCTAGGTCTTTACCGATCATGCCATGAGACTTTCCCAGCGCGATTCAAGCTCGATCATCTGCTCGGCAACGGCCGCCGGGTCGGTCCGTAGGACGAGGTGTTCGCCGTTAATCGATATGCCGTTGAGAGTGAGGTTCATCGAACCACTCAGAAAATAATCTGCACCGAGCAGGCCCTTGGCATGGAAACTCTTCTCAACGATCCATTTGATTTGATCGCCGTAGCGGGCCTTGAGCGCCTGAAGGCGTGCGATGAAGTAGTCATTGTGGCCGTCGGCGCGGATCACCAGACGAAGTTCGACGCCGCGGGCTAGCAGGGCGCGGAGGACTTGCGACAAGCGGATCGGCGCCGCTGGCCAGTCTGGCTCTAGCGCTGCGAACGCGCGTGCCGAATTATCAATGATCTCGAGATCGCTGATCCAGGCGAAGAATAGCCACAGCTTCGGGCTGGGATGGATGAGTTCGGCGACAAGCAGGCTTTGAAAAAGGTCACGTACTGCGCGGGATTGGGCCGGGCCATGAAGATCGCGTGAGGGATAGGGCATCAGACCTGCTCCCTAAGGGTCAATGTTGCGAGGACTCGGCCATCGGCGCGTTCGACCCGTTCGATGGCCGGGAAGAACTGAAGCACGCCGACGCTAACGGGTGTGGCCGACAGACGAACGAGGGCTGCGCGGAACATACGGGAGTCCCTAGCTTTGGCCACAAGCCTTGCCGTACCTTGGGCTTCAAACGCGGTTGCTAGTCTCGCCTCCCAATTGGACTCGCTGAAGGCGATCGTCGCAATCGTTCGGCTGAGCAGCAGATGGCGGACGACTGCGGGGTCAGTCGAACGTGTCTTACGAAAAGGATTGTAAGACTGCAGGACGCGCTGGCGCACTTCATTAGCGCGCGGCCAAAGCAAACTTGTGATTGCCGAGAGAACCGTCACGTGCGCGATGGCGGCCGCCGGCAGTGTCGCAGCGAGAAACGCGGAAACGGCGTTCGATAGGTTAGCGTCGCGGCTGGCAATATAGGCATACTCTCGCAGACCGATGGCAATCCCAAAGCGGTCCTGCGTGGCGTCCCAATGGGTCTGCAGATCGAGAAGCAATCGATCAAAATGAGGACCAGATCCGGCGCGCAATAGGCGGTTATTGAGCGAAACTGATAGCGAGTGGCTTAGATCGATCCCGCCTCGCTGCGCGAGTTGATCCGAGAGCGTTCGCCAAAGGATCGCACGCTCACCGTGCGAGTTTGTCGCACGCAGTCGCGTAAACTGTTCGCCGATTTCGGCGTCGTCGATGGAGAGGGCCAGGATCTCTCGCAAGCTCCCATCGACCAACTCCAAGTCGCTGGGCGCAAGCGCTGCGTCGAGTGCGGCGAAGAACACTCGCGGTTCGGAGGCAAACCGGTCGGCAAAGGCTTCGAGCACACCACCGCCGCCGAGTGTCGTCTCGCTGATCCAGACGCTTGCCACATCGGACGTCGCATCATCGCGGATATCGACGACGAGGGTGTCAACGGTGGCTTGCCTCGGTGCCGCAGCGATGCACGCTTGGAGCATTGCCTCGCCGAGTGTTTCGAGGACCTGGCGACGAAGCCAAGCGCTGAACGCTGCGGGATCGACCGCGAGCAGTTGCGCGGCAAGCGCTCGCAACCGGTCCCGGACGACCGGACGACCGAGTTGCTGGAGCAGGGTCTGCC
>Ga0224722_1002330_pt1 | contig 10149 bp, 9 predicted proteins | sample Balambano_FR1_Me_FD_161646 | JGI IMG/M metagenome (GOLD analysis project Ga0224722, IMG submission 161646) | Freshwater sediment microbial communities from Lake Towuti, South Sulawesi, Indonesia - Balambano_FR1_MetaG | ecosystem: Environmental > Aquatic > Freshwater > Lake > Sediment | place...
TCCCAAACTTGGGAGAGGGGTGTCCGTAGGACGGGGTGAGGGGTCTTTTTCTAGTTGACTAGCCTCTAGATTGGCTCTGTAGGCTTTTTCAGCAAGCCCCAAGTAGTCCTGTTATAGTAGCGCGGGTTACACCAGAACGCTCCGCACATTCTGAGGGAGTCAAACCTTGCTCGTTTTGTAACAATTGCATCAAAAGGGTAAACTTGCCCATCGATAGACCATAGCGAGTAAAATGGGCTTCCAGCGCAACTTGAACATCTGCGGTTGCTCGTAAAAATGCTAAACACGCTTCTGTTGATGCAACATCTAACTCAGGATAGCGCTGAGCAAGATTTTGTAGGGTAAGACGATTAACAAAAGGACGGAGGATAGCCACAGCCTTAACATCTTATTTGTTCACTGATTATAAGGTAGCTTATAATTAACCAAATCGTTAGGTGATTGTAGAGACTACCAGTGGGACGTCTATTGCACCACTTTAGCCTTGCCACGCAACTACTGACCAATACTATACTGTAGATTTTAATGAAAACTTGTTATTCTAAGACTAACATAATATTATAAAAATTACTTATGTTTCCTACCAGGTTTGGCAACGTCAGTGTCAGTTTTGCATCTTTGCTCCAATCTATATTAAATAAACTCAAAGGTAAAAAGAGTAAAACTCATGATTATACAGACCAAGTTTGTGGACGTGATTACGTATTTGAAGTTGTAGACAACCAAGGTAGAGGCTATATGACAGCACAGCGTAAGGGTGTAAAAATAGGTGATTACATTCTTCTTCAACAAGAAGATAAACCTTATCAATATCAGGTGGAAGAAATTGATTATTATGGGGAACCATCGGATATGTGGATGGCATTACTGAAGAAAGTAGCGATTTAAGTAGTAATCTATTTTTTGCGTAAAAATACTAATAATAAGAAAGATTAAGTAATGTTTTAACTACTATTTAATATATTAATTTTATAAATATTTCTGATAGTCATTTAGTCCTACTGTACTTAATAATACTGTGAGAAATTTTACGCTTTTCAAAATTATACTAATTCAAATATAATAAATACAGAATAGCAGCAAGTAAATCCGGAAGAAAATCAAAAGTTCACAGAATCTCTATATTATCTCAATATAATTTCGTACGTATCTACTTAAGAAGAATGCTGACTATAGCTATGATTCAGCAGTTTTTATACAATATTTATTATTCGTATCATAAATAATTTACTTAAAGATATTCATAATTGTTGCCAAATTGCCGAAAAGTTGTGACAGTATATACAGGTGTAACTACCAAGTAAGAAAAACGATTTTGCTAGATTGGATAACCAAAATAAATTTTGTGGAGTCAGCAAACTTGTGCTTTTCTCCACACCTAAATACTGTGGGTACAAATAGTGTCTAGATAACTAGTACATAAAAGCTTGGAAATTTAACGTATACTTCCTGACAGCAATAATACTTAATGAAGTAAATAAAAGAATCAGAACAGGCTATTTGCCAATTCAGATTTCCCTAGTTTTATTGAATGAGCAGGTGTTCTTGAAGTAAATGCAACAGGTAAGTAGATGAACAGTAAAGAACTTATCATCAAGGCGGGTCAAAGTGAGAACCAGTACTGGAAAGACCTTTGGAAATACAGAGAATTATTCTACTTTCTGGCATGGCGCGATATACTAGTGCGGTATAAACAGACAGTAATTGGAATGGTATGGGCATTGATTCGCCCTTTTTTAACCATGGTAGTCTTCACCTTTATATTTAAAGGTTTGGCGAATCTACCTACAGACGGAACTGCACCATATCCAATTTTGGTATATGCTGCTTTGTTACCTTGGCAATTTTTCTCTGGCGCTCTTTCTGAATGTAGCAACAGTTTAGTTAACAATGCTAACCTGTTGTCTAAGGTTTACTTTCCGCGTCTGATTGTGCCTACAAGTGCAGTAATTGTGAGCTTTGTAGACTTCATGATCTCTGGGATGATTCTGCTGGGTTTGATGGCGTACTACAACTTTGTACCCGATTGGCGAATTTTGACTTTGCCCCTGTTTATTCTGATTGCCTTTGCAGCTTCCATAGGTGCTGGATTATGGCTCGCAGCTTTGAATGTGGAGTATCGAGATTTCCGTTTTGTTGTGCCGTTTATAGTACAGTTCGGTTTGTATATTTCTCCTGTGGGTTTTAGCAGCAATGTTGTGGAGCAAAAGTTTTCTGAACAGTTGCGGTTGCTATATTCACTGAACCCGATGGTAGGAGTAATTGACGGTTTTCGCTGGGCAATTTTGGGCGACGAATCGCAGATATATCTACCTGGGTTTGCACTGTCTTTAGTTTTGGTGTTTCTATTGTTAATGAGTGGAATTTGGTACTTCCGCAAAATGGAACGCACGTTTGCAGATGTGATTTAGAAGTGTAGGAGTTATACAAATGTCCAATACTGTGATTCGGGTTGAAGAGTTAGCAAAAAAGTACGTTTTAACACATCAGGAGAAGGGTTACAAAACGTTTCGTGGAACAATAACTAATGCAACGAAATCCTTGAGTGGTATGTTTCAAAGTCAAAAGCAAGTAAGCCCCAGCAAGGAAGAATTTTGGGCGCTTAAGGATGTATCATTTGAAATAAAGCAAGGCGATCGCGTCGGAATTATCGGTCGTAATGGCGCTGGTAAGTCCACTCTGTTAAAAATTCTCAGTAGAATTACAGAACCGACCGATGGTTGTATTGGCATTAAGGGACGAGTTGCCAGTTTATTAGAAGTTGGAACAGGTTTCCATCCAGAGTTGACAGGAAGGGAAAACATCTTCCTTAATGGTGCAATTCTGGGGATGAGCAAAGTCGAGATTCAACGTAAGTTCGATGAAATTGTTGCTTTTGCAGAAGTCGAAAAGTTTTTAGATACGCCCGTAAAACGTTACTCTTCAGGAATGTATGTACGGTTAGCCTTTGCCGTTGCAGCCCATTTAGAACCTGAAGTTTTGATTATCGATGAAGTGTTAGCTGTTGGTGATTCCCAATTTCAGAAAAAATGTTTGGGTAAGATGGAAGATGTATCAGCAAAAGAAGGAAGAACAGTTTTATTTGTTAGCCACAATATGGCTACTATCAAACAATTGTGTAACACTGGTATCTTACTTGAGCGTGGTTCATTAAAAGCTCAAGGTTCGATGGAGCGTGTTATGGATAGCTATGAAAAATCTATATTTTATTCTCAAAGTAAAATACTCACACCGGGAGTAATGTATGAAAACTTATTTATTCCTCACAATGCTAATTTTTGGATTACAAAAATTGAAATGCTAGATGAATTAGGAAAATCTAAATTATTACTTTCAACTTGGGATTATGTAAATTTCCGTATTCATTACGTAGCTAAAGAAACTATACATAAAGGTTCTGGAGTATTCTCAGTTACAACCCTTGATAATACTAATCTTCTCTTATGTTCAACAATGCCTGATAGAACAGTCATGATGGAAATTTCTGAAGGGGAGCATTACTTCGATTGTTCATTTCAGAACTGGCCTTTAGCTGCTGGACAATACCTAATACAGGCAGGTTTAGCAGTACCCATGCGCGAGTGGCTATGTCAGACAAAAGAAGCAATTCCAATCACAACAGAATCGAAAGATATATATAACTCTGGTATGCCCCCAGAAAGCGCCAGGTATTTAATTGCAGCACCATACGAAATAACTCCTAAGGTAATTAGACATGCTTAAATCAACCACATTTGGCGATCGCTATGACTCGATATACAAGAAATTGAGGACTCAAAAGCACTATTTAGCGACTGAATTAAGTATTGTCAGTGGAAAAATAAAGCGAATTCTTATACCTGTTCAACCACCAAAATTAGCAAATGGAGAAATCAACTTACATTTAGGTTGTGGTTCGATTAACCATCCTAAATTCTTGAATATTGATGGCTTACCATCACAACACATCCACCATGTAGGGCCTATTGACGATTTGTCTAAATTTCAAACAGACAGTGTTAATTTAATATATGCTTGCCACTGCTTAGAACATTTCCCTCATCGTCAAGTCCCAAAAGTACTAGCTGAATGGTTTAGAACTTTAAAGAAAGGAGGAATATTACGCCTTTCTGTACCCAATTTCGATTTACTATTAGAAATCTACTACGATAACGGTAAAGACATCAGTACAATAGTTCCTGTTTTAATGGGAAATCAGGACTACAAATATAATTTTCATATGACAGCTTTCAACAAAGCAAATCTAACCTCATTATTAGAAAAAGCTGGATTTGAATGTGTTGAAGAATGGCAACCAGGTAGTTGTGAATTAACTACATTTGACGACCATTCTAACTCCAAACATGAAGTTAATGGTAAACAATACCCAGTTAGCCTAAATCTTCAAGCGATTAAATAACTCTCCTCTCTGTTTGTTTATAAATAAAATATTAAGTAGGGTGTGTTACGGCTAGATAAATATTTAGGTTTGTTTACAATATATATTAAGCCGTAACACACCATTGATTCAGTGCGTTAAGCTACGCTACAAATTTCAAAATTATTTATAAACACCTTCAATAGCTAGGGAGAGATTTTACAAATGATTCCCAGTAAAATTGACTCGGCAGGTAAGTATGATTAGCATTATTACTCCAGTTTACAACGGTGAACGGTTCATCGAAAAATGTATCCAAGTAGTTATCGAGCAACACTGTCCAGATATTGAACATATAATTATTGATGGTGGTTCTAAAGATAGAACTATAGAAATCATTAAAAAATATGCTCAAAAATATTCTCACATTCAATGGATTTCCGAAAAAGATAAAGGACAATCTGATGCAATGAATAAAGGAATTAAATTAGCTAAAGGAGATATATTATCAATACTTAATGTTGATGATTATTATGAATCAAATGTATTAAATCGTGTAACTGAAATATTCCAAACACTACCTAAACCTAGCTTTGTTGCTGGTAACTGTAATATTTGGGGAGACGAAGGTAAATTAATAGAAGTTAATAAACCAAGCAAGCTAGAGTTTATTGATTTACTACTAGGACCTGGTGTTAATCCCTTCCCAATGAATCCTTCCGCATATTTTTATCATACTTGTCTACACGAAAAAATTGGATTATATCAAGTTGATGAAGATTATGCAATGGATGTAGATTTCTTACTAAGAGCAGTGCAAGTTGCTAAACTCAAATATGTAGATGAAACTTGGGGTAACTATCGTAAATTTGAAGGAACAAAGACAGTAAATGACATCGCAAGTGGACAAAATATGATTCGTGTCCACTCGTTAATGCAATTTCATAGACGAAAGCTCCCACTATTACAACGATGGTATGTAAGTGTATGCTATACCATTTTCTACAGTGAATCATTCAATAAAATTTTCTACAGTAAACAGTTCAATAGAATCAAATATTTTTTGCATGAACCGCAAGAATTACCTGTGTCGATTCACAAAAAAATTAGAAAAGTCTTAGCTTCTGTATTGTAAATTAGGTCATATTTCATGATTACTTCCTCCCAACTCCCACTTGTCAGCATACTCATTAACAACTACAACTATGCTCGTTTCTTACCACAAGCAATTGACAGCGCTCTCAATCAAACTTACCCTCATATTGAAGTTGTTGTGGTAGACGATGGTTCTAAAGACAACTCAGCAGAAATAATTCAGAATTACGGTAATAAAATTGTCAGTGTTCTAAAGGAAAATGGTGGACAAGCGTCAGCTTTTAATGCTGGCTTTGAAGCTAGTAGTGGAGATATTATATGTTATTTAGATGCCGATGATGTATTTCACCCTGAAAAAGTAAAGGAAATAGTAAATTTATTTAATGAACTAAATTGCGATAATGTTACTATTTTTAATTCTCTGGAAATTGTAGACGAGAATAATTCGCCAATCGCAATCGATTTCCAAACCTGTGAACTTTCTGATTTTTGTTACCGCAGATTCCTAAACAAACCGAAAAACCAAAGATTAACACTAATTTGCACTCCAGCAGAAGTATATCAACACGCAAGCAAGTACAGATACATTCCCTATCTTGGTTCTCCCACTAGCGGTTTAGCAATGACCCGCTCTGTTGCAGTCCAAATATTTCCGATTCCATCAGAAGGAATTAGAACATCAGCGGATGATTTTTTGGTGAAAACAGCATCGTTATTAGGAGAAATATATTCAACTGATTTAATTCTTTCTCAATATCGCGTTCACGGTAATAATAACTGGTTTGGTAAAAAACAAAATAAACCACACCCTGATAGTTTTATCCATACGTTAGATAATTTTCTCAATTCCAAATTAGAAAGTCAGAATAAAAAACCTGTACTTTCTTTTTTTGATTCTTTACGTGTTAAATATTACTATCATTATCATTGTGATAGCTTAACATATCGGAAAAAATTACTTCCATTAATTATCAAACTTATAACATGGCATATAGATTTAAGAATTATCAAGTTTTCCATCAAAACTATGAGGGAAATTTTATTCAGCAATACTTATGTAAAAGCCTCATCATAGGTTTGGGTGTAAGTTAATGTTTAAAGATAAAAATGAGAATAAGGAGGACTATTTTAGTACAGTCCATTTGAAAGCTAATTTGAAAAAAAGGTCTGTACGGGGTGTAACAATTACAATCATTGGTCAAGCTGTGAAATTTTGCACTCAGATGGGGTCAAATGTAATTTTGGGTCGTTTATTAACACCTACTGATTATGGCTTGATAGGAATGGTGTTATCTGTTGTCGGTTTGATAGGTTTATTTAAAGATATGGGACTATCTTTGGCAACGGTGCAAACAGATGAAATTAATCATCAGCAAGTTAATACTTTATTTTGGATCAATGTTTTGCTTAGTGCAGTAATTATGTTACTAACTGCAACATTATCTGGTGCGATCGCCTGGTTTTATCAAGAACCCAGATTAGTTGGTATCACCCTAGCGTTATCTACTGCTTTTATCTTCGGAGGTTTAACTGTCCAGCATCAAGCATTATTGAACCGACAAATGCGTTTTGAAGTGGTAACTGGAATTGATACTGCTGCTATTTTTTTAGGTTTCATTTCAGCTATTATTTGTGCTTACTACGGTGCTACTTACTGGTCACTAGTAATTATGCAACTAGTAACAGCAATTATAAATGTCATTGGTGTATGGATAATGTGTAGTTGGCGTCCTAGTTCGCTAGTTTTACACTCAGGTGTACGTCCAATGTTATCTTTTGGTGGTTACTTAGTTACATTCCAGTTGATTAATTTCTTCGCCCGTAACTTAGATAATATCTTAATTGGACGTTACTGGGGTCCTCAACAATTGGGCTACTACGCTAAATCTTATCAGTTACTCCTCCTACCACTACACCAGATTTTTAACCCAATGTACAACGTTGCTGTTCCTGGTTTGAGCCGGTTACAGTATGACTTAGAGCAATATCGTCATTATTACCTAAAAACTTTATCGTTACTTTGTTTTCTGACCATGCCAATTATTCTTTTTCTGATAGTTGGCTCAGAAGAAATTGTCGAACTATTACTAGGCCCACAATGGCAAGAAACTGTAACAATTTTTAGAATATTAGGGATATCTGCACTGCTACAGCCAATCAATAGTAGCGCTGGTTTATTATTTGTTTCTAGAGGTTTAACAAAAGAGCAACTTCACCTGGGATTATACACGTTTCCAATTATTATTGGATCGTTTTTTATCGGTCTACCTTATGGAGCGCGGGGAGTTGCTCTTAGTTATGCGATCGCAATCCTCATGCAAACACCTGTATATACGTATTTTGCAATTCAAGGTACATCTATTTCCATACTTGATTTATTTACAGCAATAATTAGACCATTTTTGGCAGCGATCGCAGCAGGTAGTGTAAGTTATGGCATTAAATTGGCAATAGGTACAAGCTCACCCATGTGGACTACAGTAATCATCTGCTCAATATGCATGACAACAGTTTATTTAGGAATAATATTTTATATCTTTCGTCAGAAAAATTACTACTTATCAATTTTATCTCACTTTAAGAAGTAAAAATTCTTAAGGACACATTCATGTTTGGAGTAAATATTAGTATGAAACTCGCCTACGTAACTAACTACAACGCCCGTGATATCAACAAGTGGTCAGGACTTGCGTATCATATTTCACAATGCTTAAAAAATAAAGCAACATCTGTTGAATATATTGGTCCTTTGAAAGAGAAGCTTATTTTACGCGCTCTACGTAAATATAAGCGCCAATACTATAATACTTTCTTTGGTAAAAAATATCTTGGTGATACAGATATTATGTTACTTCAAGATTGGGCTAAGCAAGTTTCTCGTAAATTATCTCATGTAAATACAGATATTATTTTCAGCATCACAACTAACCCTATTGCCTATCTAGAAACAAAACAACCAATGGTATTTTGGGGTGATGCAACATTTGCAGGAGTATTAGATTATTATCCCCACTACAGTAATCTTTGTCAAGAAAGTATTCAGCAAGGACATCAAATGGAACGTCTTGCTTTAGAAAAATGTCAGTTAGCAATTTATGCTTCCGAATGGGCCGCGAAAACAGCAATTGAGCATTATCAAGCTGACCCAGCAAAAGTTAAAGTAGTACCATTTGGAGCCAACATTCAGAATGATAAATCTCTTGAGACAATTAAAGATTTAATTAAAACAAGACCAACTACTCAATGTAAACTTTTATTTTTAGGAGTAGATTGGTTTAGAAAAGGAGGAGATATCGCTTTTGAAGTTACGAAAACTTTAAACAAATCAGGTTTACCAACAGAATTAACAGTAGTGGGATGTCAACCAATTATTGATGAACCACTTCCTAACTACATTAAACCTCTAGGATTTATTAACAAATCTACAGTAGAAGGTAGAGAAAAGCTGAACCAATTATTAGCTGAATCACACTTCCTCATTCTTCCTTCCAAAGCAGAGTGCTTTGGAGTAGTATTTAGCGAAGCTAGTAGCTTTGGTGTCCCATCTTTAGCTACCGATTCAGGTGGAATTCCCACAGCAGTGAGAACTGGGATCAATGGTAAATTGTTTTCCTTAGATACAAATATTTCTGAATATTGTGAATATATTTCTGGATTGTTTACTAATTATTCAGAATATGAAAAACTAGCTATTTCTGCATTTCATGAATATCAGTCACGTCTTAACTGGTCAGTTAGCGGTAATACAGTCAAAACATTACTCAAAGATTTGTAAAAATATTACACCATCGTCAAGACGTGTCAGTGACACGTCTATAAAATATATTTAGGAGCATTAATATGTCGATATGTGAAGTTAGAATTCCCACTTATAAACGTCCTGATTTACTCAAACGCGCTCTCGATAGTTTAGTTGCACAAACATATCAGAATTGGCAAGCTTTAGTTTTTGACGACTCTCCACAACAAGAAGGAAAAGCAGTAGTAGAATTATATCAAGATAATAGAATTTCTTACAAACCACATCCAGTTAACCTGGGTCGTTCTAAAAATATTGATTATTGTTTCTTATCAACTGCTTACATTGGTGGAGAATATGCTTTTGTTCTAGAAGATGATAACTACTTATTCCCAGATTATATTGCCGAAAATATTAAATCTTTAGAAAAAAATAAAGTTAGCATAGTTTTAAGAAATCAAGAAATTAGATTAGAAAAAAATGGCGTGTCTACACCAATAAATATGACAACTAGAGGTCAATGGTTTCAGCAAGGAGTTTATAATCTAGAACAACTACGTGCGCGTTTATTTTTTTGTGAAGGTATTTCCAACGGTGGATTATTTTGGAAAACTACCAGTATTACATCTAATTTACAAGTAGGTACTCAAGTTGAACATTCTTGGCATCAAGAACTATTTAGAACATTAAAAATTAACGAACCAATTTATTTTGAAGCCAACCCACTATGTGTATTTACAGAATTTGAACGTAATTTCAAAAAAATAAACTTAGCACCAAAACATAATCGAGCAACACAGTCGATTTTAATATACTTAGTACGGAAACATGGTGATAAAATTATTCAAGAAGCTAGTAAAATTGCTATTGAACAGCAAGCAGAAACTGTATTAGAGCAAAGACTATTAAATGCATTCTATTTCAAATATAAATTTCAACTTAGTAAATTAAAAATTAT
>Ga0224722_1002331_pt1 | contig 10149 bp, 9 predicted proteins | sample Balambano_FR1_Me_FD_161646 | JGI IMG/M metagenome (GOLD analysis project Ga0224722, IMG submission 161646) | Freshwater sediment microbial communities from Lake Towuti, South Sulawesi, Indonesia - Balambano_FR1_MetaG | ecosystem: Environmental > Aquatic > Freshwater > Lake > Sediment | place...
CGGGGTGGCCTTGTGGGGGGTCTTTTTGTCGCTGATGCTGGGTGCGCTGCTCGGTCTCAATGCCGGTTATCGCGGCGGCTGGTGGGATCAGGTGATCATGCAATTGCTCGACGCGCTGGTCGCCTTCCCGGTGATCGTGCTCTATCTGGTCATTGTTAAAGCCTTTGGACAGGGGGACTTGGTGGTGATCGTCGCGATTGCCATCACCGGCACACCAGGCATGGCGCGCCTGGTGCGTAGCATGACGCTTGATCTCAAGACGCGCGATTATGTGCGTGCCGCACAGACGCGCGGCGAGAGTTCATGGTGGATCATGGTGCGCGAGATCCTGCCCAACGCCATGGGGCCGCTGCTGGTCGATGCGATGTTGCGGGTCGGCTATGCGATCTTTGCCATCGGCACGCTGGGCTTTCTGGGCATCGGCCTGCCCCCGCCGGACCCGGACTGGGGGAGCATGGTCAACGAAGCGCGGCGCAATATTTTTATCAATCAGTGGGCTGTGCTGTGGCCCGCCCTTTCCATTGCTTCGCTGGTCATCGGCCTCAACCTCTTCGCCGACGGGCTGCGCGAGGAGATCACGCGTTACCAGAAGTAAGTGGGGCTGCAGAGCGCCTCTGCTCCTTTACTTTTCTTGATGAGATGGTATGTACTTTAAGGTATATATCTTTCCTTTGATCAAGGAGCAAGCGATGATCACAACGGCAAAACTGTTCCGCACCGGCAAAAGTCAGGCAGTACGCCTGCCCAAAGAGTTCCGCTTTGCGGGGGACAAGGTCTACATCAAAAAGATGGGCGACGCCGTCGTGCTGTTGCCCTATGACAACCCGTGGGAGCCATTTTTCCAGGCTCTGGAGATGTTCTCCGATGATTTTATGGCCGAAGGGCGTATGCAGCCCACCGAACAGCAGGAGCGCGAAGGTTTGGATGACCTCCTGGCATGAAATACCTGCTTGATACCAACATCTGTATCTACGTTGGTGACCAACAACGAACGCGAGTTTAGCCGTGTGCCGGGCTTGAAGGTTGAAAACTGGGTGAAGCAATAACTATGTGTGGAATCGCCGGGCTGTGGGGCGAGGTCAATACGCCTCTGCTACAACAGATGATCGACAAGCTGGCCCACCGCGGGCCGGATGGGGCTGGGCTGCACGTTGCCGAAGCCCAGGGCATTCTCGGCCATCGGCGGCTGGCGATTATGGACCCGGCGGGCGGGGCGCAGCCGATCTACAACGAGGAACAGTCAGCAGCGATTGTAGCGAACGGGGAGATTTACAACTTCCCGCACCTGCTGCCCGATCTCGCCCGGCGTCATCATTTCAGCACCACCAGTGACAGCGAAGCGATTCTCCATCTCTTTGAAGAGCAAGGCGCGAAGGTGGCCGAGCGGTTACAAGGCATGTTTGCCTTTGCCATTGCCGATGGTACGCGCCTGATCTTGGCACGCGATCCCATCGGCATCAAACCGCTGTATTACGGCATTCGGCGAGTAGGTAAGGCCGAGACGCTCTATTTCGCCTCCGAGATTAAAGCGCTGGCCGACTGGGCTGAAACGGTACACGAGTTCCCGCCCGGCACCTATTATGATTCGCAGCACGGCTTCACCCGTTACTATGAATTGCCGGACGAAGCCCCGGCAGAGTGTTCGGTGAACGAGCACATTCAGGCGGTGCGTCAGGCGCTAGAGAGAGCGGTCACTACGCATCTGATGAGTGATGTGCCGGTGGGGGCCTTTCTCTCCGGCGGGTTGGACAGCAGCGTGATCGCGGCCCTCGTCCGCCGTCAGGTGCGCGAATTGCATACCTTTGCCGTGGGCGTGGCTGGCTCCAGCGATCTACTGGCGGCCCAGCAGGTGGCGGCGCACATCGGCTCGATCCATCATGAGTATCTCTTGACGCCCCAAGAGGTGGCGACGCACCTGCCAGAGATCCTCTACTACTTGGAGTCATTTGACCAAGACCTGGTGCGCAGCGCCATCCCCTGTTACTTTTGTGCGCGGCTGGCGAGCGAGCATGTCAAAGTGATCTTGACTGGCGAAGGGGCGGATGAGCTTTTTGCTGGCTACACCTATCACAAAACGATCCCCGACCCGGCCACGCTCCACAAAGAGTTGCGCCGCACGGTGACGACGCTCCACAACATCAACTTGCAGCGGGTGGATCGGCTCACCATGCGCCACGGCGTTGAAGGGCGCGTGCCGTTTTTGGACACCGACTTCATCCACCAGGCGCTCACCATCCCAGCAGCGTTGAAGCTGGTGCGAGATCGCCACGGCCAGCCGGTTGAAAAGTGGATCCTGCGCAAAGCGTGTGAGGACTTGCTGCCACCGTCCATCGTCTGGCGCAAGAAAGAGCAGTTCGACGAGGGCAGCGGGACGGTCGATCTGCTTGGCGCGGCCCTGCGTCCGCTGGTAGCGGATCTGGATCTGGCTGCCTATCAAGCGCACGTGCAAGAGGATTTGCGCTCGCCCGAAGAGGCAGTCTATCATCAATTGCTGGTCGATGGCTACCGCCGTCCGCAACCGGTGCTCGCCAATACCGCGCGTTGGGGCGCCAATCGCTATCAATAGGATCGAGGGTAGCTACGATGAAGAATTCTGAAGAGTCGACTCGATTATTGTTTCGCCCTCGCCCCACAGAACTAATCGCCTTCAAGGTGCCTAGTGACACACTCAAGTCGCTACAAAGAGTTGCGGTGGAGCGTGATATGTCACTGGATACCTTGATCCGTTTTTATGTAGGGCAAGGTTTGCGACAAGATTTGGCCCGGCTCTTTTCGGATCGCGTGTTGGAGACGGCGGCTGAAGTGCTGGCTCGCCATATTGCTTCGGAAGAAGAGCGCACGGAAATTATGCGTGAAATTCGGTTAGAGTCTGTGTAAAACCCCAAGGGAAAGAAGATGACAACTCTCCTGGAACCGGTGGCCGCGGCTCCGCCGCCTGCTCAAACGAACGCCCCAGCACGGGGGAGAAAGCGCAAAGCTGAGGCTGAGCCACGCCTACGCGTCAATCCACCGCCGCCCAGCGCTGCGCCTGAGGACGACTATGATGACGGTATCGTTTATCATCCACCCACCATGCCACCCACCGATCTCCCCTACGAGGATGGTGAACCCTTGGAATCCAATAAACACCGCGCCCAGGGTAGCTTGTTGATCGATCTCATGGCACAAAGCCGCGGTGATCGTAAAGATTACTACGCCGGAGCCAACATGTTTGTCTATTACAGCTCCGCGCAAGGCAACGAATCAAAACAGACCGGAGGCCGCAGCCAGTATCGTGGCCCGGACTTTTTTGTTGTCCTCGATGTCGATGGCAGCTATGATCGCGACGACTGGGAAGTGTGGGCAGAACAAGGGCGCTATCCCAACGTGATTATCGAATTTCTCTCCGAAAGCACCGCCGAGGCCGACAAGACGACCAAACAGCAACTTTATGCGCAGACCTTTCGCACCCCGAACTATTTTTATTTTGACCCCTACAACAATGAAATCACTGGGTTTGAACTGATCGGCAGCGCCTATCAACCGCTGGTGCCTAACGCGGAGAATCGGCTCTGGTGTCGCGAGCTAGAATTATGGGTGGGTCTGTGGACGGGTGAATACCAGGGCCATGCGCATACCTGGTTGCGCTTCTTCAGCCCGGAAGGCCAATTGCTGCCGACGGGCGAAGAAGCCGAACGCCAACGGGCTGAGGCTGAACACCAGCGTGCCGAGGCGGAAGCACAACGTGCCGAAGCCGAACGCCAGCGTGCGCAACGGGCAGAAGACGAACTGGCCCGCCTGCGAGCGCTGTTGTTGGCACAAGGCATCGATCCAGCTACCCTTCATGCAACGGATGTGAGTTAACAACGGATGTGAGTTCACTATGACCACAAGTTCTGCGTCACCCTTTGCTGCTCCTGTGCTCAAAGTCGAAGAGCTTGCTGTCGCCTACAAGGTGCGCGGTGGCGAGGTCGAAGCCGTGCAAAATGTCAATTTTGCGATCCACCGTGGCGAGTCGCACGGTATTGTCGGCGAGTCGGGCTGTGGTAAGAGCACGGTAGCCTGGGCGATTGTGAACTTTTTGGGGGCGAATGGGTTTGTCAAGCGCGGCAGTATCAAATTTATGGGCCAGGAACTGGTTGGTAAGAGCGGTGAAGAACTGCGCCAACTGCGCGGCGACCAGATCGCCATGGTCTATCAAGACCCGATGCAGGCGCTCAACCCCTCAATGCGGCTGGGCGACCAAATGAAAGAGGTGCTCACCGTCCATCGCCAACTGAGCGATGCCGAAGCCGAAAAACGCTGTCTGGCCATGCTGGATCGGGTCTACATGCCCGACCCAAGCAGCGTGATGAAGCGTTTTCCGCATCAGATCTCCGGTGGGCAGCAGCAGCGGGTAGTTATCGCTATGGCGCTGCTCAACAACCCGGCGCTCTTGATCATGGACGAGCCGACCACCGCGCTGGATGTGACCGTTGAGGCCGCTGTGCTCGACCTGATCGCCGAATTGCGGCGCGATTTTGACACAGCCATCATGTTCATCAGCCATAACTTGGGCGTGGTGGCGCGTGTCTGCACCCAAGTGGGTGTGATGTATGCTGGCGAGATGGTAGAACGGGCTACGGTGGAGCAACTCTTTCAACGTCCACAACACCCCTACACCCAGGGCTTGCTACGGTGCGTGCCCAAGCTCGGTTCAGATAAGGCGAGCAGCGTACTCTATCCCATCCCTGGCCGTGTACCGCCGCCCAACAATCGCCCGGCGGGCTGTATCTTTGCCCCCCGCTGTGATTACGCCCAGGATCGCTGTCAGCGCGAGCGCCCGCAGTTGCGTCAACTGGCGAATGGGACGTGGGTACGCTGTCATTTTGCCGAAGAGATCAACCCCGGCCAGTGGCAGCCGCCGGCTGACCTGCAAGTGCCTGTGGTCAGCACACCTGCACCAGGTGCCGAACCGATCTTGCGCGTGGCTGACCTCAAAAAATATTATCCGGTGCAAGGTTCGTCGTTGCAGGATGTGGTGGGGCTGGGCCAACCCCGCTTTGTCAAAGCGGTGGAAGATGCGAGCTTCGTCGTGCCGCGCGGCAGCACACTGGGCATTGTTGGCGAATCGGGCTGTGGCAAGAGCACGCTGGTGCGCACGATCATCGGGCTGGAGAGCAGCAGCGCAGGGACGATGGAATTTCTCGGCGTGGACATCACCGGTGATCTCACGCAGCGCGCCGTCGAGACGATCCAAGAGTTACAGATGGTCTTTCAGAACCCCGATTCAACGATGAACCCCTCCTACACGGTGGGTCAGCAGATTGCCCGGCCAATGGAGCGCTTCAAGACCGTGCCGCCAAATCAGGTGCGGAGTGAGGTGGTCAAGCTGCTCCAGGCTGTGCGATTGAGTGAAGCCTACTATGACCGCCTACCACGCCAGTTGAGCGGTGGTGAGAAGCAGCGCATCGGTATCGCCCGCGCCCTGGCCAGCCGCCCCGATCTGATCCTCTGCGATGAGCCGGTGAGCGCGCTTGATGTCTCGGTACAGGCGGCGATCCTCAACCTGCTGCTGGAGATCCAACAGGAGTTTAACACGACGCTGCTCTTTATCGCCCATGATCTGAGTGTGGTGCGCTATTTTTCAGACAGCGTGGCGGTGATGTATCTGGGGCAGATCATGGAAATCGGGCCAGCGGAGGCGATCTATGCACCGCCCTATCACCCCTATACCGAGGCGCTGCTCTCCGCCGTGCCCATCCCAGACCCGACGGCCAAGCAGCAACACATCCGCCTGGAAGGGACAGTGCCCAGCGCCATCAAGCCGCCGAGCGGCTGCCGCTTCCATACCCGCTGCCCACGCCGCCAGTTACTGCCGGACGGTGGCCGCATTTGCGAGACGACGATCCCGCCCTGGCAGGAGAACGGTGATGGTCACCGTATCTTCTGCCACATTCCGCTGGCGACCTTGCGTACCTTTGAACCGGTGATTCAGACGCAAGCGGATGCCAACTTGGCACACGGATAAATCTGTGAAATCTGCGTAATCTGTGGATGGTTTTTGTTGGTAGCCTCGTAGATCTGTTGCCGGATGCATGAAATGGAGAAGGCGATGGCTGTTCAGAATGTTGACTCGCCCACCACGACTGCACGTCGCCGGGCGAAAGCTCCCGGACGGTTGCGCCGGAGCCGTCCGCGTTTTGTCAAAATTCCCGCGCAGACTGTGCTGCGCCCAGTGCAGGTGCCGGAAATTGAATTACCCGTCTTTGATCTGCCCTATGATGATGGTGAACCCTTGGAATCAAACTGGCATCGGGCTGAGATCAGCCTGCTCATTGCATCGTATCAACAGTACCGCGGAGCCGATAGGCGTTTTTACGCTGGCGGCAACATGTTTGTCTACTACAGCAGCCGCCAAGTGCGCAACCAAGACTTTCGCGGCCCCGACTTTTTCATCGTCCTGGATGTCGATGGGAGCTTTGACCGCAAATCGTGGATCACCTGGGAAGAAAATGGCCGTTACCCCAATGTCATCATCGAGTTGATGTCCGCCACCACGGCCGAAGAAGATCGCACCACCAAGAAACAGCTTTATGCCGAGGTCTTTGGTACGCTGAACTATTTTTACTTTGACCCGGAAACGCAAGAATTTCGGGGCTTTCGCTTGGTCAACCGTGCCTATGAGGCGTTGACGCCGAATGAACAGGGCCGGCTTTGGTGCGAAGCGTTAAGCCTATGGCTGGGCACTTGGCGCGGTGAATATCAGGGCCAAACCCACCTTTGGCTGCGCTTTTATGACGAGACTGGGAAGCTTGTCTTCACGACGGAAGAAGCTGCCCAACAGCAAACAGAAGTCGAACGCCAACGGGCCGAACAAGCGGAAGCCGAGCTGGCGCGTCTACACGCTCGGTTGCTTTCAATGGGGATCGATCCTGAGTAAGCATGAGTGTCAATTGTTGTGTACCAGGCCGCATCACGTCGATACAGACGAAGCTGCTCTCCGCCAGCAACCCGATTGCGAGTGGCCCTGGCTCGCCCGACGGCATGCTCCATCTGCCCGGTGGCGATTTTCTGATGGGCAGCGCTGATCCCCGCGGCTACCCTGCTGATGGGGAAGGGCCGGTGCGCACCGTCACCGTCAAGCCGTTTTGGATCGACCCGTATGTGGTCAGCAACGAGCGCTTTGCCCACTTTGTCCGGGCCACCGGCTATGCCACCGAGGCCGAGCGCTATGGCTGGTCGTTTGTCTTTGTGGGGCTGTTGCCCGCCGATTTCCCGCCCACGCGGAGCGTGCCCGCAGCCCCCTGGTGGCGACAGGTGACAGGTGCCAGTTGGCAGCACCCTGAAGGGCCAGCGTCGCACATCCGTGAGCGGATGAACCATCCGGTGGTGCATCTCTCTTGGAACGATGCGCGGGCCTATTGTGGGTGGGCCGGGCTGCGTCTGCCCACTGAGGCCGAATGGGAATATGCGGCGTGCGGCGGGTTGACGCAACAGCGTTTTCCCTGGGGCAACGTGTTGGAACCGGAGGGTCAGCATCGCATGAATATCTGGCAGGGGCGCTTCCCGGATCACAACACGCAGGCCGACGGCTATGGTGGCACGGCTCCGGTTGAGGCCTTCCCCCCCAATGGCTACGGCCTCTATAACATGACCGGCAATGTCTGGGAATGGTGCAGCGATTGGTTTAGCGCCGACTACCATCAAAAAGGGTCACGGCGCAATCCGAAGGGACCACCCTTCGGCACACAGCGGGTGATGCGCGGTGGTTCCTATCTTTGTCACGAATCGTATTGTTTTCGCTATCGGGTGGCTGCCCGCAGCGCCAACACGCCGGACAGCTCGACCGGCAATCTCGGCTTCCGTTGTGTACGCGATTGTTGAAGGGAAACGCTTATGCTGATCGCCGACTGTATGACCCGTCACCCTGTGCTCGCTCCGCTGACGCTGGCCGCGCCCGAAGCGCAAAAGCTGATGGTAGAAAACCGCGTGCGCCACATGCCGGTGGTCGAGAGCGGCAAGCGGCTCGCCGGTTTGCTGACTAGCTCTAGCTTTGCGCTCAAGACTGACACGCTGAGCAGCCTGAATATGTGGGAGATCACCCGCTATCTTGCCGATCTGTCGGTGGCGCAGATCATGGTCAAAGCCAAAGACGTGGTGACCATCACGCCGGATCGCACCGTCGAGCGCGCCGCAGCGCTGATGAGCGAACGCAAAATCGGCTGTTTACCCGTGGTGGAAGAGGGGCAGATCGTTGTCGGCGTTGTCACCGAGAACGACCTCCTGCGCAGCTTTCAGGAGATGCTGGGGTTGCCCAGCGAAGGGGTGCGGGTCACTGTGCGGATGCCCGACCGTCATGGCGAGTTTGTCAAGCTGATGCGGGTCTTTGTGGAGTGCAACTGGGGCGTCATGGGCATCGGCACCTTCCCGGCCCGGCGGCGACCGGGCTATTACGACGCCGTGGTCAAAGTACCCGGCGTGACGGTAGACGAGGTGCGCTCCGCCCTGGCCGCCGTGCCTGAACAGGAGATCGTCGATATTCGGGTCGTGGTCTAAGCCCCTATTTGTAATCCTACTTCCCTTTATGGTATAGTGCCAACGGAAAAGTGGATGACTAAAACCCCTTTGCCTGCTGGGGCGCGGCAAAGGGGTTTTGTCTATTCATTTACCACATTTTATTTTTCCAACCAAACAAGAACAGAGTTGAGGCGTATGAGCGAGTGGACCTATCTTTCTGCGTCTGACCAACTGGCCGATCGTCCATTTACCAACCCAGAATTGACCTGGCAGGACCAACAAGCCCTACAGGCTGCTGTCGAGCAGCTGCGCAGGCTGCTAACTTTCCCCCAAGTGTTGCACGGGTGCGGCCTCGCTGAACAGATCCACTGGGTGACGGAGCAGGAGCGGCAGCATCGCTTTGTGATGGTAGACAGCGCTAGCCTCCTGGCGTTGACCCATTGTGTGCTGGTTGGTTTTTTTGGCACCCGGCGGGTGAACGCCGTTGCCGAACAGGTCAACGAGTTGGATGGCGAATTGCTGCAAGAAGTTTTAGGCCATTCCGGCCTGCTCTGTTATTGTAGCCTGCATCTGGAGAATGGCGAGTATGGCAACCTGGTGCTCTTTTGCGATGAGCGGGCCAAATTGCACTGGGCGACCAGCCAGCGCCACCTCTTTGCGGCACGCGAACTCTCGCCCAAGTATTATGAGTACGTCCGTCTGCACAACGGCCATCTGCCCGGCGGGTTGCTGGCGGGCAGCGCGCCGGTGATCGAGCGGACAAAATATCTGGATTATCGCGGGATGCTGCCCTGGCGCGGTCAGCGCGAGTTTGTCGCGGAAGCATCATGCGCAGTCAACGACGGCAAATCGTAACACAGAGAACGCCAAGGAGTCACAGAGCGCACGGAGGAAGCAACCCCTCTCGCTGTGCTCTGTGTCGCGCTGTACCTGCCTGTGGGTTACTGAATAGCCCAGGAGCCTCTTTATGACCATCACCAAAGCCGTGATCACGGCCGCGGGGCGGCGGCAACGCACCCTGCCGCTGCAAACCGTCATCGACCGAGACGGCGTGGAAAAATCGGTGCTCAACATTTTGATCGAAGAAGTTTTACGCGCTGGTATTGAAGAAATCTGCATAGTCACCCGGCCGGGGGATGAACAGCCCTATGCTGACGTGGCGGGTGATCATACCGGGCGGCTGCGTTTTGTCGCCCAGCCGGAACCACTGGGGCATGGTCATGCGGTCTATTGTGCCCGTGAATTTGTGGGGGCTACACCGTTTCTGCATCTGGTCGGTGATCATCTCTATGTGAGCCGTGGGGCACAGAGTTGCGCCCAGCAGCTCGTCGAGGTTGCTACGCTGGAAAAGTGTACGGTCTCCGCTGTGCAGGCCACGCGCGAGAGCCTGCTGCCCTATTACGGCACGATCAGCGGACGGCGGCTGCATGGTCGCCCTGGTCTCTATCAGGTGGAGACAGTGATCGAAAAGCCGACACCGACGGTGGCCGAGCAGCAGTTGATCGTCTCCGGACTGCGCGCCGGGCACTATCTCTGTTTCTTTGGCATGCACGTCTTGACGCCGCTGATCATGGAGATCCTCGCCCAGCAGATGGCCGCGGCCCAGGCAACGGGCGATAAACCACCAAGCAGCTTCACGCTGTCGGCAGCGCTGGCTGAACTGGCCCACCG
>Ga0224722_1002332_pt1 | contig 10147 bp, 7 predicted proteins | sample Balambano_FR1_Me_FD_161646 | JGI IMG/M metagenome (GOLD analysis project Ga0224722, IMG submission 161646) | Freshwater sediment microbial communities from Lake Towuti, South Sulawesi, Indonesia - Balambano_FR1_MetaG | ecosystem: Environmental > Aquatic > Freshwater > Lake > Sediment | place...
TTCAGGCACATTCTGTCGGTTAAAAACAAAAAAGGGAAAAAAAGTCTGCCTGACTTCTTTTCCCGGCTATCACAATGCGTCTCATAATATGATTTAACCTTATTCTATTTAAACGTGCTTTGTTGCAAACGGAGTTACTTCACACAACTGCTTTGGGGTGTAATACTAAAATAGAATCAAGACTACGTATTAGAACATTCGTAATGAATTCATTTTGAAATAGTTGGCAATTACACCCTGCATACTGTTGACTGCATATTGGTATAATTTGAGTGTTACTCCGCTCTATATCCAAAATGCAATAAATGCCAACCAGTGGTTGCCCGCCAGGCGTGCAGCATACGACCACCACCCGGATGGTTCGGGGGTCGGTTGTTGAATTGGCTTTGGAACCTGTGGATCCTCCAACTTTTCCGGCAATCCTTCAACAACCAGTTCAATCGGTTGCAGTTGAATTTCCTCTGCTGCGCTGCCGTTCACTTTTGTCAGGTAGCGCTGTGCACCGTTGGCAGCCGTGCCGGGCAAAATAAGGTAATTGCCGCGCGAATACACCGGCACTGTGCCTTGCAGGTAAGCCGGGTTGAGCAGCCGCAGGGTAGCCACCGGCAGGTCGCTCACCTTTGCCAGGTCTTGCAGCCGCGCCGCTTGTCGCAATTTTAGAATGCGTATGTTTTTGTAATGAAACAAGTATTTACGCGATTTCAAACCATGTGCCGTATGAAATTTGCCGATGTAAACCGAGGAGATGAAAGTGGGAATATACCGGCGCGTCTCGGCAGGCAGGTAGGCTTCCACTTTCCAAAAATCCCTGCTTTTACTTTGGCGAATCGCACGCTGCACGCGCCCCGGTCCGCAATTATAAGCCGCCAGTGCCAGCAGCCAGTCATCAAATTCTACGTACAAATCCTGTAGAAATCGGGTGGCAGCTTCCGTAGCCCGTATGGCATCGTAGCGGTCATCTACTACTGCATTGACGCGGAGCTGGTAGCGGTGAGCGGTGTACTGCATAAACTGCCAAAGCCCGCCTGCACCCACGCTGGAGGTGGCTCTTACCTTGAGGCGTGTTTCTACGTAAGGAATGTACTTGAGTTCCTCGGGCAGGTCGTATTTGCGCAGGTAGTGTTCAAAAATCGGGAAGTACAGGGTGGCGCGTCCGAGGGCGGCTTCGGTTTCGTGTTTGCCGTTGATGAGGTCGCGCACAATCAGTTTTTTGATGCGGGCGTGCTGATGCGTGGGTGCGGTGAATGCCAGCGTGGGCAAATGGCGACTGATGATGCGTTCGGTAGATTCGGCGGCGCGGGCATTTTGTTTTGCCTGCGTCCGGGTTTGGGTTAATAATATAGCCACCAACGTCATGGTCGCTATGATAAGCTGTTTCATGGATTCATAATTCTAGCTTTGAAATAGGGGAACAGGGCGTTTATATTTGCTTTGCAGCAAATGGATAAACTCAAATCTTGACGAGGGAAAATCGAAATTGGTAGGCGAGCCTTTTCTCAAAAGAATGTGTTAAAGGTACTATTGCAAAGTTACCTGCACAAATATTTATTTTGCTAAAGAATAATTTTTTAATAAAAAATCCAATCTTTATTTGGTTTAACAATGTATCTACATATTTTATCATAAGTTTTTGTTGCAAATTTGCAACCCTGCCGATGGTTTTTTCGTTGCCAATGAATACTTTGTAGCATAATTTAAAGTTTATTTAAAATTTATTAATATGTCAGTGCCGCCCAAACGCCTTGCCGGGCAAACCGCCATTGTCACCGGAGCCAGTTCGGGCATCGGTGCAGCCTGTGCGCTCGCCCTTGCCCGGGAGGGTGCCAATGTGGTGGTCAACTACCGCAGCAGTGCCAAAGGAGCCGAAGAGACCCTACAGGAGATGGAAGCCGCCGGTAGCAAAGGGCTGGTATTCAAAGCCGATGTGCGTAAGCCTGCCGAGGTAGAAGCGATGTTTGCCAAAACCATCGAAACTTTTGGTACAGTAGATATTTTGGTCAATAATGCCGGTTTGCAAAAAGACGCGCCTTTCCTGGAAATGTCATTGGAAGACTGGCAGTACGTGCTGGACATTAATCTGACGGGGCAGTTCCTCTGCGCGCAGGCTGCCGCACGGGAGTTTCTGCGGCGCGGTCCCCGCCCGGAGGTTTCCCGCGCACTGGGTAAAATCATCTGCATGAGTTCGGTACACGATATTATTCCCTGGGCGGGGCACGTCAACTATGCGGCTTCCAAAGGCGGGGTACTGCTCCTCATGCGCTCGATGGCGCAGGAACTCGGCGCACAGAAAATCCGCGTCAACAGTATTTCACCCGGTGCAATCAAAACTCCGATCAACCGCTCTGCCTGGGAGACCCCCGAAGCCGAACAACGCCTCCTTCAACTCATCCCCTACCGGCGCGTGGGCGACCCTGCCTATGTGGGCAAGCTCTGCGCATGGCTCGCCTCTGATGAATCTGATTACATTCACGGCGAGACGATCTATGTGGATGGCGGTATGACGCTTTATCCGGGTTTTGAGGATAATGGGTGAGCGGAGCTGCGAGCAGGGAGTTGTAATTGGAGAAAAAAGATTCTAACTATCTGAAATACAGTTATTTAAATATTTAAATATACTACTCTTTCTTCTTGCTTTGGATGGCAAGTGCTCGTTTGGTGGCGGATGTTTTATCCGGATAAGTTTCCGTGTAAGCGATTCTCGCAAGCGCAGTTTTAAATTCGACGTGTAGCCAATGTAAAAAGAGCCGTCTTACAGGCTTTGTAAAATGTAACCGGTGTAAATGATTGCAGTTTCCACCAAAAACGAAAGGGGACTTCACAAACGAAGCACCCTTTGCGGACCGGACGGGACTCGAACCCGCGACCTCCGCCGTGACAGGGCGGCATTCTAACCGACTGAACTACCGATCCAACACCCTTCTTTCTGAAGGCGAGTGCAAATGTAAGGCAGATTTTTGGACAACGCAAGCCCTTTTTGCAAAAAAATAAAAAAATGTGCCGCCGCATCGCTTTGACGTGTACCTTATTGCTACCTTTGTTTACTGTTTTTAAAAATAACCCTGCCAAACCGGTAAACAAATCAAGACCTAAACTTGGGCAATATGGTGTTCCTAGACTTTGAGAAACCCCTGGAAACGCTGTACGAGCAGCTCGATAAGATCAAGCAGGTGGGTGAGGAAGGAGAGGTGGATGTGTCGGTGATGATCCGCGAATTGGAGGCAAAGATCAGAGTGAAACGCAAGGAGATATACAGCGATCTCACCGGCTGGCAAAAGGTACAAATTTCCCGGCATCCGGAACGCCCTTACACGTTGTTCTATATCAACCAGTTGTGCAAAAAATTTATCGAATTGCACGGCGACCGCTACGTAAAAGATGATAAAGCCATCGTAGGCGGCTTGGCAAGCCTGGACGGGCAAACCGTAATGGTGATTGGGCACCAAAAAGGCATTAATACCAAAATGCGCCAGTACCGCAACTTTGGCATGGCAAACCCCGACGGCTACCGCAAGGCACTGCGCCTGATGAAAATGGCAGAACGTTTTGGTTTTCCGGTCCTTACGTTCATTGACACGCCGGGCGCGTATCCGGGGCTGGAGGCAGAGGAGCGCGGTCAGGCAGAGGCAATTGCCCGCAATTTGTTTGAAATGGCGCAACTGCGCGTTCCAATCATCTGCGTGGTAATTGGCGAAGGCGCTTCGGGCGGGGCACTGGGAATTGGTGTGGGCAATCGCATATTTATGTTGGAATACGCCTGGTATTCGGTCATCTCGCCGGAAAACTGCTCCACCATTTTGTGGCATAGCTGGGATTATAAAGAACAAGCCGCCGAAGCCCTGAAGCTAACTGCCGACCATATGTACCATTTTGGACTCATTGACGGCATTATCAAAGAACCCGTAGGCGGGGCACACAGCAACCCGGAGGAAGCGGCAAAATTGTTGAAAAAACAGTTGAAAAAAGCCCTGACCGAGTTACAATATCTTTCGCCGGAGGAGTTGATCGAGCAACGCATTGATAAGTACGCCAAAATGGGTTTTTACGACCTTGCACCAGAGGCGCCGGAAGTGCCTAAGTAGGCGGTAGGCAGTTTACAGTAGGCAGTTTGCCGCTTTAGCCTGCCTACTGCAAACTGAAAATGCTTACTGATCAAAAAAGCAACACATGAGCTTTCTACACACTATTAAAAGTCGGATTTTTAATCGCTCCCTGCAACAGCAGGGCAGGCAGAACCGGGCGGAGCGCAAGTTTGCCGGGCTGGAAAAGGTGCAGTCGGTCGGAATTTTATTTGATGCAACGGAGTTGAACCGCCGGGAGGAAGTGTTTAAGTACGCTCAACAATTAGAAAATAAAGGCAAACGGGTAAAACTACTCGGTTTTTTCGACAGCAAACTGGAAGATCCGAATTTTACTTTTCGTTATTTCAATCGCAAAAACCTGGACTGGGCGGGGCGACCGTGGGGCGAGAACGTGCAGGAATTTGTGAGCCAGCCATTCGATATGCTCCTTCATTTGGATACCGTTTCCAAAGCCGTTTTAGAATACCTTAGCGCCTCGTCGCGGGCATACTTTCGCGTGGGCCCGGTTACGGAAAATACTTTTTGCTACGAATTGATGATGGATACTTCGGGTTCGAGTAATTTGCATACTTTTATTCAACAAATGGAAGCGATTTTAGCTAAAATGAACGCCCGTCAGCATGAACCAACCCAAATTTAGCGGCACCGGCGTAGCCCTCATTACGCCTTTTAACAATAAAGCGATTGACTACGCAGCGTTGGAGCGCATCATCGAACACGTCATCCTGGGCGGCGTGGAGTACATCGTGTGCCTGGGCACCACGGGCGAAGCCATCACCCTCACTACCAAAGAATGCCGCGAGGTGCTGGATTTTACCATCAAAACGGTGGCTGGGCGGGTGCCGATTGTGGCGGGTTATTTTGGTAGTAATTTTACCGACCGGCTCGTAGATTTTATTAAAAATTTCAACTTTGACGGCGTGGATGCCATCATGTCGAGCAGCCCGGCGTATAGCAAACCCTCTCAGGAAGGCATTTACCAACACTACCTGGCAATTGAACAAGCCTCGCCCGTGCCCATCATCATTTACAACGTTCCCAGCCGCACCAGTAGCAATGTAAAACCGGAAACGGTACTGCGCCTTGCCCAGGCCAGCGAGAAATTTGTGGCGGTGAAAGAAGCCTCCGGCGATGTGACCCAGGCGATGAAAATCATCAAAAACCGACCGGAACACCTGCTCGTCCTTTCCGGCGACGACCCTTTGACCCTGCCCATCCTTGCCAGTGGCGGCGATGGAGCAATCTCGGTCATCGCCAATGCGTTTCCAAGCCACTTTAGCGACCTGACACGGGCAGCCCTGGCAGGTGATTTTGCCACTGCCCGGCGGCTCAATGCCGAACTACTCGACCTTCACCCCTGGCTCTATTGCGACGGCAACCCTTCGGGTATCAAAGCCGCCATGTCGGTTTTAGGTCTTTGTAACAATGAACTGCGCGTTCCGCTCACACCGGTGACGGAAGCAACGCTGGAGTGCTTGAAAAAAGAGCTTGGAAAAGTAAGTAAATGGATAAGCGTGTAAAATGTGCCAATCCACCTTACTCATTAGCAGATTAGCACATCGGCACATCAACATATTAAAATTTAAAACCCAGCGTCAGTAAAAACTGATTGTTCGTAATATCATTGTCTACAAACTGCTGCGGTGCCTGCGAAACAGCATAAGGAATAAATGTTTCTTTGTAAGCAAACCGGCGGTACGCCACATCCAGAAATACATTTTCTCCGCGAATGCCTAAACCTGCACTGAACGATTTGTTCATCGTATCGTCTCCGGCATAAGGTGACTGATGCAAACCAAAACCGCCCCGAAAACGGAACACTTCATAAGCAATTTCCCCGCCCAGGCGAATATTCATGGCAGAAGTCAAGGTACTCGTAATGCTGTCGTTCACCTCGCGGGCAGCATCTTGAAAATCATCATATCTAAATTTGGCGTTGCCATAATCGGCAAATTCCACCTCGCCCGACAAAAATCCGACTTTGCCGACCACGATCCCGGCGTTGCCGAAGTAGCGCCAGGGGGTGCGCAACCGGTATTCAAACAAGCCGTCGGGAGAATCTGCCGTTTCGCTCGACGTGCCATCCGCGTCGGTGAAAGTATAACTCAAGGAATTGGTATAGCTGTCCTCCAGTTTAAACGCCGTGGGCGAATGCACTGCCGCGCCCAACCGCACTGCCTGATGCGGACGCACCACCACGCCGAGTTTGAAATTCACCCCGATGCCGGTGGTGGTCAGCCGCTCTTCGTATTCCAAATCATCAAAAAACGGAATCGCGCCGTCGGCACCTGCGCCGTTATCTACTTCGCGGTATAATTTATTTTCAGAATAGGTTACAAACGGCAAACCAATCGTCGCGCCGATCAATACGCGCTCTTTGTAATTGCCTGCAAATGACAACGCCATTTCGCTCACCGAACCTTTACTCGTCACCAATTGGTTTTTTTCTACCAAAGCATCGGGCTCCAATTCAAAATCGGATTCGTAAAAGGTGTCGTCGTTGGTGTCGTAGATTGCCCCGGCATCCACTGCTAACTGATCGGTGAATGGATCTAATTCATTGAACGTGTTGGCTGTTTCCAAAAAAGCGTCGGTAATCGAACCGCGCGATTCACCCCGCCAGTAAAATTGTTGATTCAAGTCAGCCAGCCGGTTCAAACCGATGCCAAAATTCACGCCCGACCAGTCGCCACCGCCCGGCGTACTGGCAACGACAATGCCAAAGCTGGAAATATTAAACGCCCCGCGTCCGTCTTCCGAAAAGCCGCTCGTTTTGTCGTTTGCCAATTGCGACCGCACATTACCTGCCGAAATGCCCGGCGTAAACACGAACTCCGAACGCCGGTACCAGCCCAAGCCCGCCGGATTGGTACTCAATACCGAAAAATCGGCACCGAGTGCACCCAGCGCGCTGCCGGCACCCACCGCCCGCGCCGTAGTGCTGTAATCAAAAAGCGAGTAACGCAGGGCATCCGAGGCATTCTGGCTGCTCCCAACGGTACCCAGCAAACTACAAAGGGAGAGCAGCATTAATATTTGCTTCTTCATTGTACGACTGTTTTTAGTATAAATGGAGGTATTTATAAATTGTTAAAATCAAATAGCACCAATAAAAAAGTGGGTGGAAATAAGCATTTCGTTCCACCCACTTTCCGGTATAAATCGGGGGTATTTTCAAAATATGCCCGGTTTATTTTCAGGGTTTCGGCTTGAGGTGGACTAATCTGGTGACTCCAAAGTCATCAGATTAGTCAAAGTCAAGCTATCAAGTTGAATCAACGACCTCTTTAATTCCCCCCTCTCCGCGAAGACCCTCCGCTGCGTGGACCGCTACTACTGCCCGAAGATGAACGCGACCCACTGTCCCCACCGGAACGGCTGCTGCCACTATCCATCCGGGGCGAGCTATTGCGAGAGCTGCCGCCATCGTAAGAGCGGTTGCGATCTGGCGTACTTTGGCGGGGTTCATAGCTGCGGCGCGGCGTATCACTTTCCCGTGGCGTACGCTCGCGCGGAGTTACTGTATTGCGATCTGGCTGATAGTCATCTGACTGCGTGGCACGGCGGCGTTCCTCGTGTGCACGGGCGCGGGTGCCGGGGGTACTGCTCGGCTCGCTGTCGCGGGGCGTTACTGCGTCATTATCGGAGGGTACGCGGGTGCGATCCTGCGGAATGCCCGTACCCGGACGCGGCGTGTTGGTCACGTCTTTCGGACCCTCGCGGCGAATGTCGCGGTCGTTATTATCCGTACGGGGTACACGCATACCACCGGAGGTTCTGGGACCATACACCGTATTGTTACGAAGGTCGTTCACCGTATTATACACATAGCCGTTGCCCCAGGTAGGCGGGCAGGCAAAACCACCGCCGAAGCTATTCCAGCCCCAGTTGTTAAAACCCCAGCCAGTATTCCAACGATTCCAACCCCAGTTATTCCAACCCAAGCCCATGCCGAAACCTGTATTCCAGCCGAAGCCCATATTCCAGCCCCAGGGGTCCCAGCCCCAATTATTGAAACCCCAGTTGTTCCAACGATTCCAGCGATTCCAACGCCGCCAGCTGTTGAATGCAAATACATCGTCATAAATTAACACCGTTGCGCCCGGTGCCATGAAAGGGTCGTAATACGCCATATCTACGTACACCGGGTCAAAAAAGTCAAATCCATACAGCGGACGCTGAAAACGCCGAATACGCGAGCTGTAATAATAGTCGTAATCGTCGTAGTAAGCGTAGTTTTCATCGTCATACTCCTGCTGCTGCTCGCTCTCGTTCTGACGGGTAGCGGAGTAGCTGCGGTTGGTATTGCTGTAAGCCGGTTTGGAAGCCCGATAGGTCTCCTCCGCCTTCCTATCCTGGTCTGGATCGTAGTAGATATCATCGTACTGCTGCGCCGACAGGCTGCCTGCCAGCAACACCCCGACGAATAGGGTTATAAGTTTATAATTTTTCATGGTGTGGATTTTTTATAGTAAACCTGCAATCTGCTTTTGTTATTACAACACCGAATTTAGTACATTTGTGCCGATTTTTTAGTTAAAGACACCTTAAAGTGTAAAATTTTCTTGTTAAAGTCTGTTTGAGTACAATTTTAACATTCGTTAAGATGTGGGATAGGGTGATAGGAAGATAGGAGGATGGGGTAAGACCAAGTGAAAGAGAGATGAGGAGACCAAGTGACAAGGGACATGAACACACAAACACATTAACACCTGAACACAACAAAAAAATGGCAAAAGAAATCACCAGCAGAAGCGAAGATTACTCACAGTGGTATATTGACATTGTAAAAAAAGCGGAACTGGCAGAAAACTCGGCGGTGCGCGGCTGTATGGTCATCAAACCCTACGGCTTTGCGCTGTGGGAAAATATGCGCGACCAGTTGGATCGGATGTTCAAAGAAACGGGACATCAGAATGCTTATTTCCCTTTGTTTGTACCAAAAAGTTTGTTTGAAGCGGAAGAAAAAAACGCCGAGGGTTTTGCCAAAGAGTGTGCCGTGGTGACGCATTACCGCCTGAAAAATGACCCGCAAAATAAAGGTAAACTCATCGTGGACCCGGAGGCGCGCCTGGAAGAAGAACTCGTGATTCGACCCACTTCGGAAGCGATTATTTGGAATACCTACCGGGATTGGATCAATTCCTACCGCGACCTGCCGCTGCTCATCAATCAATGGGCGAACGTGGTGCGCTGGGAAATGCGGACGCGCTTGTTTCTGCGCACGGCAGAATTTTTGTGGCAGGAAGGACACACCGCCCACGCCACCCAAGCCGAAGCCGTCGCCGAAACCGTGCAAATGCTCGACATCTACGCGCAATTTGCAGAAGAGTGGATGGCAATGCCCGTCATCAAAGGCAGGAAAACCGAGAACGAGCGTTTCGCCGGTGCGGACGACACCTATTGCATCGAAGCCCTGATGCAGGACGGCAAAGCCTTGCAAGCCGGTACCTCGCATTTTTTGGGTCAGAATTTTGCCAAAGCCTTTGATGTGAAATTTTTAAATGAAAACAACCAGCAGGAGTACGTGTGGGCTACTTCCTGGGGCGTTTCTACCCGTCTGATCGGCGGGTTGATTATGACCCATTCGGATGATGAAGGTTTGGTGCTGCCGCCAAAAATTGCGCCGGTTCAAGTCGTGATTATTCCCATTCCAAAACCCAACGAAGTCATCGGCGAAGTGGCGGAGAAAATCATGCGTGCCTTGCGGGCGAAAGGCATTTCGGTGAAATACGACGTGGATATGCGCAATCGTCCGGGCTTCAAATTTGCCGAGTACGAAATGCGCGGCGTACCGGTACGCCTGGGCATCGGCGAGCGCGATTTGGCGAACAATCAGGTAGAAGTTGCCCGCCGCGACACCAAAGAAAAAACCATGCAGCCCATCGAAGGCATTGAAAATTACATCGAACAATTATTGCAAGACATTCAACAAAATCTCTACAATCGCGCCCTCGCTTTCCGCGAAGCCCACATTACGAAAGTAAATGATTTTAAAACCTTTGAAGAAGTGCTGGATACCAAAACCGGCTTCATCCTCGCCCACTGGGACGGCACCGGCGAAACGG
>Ga0224722_1002334_pt1 | contig 10142 bp, 11 predicted proteins | sample Balambano_FR1_Me_FD_161646 | JGI IMG/M metagenome (GOLD analysis project Ga0224722, IMG submission 161646) | Freshwater sediment microbial communities from Lake Towuti, South Sulawesi, Indonesia - Balambano_FR1_MetaG | ecosystem: Environmental > Aquatic > Freshwater > Lake > Sediment | place...
CCCTAGCCCCTAGCCCCTAATCATGAATTTTCCCCGCGCTCGACAGCTTTTTTATCAAGAAATTCACCAACCCGAAGAGGCGATCGCCCTCTCCAAAGCAGCCCTCTACATTGCTCAGGAGGAATATCCAGACCTGGATGTAGAGGAATGTGTCAACGCGCTGGACACAATGGCGGCGGAAGTGGAGGAGCGTTTGCCCCAGGAGCAGTACCCGCTGCGAATTATTAAAACGATCAACCAGTATCTTTACGAAGATTTAAGATTTGTAGGGAACGCTGAAGATTATTACGATCCTCGTAACAGCTATTTAAATCAGGTGATCGATCGCCGTACCGGAATTCCGATTACGCTCTCTCTAGTTTATTTAGAAATTGCCCAGCGGCTCAACTTTCCGATGGTGGGTGTGGGAATGCCCGGACATTTTCTGATTCGCCCTGCGGTGGATGAGATGGAAGTGTTTGTTGATCCGTTCTATCAAGGGGAAATTTTGTTTCCGGCAGATTGTGAGGAGCGGTTGAGTCAGCTTTATGGCAGACCGATCGAATTGCAGCCAGAGTTTGTTGAGGCGATCGCCCCCAAACATTTCTTGGCGCGAATGTTGACCAACCTCAAAATGATTTATCTAAATCGCGGCGAAATCGCTAAATCGCTGGCGGCAATCGAACGAATTGTGCTGCTGTTTCCGAATGCGGTTGGGGAAAGGCGCGATCGCGGCGTAATCTACTATCACCTGGGTCGCTGGACAGAAGCCAGTGAAGACCTGGAATATTATTTGAACAACACTGCTAACGCAGAAGATGCGCTGATGCTGCGCCAACTGCTAAATCGGATTAGCGGCAATTCTTAGGTTGTCACTCATCACTCCAACTCCCTCCCTTAAAGAGAAGATTGGCGCAGCGATCGCAGACTTTCTCGAATTAGCGGAAAGGCTCCAATTGCAATCAATCCGGCCGTCACCAGACTAATCACCTCATCCGCCCAGTCCCAGTGCAGCAGCCAGATCAACAGCGCCGCCAAAATCACGCCCACTGAGCTAACAGTATCGGCTAACACGTGCAGAAACGCACCCCGGATATTGAGATCGGCGTGGCTGTGGCTGTGCAGCAGTGAAACCGTCACTACGTTGAAGCCCAACCCGACGATTGCCGTCAGCAACATCACCTCACTAATAATCGCCGGATGCTCACTCTGAAACCGCACCATCGCTTCCCAGGCAACCCAGATTGCTAGCACGACCAGCCCGATTCCGTTTGCCAGTGCGGCCAGCAGTTCTGCTCGCTGTGAACCGAGCGTCATTTGCCGACTGGCAGCTAGTCGCGCTAACCAGGTTGCAGACAGCGATAGCGCCATCGCCAAACAGTCTGAGAACATATGTCCCGAATCGACTACCAGCGCCAAACTGTGACTCCACCAGCTCATAGCGTATTCTGCCAGGGCAAAGCCACCCGTCAGCAATAGCCCAACCCCCAGTAGCCGCAGCTTGTTGGATGACAGTTGCGGGTTAAGGTCGGGCAATTTTCCCTGAAGCGGATCACACGTTTTACATTCACACCACTGCATAGCACTAAACTGTTAACATTCTCGATACTTGTGCAATCGTTCAGGAGAGACGCAATGAAATTTCGCCTCTACAAGATTATGCACCATGAATGCCTTGTTGCCAGCACTGAACGCGCCAGACGTTTCAGCGAAAAATACTTTGGCAACCACCACACTCCACTAGACAGCACAAGGAAACGCAACAAGAAAGTAACGCTCTTCTGAAGGGTCTTGAGTAAACTTATGACGCGACTCGGAAGGATTTATCAAAGGTTTTGGGTTCTGGGAGTGGCGCATTGTGGGCGATCGCCGACTGTAAGTTTAGATAGCTTTAAAGTCGTCAGACTCTACTTTGGCTCTACGCACAGGGCGTTTGCGATCGCTCTTGCGAGTGCCGCCTGCCATTTCATATTCAACGCTGTTTTTGCCATACTTGACGGCAACACCCAACAGCATATGTTCAGATAAATTTCGCAGCGATCGCTCTAATTCTTCCACTTTGCTGCGGGCTGCATCGACCGCAGAAAGAGCCATTTTGTAGGCTTCTAGCTTGTCTTGCATATCCTGGATTAACTCATCAAATGTTTCGATCGTTAACCCATTCCCTAAATCGAGAGAGGAACTAATAGATTTCAATCCGGCGGCTCGGCGCTCGGCGTTGTTTAAAACAGTAGAACTGCCCTTTAAGCGTGGCATGATTGACACCCCAATTGCGTTGATTGACACTGCTAAGTACACGTCACCATAAAAGGGGTACGGAAATCAGCTTGCCTTGGCACGAGTTGATTTAGGGTCATATTTTGCCATTATCTTTGCGACTGACTTGGTAGTCCAATTAAAAGGGTGAGCATAGGCATTCCACTCGGTGATGAACGCTTGCAGACGTTCTGCTAAAGCTTGCTTGTCCTTAAAGTTGGCAATTCTCAGGCGCTTGCGTTGCAGAATACTAAACCACTGCTCCACTTGATTCATCCAAGAGCAATGCACCGGTAGGAAATGAAAGATAAAGCGAGGGTGTTGGGCTAACCAGGCTTGCACCTGCTTGCCTTTGTGCAGCTTGAGATTGTCCAGCACTACATGAACCTGGGTGATGTGAGCGGGAATCTGTTGGTCGAGATACTCTAAAAAAGCGATCAACTCGACTTGTCGTTTGCGAGGGTAGGTTTGCCCCCACACCTTACCTGTACGAGTATCGAAGGCAGCAAACAGATTGAGTGCCCCTTTGCGTTCATACTCATGCTCAACTTTCATCACCGATTGAGGGCTAGGGGGCAAGGTTGCCGCTTGGCGTGGACGGGGTTGCAATGAGGTTTTCTCATCCAGGCTTATCACCAGCTCGTGCGCTTTGAGTTTGCGGGTATATAAGCGACTAATTTCTCGGATAGCTGTGACAAAGGCTTTGTCGCGGGGAACTTTTGGGGACAACCACAAATGATGCCGCCAAGGTTTCAACTGATGGCTGCTCAAGATTCGCCGCACCGTAGAGGCAGAAATGCTGCCCACTAAACCTGCTGCCACAATCTGCCGTGCTAACTCGCGGCTGTCCCATTGAGACAGAGACCTGCCTTGAGTATCCGGTAACTCACACGCCATCTTAACCAGGTACAATGCGACTTGAGGGGGGGAAAACCGGGACTCTGCCCGGTCGTGCTTGGTCTTGCAATCCCTCTACTCCCTGCTCAACAAAGCGTCTTGCCCACTTCCTCAGATGACGTTCTCCCATGCCCACCCGTTCTGCTGTTTGGTTGAACCGCTCTCCCCCGGCTAGTAGCAAGATTGCACGGGCTCGTTTTGCCAGCCCTACTGGAGTTTTTGGTCGGCGCAGCAAGCCCTCGAGGATTTCTCGCTGTTGCTCAGTCAGACTGATTTTGATGGTAGAAGTACGTCCACGCATAGGTTATCCACTGTCTTTATGAGAATCCTAACGATTTTCGACCCCCTTCAGTGACGAGTTGTACTTAGCTCAGCCTAGACCATCAAAATCATATCAATGAATAATGGTTTAGTAATTAGCCCAAGTTTGCAAAATAAATTTGGCATAAAACCAGCTTGCCTACAGAAGATTGAGCGTTAGGTGCCGTCTAATTGTCGAAATTGAACGCACAGCATAATGAGCGCGTTCTCGCTCCTCTGCCTCCGATGAAGGAAGCTTGCGTCTATCTGACCACATATTCCATCCATTCCAGCGATGCCAACGACCGAGCGCTATAAGAGGACGAAGAAGTGCAGCCGCTAAAACGATTTCAGGGTTAAGAGCGAAGTGGTTAACCACGACCTTAAATGTTGTACCAGAAAGCATGAGTGAATTTGTTCGGTGAGCAAGCCGCTCTAGAAAGCCAGCTACATGGAATACACGACTTCCCGCGAGTAGGTGAGCATCTACGAAGCGCTCGAAGCCTCGTTCGCTTACTAGTAGATTGTCAGGTCCAGGATCATCAATGTACCAAGTAGGGGGTTCTTGGATTAATTGGGAACTAACTGCTCTGATATCCTCATAGGCTTTCTCAATCTCAGGAAGTGCATAGATAGCTGGATGATACCGGAAAAGCTCGTCTACGGTAAGCAGAATTCCTTGAATTGACTGTGCAATGCGGCAAGGTGGCGGTTGTTCTTTTCCAATAGCCTTAGTGAGACGGATGAATGCGTCAATTGCAGGCTCTACCTGCGTCTCATCTCCGGCACTAAGTGGAACAGTCCAGGGAAAGCCATCAATTCTCTCAAGCACAAGAATGTCAGGTGGAATATGAATAAATAAGCGTGGGTAAAGACCCAATCGCTCTAGTCTCAATAGGGACTCCGCCTCACCCTTTGCTTGGTCGCGAATACTCACTTTGACTACGGCAGGAGAACCTGCCCACTGAGCAGCAAAGACAACACTGTTCGTCCCCTGATATGGCAAAGGAGTGAAAACTAAGAGTTCCGACCGTGCAAGGGATGCCTCCTCAATACGCATCTCGACGAATGCGCGAGTCTTCTCATCAAGCTTATCGAGCAGATTTCCTGGATCATTCATTGAACATCGTCCGTTGAATTTAGCTCTATCTTCAATATCGAACCAGCAGAGCTATATTAATCCACTATATCGATCTACTACGAAGGCTTTGTAAGCACCCTGCACTGTCTAGCTAACGTTCGCGCTCACCGGGCGCAGACAACCTTTACGACTTAACCGACTATCTTGGGGCGTTCCGGTGCAGCGCGGTTGTTAGCACGCGCAATAGATAGCCTCTATTAACGAAGGCTTAGTAACTAGACTAGGAAGCATGGTTCTTGTAGATAAAATCATCTGGAACCTCAATGACTGTGCCAAGAACAGTACTCATGTAAGAGCGAATGTCAAATCCGGGATGAAGTTTATGCGTTTGCAGATCAAACCAAAGTCGCTGCAAGAACATGAACAACGACTTAGCTGGATCAACGAGAACCTGCTGCCCTTGCACAGACGTATTGAAGGCTCTCGCCACCCCTGCATCCGTGGCAATGGCAATCCAACGCTGGATATAGCCGTTAGTACTCTCCATGTGAATAACTCCTTGATCCAGAGAACACACCCGTAAAACACGGATTTCAGGGTACTTTGGAGCTTTTTCGCGTAACTTGACACCACGGAAGAGAAATTGCAAGTCAAACCAGCGAGCAAAAGTTTCAAAGGACTGACAATCAGTGCGATAAGCAAAAGCGTACAGTGAGGGCGGATCATGGTGGATCTCTTCGTTTTGCGTCCTGTTTTCCCAATAAGGAGTGAGTGCTGGGCGAAACTCCAGATCTGAAACCGAAGCAAGATTGTCCATAGCTGACTTTGCTTCAGTCGAAGACATTGAGGTTTTCACCTCAATTACGGCATAGACCATTTCAATTGGGTAAACTTTACGGAAAAAGCTAGCCTGCCTCTCTGCATCGAAGATAACGATATCTGCTTGACGGCTTACCTTCCCAAACCTATCGATAACCAAAGCATTAACTTCTACACCGTACCTTGGTGGGAGGAACTGCCGGATAACTTCTGCAATTGCATTCTCATTCTCCGAGCCAACCAAGCCAGTGTGCGGCAACTCGCGATTGAACAATAGCGTGTCCGCCTCAAGTTTATTGTAGACACTCGCAAAATAGTGATCGAGGAAATTGCGGTCTTCAGTAGGAGGCGGATGAAGCATACCGCCAAAGTTTGGTGGAGCGTCTTGAGACATTCTGCTAATTACTTTACCCGGTGCAAAACAATTGAAATTATTTTAGCGTGATTACTAAATCTGCCTTTTTGAAACGGCTGTGAAGCATTTCTTCATAGACACTTAAGCTACCGGAAACCGTCCTCACCAAAAGACGAGCGGGCTAACGTTCCCAATCAGCGGCGGCGAGTGACTTTGGCATCCTCACCAACCAGCTTTATTCCGTCCGCTGCATTGGGGTTGTTCTGCTGCGCCCGGTTGATTCTATGGCAAACGACTACGCCATTTCTTTGGGTCTTGAGAACAGTGGAAAACTGCGTAGATAATAACTGTAGTATCTGAATACTCATAGAAAACAACATAAGGGAAGCGCCGAACCACACCCCTTCGATAGCTTTCGTGAACGACCTGATACATACCTGGACTTCGCCGGATGAACTGAATACAAGCATCGACACAACGAAGAAACTCTTCGCCCAAGCCAAGCTCCTGATCTTCATACCAGACATAAGCCTGGGCTGCATCTTGTTCCGCCTCTGGCAGAATAATGAGATTTCTAAGCACTATGCTCCCCATTGCGAATTCGATCCTTGACTGCTTCCCATGAACTGCCTGAGTTAGGGTTCTGCAAGTAGGCAGCCTTTCTCTTCGCCAATTCTTCCTTCTGCCAATCAAGCACTGGAATTTGCTCTGGAATTTGGGCGATGCTGTCCCATAAGTCTTCTAAAAGTTGCAATTTTTCCGAGAGGGTTAACTCAAAAACTTGAGCAAACTCTGTATTCATGCTGACCTCGCCAAAGATTAGGTGTCTTTCTCCCAGTCTAGCACTGGACGATATTGCCTACTCAGTAGCGTTTAGGGGCTATTTGACCTACCGCAGTGTAAGCCAAGCTAATGGTAGTCATTGACAATTCTGGAATAGGTACTCTAAATTAGGTATACCTATTTAGGTAGACTTAATTTCACGAAACTCAGGAGTTCCTTATGTCCTATTACCTGTTCGAGATTCCTTCTGTGAGCGGTCATCATGCAGATCTGGTTCTTGCAGACCCAGATAACCCGAATGCACCTGCTTACTCTCACTATGCCTTTACCATCGGTACTCCCGCGAGCCCAAACGAATTGACGCAGCGTCGGGGAATTCCATTGGGCAGCTTCCGTGATTGGGAAAAATTGTCTGGCAATTCTAATATTGAGGAGATGTTAACGCCAGAAAAGGCATACCTTCCCGGATGCAGCGTACTTGATGAAAAAGACTTGAATCCAGCGTTTCAGGCTAACACTGCGATGCGTCTTGGTGCGCTGGAGCTACTTGCCAATATATTTTCAGGTCGAATTACTGCCAGCGACAAAGATCCTTTCCCCCATCAGTTGGCACTGCAACAACATATGAAGGCTCATCAGACACAAGTGCAACGTCTACTTATTGCCGACGAAGTTGGGCTTGGGAAAACGATTGAGGTAGGTTTGGTATTGCGAGATTTACTTGTTGCTCAAGGTTATTCCAAGCCACTTCGCTGTCTTTACCTGACAAAGGGGGGACTTCTTGATGATGTCAGGCTAAAACTTCAATCAATTATTCAGGATAGTATCGTTCAGGTTGAAAAATCCTTTGTTGAATACGGTAAGAACGGTATTAAAAGTACCGAAGGGATTCATATTGCCAGCATGGATGCCGCAAGACGATACGTTAAACCAGCACAGAAAGAAAAGCTATCTTTAGGTATTAATCCTGAGATTTTGATTATTGATGAAGCACATCATTGTGCAAGCGAGGACGAGCTAACTAGTCCACAGCGGATTGGTCTAAAAGCAACAACAAGAGCTTATGAAGCGGCTTATCAGATGATCGCCGGAGAGTTTTGGCAGGATTCCACCCCTCCAAAGCTAATCATATTTATGAGTGCTACTCCATTTCGCTCTAGACCTCAATTTATCAACTTGTTGCGTCTTCTCACGCATAAGACTTTAGAGATTGAAAATGCCTACTCACCTCAGTTAACGGATAAAGAACTTGTTCAAGCTTTGGGTTCTGATGACTCATCTACGGCAGTTATTTGGCGGCAGCAGGATGATATCCGTAGTTGGTCTGATAAACGCCTATTCCCAAAATTGACAATCGAACGTCCGCCTCTTCAGGCAAGCGAAGGGTATTTGAAATTGATCGAAGCCATTCGGGAAAAAATTAAGGAAATTCATCGGGACAATGGTGAGAGTTTTGGTGGATTTGCAATTCGGCAACTTGAAACAAGATTAACTAGCAGCACCATTACTGGCGCAATGTGGCTGTTCCGTTGGTGCATCAGACATCAGGAGTGTAAAACTCAGGATGAGTATAGGAGGGATACATCTGAAAGCACAGATAGTCTTCGCAAGCTCATCAAAGGAATTTCTCAAAAACTTGCTGCTTATGATAAAGAAGCCACTGTAGATGTTGTTTTTCCTAGTGATGACTTTACGTTCACTGCAAAGAGTTTAGGGCAACCACTGCCAAAAAATAAAATCATTGATATTCAAAAATTCAATGAAAAGCTTCGCAAAGGGGAAGAAGAAGATAGCATCTTCATTGCTGCTAAAAAGGAAATCCTAGAACTAACAAATTTTGCTCTAGAACTCCTTAATTTTGCAGATTTTCATAGCGAAGATGAAACTGGAGCAGAAAATGTTAAGCTCACTTGGCTCAAAGAAGTTCTAGAAAAACATCCTGAATCAAAATTTTTAGTTTTTACAGAGAGCCTGCAAACCTGCGAGATTATCATTAAAGCCCTTCCAAGAGAAAGTGAAAAGTTGACCGGAGATATGAACCTGACTCAGAGAGAAGAGGCTGTTGCTAAATTGCGTGATGTGAGTAGTCCTGTAAGAGTTTTAGTAGCAACTTCAGCAGCAGATGAAGGATTTGATTTTCAAGTCGCAAACCGTGTCATCCATTGGGATTTAAGTCCAAATCCAGCAGTGCTAATGCAACGTAATGGTCGTGTTGCTCGACTAGGACAAATCTCAGATGTTATTGCTTACTATTTGATTATTGCTGGGACGCATGAGCAAAGACGAGAGCAGGCATTATTTGATCGCTTCACCCAACTTGGCATTACAGATCCGAGAATGCAACTTAAGATTCTTGGATCTCTTAGTCTGGAACAGGAAGAGGAAATCTTTTGGAACATTGAAGAGGAGAATTTTTCACTCATTGACAATATCCTCAAACAAGCTAGAGCCGATCAACAAGAAATGGAAGAAAGATTAGGTGAACTTCAAACCCAACTCAGTCAGCAATGGGTCATTAGCCGCGAAGAACTAGCGAAACGGCTTGAACTATGGATGCAACTAGGATTACCTGGTGTTGATCAAAAACATGAACTTACATTTAGTACCAAGGAGTGGAACCGTCCTGTATTTCGTGATGAAGGTACGGTGGTGGAAACTGCCCAAGCTAAAATCGCTATCATTCAAGGCAGGAAATTCACGTTTGATCCAGAATTCAAAGTGTTTGGCAGGGACAAGGAAAATATTCTGCTTGCAGGTCTACATCCTTGGTATCCAGATGATCAAGATGAAGAAGGAGTGATTAAGCATAGACCACTTCGTAGATACAAATCTGACGACCCGATCGGTCGCCTTGCTTGTTCTCTAGCTCGACAGCGTAAAGCAGATTTTACAACAATTTCGGCAAATCAGTTGTCTGAAGCATTCCCTAATTTGCAAGATACTCAGTATCTCCTATTTGTCACTCATCCGCTTCGTGAAGTAGAAAATCATACGTCAGCCAGCACAGATTCTTACTTAACCTTTTATGCTTTCAGTAGCGACTTATCCCAGCCTAGCAATCCTCAAGGTGCATCAGCAAAAGACGTTTACCAGATGATTTCTCTACTGGAGGAGGATGCACTTAAACCAGGTTCACCATCCCTAGAAACTGCTGTGTTTAAGGCTGCCAAAGATGCAAGTAAAGAGCTTGCAAAGTGGCTGGAGCAATCCAGAAAGCTTGGGGGACTAACTAAAAAGTCATATTTTCTCCCCATTCCAGTAGCACTTGTTGCAGTGCTTCCCTAAAAGAGTACGGATTTGAATGGTGGCGATCGCTTACAAAACTTTCTGAGTGGCGATTGCCCTACTATTAACGCTAATGTCTTCTCCACCAACAATCTTAAGGCAATTGAATCGTGAAGACTAACAGATCGCCTTTCAGGACACGCACCTACCAGGGATTAAGCGGCAGAACGTTCCCAATCACCCGCCGCAGATAACCTTTAACTCTAACCGATAACCTTTAGACGGTCGGGTGCATTGGGGTTGTTATGCTGCCACTGCTTCTGGGGAGCATCCCACTTTTGCAAAAATACTCGAAGTCCGTCAGGATAGAGGTGTAAAATTAGGCACCCTATCCCATGACACCTGAAGAAGTTGAGCGGTTAAAGATTTGTAGTCAAGAGATAGCTG
>Ga0224722_1002335_pt1 | contig 10139 bp, 14 predicted proteins | sample Balambano_FR1_Me_FD_161646 | JGI IMG/M metagenome (GOLD analysis project Ga0224722, IMG submission 161646) | Freshwater sediment microbial communities from Lake Towuti, South Sulawesi, Indonesia - Balambano_FR1_MetaG | ecosystem: Environmental > Aquatic > Freshwater > Lake > Sediment | place...
CTATAGCCTTTCGGCAAATCGGAACTGTCATCGGAACTATCCCGTACCGATAGCTGCTGAAAGTCGCCATCTGGTGTCACTTCATAGGTATAGGTTCTCTCAGTCCCGTCTGATAATCTTCTCCGTCGTCTCCTGATGGGCATGGTTAAAATCGAGCATTACCTTGACTGCGATCGCACTACTGATGAATGAAACTAGAGCCACGCTCAGGTAGAAACCAACGACCGTCTTAAAGCCTCCTGAGCGTATTCCAAAGGGTTGAGGACTTTTGGGCAAGCTTGAACCTCTGTAGCGGCGATCGCCTGTCTCATTTCTTCAGGAAGTAGTTCGGGGTTCTCCAGGTATTGTTTGGCCAACAGGTTTTGTAAAATCAGGTTCCCAGTAGCTTTTGTCTGTGCAGCTTGATTCATCTGTTCCCATGCGTCGTTGTTGTCAATGATGGCTTCAGCAGCGATCGCCTCTACCTTCACCTCTGGGATTTGAGGTTCAGCTTTCACTAAGGCTTCCCTATTCTCCACCACATACTCATCCAATCGATAGCCGCTTTTGAGATGCTCATCCAATTTGTCCAATTCCTCTAGCTGCTTTTCCTCTAACCAGACCTCACCATTACCCTTTCTAGGTTTTAGTCCAAGGTGATTCATCCGTTTATAGATCTGGCTGGTGCTGGAAATTCCGTAACGAGATTTGAGGTTTTCGGTCAATTCTTTCGCTGTTTTTCCGATTAATTCTCTTTCCATACCAAAAATTCTCCTAATTCCCTACTTTACTTCTACTGAGAAAGGGAGAATTTCCGCTACGGTAATTTTGCTGAATTCTCTTAACTTTTCCTTAAACTTTTGTAATGAGGAGAAATTTTAAGAACGAAGGTCGTCAAATTCGGGTTTCCTTACGGGAGTCTAGTCTGTCGAAGACGGACGGCAAGCTGGCATCAACTACGGTTCAAACAGATATCATCCCGATAAATAGACGGGCGTAGCCGGTCGGTCTATCACACCGATAATCTTCCTGCCTATTGTGAGTTTCAAAATGCCCCAGAGCATTCATTTTCTGTACAAAACGGGAAAGCTTGATAAATAGATGTTATTTTAAAAAAACAGGATGAATCAAACCAGCCTCACGCTATCTTCAATTTTGTCTCTAGCTCTGCTACTGGCTAACACGGCTCAAGCTCAAACCCTGTCTGGAAAAGTTGTCTCAGTTGGGGACGGCGACACCCTACGAGTTAGAACAGGACAAGGCACAGTAACCGTCAGACTGGCCTGTATAGACGCGCCCGAAACCAGTCAGAAACCCCACGGCAATGCAGCAGCCCAACGACTCAGGCAGCTTCTCCCCAATGGCACGACGGTTACATTGGATGTGGTTGACACCGATCGCTTTGGTAGGAAAGTGGCCAAAGTCTCTCAGGGGAATCGCTCGATCAATCTAACAATGGTCAAGGAAGGTCAGGCAGTTGTCTACCATCAGTTCCTCAATAACTGTCCTGATTTGAAAGATACCTTACTAACGGCTGAAACTAGTGCTAGAAATCGAAAACTTGCGTTTTGGAGTCAGAATAACCCCGTGATGCCTTGGGATTGGCGACGGGGCAAGAGAGCGAGTCAACCTACTCCCGCCCACCAATCACAACCGACTCCTAGAAGTCAACCCACTTCAAGTAACCTTCCGGCTTGCGTGAATAGCGACTGTAACTGCTCGGATTTCAGCACACAAGCTGAAGCACAACGGGTTCTGGAGGCTTTCGAGGGCGATCCGCAAGCGGATCTGCCGAAGGCAGCGCGCTTCCGTCTGGATGGGGATAAAGATGGGATGGCCTGTGAATCCTTACCGTAACTTGCCAAAGTTGACTGTCTGACCGATTTCTTCAGTTCATCTGCACTAAGCAAAAAACTTTGACCTCATTCATAAATCTTGCCGCAGTAAATGAACTGGGCAAAATTGTACCAAGATGGTTCTTCAGACAGTTGTCCCGAATCGGTAGCCCACGCCAAGGCCGCCTCGAAGAACCTTTCTACTGTGATGTTTTCCCACCCGTTAACATCTGGCCCAAACGGACTGCTAGGATGAATTTTTTCCTTCTCTATCGAATCTTGGCGGTCTTCGATCAACGCCCGAATAAAGTTAAGGAATGTCTCCTTATCTTTTACATCTTCCAAATAATCTACTAACGAACGTTCTTCCTGTTCCATATCTATATAACTAGGATCATTCAAGTTTTTCCGAATAGGCTGTTGTTTGTTGTCGGTCTAGATTGAGCATCAATTCAGTTTTATTGTACTATTCTCCTGAATCAAGCTTTTCTGAATGATCGGCTCGAAAAGGTGATAGTATTCCTCCTGGCTTTTCAGTTGACGGGCGGTAATTTCCGCTTTCAGTTGCTCCAGACCATCTTTCAGGAGTAAGGGATAGTTCAACTTGATGAACCGATCTTGCCCCTCAGCCATCTCTACCGTCCTTTTCAAGGGGCGATCGCTGATCATCAGAACGGGAACGGATAATCGGGAGTTCAGATCTCTTAATTCTTGAATGGCGTTAGATTTTAGGTATTCAGCCTGTTTAATGAGTAAAAACGGAGCTTTGATCCTCCCTTTCTCAAACAACTCTTTAAACCGCCACTCCCGCCAGTGAGCGATCGCATCCCAACAAGACCGTCTCAATTTATTAATAGATGAAGCGATTGTTATCTTATACTTCTTTGGCAAGATCAGTTGATACTTTTCTAGAATCAACTCAAGCAGGTGTGAAGCATTACAATCAGGTGTAGCAGCCAGAGAGAGACAATAATCCCCTTGGTCGAAATAGGCTAGATAACTTTCTATCAATAAGTTGATGGTCAATTCATCTTCCACCTTCAGATGAGCTAAACTGCTTTTTAAACGGATCTGGTCGAGGGTCAGCAGACAACTTACTGCTTCTTCTAAGGATAGACTAAACATAACTAATTCCTGACATCTTTATTCAAAAACCTCGTTTTCCTCTTTTCGATAAGAGGTAAAACTATTCAGATCACCTGACTCGAATATCGGTCTAGCAGCCGATTCAAGTTCTTTAAGGAGGGAACTAGCCCAAGCATCAGTATGAGCATGAATCTGAAGATGTTCTAAGAGACTCTGATAGGTAGAGTAGGGGATATTAACAGTAAATGGTTTCATCTTTTTGAGCCAATAAATCGATTTTAAAAGAGACAAAATTTACGCCAGTTACCTGACGTTAAAGCACAGCTTATCGTACTAAAATACTCTAGTTTCTGGTTCTAGCCATGTTAGCTAGAAAACATATTTGAGGAGTGGAAGGATTCGATTTAAACTTTAAAGAAGCCCCTTTCAAAACTTTGTTCCACAGGTTGATAAAATCATTATTTTTCATCATTAAAAGCCATTAGTCGAGATAAAGAACTGAATATCCCGCTCTAACGATAGGTAGCTCGTCCCAACGAGTCGTATAATAGGGCGATCGCTTCTCACATCGAGCTAACCAAGATGGCGCGTGTTTGACCAGAGAATATCGTAAGGTTCCCGAACCCATCTGTTGGTTAATCCCATCTACCATGACCATCAAATGCTGATATCGTTCACGATCGCGCTCATCCCATAGATGAAGCTGCTGGATGTGTTCATCGACCAACCTCAACATCATCACACCTGCCTTCTTGTAGGCTAGTCCCTCTCGGTAAATAGCTTCCGTCCCAATCAGCGCATAGTGGAGGAGTTCGCCCGTATCGTTAGTAGTGACTGGTAGAGACACCCTCACCGAATCCGAGACGGGGTTTTCGACAAACCGACTGGTAGCGGCGAAGACTCTGACGGCTGAGGCAGCCAATTTCTGACGGCGTAACTTCTCGCCTGCCCTGGAGGTGTAGAGGGCGATCGCCTCCCTCAACTCTGTCAATGACTCGACGGGACGGCTGAAGGAACGAGAAACCATCAGACTCTTCTTAGTCGGCTGGTGCAGTTGAAGCGGTAGACAGACCATGCCCCGAAGTTCCAAAACGATCCTTAAACCAACAACACCTAATTCCTGCTTAATTAACCCATCTGAGGCATTCCGAAGCTGCCATGCCGTCTGTATCCCGTTAATCCTCAATGTTTTAGCAAAACCCCTGCCGATGCCCCAAACATCTTCTACGATCGTTTCCTTGAGGAACTGTTCGATTTCACTTTCAAGTAGGATGAAAACCCCCGTTTCTGAATCTTTAGCCATCTTATTAGCCAGTTTTGCTAAAGTTTTCGTCTGACTAACTCCGATTGAAATGGGAATTCCCGTCCACTGCCTGACCGTGTTGCGGATCTGCTGGCAATAGTCTGTAAGGTCTAAATGAACGAGTTGAGAGAGGTCTAGGAATGCTTCATCGATGGAGTAAACTTCAACCTTCGGGCTGAAGTGCTTCAGGGTCTCCATAACGCGGCTGCTCATATCCCCATACAGAGTGTAGTTAGATGAGAAAATCTGAATTTTATGTCGATCGATGAGGGATTGAATCTTAAATAGAGGCGTTCCCATACCAATCCCTAGTGCTTTGATCTCCTGCGATCGCGCTACCACACAACCATCATTATTGGACAAGACTACGACGGGCTTATCCTGAAGCTTGGGATTGAAGACCCGTTCGCAGGAGACATAGAAGTTGTTGCAGTCAACCAGGGCGATCATCATAGAGCATGGATGACACTCGTAACAACGCCCCACACTTCAAAACTCATCCCCTCTTGCAGGATTAAAGGTGGATAGTCGGGATTTTCGGCAACCAACGAAACTTGACCATTTTTGAGCTTGAGCCGTTTGACCAATAATTCCCCATCGACAACAGCAATCACTACTTTGCCGTCCTTCGGTTCAATAGAGCGATCGACCACCAATAAATCTCCTGAATGAATTCCCGCGTCAATCATCGAATTTCCCGTTACGCGCACGAAGAAGGTCGCTACAGGGTTTTTAATTAGATGCTGGTTCAGGTCTAATTTCCCCTCGATATAATCCTCGGCTGGTGAGGGGAACCCCGCCGAGACGGGGCAGGTGAATAGGAGCAATGAGTAATGAGTCCGACGGGAAGGACGATAGATTTCGCTAATCCAAGTCTTTTGATGCCCTAGCATAACAGTACATCAGTTTTTAGTTTAAATGTACCATCCTTGGAGAAATTGGGTTAAGTTTCTTCTACTTGCCTTAATTTTTTAAACTCATCAGCATCTTAGCCAAAGCTTAACAACTTTTTGCCTTTCTCTTAACTCACTTCATCAGCCAAGGGCTTACAATCACCCATAAAAGAATGAACATTTTGTAAATCTTGTTACAGACATCCAACTAACTTAGACCAGTCAGGAGGACAGGATAATGCGCCTTCATTATCGAGGTTTCGATTATGAGTCTTCTCATTCGGCGATCGTAACGCCAGGAAGTTTGACGGGTAAATATCGAGGAGCTAGTTGGCGATCTCGGAAGCCATCTGACGTGTCCATCAGTCATGATGTCCCTCCCCTCAAATATCGAGGGGTCAGTTACCAGCCTCGAACCAATGAATTTTTGCTTTAAGTCTAAGATCATTGTCAAAAATCGCTAACTTGGTTCAAATGTACTAAAATAGGGGCAGCAAAAAACCATTTAGAGGTAACAGATGAATAATTCCTTCGAGCAACACGGGGCTTTCAGTTGGTTTGAGTTGATGACCACCGATACCGAAGCTGCTAAGACATTCTACGGTCAACTCTTCGGATGGGAGATGGAAGATACCCCCTTAGAAGACACGACCTATTCGGTGATTAAAGTAGGAAAGCAAGAGGTCGGTGGCATCATGTCTACAGCCGTGGCTCAAGTTCAAGGGAGTCCTCCATCTCACTGGGGCGTTTACGTGACCGTCTCCGATGTCGAGCAGACCGCTACTAAGGCTCAAGAGTTGGGGGCAAAAATTTTAGTCCCCCCAACAGATATCCCCGATGTCGGACGCTTTGCCGTCTTGCAAGATCCCCAGGGAGCCGTCCTGTCAGTCATTACCTACAAAAATTCATCTTCTTAGAATTTCGATAACCTTCTCATGCCACACTCAAGTTTGTTGTACGAAACAAAGAAAGATGGGCAGTATTGAGCGCATTGTCAAGATCATAGCCGCCAGCCTAGCCATTGCCACTAGTGCCTTCGACCTACCTTCATTGGCTCAGGAAAATCTGGTCGCCAATCTGCGTCAGGGCGGTTACGTTATCTATTTCCGACACGGGACAGCCAGTCAGGAGGCTCGTCCCGCTCCCGACTTACCCCAAAGCGTGAAAGATTGTACGGGAGAACGCCACATCACCGAGGCAAGTCTCCCCGCCCTAAAAACGGTGGGGGAACGTTTCCGCACTCTGAACATCCCAGTCGGGAAAGTCATCTCCAGTCCCGCCTGCACTGCCAAAGAGACAGCCTGGTATACTTTCGCCAAATCGCTCGAAGTAGCACCCACCTTGGATGGTAACCCTCGTCCGTCTATCTGGACTGAACTACATCCGTTCCTGACCACCAAGCCGACCGAAGGGACAAATACCGTTCTTGTCGCTCACGGGACAAATTTAAAAGCTCTGACGGGAATAGCGATCGCTGAGGGGGAAGCGGTGATCTTCCAACCCGATGGTCAGGGAGGTTTTACCTGGGTCACGCGACTCACTCCCGAAGCTTGGACTTCTCTAACCCAGTAACCCGACTTGCCGGGTCGGTAACTGACGAACTGTCAAGTGGCGTAATGAGTCCAACGAGAAGGACGATAAATTGTGTCGATTCAAGTTTTCTGATGCCCTAACCCGACCGTACATTTGTCGAGCGGCACAAAAGTATCATTTCTTTCTTCTAAAGTCATCGCGGGTAGCTCCTCAAGCCTCACCGTCAACTTTACCCGTCTGAAGGATCGGCATCGTCTCGTTGTGGGGGAGTCCAATGGTGTAGGCAGTAACGGTTACGTCCGGTCGCTTTGGCTCGATAGAGAGCCAGATCCGCCGCCACGATCAAATTTTCCAGGATAGTTTCTTGAGTGGGGACAAGAGTGGAAATTCCGATACTGATCGTGACGTGGGGACTCACCTCGGAGAGGTGATGGGGGATCTGCAACCCTCGCACCGCCAGACATAATTCTTCAGCGACCGTTTCGGCTCCCTGACTGTCGGTATTGGGTAAGACGACCGCCAATTCTTCCCCACCATAACGAGCGACCAGATCGGCTGGACGCTTGAGCGTCCGACTGAGAACCCCTGCCACTTGCCGTAAGCAATCATCCCCCGCCTGATGGCCGTAGTAATCATTGTAGGCTTTAAAAAAATCCAGGTCGCAGATGAGTAAAGATAAAGGTAATGCCTCGCGCCGGGAACGCAGCCACTCCTGAGAGAGATAGCGATTGAAGTAACGTCGATTGGCAATCCCAGTTAGATCGTCAAAAATCACCAGCGATTCTTGATTGGCTAAATACGTTAATAATTGAGCGAGAATCTGGGCGTTTTCTCCTCCTCTAACCCGACCGATCGCTCGTTGTTGAGACATTACTGAATATTCGGGCGAAGAAGTCTGTGAAGGTTGACCGAGTAGGACATTACCTGAGAGATCTTCAACCGTTATCGATGGGTTTAAAACCTCAAGTAGAGCTTCCAGAATCGAGCGGAGTTCTGATTTATTGAGAAGCCCTTGGAGGGACAAAGTATTATTAATCATTGAAGCACGAGCTAAAATCAGCTATCGAAGGAGTCCTGACAGCTAAAATTTAATCTTGATGGCGAAAAAAGCCCGTGACTGAATGAGGAGAAAATGAACAGAAATATCAGGAAAAGACGGGAAGAAGATCACTGACCGATGGTGGTTTTTAAGCTAAAGTTTACTCGCCTCTATTGACGTGACAGTTGTCACTAGAAAACCGATAAACATCAAAATCTTCGGCTTCTTAAAACACAGATTGCAACATAAAACCTCGGCAAAAACCGAGGTTAGGGGAGATATTCATCAATGAGAGAAATTCTTATAGTCTTAGCTCACAGCGAAGCCAACTAAAACAGTGGCAACTACCAGTAATGTGGCGATCGCACCCTGGATGGCGTAATTACGTTGCTGCTCTGGAGAGGGATAAGCAGCAGGGTACATTTTGGGTTCGGTAGCGTAGTTGTTTAAAAGTCCTTCTTCGTTAACTGTGTACATCGTTCTTGCCTCTGTTGTTGTCTCTATGTAAATTAATGTAACAAATATTATTAAAGTTTGTAAAGATAGTTTGACAAATAATTAAGTATACCCTTTATAAACCAGGCTTATCACTAATCTAGTTAATTTGTTCTATAGTTTGGGATGCTCTTACAATTGAGCTATTGAGCTATAGGGAAACCAAGGGAAGTGGGCATGAAAATTTCGGACTGTAACCGTTGCCAGTTTTTTTCTCACCAACTGTACTTTGTCTGTGCCATACATCCTGAAGGGGTTGATACAGAACATTGCTTAGACTTCAGACCCGACGCTGATGCTGTAGAAGAAGATGAACTCTGGGCCCCTGAAGGCTATTCCTGGTACGGCGATGATCTGATCGAGAATCGTCCCTCTCGCTACACTCCTGAAGAACAGCTAGAAATCCTCGACACTCACCCCTTCTTCACTGGCACCTGTCCTCAGTGCGGTCATGAATTTGAAACCAGTCCGCCACCTCACGCACCCTGGCCTTGTCCGAGATGTAACTGGATGGAAGGAACAGTTTCTTAATTAGTCAAACTAAAGTTCACTAAGTTTCTTCGGCATAACTAAACCTAAACAATTTATTAAACTATTCTTAATCTCTGAGGAGAAAATTAATACAAAATATTAACAAAACAATAGATTTTCAGGAAATCTAGTTAATTTCATTGATTAGCCTAAAGTAATCGAATATTAAATAACAGCTTTTTAAAAAATCGATGAAACACTTACTAGCAGCCTTGACCTCTTTATTCCTTCTAGCGATTCCTCATCCCGTCCTGGCCTGGAACAAAGCGGGTCACATGGTCACGGGGGCGATCGCCTACAGTGACCTTAAGACGAACGACCCGCAAGCCCTACAGAAAGTTATCAGCCTTCTCAAAGAACATCCTGAATTCACCAGCCGTTGGGCTTCCCAGTTAGCACAGATTGATGAAGCCGATCGAGATCTGTATCTATTCATGTTAGCCGCACGCTGGCCGGATGATATCCGAGGCGATGATGATTATGACCACCCGACTTGGCATTTCATCAACATTCCTTTTAAACCCGAAGGACAGCCCGATAGCGTCGTCACCAGAGAACCCGACCCCGAAAATATCCTGACTGCCATTGGTGAAAACCTCGACATTCTAGCCAGTAATGCCAGTGATGAGGACAAAGCCGTCGCTCTATGCTGGCTCTTCCACCTCTACGGCGACATCCATCAACCGCTCCACACCACCGCCCTGTTCACCACTCAATTTCCTGAAGGTGACAGAGGTGGCACCCGCTTCTATATCAAAGTCAAGCCGGATAGTTCCACCATCAGCCTGCACAAATTCTGGGACGATCTGGTGGGGCGTTCGTCGAGGTTACAAACCGTCCGCAATCGAGCCACCCAACTCAGACTTGATAACGATCGCTCTACTCTACCCGAATTAGCCGATACGGACTTCCAAGATTGGGTCGAACAGGAAAGCTTTGAACGACTCGTCAGGGAAGCCTACAGAAACGGCACCCTCAAAGGCAGTACCGACAGACAGGATGGAGAAGTCCTGCCTGCTGATTATGCCAGTACCGTACAACCGATCGCCGAAAAACGAGTCACTTTATCTGGCTATCGCATCTCCGATGAACTCAAAAAGCTGTTCTAATGCTAGGCATACCCACTTGATGTAACAATTTAAAATTAAGCCGAAAGCTGACCCAAGACTTCAATTCTTGCGGGTTCGTCACTGACTCGCAAAACAACTCCTTCTCCTGAATAGAGCGAAACTTCCAAGAGAGCTAAAATATTCACTTGATGGGAAATCATAATGGTCACTCCAGTTTGATGGCGATGTTCCCAGAGGAATTGACGCACTTGAGACGTTTGTGCATCGACCTGAGTGCGATCATCGAAAAACGAGTTTAACGGGGGAAAGGATTCAACTTTCCCGACATCCATCAGTTGGGCGGTTTCCCGACATCGGCACCACTGACTCGATAAA
>Ga0224722_1002336_pt1 | contig 10138 bp, 8 predicted proteins | sample Balambano_FR1_Me_FD_161646 | JGI IMG/M metagenome (GOLD analysis project Ga0224722, IMG submission 161646) | Freshwater sediment microbial communities from Lake Towuti, South Sulawesi, Indonesia - Balambano_FR1_MetaG | ecosystem: Environmental > Aquatic > Freshwater > Lake > Sediment | place...
GAGTCCGGCATCCGCTCCGAAATAGCGGTACGCTGCTTCGACCACTTCGGCACCCACCTGAAAGCGATCCGGGCCGATCGATGGGCCGATGATCGCGAGCAGATCAGCCGGTCGCGTATCAAAAGCACGGCGCATGGCCCGAACGGTTGCCGCAGCAACACCCTGCACGGTGCCCCGCCAGCCTGCATGGGCGATGCCTACAGCGCCGCGAACCGGATCAGCAAACAGAATCGGCGCGCAGTCTGCGAAGCGCATGGTCAGGGGAACGTCCGGCTGATCGGTGATCATGGCGTCAGCGGCCGAAATCCAGCGCCGACCATATGCCGGTCTGTCGACGAGCACAACCCGGGCACTGTGGACCTGCCAGACTGATCCTGCACGTTCACCGGGCAAGCCAAGAACAGCAAACATCCGTCGGTGGTTCTCGCGCACATGTTCCGGAACATCTCCTACATTTCCGCCAAGATTGAGAGACGCAAGATGCCCCGTGCTGACGCCCCCGTGTCGTGTGAAAATGCCATGGTGCACGCCGACGTTCAACAACGGTTTGTACTGGTCAAAGCACAGCCCGTCCTTTTCGACCCGCTGCGCTGTCATTTCAGATCGTGCACTCATACACACCATTATAGGCGGTACAGCCCTACGCTTCGAGGCTGTATACGCTGTGACATCGACGAAAGATTGATGCAGCGGGATGATACAGCGGGGTATACTGCGAAGCAGAGGTCTGCCTGACAGGAACGAAGCGCCTGGTGTCGACCCGACACGCGATTACCGTCATGATCGTCGAGGACCATCCGTTGTTTCGCGAAGGTCTTCAGAGTGCCATTTCGCTCGAAGATGATCTCGATGTCATCGCCTCCTATGCAACGAGTGAAGACGCGCTGTCGAATGTGGACGCGCTTCGGCCGGATGTCGTGCTGCTGGATGTCAATCTGCCAACCATGAACGGTCTTCAGGCGACACGCCTGCTCAAGGCGCGTCCGCATCCGCCGGCAGTGATCGTGCTGACTGCCTATCATGACGCAGAGCAGGTGCTTCACGCGATGCGCGTCGGCGCGTCTGCCTACTGTGCGAAAGATATTGAGCCAGAGAACCTGGTGGAGCACATCCGCGCAGTTGCCGCCGGCTACTACATCGTCAACGGGCAGCGAATGGACTGGCAGACGGTTCAGCGCTGGATCTACCGCGGCGTCAACGCGATGTCGCCATATGCCGTCGACCCTGACGAGCATTATTCGCCGCTCAGCCCACGGGAAATGGAGATCCTCCAGTTCATTACCAATGGCATGAGCAACAAGGAAGTGGCGCAGAAGCTTCAGATCAGCCAGCAGACGGTGAAAAATCACATGACGTCGATCCTGCGCAAGCTCAATGTGCAGGATCGGACGCAGGCAGCAGTGACAGCCCTGAGACACGGGTGGGTGCGACTTCAGATCGAAGGTGCCCCGCTCCCTTTACCGGATGACGAAGACTGACAGGGAACAAAAAATGGACAATTTCCGCAGCGACGCCCGAACACGCGACGAGCTGGTCGACCTGGTGATGTCTGAAATGAAGCGCATCCGCGAGAAGCTGAACGAACTCAAAGGGCAGCTCGATCAGGTTCAACTGGTGGTCGACCGTGAGCAGCAGCGCAACGCCGACATTGCCAATGAACTGCGCGCCGTGCAGGACAACATCGAGACGATCCCGCGGCAGGACATCCGCCAGAAGTATGACGAAGCGCTGGATGCGCGAAACCGCCTGACGACGATGCGCGGGCAGCTCGAAAAACTGCAGGCGACGCGCGACCAGCTCGAAACCGAGCAGAAGCTGCTGGGTGCAATCATGAGCAGGCTCCAGGGCATCGATGCGCTGCCGAGCACCAGCGGCGCATCCGATGCAGACATGGGCGGTGCCTCAAAGCCAACGCTGAACATCGTCCGTATCATTACGGCGCAGGAAGATGAGCGCCAGCGCCTCGCCCGGCAGATGCACGATGGCCCGGCACAGTCGCTGACGAATTTCATCCTGCAGACCGAAATCTGCCAGCGTCTGTTTGACCGCAATCCCCAGCGCGCGGCGGAAGAGCTGGACAACCTCAAGACGAACGCCAGCATCACATTTCAGAAAGTTCGCGATTTCATCTTCGATCTGCGCCCGATGATGCTGGACGACCTCGGCGTCATCCCAACCGTACGCCGCTATGTGGATTCGTTCAAAGAGAAGAATGACATTGACGTTCGGCTCGAGATCACAGGCGAAGAACGGCGCATTGAGGCCCACCGCGAGGTGATGATTTTCCGCAGCATTCAGGAACTGATGGGGTATGCGCGTGACTACGCGAATGCCAGCAATATTGAGATCCGGCTGGACGTCACAGCCTCTCCGATTCGCATCTCGGTGGAAGATGATGGCCGCGGCTTTGATGCAGAGAGTGCGTTCAGCGCCGGCGACGATCATGTGCAGGATCCGCGCATCCAGTCGCTGGCGACGCTGCGCGAGCGGTTCGAGCTCATTGGCGGCAAGGCGTCGATCATGAGCAGCGAAGCGGATGGCACGTCGGTTCGCCTCGAGCTGCCTGATGGCGAGTGAGGAAATCTGCCAAATCTCAACACAGTACAGCCGTGAACTGTGCTAATTTTGAGGGAACGTAGGACTTTTACATCATTTTGACAATCGCAGGGCATCGCTTACACTTGTGGTCAGCATGCTCAGCGACGCAACCTGCACCGTGCTTACCGTGCGCATGGAAGCGCGCCCGCCAACCCGACGGAGGTCGTCTTTATGAACAGAACTCGCCTGCTGCTGCTTCTGCTGATCCTCATTGCGCTGATCGTCGTCGTGGTTGTGGTCGTGCTCCCGCAGTTGAACCCGCCGGCACCGACATCGACCGCGCAAGGTGATGTAGGCGAAATCGTTGCGACGGTGTTTGCACAGGAAACTGCCGCACCCACAGCAACCCCGCTTACCTTCATTGACATCGTGATCTCTGTTCAGGAACTTTCACGCGGCACGATCATTCCACCGAATGCGGTCGCGCTTCGTCCTTTCCCGGAACAGTCGGTGCCCTTTAATGCGGTGACCAATCTTGAAGATGTGATCGGCAAGACCGCCCGCACCGATATCTACCGTGAGGAGCCCATCCTCTCCAACATGATCGTTGACAACTTCCAGAGCCTCGCCCGCGTGGGCTCTGATGCCGCAGCGATTCTGCCTAACGGACTGCGCGCGATTTCGCTTCCCGTCGACCGGCTGACTAGTGTTGCATACGGCATTCAGGATGGCGATCGCGTTGACCTGATCGTGTCGCTTCTGTATGTGGATGTGGACGAAGTATTCCAGTCAATCACGCCGAACAACATCACGCTGTATACGCAGGACGAAGAAGGCGGTATTACGCTGCTGGAAGGCATTGCCGGGCGGCTCGACAGCACGGCGCTTGGCCCGGTCATCGTCGGCCCGTCGGAACGGCAGAGGCCGCGTCTGATCACTCAGATGACGATTCAGGATGCGCTGATCGTGCACGTCGGCAACTTCCCGCCAGACGGCCGATTCATCGGTGTCCCGCCGACGCCAACGCCTGTTCCTGTTGATGAGGAGACGGGTGAAGGCACACCGCCACCGCCAACGCCGACACCAGCACGCCCGGACATCGTGACGCTTGGCGTCACGCCGCAGGATGCGGTGGTGATCACGTGGCTGATCGAAGCCAAAGTGCCGGTCACGCTGGCGATTCGCCCGGTCAACGATACATCGCGCAGCCCAACGACAGAAGTTTCGCTCGACTACATCATGTCGACCTACGGCATCGAACTGCCGCCACGTGCACCGTTCTCGATTGAGCCGGCCATCCGCAGTATCCGGCAGCTCGTCGCAGGTTCGGAAATCACGCTGGCACCGTCTCCGTAAGGCCAACTGAAGCGGGGCAGAGGTCTGAACCTCTGCCCCGCCGATCGCGTGCCGGTGAGGTGCGCCAAAACAACAGGACTGTGTGATACAGGTAAAAGTGGACAATGAACAACAGAACCGGCTCAAGCGATCGCGAAGTCATCAAGGTTCTGCTGGTCGACGATATCCCTGAAACCCGCGAAAACATCAAGAAGCTGCTGGCTTTCGAGGATCAGGAATTCAAGGTCGTCGGCTCTGTTGGCACGGGACGAGAGGCCATCAAGTCGGCTCTGGAGTTTCGTCCTGACATCATCATCATGGACATCAATATGCCGGATATGGACGGCATTCAGGCGACCAACGAGATCACCAAGCTCGTGCCGGCCGCCGCAGTCATCATGATGTCTGTGCAGACAGACGCCGATTATCTGAAGAAGGCGATGCAGGCAGGCGCCCGCTATTTCCTCAGCAAGCCTGTCGCGCCCGACGAATTGTACGGCACGATTCGCGAAGTCTACCGCAACCATGCGCCGTTCCGGATGCAGGCGCAGCAGGTCATGATGATGCCCGCAGACGTGGGCACGCGGAAGGTGGTCACCGGCCCACTCGGTTCCGGTGTTCGGCCAGGTTTCGTGATCGTCGTATATAGCGCACAGGGCGGCGCTGGCTGCACGACCATAGCCACGAATCTCGCCAGCGGGTTGATGAAGCGGAACACGAAAGTGCTGCTGATCGACGCAGATGTGCAGTTCGGCGACGTCGGGGTATTCCTCAAGCTGCAATCCCAGTCGACGATGGTGGATCTTGTGGCCAAGGTTGAAGATCTCGACGCCGATTTCTTCGACAGCGTGGTTGCCTCGCACGAGAGCGGACTGAAAGTGCTGCTGGGGCCGCAGCGCCCGGAATTTGCAGAGGAAGTGCTTTCGACACCAACGGCCGTCGCCGGCATCATCGAAAAAATCTCCGACAGCTATGATTTCATCGTGGTCGACACCAGTCGGCGTTTCGACGAGCTGCTGCTGTCGCTGACGGATATCGCGAGCAAAGTCGTCATTGTCGCCACGCCAACGCTTTCGGGCGTCAAGAACGCCCGCTTCGTGTTCGACTTCTTCGACGGCATGGACTACCCGCCTGAAAAATCCATTCTGGTACTCAATCGCGTAGATGAAGAGAAGAACCGGAACAAGGTGACGATTCCATACGAGAGCATCGAACGCCATCTGAAGCGGAAGATTCAGGCCAAAATTCCCGATAACGAGAATGTCATTCTGACGGCCATCAACCGCGGCGTGCCCGTTGTAGCCAATCAGCGCGACCGCAAACAGTCGCCCGTGCGCGAGCTCAGCGACCTGGCAGATCTGATCTACAACTCGCTGATGACCGTGTCTGAATCCGAGGACGACAAGCAGGCAGCCCCAAAGCGAACCGGCATTGGTCTGCGCCTTGGCAAGAACTGATGGCAAGCATTAAGGCCGTTTGAGGGCGAAATATCGTATCGTACATGAAGGTTCGCTTACGCAACTAGCACAGGGAGAAACCACCCATGTCCTTGCTCAATCGCATTCAAAAGGGCGGATCTGGAGGCGCTCCCGGCGGAGATCAGCCACCTGCCAGCGGCGCTGGCGGAACATCAAACGATGAATCGCGGCTCGCTGCGCTGCGGACACGCCAGCAGGCGGTCGCTGGCCGGCCCGGTGTGCGCGGCCCCGAAAGCGGTTACATGGACCTCAAGACCCGGGTTCAGAGCCGACTGCTGACCGAAATCGATCAGTCGATGGACCTGACGCGCAAGACGGAAGTCCGCGCGCACATCCAGGAGCTGTTCAACGCCATCCTCGCTGAAGAAAGCATGGTGCTGGCACGCGCCGAGCGCGAACGCCTGTTTGAACAGATCGTGGCCGAAATTCTCGGCTTTGGGCCGCTTGAACCGCTGCTGGCGGAAGAGAGCATCACCGAAATCATGGTCAACGGCCCCAAGAACGTATTTATTGAACGCAAGGGCGTCATTTCGCGCGCAAACATCAGCTTCGAAGACGATGAGCATGTCCTGCGCATTCTGGATCGCATTGTGGCACCGCTCGGTCGCCGTGTGGACGAAAGCTCGCCGCTGGTTGACGCGCGTCTGCCTGACGGGTCCCGCGTGAATGCGGTAATTCGTCCGGTGTCGCTGGTGGGCCCGACCATCACGATCCGGAAATTCTTCAAGAAACCGCTCACGGTTGAGGATCTCATCCGCTTCGGATCGGTGACCAAGGAGATTTCAGAGTTCCTGCGCGCCTGCATTATTTCACGCCTGAACATGATCGTTTCTGGCGGTACGGGCTCTGGCAAGACCACCCTGCTGAACGTGCTCTCCGGCTTCATTCCGAACGATGAGCGCATCGTCACGATCGAAAATGCGGCCGAGCTGCAGCTTCGACAGGAGCATGTCGTGACGCTGGAAAGCCGCCCACCCAACATTGAAGGCAAAGGCCAGATCACGATTCAAGACCTGGTCGTCAACTCACTGCGAATGCGCCCTGACCGCATTGTCGTGGGCGAGTGCCGTTCCGGAGAGGCGCTCGACATGCTTCAGGCGATGAATACCGGCCACGACGGCTCGCTGACGACGCTGCACTCGAACAGCCCGCGCGACACGATGGCGCGTCTGGAAGTGATGTGTCTGATGGCAGGCATGGATCTGCCGGTACGGGCGATTCGTGAACAGATCGCCAGCGCGGTCGACTGCGTTTGCCATCAGGAGCGCCTGCGAGACGGCTCGCGCAAGGTGGTCAAAATCACTGAAGTGCAGGGCATGGAAGGCGACATGATCACGATGTCGGACATTTTCGAGTATGAGCAGACGGGCGTTGAAGGCGGCAAGATTGTCGGCCGCATTCGCCCGACCGGCATTCGACCGAAGTTCACCGATCGCATCGAGGCGTCTGGCATCTATCTGCCGCCGTCTGTCTTCGGCGTCGGCCGAACCTATTAGTCGCGCAGGAGAAGAAACCGCATGCCCAGCATTCAAATCATCATCATCGGCGTTGCGGTGCTGGTGGCGATCATCATTATCGCCTGGGGCATCTACAGCGTCCGTTCAGAGAAGGACATCATCGAAGAACGGCTGAGCCGTTATGAAGCGGGCAATCAGTTCACCCTCGACCTGACGCCTGAAGAAGACGAAGAAGCGAGCAACAGCCAGCGCGGAAGCCTGCTGCGCGATCGCATCGACAAAGTAGTCGCCGACAAACCATTCGCGATGCGCTGGCGTACGCAGCTATCGCGCGCCGACCTCAAGCTGACGGTCGCCGAGTATGCTGCGCTGCACGTCATCTCGATGTTCGCGTTCTTCTTCATCGCCTATTTTGTGCTGTTTTCGCAGAACATTGTGCTCGGCGTACTGGCCGGGTTCATCGGCTTCTTTGCTCCACGCATCTTTGTCTCGCGCAAGATCCAGACACGCCTGATACGCTTCGAGAACCAGCTGCCTGATACGCTCGGGCTGTGGGTCAACGCGCTGCGCTCCGGCTACAGCGTCCTGCAGTCGATGGAGGCGATCGCCCGAGATGCGCCAGAGCCCACGTCGGCAGAATTCAAGCGCGTGGTGCAGGAAGTCCAGCTCGGCATTGACCAGGAAGACGCTCTTGCCCATCTTCTCAACCGTGTTGAAAGCGATGACCTCGACCTTGTGATCACCGCCGTGAACATCCAGCGCGAAGTCGGCGGCAATTTGGCTGAAATTCTGGACGTGATTGGTCACACGATTCGTGAGCGCATCAAACTGAAGGGCGAGATCCGGGTGCTCACGGCTCAGGGACGCATCACCGGCTATGTGATCAGCGGCCTGCCCATTCTCCTGGCGCTGTTTCTGTACGGGATCAACCCGGGATACATGGGCAATCTGTTTGAAAACCGCGGCTGTGGCTGGCCCATGCTCGGCATCGGCCTGGCGCTGATCGGCATCGGCATGGCGGTCATCCAGAAAATCGTCGATATCGAGATCTAGAGGTACGGACTATGGATCCCATTCTCATCCTGATTATCGGCGCGGTCATTATGGTGGTGGTTGTCATTCTCGTGTACATGGGAATGCGCGACGACCGCGGCCGCGATCCACTGCAGGAACGCCTTGCTCAGTACGATGACAAGGAACTTCCACAGTCGCTGGAAGAGATCGAGCTGTCGCTGTCGTTTCGGGACCGCATCATCATTCCGACGATGCGCAGGATCGCCGACATCACCACCAAGTTCACTCCACAGAAGCAGATTGAAGACACGCGTCACAAGCTCGAGCTGGCGGGTATGACGATGGAACCCGGCGCGTTCTTCGCCATGCGCATCGTCCTAACGATCGTGCTGGCGCTGCTCGGCTTCATCATTTTCTTTGTCAATTCGCCGAACACGCCCAAGACGACCGCGCTGCTCTACACGCTTGGCTTCGCGGCCCTCGGCTATTTTCTCCCGCAAATGTGGCTCAGCAGCCGGATCAAGCGTCGCCAGAACAATATCATTAAGGCGCTGCCAGACGCGCTTGACCTGCTGGTCATCTGCGTGGAAGCGGGGCTTGGCTTTGACATGGCGATGGGCAAAGTGTACGAGAAGTGGGATAACGAGCTCGCAATCGCATTTGGTCGCGTCCTGCGCGAGATCCAGCTTGGCAAGATCCGTCGTGAGGCGCTGCGTGACATGGCACGACGCATGGATGTGCCAGACGTGACTGCGTTCGTGGCCGCCATCATCCAGGCGGATCAGCTCGGCGTCAGCATGTCCAAAATTCTGCGCGTCCAGTCTGATCAGATGCGGACCAAACGCCGTCAGCGCGCTCAGGAGAAAGCACATCAGGCACCAGTCAAAATGATGATCCCAATGGTGTTCCTGATTTTCCCGTCGATCTGGATCGTGCTGCTTGGGCCCTCGCTCATCATTCTGCTCGGCAGCGAGGAAGCGAACGCGGTCTTTTAGACTCAGGCGGTTTCGACTTGCAGAAAGCTGATGATGCCCGGCTACAGGCTGGGCATCTTTTATCTGTCGACATTGCCCGCAGACCTCGTGTCTGGCGCTGGGTTGACGCCGCATTCGATATCGTCTATCCCCCTCGGTGTGCCGGCTGCCAGCGTCTCGATGAAGCACTCTGCGAAACGTGTCGGGACCAGGCGCTGCATTTTTCTGATGACCAGATGCCGTCCCTCAGAGATGTGGGGTCGCCACTCTCAGGCGCAGCGGCGACAGGCCTGCATGACCACCTGCTGCGCGACCTGGTCGTCTCGCTGAAAGAGTATGCTTCGGCACAGGTGGTACGTGTGCTGGCGGCACGGATGGCCATCGTGCTTCAGGAACTGGCATGGCCAGTGACGCTGATTGCACCCGTACCGCTGCATGCGGCGCGTCTGCGTGAGCGCGGTTACAACCAAAGCGACCTGCTGGCCCGAAATCTCGGCGCGATGACAGGCATCGCTGTCCGACCACAGGCACTTCAGAGGGTGAGAAATACCCCTCACCAGGTCGGGCTTTCAGCTGAAGCGCGGCAGGCAAACGTCGAAGCCGCTTTCCATGCAAGCCGTCCCCTGGTCGCCAATCACAGGCTATTATTGGTGGATGACGTCCTGACAACCGGTGCCACTCTGATCGCCTGTGCCGAAGCGGCAGCTCTCTCCGGCGCGGAAGCGGTGTTTGGCCTGACCGTGACGTCTGCGCGCCTGCCTACTTGACCGGAACCGCCAGAAGGAAGCATCCATGGCCATTCACATTTCAGGCAACAACATCACGATCGGGCCCGACCTGGAAGCATTCGCGACGCGGAAACTGGACCGACTGCATCGATTTCTTCCTCACATCTCTGATATCTGGCTTGATCTTTCGCAGAAAAACACGCGCCGCGGTGACGACATGATCAAGGCGCAGATCACCGTCCGCCATAATCGCGGTGCGCTGCTCCGTTCGGAAGTCCGCGTGCAGGGCGAACCGCAGATTGCCATCAACCTGGCGCTGGACAAGATGTATCAGCAGATCATGCGCTTCAAGGGCAAGCGCTCGCCCAAAGGGCGTGAGCGTTTCTCAGCCACCGCCGACGAGCTGTCCATTGCGGAAGCGCTGCCTGTTTTTGGGGAAGACGGTGTCGAGATCGACTATGCCCGTGCCGAGGAAGCGGCACAGGAAACATCGGTTGCGCGTCACAAGCAGATCGAACTCGTACGGATGAGTGAACAGGAAGCGATCGAACAGATGGAGCTCCTGGCACACACCTTTTTCGTCTTTCAGGACGACGCGACCGGCAGCGTAAATG
>Ga0224722_1002337_pt1 | contig 10135 bp, 10 predicted proteins | sample Balambano_FR1_Me_FD_161646 | JGI IMG/M metagenome (GOLD analysis project Ga0224722, IMG submission 161646) | Freshwater sediment microbial communities from Lake Towuti, South Sulawesi, Indonesia - Balambano_FR1_MetaG | ecosystem: Environmental > Aquatic > Freshwater > Lake > Sediment | place...
ATGTCACTCGTAATATCCTCCCCCCGACACGATTGGCAGAGTTCCTACTGCTCCCTGCCAGAGCGTTTTCGTCGCTCTGTGTGGGGGAAGAGACAGAATAGATTCGTCCCCCCACAACCGCCGCCAGAGGTCGCGGCGTTACCTCAATGATTAGCCCCGATTTCCCCTGTGTGGGTGTCCAGAGCAAAGAGTGGGACGAACCGTCAACTACCATAACCCCCTGCCCTACTTCTCCATCGCTTTCTGCTGTCGTTGGTGTCAATCTCTCCAGTACGCCATAGTCTTTAATTTGCTTGTATTTGCTTGACTCTGTTCTTATGCCTAATGCTTGGCGGCTACTGATATATTATTGGTAAGATTCTATCTTTATGAGAGGTTTTCCGCACACGGCACACCTCTTTCTTCTCATTATATAATACGTTCCGTCTGCCAGAGAGGTTTCGTTTGTGAAAAACCTGTCAGAAAAAACAGGGTATTCTATAGTTCACTCTCTTTAAGTAACGATGTTTGGTTCATGTTGTTCCCACCGACTTCCGTTCTTCCTATTGAATATAGGGCGGTAATATCTGACAGGCAACTTGCCGTTGTGCCTCCGGTAACTGCTTCAACCACTGATGTATATCGGGTATACGGTTATTATGGACATTTCGTACCAGAAGACACAGGGTAGACCACCCGACTATCTCCTGTAAGACTTTTCCGGTTACATAGGCACGCCCATACAACCCTGTTGGATAGACAGGTGCGGTCAGGTCGGCGGTCAGCATCTCCGCGAGGGAACAGAACTGGGATTGCCGTTGATACTCCTTATCTGTTTGTACCGCATATTCCGCGATTCCAAAACTATTTAATAATCGCACAGAAACTAAGCAAGCAAGCATTTCATGTGTCCAGTGAAACACATTTCCCTGCGAACACACCCGATGAAACATCTCATGCCCGATTTGCAGACGCATTTGGTACGGGTCAGACCCGTGTTGCAGATAGATGGCGTAACTTTCCTCATCGGGTTCAAGAACACACTCGGGGCGCAGTCCTAGAAAAAGGCGAAAGGAGCGATGGGAGTCGTCTGGGGTTCCAAAATCGGCATGGAGTTGCCGTTCGGCTTGTTGAGCATACTGCAAGAGGTCGTGTGCAGTAATCGCCTCATAGGTTTCTTGTTCCGGGCAGTAGGGGCAGACCCATAACAGCCCACGCTCCTCTTTGGTGAGCGCATCCTCTGCCCGTATTCGTCGAAATGTTCTCTGGCAACGCGGCACAGACCGCACCTCTCCCCGTCTGGGCGAATGTGTTTCATGGGGCAACGGTTGCTCAATGCAATACACCATGACCCCATGCCCTATTGCCCTATTGACTTATCAAGCAAGCAAAGAGTTTCATAAACCCGCATCGTACTCATCCCAATCCTCCAAGCCGGGGATATGAGGACGAGTTAAGGCGACCCTTACGGAACGTTCGACAAACTCGGTAATAGCCTCCTCCTGTGCCAGTGCCGCCACCTGCTCGCGCAGTTCTGCGACCCGCACCTCCCACTCCTCTCGCTCAGGAGACCCTTTGGGGGTTTCATCGCGTTGTGCGATAGCATCTGCCAAACGTCCCTGTAGAGCCTCACGCAAGTCGTGCCACACCGCCGCCCGCGGTTCTCCCTCTAAAACCTCCTCCACAGCATCATCTAGTGTCGCATCTGCGGCAAGATGAATTGTACCAGAGCGATGGGTTTCAGGCTTTCGGATAAACTCCGTTTCTTCGATTTCCGGCATTTTACCCCTCCTCTCCTCAAATACTGACTTTAGTCAGGGTTGGTTTCCTCCCAAAAGTCAGAGGGCAAGGGGTGGGGGATAGGCTAAGATAGGTTTGCGTTTCTGCTGACCCAACCGGGAAAGCGAGACGAGCGGTACGAATATCCTTCCCCTTTCTACCCGGTGCAGGTGGCAACACCTGCACCTTATTTTTTCAGATAGGGTAATCAAATATAAAACCCCCTCAAACAAGCCCAGAGACTGTCGGAAAGGGGTTTTTAGGAAGTTCGACTCTAATCTTCCCACGGCTCTTTGGGTTTGGGGGGAGTCGGGGGTTTATCTATCCAGAACTCATCGAAGCGTCCGGTCAAGGAGCGAGCGACTTCTGCACGAACATGGATGGCTTCCGGTTTATACTCCACCTGATGCACCACCCCATACTCATAGCACGCCGCCACTAAGTCGGAACGGTCATACGGAATCACCAGATTCATATTCACCACCAACGATTTAATGGTGGTGGTGATGCGGTCCATCAGGTGCGAAAGCCCCTCTTTGGTCAGTGCCGAAAGGTAGACTGAGTTTGAGGTCGCCGCCACCAAAGCCCGCAATTCGTACTGGTCTTCCACCTTATCCGCTTTATTGAAGACCGTAATCATCGCTTTATCGCCCGCCCCAATCTCCTCCAGTGTTTCATACACCGTGTCCCGATGCCGGTCAGACTCTGGGGAGGAGGCATCCACCACATGAATTAGGAAATCCGCCTCCGCGACCTCTTCCAGCGTTGCCCGGAATGCCGCCACTAAGTCGTGCGGCAGGTTTCGGATAAACCCTACCGTATCGGTCAGGAGAAGTCCGCGCCCATCGGGGAGAACTACCCGGCGCGTGGTGGGATCCAGCGTGGAGAAGAGCATCCGGTCTGCTAGTACATCCGACCCCGAAAGCGTGTTGAGCAGAGTAGATTTCCCTGCCGATGTATACCCGACCAGTGCGGCGGTAGGAAAGGGCAGCTTGCGCCGGGCATTACGTTGCTGCCGACGGCTTTTGCGAACTTCGTCCAGTTCTCGTTCCAGTTCGGTGATACGCTCACGAATCTTGCGCTTATCCAGTTCGAGTTTGGTTTCACCACCCCCTCCCCGGACTCCGATACCCCTTGTTGTCGCTCAAACTTGGTATAGAGCGAGCCGATACGCGGGAGCAGGTACATCATTTGCGCCAGTTCGACCTGAAGTTTCCCCTCACGGGTACGAGCGCGTTGCGCGAAGATGTCTAAAATCAGTTGGGTGCGGTCTAAGACGCGGGCATTAAGTGCCTCTCCGAGGTTGCGCTGTTGGGTCGGAGAGAGTTCGTCATCGAAAAGAACCAATTCTGCTCCGGCATCTTTGACCTCTCCCGCGAGTTCGTCGGCTTTCCCATGTCCAATGAGATACGCCGGGTCTGCCATTTTACGGCGTTGCCCAACCTTCCGCACGACGGTCACTCCGGCAGTGTTCGCCAGTTCTTCTAATTCGTCGAGGCGGGCTTCGAGGGTATCCCCCAAATCCTCAACCTCTAATGCCACTAAAACGGCACGTTCAATGTGCGATGTTTCGTGCATTCGGGTGTGATTTCGCTCAGATATAGTTCCGGCTCCTTTGCAAAAAGATTTCACCACTCTATCGGAGAATGCGTCGGTTTTGTTAAATTGCCTCTCCTCCCTGCTGTTATCCCTCTCTTATTCCCATAAGGGAGGGAGAAGTTTCCTATCCTTTTAACACCTGTTCTATCACATCCTCCAGCGATGCAGTGGCAAGAGCGATGGCAGTATCACAGACACCATAGTAGAGATAGAGAGTTCCGTCTGTAATCACATTCCCGGTAGGGAAGATAACATTGGGGATGTACAACCCAAATTTTTCATAGTAGGTTTCGGGTTCCATCAGGGGTTCACGGGTTCGGGCAAGAACTTTGGTCGGGTCGTCTTTGTCCAAAAGCATTCCTCCCAGGCGATAGCAGACTCGCTTCACCGAGGCATCTAACGTCTCTACCCCATGATACAGCACCAGCCACCCGGCATCGGTGAGCAAGGGGGGAGTTGACCCTCCGATACGTCCCCCCTCCCACGGAAACTCGGCTTTTGCCAACAGAGTTGCCTTATCCCATGTCTGCATATCCTCGGAGAAGGTAATCCACATCGCCGGGGCATCGGTTCCATAGTCCTCTCCCACCCACTGCAACGGGCGACGCAACAGGGCATAGCGTCCGTTCACCTTTTCGGGGAAGAGAATCACATCGCGGTCATCTAAGTCTGCCGGAGTTGCCCACGCATAGAGTGACCAGTTCACCCGGTCATCGGAAACTGCGATACCCGAACGAGTGAAGTTGTCTGGTCTGCCTCCCTGTACATTGCCGGAACCAGCGTTGCCACTTTCAAACGATGCACGCTCTACACCGGGGAACTCCGATTCGTGTGACTCAGGCACACCGACTCCGGTAGGGTGTGATGACCAAGCAAACGGGCGATAGGCGAAGGTCATCCAATAGCGTCCGTCCATCTTAGTCACACGAGGGTCTTGCACACTGCCGTACTTGCTTCCGCACATCTCCGGGGTTAGCACGGGTTGGTCGGTAGTGTGGACAAAGTGAACACCGTCCTCCGACTCCATCATTCCAATATAGCAATGAAACGGGCGCAGTTGCCCCGCCGTGCGTTCATACAGATAGAACTTCCCATCGTCGTCTAAGAGGACACCGGGGTTAAACGTGGTTGCCATTCGCCACGGGTACAGACCGGGAACAACAATCGGGTTCTCTGGGTGTCGGGTAAAAAGACTCACAGCCGTTCTTCTTTCACAGGGAGGTATTTCTGACCTACTATCTGCCCTATTATAAGCCAGTGGCATACCTTGTGGGAAGGCTTTCCGCGCCTAGGACGGATTCGATTTCCCGCGTAGAAGCGTATCTAAAAAAGCAACATCGGAAAACCCCTGACCTAAACTGCCCATTCGCACAATCACCAGTTTCCGCGAGGGAATCACATAAAGGCGTTGCTTACCTGCACCGCACGCCGCGACTAAGTCTTCCGGCAACCCATCGGAATTGGCAACATCGCCCCACTCGCGTGACAGTATGGGAATCTGGCGGCGCAATGCGCTCGAAACGGGCTTTTTGAGCCACCACGTTAAACCATACGCCGGATTTTGTGGGGTTCCCTGAAAACATTGTGACAGTAGTTTACTCGCGACTATCTCTTTTCCCTGATGAGTTCCTCCCTGACACACACACTCCCCAAAAACTGCCCAGTCACGAGCAGTCATAAATGCGCCCCCTCCCACTTGCGGGTGTCCATCCGCACAACGATATCGCCACTCCACTTGCACCCCCAATGGGGCGAGAAGCCGACGCTTCAGATAGTCTACAAACGTCTCTTTCCCTAAGCACTGCTCCAACGCATAGGCAAATACATTGAGATGGTACGCCCCGTAGTCAAACCGTTCTCCCGGCTTGCTACGCATCGGCTTGGCAGCAATCTCTTTCCATGCGGGAGCCGTGGTTGCACTCCCGCGCTCTCCCGGCGTTAAACCACTGGTCAGGGTTAGTAACTGCCGATACGTAATCTGTGCTTTTGTTGGGCTATCTTGCCAATCGCGGAGGTGCTTTGCCACAGGGTCATCCAACCCAATTAAGCCCTCCTGCACCGCCACCATCGCAATCACGCCGAGAAAACTCTTACTTCCACTGGCAAGCATCTGAAACCGCGTGGCACTTCCCCCATTATCGTACCGTTCAAACACTGTCTTGCCATCGAACAGAACGACTGTTGCCTGCCCACGATACTGCTTGCTGTAGTCGGCGGCGGCAGCACTATTTGCTTCGGTTGGAGCAGCGGGTGGTTCGTTTCCCCGACAGAATACAAAAGAGTGCCGTCGAAAATCTACTTGGTTTGCCATCGGTCATTCTTCTCCAAAACGGTTCGGACGGTGGGACTGTCGAGCCATGCCTTTGCCGCGCTATCACCACGCAGATAGGTGTCCCAGAAGGCAGTAGTGATTGCCAAAATCGCTTTGTGGTGGTTTGGGTTGCGTGCCTCCGTCTCTCCCGGTAATGCCCTATCCGTAAATGCGGAGTGTTCGGCTTTATCCAGCACCAGTTCGTACTTTGCCCCCGGTGGCAGTGCCGGATAGACCCCCAGACGGGACTGTACATCGGCATCTCCGATGGGGGCGGTATCCTTGGTTCCGGTCATCAGGAGCCACGGCATTTTCACACTGCCAAAAGCCTGCTTCGGGTCCCCTCCACGCCGGGGAACACTGGGACTCATTATCACAGCGGCTTTAATCCGCGCATCGGTGAAGTTTTGATTGAGGGGAAACTTCTGACCACTGACCGCTTGTGTGGTCATCGCACCAAACGAGTGACCCGACATTCCGACCTTTGTCATCTCCAAGCGTCTGAAAAACGGATGACCCGACTCTCGGTTCCACTTCTCCAATTGGTCGAGAACTGCCGGAACATCAGCAACCCGCAATTGGAAGTTTTGCCCACTTGCCGCCCGCTTCATCGCTGCCATTCGTCGCGCCGGAGGAATGTCTTTCCAAACCGACTCGTCGCTACCGGGATGTTGCAGAAAGACAGCCATATACCCTCGTCCTGCCCAATGTACTCCCAGATACCGGCTTCCCTCGCGGTTGCCGCCTAACCCATGGCTAAAAAGCACCACAGGAGCCGGAGTTTGGCTTTTGGGAAGGTAGACGAGGAGCGGAATCTCCCGCGAACGCTTCTTGTCAAAAACGGTTAGTTTCTTCTGCTCAGGAGTGAACTTCGCCACTTGCAGAGGGTTATAAGAGGTCTGAAATAGAGAACGCATCACGTCGCCTTTCTGCCCTCACAGACGCAGAAAAGCACTCACGGTTCACGATTCGGGCAGTATCAGCGTGAGGCATTTTGCACTGCCCCCCGCCTTCATAAAGTCGGTCAGTGGGGTGGTGTACGCGGTAAATCCGGCATCCATCAACCACTTCTGCAACGGCTCAGAAGCATGATTCAGAACGATAGCCCTCTCTCCAATCGGGACGGCATTGGCGGCAAAGGCAGTGGCATCTTCATCACTGAGGGCGTGACGGTCTGAAGCGGGGATACTATCGTAGATTCGCTCTTGACTCACTTTGTCGAACGCCGGGGGATACCAGAGGAAGTAGCCCCGTGGCAAGGGAGTAAAACAGGTGTCTAAGTGGTAGAAACGTGGGTCAACTAATTTGAGGGGAACCACCTCTACTCCAAAATACTCCTCCAGAATAGAGTGCGATTCACGGTCTGTGCGGAAGCCTTCTGCTACCCACAGGAGACGGGTATCTTCTCCATCAAAGAGAGCATCCCCCTCCCCTTCAAAGGCGATACCTTCAGGAATCTCACGAATTTGAAAGTCGTTCTCGGCAAACCACGCCTGAAAGAATGGCTCTTCCCCCTGCCTTTCGGGGTGACGAAAGCGGGACGGAACCGCGATGTTACCGCGAATCAATCCGGCATTCGCGGTAAAGACCATATCCGGCAGACCCGGTTGGGGGCAGACCAGCGAAACAGATACCCCCAATGTCTCGGTTAGCAGACGATGCAGGGCATACCACTGCCCATGTGCATCGCCGGTGACAGTTCCCTGATTGCCGCGCATCCACGGGTTTATCTCGTATTCCACGCCGAAGTAGTCGGGCGCACACATCAATAATGGCATATTGAATCTTCTGGCTTTATTTTTTGCGTCTTTGGGAGTCGGTTGTTTGGTTAAATCTGTTGCGCGGAAAGCCACTCCTGCGCGGCAATCAGTTTTTGCCGGTGTGCCTTTGCCTCCGCTATATTTTTATCCAAACCGGGAATCTGGTCTTTGACCGCTTCGACGGCTTGGGCAAGGTTGTCTTTGGCTTGGTCGTAGTTGGCGCGAGCATCCCGAACTCGTTCGAGTTTCTTCTGCATTCGCAGTTTCATCTCATCCATGGCGTTGCCCGGCTTGAGGGAGAATCCGGCTTCCTTCGCTTCGCGCTCAATCCACTTAATCGTGTTTCGCCAGAGTTCAAAGTTTTTCTTGATATGGTCTACTTGCTTTTGGTAGCCCTCAATTTCGCCGGAAATTCGCTCAATATTCTGCTGAAGCACTCCATTGGCTGTTTCCAGTGCGGCGTGTGTGCTATGAGCAATCCGAGGAGCCATTTCGCGCAGGGAGAAGAAATCTGCGCCTGACGGTAGCGATGCCGACTCCACTTCTTGGGAGAGGGCTTCTGGCAAGGTGATAGTTAATCCCGACTGCTCGGCGGCTTCGCGAATTGCCGAGACCGCACGTTGGAACCGGGCGCGTTCGGTCTGCACATCGGCAATGGCTTTTTCGCGTCGGTCTGATAAGAAGCCACGCACACGCGGTTCTAAGCCCATCTCCTGAAAATCGGGTTCGCTCAGTGCCAGCACCAAGAACAATGGCTTCGCATCAAATGCCTTTTCCATCAGCACTGCACCGTTGTCCAATCGCTCCAAGCGAGCGGCATATCGTCCGGCATCATAAAGCAGGTCAGCATCATCGGGGGATTGCGCCAACGCCTTTGTGATAGTCACATAGGCTTCCCGATGCTTACCCTGCAACGCCTCCATATAGGCTAAGTGTCGCAGGCTGTAGAGGTGAAGCAGGTCGGTGACAGAACCGGAGAGGCGTGCGGCTTGATAGAAGGCTTCTTCGGCTTCGGGCAAATTGCTCTCCAGTTGCCACAGTATCCAGCCCACATTAAACCAAATCGCATAATCGCGTCCGCTTACCGGGTCGTTCAGCACGGAGCGATACATCCGTAGCGCATCTTTCAGGTCTTCAGTACGGTCTCGCCCGGAGCCGCGCATCCCGTTTCGTAGTGCGCCATCGGCTTCGTCCAAAATTGCCGTCTTATCTGGTTGATGGCGTTGCCGTTGTGCTTGAGAAATCTGTTGGAGACGTGCCTGATGGTCTAAAATCTCCTCCGTAAACGGTGCAATAATCCGTTTCAGACCGGGGCTAAGGGTAATGGCAGTTGGGAAGAGAGGGTCATCATCCACTACAGGCAGGTCTTCTAACCCCAGAAAGGCACGAACCTTGGGGTCATCTGCCCCGCAATGCCGAAGCAACCGGACGAAGAATCGCTCTACGTCCTGAGTATCTGTCGCAGTACAGACAGTTTGATAATAGTGGTCAATAAGCCGGTCAGCAGACACGTTTCTCTTTGCGTCCGTTATAGTATTATATTTCGTGAAGTCGGCTGTCGTCGCAACAGCAGAGACTTCGCCGACGAAAGCGGTACTCATGTCACGGTCTCCTTCAGTTGAGTGTCGGCAACAGTGACGCGATACTCCTCCATTGGCTCGCCGTTCCAGAATGCCGGGTTCGGTACGAGGCAAGTCCGACACAGTATGTTGTGTCTTTTTAGGACTCGCTTTTGATTATTCCGATGTTCGCTCTATTTTGCAAGTCTTTTTACCCAAAAATCGCACGTTGCAAAACCAACATCTTTTCCCACAGCGACTCAAGACGGTTCCTCCGTTAGTTCAACAGCATCAACTAAAATCCCTGCGTCCAGCACGCTTCTTGATAAAAAACGGGAACGTTGAACAAATTCGGTTCCGTAGGCATCCAATAGAAGCAAGGGATGTTCCCTGCTTAAGGAAAGGCAGTTCTCAAAGAAGAAGCCATGAAAACCCACAATCTCGTTACGACAAATACACAAACGACGTTACCACAACCACACTCTTTTCCGGTGAGAAATCGGCAACACTCCCCTACGCCCCCACCGTTTTACCGTGGCTTTACTCTCATCGAATTATTGGTTGTCATCGCGATAATCTCCATACTCGCCTCGATACTGTTCCCAGCATTTGCAACCGCTCGTGAGAAGGGACGACAGACCGCGTGTCTCTCCAATATCAAGCAGATTACGACGGCAATGATGATGTATACCCAAGACTATGATGAAGCGTTTCCGGGAGCAGGACAAGCCGGAGCCAACCCGATTTGCTCCATCGAACCGACCAATTCCTGGGTATTAAAGCAACGTATTGATGAGAATACGAACCGATGCGAAGAGATTGGACAACCGATTCCCAACGGTTCGCTCTTTGCCTATGTGAAAAACCGTCAGGTCTACACCTGCCCCTCCGATATACGGGGGCGTAGCACGACGCTCAGTTACAGTATGAACGGACGTATGGACAGCATGGTTCTTGCGGGTGTGGATGCGCCTTCGGATACGATTCTGATGGTGGACGAACACCGGACGCTAAACGATGGCTACTTCCTGCCCCCTACCGAGAATATCCCCACCGATGCCGTTCAGCAGGGATATGTCGGTTTCTTTGGGGCAGAGCAACCTACTCGTCAGCATAACGGCGGCGCGAACTTCTCCTTTGTAGACGGT
>Ga0224722_1002338_pt1 | contig 10133 bp, 7 predicted proteins | sample Balambano_FR1_Me_FD_161646 | JGI IMG/M metagenome (GOLD analysis project Ga0224722, IMG submission 161646) | Freshwater sediment microbial communities from Lake Towuti, South Sulawesi, Indonesia - Balambano_FR1_MetaG | ecosystem: Environmental > Aquatic > Freshwater > Lake > Sediment | place...
GGCACACCCTGGTGCCGCCCGAGCTCAGCGCCGAGCAGCTCGATGACAGCGACTGGCCGGCCTATCTGGCCCACGAGCAGCAGCTGTTCGAGCTGGTGACCAAGGAGGTGATCGCCAGAACGCCGCCGGAGCAGCAGCTCGACAGCAATCGCTACTATCAGGATGCCCCCATCAATCCGGCTCATTTTGCGACCGACTGGAACCGCTCCTATCTGCTGCGCCCGAGCGGCGAGGTGAAAGGGGTGGCGGTGTTCCTGCACGGTTTGACCGACTCCCCCTACAGCCTGCGCCACCTGGCCCAGCGCTACCGCGAGCAGGGCTTCATCGCCCTGGGGCTGCGCATTCCGGGCCACGGTACCGTGCCGGCCGGGCTGGTCGACATCGACTGGGAGACCTGGCTGGCCGCCACCCGGCTGGCGGTGCGCGAAGCCAGAGTGCTGGCGCCAAGCCCGCTGCCGCTGCATCTGGTGGGGTTTTCCAACGGCGGCGCGCTGGCGGTAAAATATGCGCTCGATGCGGAAGGTGACAAGACAGGGGCACTGGCAAGGCCGGATCGGCTGGTGCTTATCTCCCCCATGATAGGGGTGACCCGCTTTGCCCGCTTCGCCGGTCTCAAGGCGGTGCCCGCCCTGCTGCCCGCCTTTGCCAGCGCCGCCTGGCTCGACACCATGCCGGAGTTCAACCCCTTCAAGTACAACTCGTTTCCGGTCAACGGTGCGCGCCAGTCCTACCGGCTGACCCACGCCATCCAGCAGCAGGTGCGTGAGCAGGCTGCCAGCGGCGAGTTGGCGACCTTCCCGCCCACCCTCACCTTCCAGTCGGTGATGGACTACACCGTCAGCACCCGCTCCATCATCGCCGATCTCTACCACTTCCTGCCTGCCAACGGCAGCGAGCTGGTACTGTTCGACATCAACCGCGGCACCCTGTTCGGCCCATTGCTGAGCAGCGCCTCCGAGTTGGCGCTGAGCCACCTGCTGCCGCGCCCGCCGCTCTCCTACCGGCTGACGGTGGTGGGCAACCAGGCCCCCGCCAGCACCCATACCCAGGCCAGCAGTTTGCCGGCCGGCGGCGGGCCTGAGCAGATCCAGCCCCTCGACATCGACTACCCCAGGGAGATCTACTCCCTCTCCCACGTGGCCCTGCCCTTCCCGATGGATGACCCCCTCTATGGCATGGCGCCACGGCCCGAGCAGCGCGAGCAATACGGCATCAACCTGGGGGGCCTGGCCCTGCGCGGTGAGCGTGGGGTGCTGATCGTCAACCCCGGTGCCCTCACCCGCACCTCCTCCAACCCCTTCTACCCCTATCTGCAGGAGAAGGTGATAGAGACGCTGACTGCGCCAGCCCAACCGCCAGCCGGCAAGCAGCCAACCCCGGTCTGGGACAGCGAAGACGAAGCCGCCTATCAGGCGGAGCGGGAACAGTTTCTACAGGATGCGCAGGAGAGCGAGGCTCCCTTTTAAAGCCGTTGCCAGGGCCCGTTGCGGCTGTGTGTCAGGATGGGGTTAGCACGGAGCCTCTCACCACTTGCCCCGCTCGACCCGTCGAGGTGACACCCACCGACAATCACCCGATGCCAAGCGCCATCAGGGATAACGGCTGATCTCAATCAGGTTCAGATCCGGATCCAGGCAGTAGACCGACTCGATGGGGCCGCAGGCCCCGCTCTTGGTCACCGGCCCCTCCACTATCTCCACCCCGTGGCAATGGAGCTGGGCGATGACCTGTTCCAGCGGCCAGCGGGTGATGAGGCAGAGATCCCCCGAGCCCACCTGCGCCCGGTTGCGCGGCTCCTGCCCCAACAGTTGCAGGTTGATCTTCTGGTTGCCAAAGCGCAGGGCCCGGCGCCCCGCCCCGAAGGTGATGGCTTCCATGTTGAGCACTGAGCTGTAAAACGCGACGGCCCGCTCGATGTCGCTGACCGTCAATACCAGATGGTCGATATGGCTGATCATGTCCCCTCCTGGCTGATATGTGTCGATAGCGCTAGCCCGACAGACGGGTCTGTGGGCGCCCTCATCATACCCAATTGTCTACCAATCAACTGTGCCGAATGGCGCAAAGATGGCCGAGCAAAGCCGCTAGCTGAGTGAAGGCGGCGTTGGCCTTCACTGTTGGGTACCACACGCCTGGTCACGCTGGGCCAGCAGGGTTTCATCATCACTGTCCATCGCGGCCAGAATGGCTTGATTGCAGGCGCGCTCAGCCTGCCGGGCCGCATCCGGTTTGCTCTCGCGAATATCGGCGATCATGGGGCGGTAGTTAACTGAAGCGGCACAGTACATGGCGCGATACTGAGGCTGCTGCGCGTTGCTGTCATCCTGGCGCGACAACTGGTCGCACAGCTTGCTAAATAGCGCCGCCGCCTTGACGGTGCATTGGCTGAAGCGCCGTGCATCCTGCTCGTAGCTGCGGCAAACGCTTTTCGGCTGCAGCTGCCAAAACTGGAAGGCAAAGGGGATTTGTTCCCCCTCATACTCCACCACCAGCGACTTGAGCTCAGTGCCATAAATATCCGATACCTGCTGCTGTACCAGATTGAGATAAGCCGAGAAAAGATAAGAAACCGGATCCATCACCACCTCCTTGTGGTTACCACTGCCGAGTTGTATCACGGAAAATCGGGGCAATTTTCAAACGAGTAACAGGCGACAACAGCTTACTGATTTGGTTGGAAAAAATGATACTCTTCTCGCCACCCTCATGTACAACGTTCAAGGCCAGTGTTCGATGCAACAATGTGGTATTTATGAACAACTCATTACTCAACTGCTGACATCTCGACTCGACCGCGAGCGCTTTTACGTAGGGGAACGCCAGCTTGAACCTGCCGAAGCGGCAGTCTGGTTATCCAGATTTCTGAGTCGTGTTTTGGAATATGCGGTGGGCTCTGTCACTGGAGAAGATCAGCTGCAACGGCAGATTGAGCTGGCTAACCAGTTATTGCTTTGGCTAAAAGATCGCACGCAAGATCCAGACTTTATTGGCGAGAACCTCATCGATAGTCAGGGGAAAATTCTGACGGCGCTCTACCAGTTGGATAACCCCATCTCTGCCAATTTAAAGCAATATGCCGAAGATATTTTTCCTCTGACCGGTCTAACGCAAAGTGAGCTGTTCTGCGGCAGCAATGCGGGTTTGTCGATGGAATCAGAGATTAAACGGGAGATATTATCGGCAGATAGCATCTGCTGGCTGGTCTCATTTATCAAATGGGCAGGGATCCGTATTTTCCGTCATGAGCTGGAGGAGTTCACCCGTAGCGGCCGCCAATTAAAAGTAATTACTACCTCTTATATGGGGGCAACCGACGCCAAGGCAGTCGAGTTTTTAGCCAGCCTTCCCAATACCGAAGTCAAACTCAGCTATAACACCCAGCGCGAGCGGTTGCATGCCAAAAGTTATCTATTTTGCCGAAATACCGGCTTTCATACCGGCTATATAGGTTCATCCAACCTATCTCACTCTGCCCTCACCAGCGGCTTGGAGTGGAACCTAAAAATCACCTCGCAAGAAATCCCTCATATTATCGAGAAATCCCTGAGTACCTTTGAAACCTATTGGGAGTCCGATGATTTTGAGCTGTTTGATGGCAAGCTCGAAAGCCGTACAAAATTGCAGCATGCGCTGCAAGAGGCCCGTGGCGATGGTGACAGAAATAGCTCTTCCTATTTCTTTGATATCGCGCCGTTTCCCCATCAACAGGAGATCCTTGAGCAATTGGCGATGGAGCGCACTTTACACCAGCGCTTCCGTAACTTGGTGGTTGCGGCTACCGGTACAGGGAAAACCCTGATCTCCGCTTTTGATTTTGCGCGTTTTCTGAAAACCAAACCCGATGCCAAGTTCCTGTTTGTCGCCCATAAAGAGGAGATCTTACGCCAAGCATTGGCCTCATACCGCGGAGTGCTTAAGCAATCCAATTTTGGCGAACTCTTGGTCGGCGGCGCCGTGCCAACCCACTACCGTCAACTATTTGCCTCGGTGCAATCCTTGAATAACCAGCTGGCTAATTTACGTCTTAGCCCCGACTATTTCGATTACATCGTCATTGATGAGGTTCACCATATTGCGGCGGCCAGTTATCGCGGTCTGCTCGCCGCCTTTGAACCTCACATTCTGTTGGGATTAACCGCAACGCCAGAGCGCCATGATGGCGGTGATATTCTTGCCGACTTTTGTGGTGTCATCGCAGCAGAGATCCGCTTGCCCGAGGCCATCAATCGTCGCCATCTCTGTCCGTTCCAATATTTTGGTATCGATGATGATACTGACTTGCGCCAAGTGGCTTGGAAAAATGGCCGTTATGACATCACTGAGCTCACCAATATCTATACCCACAATCAGCAGCGGGTACAGAAGATAGTCCAGAGCCTAAATGAGATCGTCACCGATATTACCAAGATCAAAGCACTGGCATTTTGTGTGAGCCGTGAACACGCCGACTTTATGTGCAAGGCATTTTTATTGAAGGGCATCAAGGCTGACATCCTCACTAGCGATAACCGAGACGAGCGACATAGTAAGCAACAAGATTTGCGTACCGGCGTTATCAATATTCTCTGCGTGGTGGACATCTTCAACGAAGGGGTTGATATCCCGGAAGTCGATACCTTGCTGTTTTTACGACCAACGGAAAGCCTCACCATTTTCTTGCAGCAATTAGGGCGCGGCCTGCGGCTGGCGAGCGATAAAGAGTGCTGCACCGTATTGGACTTTGTTGGGAATGCCCGTGCGGAGTATGACTTTGCCCAGAAATTCCGGGCACTGGTGGGTAAAACCAATAAGGCGATCAGCCACGAGATCAAACAGGGTTTCCCTCACGCCCCCTTGGGCTGCCGCATCGAGCTCTCAAAACAGACCCAAGAGTTAATTCTGAGCAATATCAAAAAGGCGACTCTCAATACCTCGCGCCTCATAGGCCTGATCCGCCGTTTCTCACAGGATTGCGATTTACCTCTGACACTGGCGAATTTTTTGAAGTTCTACCCTCATATCAGCCTTGAGGAGATCTACAAGCGCGGCAATTGGAGCGCCTTGGTCAAACAGGCCCACAACCATACCATTTCTGAAATGAGCGATGAGAAGCTGTCGACCCTCTACACCCGGGCCATCAAAACCCGGCTATTGGGCTGCGATGCGCTCCATTACTTGAACTTCTTACAAACCTTGGTGGAAAGCGCCTTTACCTTAACGGCTGAGCACGATGAGCGGATGGCCTTGATGTGCCATTACGACTTCTGGCAACAGAGCGGCCCCAACGCTGGTTTTAGCTCCTTGGCGCACAGCCTGAAACAACTCAATCAACCAGAGTTAAGGGCCGAGCTGGCAAATCTGTTGCCCATGCTGATCAACCGGGTGCAACACGAGCAACTGGCCATGCCTGACCTTCCCGGCAATCCACTGCAACTGCATGCCCGTTATGCCAGAGAGCAGGTGCTGGTTGGCTTTGGGGCAACCACCTTCACGCAACAGCCCTCGGCTCGCGAAGGGGTGTATGTCATCGCAGAGCAAAATATCGAGTTGCTGTTCGTGACTTTGAACAAAACGGAGCAGCACTTCTCCCCCACCACCCGTTATCACGACTACGCCATCAACGAGTCGCTGTTCCATTGGCAGAGCCAAAACAGCGCTCGCCCAGAGCGAGGCAAGGGGCTGAGTTACATAAACCACAGGGCAGAGGGTAAGCGCGTGTTTCTGTTCGTTCGTGAGCAGAGCAAAGATGAATTTGGCCGCACCCTCGGCTTTGTGAACTTTGGCGAGGTGGAGTACGTATCCCACAGCGGCAGCCAACCGATGGACATTAGGTGGCATCTCACTACCCCGATGCCACCATTTATGTGGAAGGATGCAGCAAAATTGGCCGTTGGCTAAACGACTAAACAGCAAACGGCTCGCCAATGGCGAGCCGTTTTGGTCGGAGTCAGCAGGGGATCCGCTCGATGCGGCCGCCGCTGAGTTTGAAGAAGGCATCCTGCGGCAGCTCCTGCAGCCAGGTGGTGGTGTAGTCCAGATCCGCATAGGCGCCGCGCAGCATGGCGCCAAACAGGCCGTGAGAGACCACGATGGCGCGCTCAGCGATACGCTCATCCTGCAGCCAGCTCAGTGCCCGGCCTTGAATGCTCTGAAAACTCTCACCCTCGGGGGCTTGCAGATACCAGTCTGGCTGCTCCAGATCGAGCTCGGGGTGGGCCGCCAGCAGCTCGGGCACCCGGCGACTCTCCCACTCTCCCATCCCCAACTCCACCAGCCGCTCGTCCCAGACGATACGCGCTTGGTCCAGGCTAAGCTGCTGGCATACCCGCTCCGCCGTCTGGCGCGCCCGGCCGAGGGGGCTGGCGTAAAGGGTCCAGTCGGCGGGCTCGGCCAGCAGCTTGGCCAGGCGAGCCCCCATGGCGAGGGCCTGGGCTTCGCCCTTGGCGGTCAGTTCGGAGTTGCAGCGCCCCTGCAGCCGCAGTTCGGCGTTGTAACGGGTCTGGCCGTGGCGCAGCAGATAGAGGGTACGGGACATAGTTTCTCCAGCAGGTTCAATGAGATAACAAAAACAGAAGAGGCATGATAACAGATGCGCCGGGGCAGCCAAGGCGCAGCCGGGGGGCGGAAAAAACAAAACGGGTCAATGCTGACCCGTTAATGCTGGCTGGCGTAGCGCGCTCAGCCCTTCTTGATCTCCCGCAGATAGCGGTAGATGGAGTGAACCGAGATGCCGAGCTGGCGGGCGGCTATCTGGGCGCTGTCCTTGAGCTCGAAGATGCCGAGCTCGTGCAGCTGGTTGACCATGACCCGGGTCTTCTGGGACGGGGGCACCGCCTCGTTGCCGCGCACCTCGGCACTGACGGTGTCGATGGTGCTGTTGAGGGCCTCGTCGATGTTGCGGGCAAACACCTCCGGGGTGGCATGCCCATCGTGGCCGTGCAGGCACTCCGGCATCATGGTGCGCAGCACGGATTGCAGCGGGGCATCCATGTCGGTATTGATGCAGAGCAAGCCGATGGCCTGCCCTTCACCATTGCGAATGACGGTGGTGAGCGAGCGCAGCGTCTTGCCGGTGGCGCACTTGGTCATGTAGGGGCTGGAGATATCCTGCCCGCTCTTGAGTTTCATCATCGCCAGGTTGGTGATGGGGGCACCGACGCTGCGCCCCGTGATATGGCCGTTGGCAATCTTGATGATCGACGGATTGCGCGCATCCAGGCTGTGCAGCAACACCTCGGTGTGCTGACCATACATGGCGGCGATGCCGTCCACGATGATCTCCATCGCCTTGAGGATCTCGAAATCGGTCGGACTCAGCTCTTGCAGCTTCACATTGAAACCTTATAAAAGGGCCGCCGACCCGGACAAGGGCGGCAGCCGACAGGGACACTCAGGCGGACATGATATCAATAATGGTGCTGTCTGTGGCAGACATGCCGTCTTTGACCATCTGGCCCACGTTGCGAATGGTCTGCTCCACGTTGCCCGCCACGATCCCCTGCCCCGACACTGCATGGCTGTTGAGCGCCATCAGAAAGCCGCGCACCGCCGCCCCGGAGGAGGTACTCACCTTCATGGCGCAGGAGGCCTTGGCGCCATCGCACACCATGCCGGCGCTGTCGCTCAGCACGTTCTGGATGGCGTGGCAGGATTGCTCGAAACTGCCGCCCGCCAGATAGACCATGGCCATGGCGGCCGCCGCGCTGGTGACCGTGTTGCCGCAAAAGGCCGACAGCGGCGGATAGTGGGACTTGATGTAGATGGCCCCCAGGTGGCTCATGATGAGGGCGCGGGCCAGCTGCTCTTCGCTGGCACCGAAGCGCTCGGCGATGACCACCACCGGGATGGTGGCGGCGATGCCCTGGTTGCCGCTGCCAAAGTTGCTCATGGCCGGCAGGCTGGCGCCCCCCATGCGAGCATCGGAAGCCGCCGCGGTGCGCATCACGATGCGGTTCATCACGTCCTCGCCGATGAGGCCGGCCTGGATGTTCTGCTGCATGGTGCGGCCAATTTCGAGGCCGTAGGGGTTGTTCATCCCCTCATCGGAGAGTTTGCCGTTGAGCTCGGAGGCCTGCAGGATAAAGCGGATCTGCTCGAACTCCACCTGGGTGGCGAACTCATGAATGGCGGCGATGCTGATGTCGACCCCATCGCAGATGGCACCGGTGGCGCCGCCCTGGCCCTGCTCGGCCGTGAAGGTTACTTCATCATTGCGGCGCTGCTCGACGATGCGGGTATGGCCGCCGCACAGGGTCACCTCGGCGCTGTGCTCGGTGCCCTCTGCATCAAGGCCCAGCAGCCGGACCCGGCAATAGATGAACTCGGGGGCCGAGGTGCGGCTCACCTGCACCTGGCCTGCATCGATCAGCTCCTGCGCCTCTGCGACCTGGGCCGGCGTGATGGCGGCCAGCACCTCCAGCCCGGCCTCGGCGTTACCGCCGATGGCACCGGCGGCAGCGGCAATGGCCAGCCCGATCTTGCCGGTGCCCGGTACATAGACCCCCATGGAGTTCTTGTAGAGGTTGTCCGACACCACCACCTCCAGCCGGACGGGCTTGCAGCCCAGTTGCCGGGCGGCGACGGCGGCGGCATAAGCGGCGGCGATGGGCTCGGTACAACCCAGCGCCGGTTTGACAACCTGTTGAATAATCTGCAGATACTGCTGCCACGCTTGCTTCATCAGAACACCCTTTCTATCAACATTAACCAGCGATGTGAGCGATCGCTTCCACTTCTACCCTGACACCCATCGGCAGATCCTTCACCGCAAAGCAGCTGCGGGCCGGGCAATCTTTCAGGAAATAGCGTTTATAAACCTCGTTGAACGCGGCAAAATCACTGATCTCGGCGAGATAGCAGGTGGTCTTGAGCACGGTATCCAGGTTGCCGCCGGCGGCCTCCAAGACATGCTTGAGGTTCTCCAGCGCCTGACGGCTCTGGGCTTCGATGCCCCCTTCCACCACGCCACCCTGCTGCTTGCACACCGGCAGCTGGCCGGAGGTAAAGATGAGGTCGCCATAGGCAGTGCCATGGCTGTAGGGACCGATGGCATCGGGTGCGGCATCCGCCACGATGATCTTTTTCATATCGCCACTCCTTAAAATGCAATTATTTTTGCAATCAATAGTCTCGTCTTGTTCAACATTATTTGCTTATTAGGCATTCCATTCAACTAAAACCTGCAAAAACAGCGATAAATTCGGTGGCAGGCGCAAATTGAAAGCGTGATCTGTCTCCCTCTTTAGGTAGAAGAGCGATAAAAAGCATTGTTTTGCCGCTTTTTATTCAACTATATTTGCGCCTGATTTTTACCCCTACAAAAACAAGGTATTTTATGGACGCGCACAGTACGACACTCACCCGGCCCGTGATGGGCACGCTGGAATGGAAAGAAGCGGTTCGTTTTGACAGCACCGACTGGGGCTGGGTCATCATGAGCATCGGCATGGCCATCGGGGCGGGGATCGTCTTCCTGCCGGTGCAGGTGGGATTGATGGGGCTGTGGGTGTTTCTGCTGTCGGCGGTGATCGGCTACCCGGCCATGTACATGTTCCAGCGCCTCTTCATCAATACCCTGGCCACCTCGCCCGAGTGCAAGGACTACCCCAGCGTCATCAGCGGCTACCTCGGCAAGAACTGGGGCGTGCTGCTTGGCGCCCTCTACTTCGTGATGCTGGTGATCTGGGTGTTCGTCTACTCCACCGCCATCACCAATGACAGCGCCTCCTTCCTGCAAAGCTTCGGGGTCACCCAGCAACTGCTCTCCGAGAATCCCTTCTACGGACTGGTGCTGATTTGCGCCCTGGTGGCACTGGCGTCGCGCGGCGAGAACCTGCTGTTCAAGATCTCCACCTTCATGGTGCTGACCAAGATCAGCGTGGTGGCGGTGCTCGGCCTGATGATGGTGGGCAAGTGGGATGCCGCCAACATCACCGCCATGCCGGCCAGCGGTGACTGGCTGAAGGATGCCATCGTCATGCTCCCCTTCACCCTCACCTCCATTCTCTTCATCCAGAGCCTGAGCCCCATGGTGATCTCCTACCGCTCGCGGGAAAAATCCCTGGAAGTGGCCCGCTTCAAGGCGATGCGCGCCATGAACATCGCCTTCGGCATCCTGTTCGTGGTGGTGTTCTTCTACGCCGTCTCCTTCACCC
>Ga0224722_1002340_pt1 | contig 10123 bp, 8 predicted proteins | sample Balambano_FR1_Me_FD_161646 | JGI IMG/M metagenome (GOLD analysis project Ga0224722, IMG submission 161646) | Freshwater sediment microbial communities from Lake Towuti, South Sulawesi, Indonesia - Balambano_FR1_MetaG | ecosystem: Environmental > Aquatic > Freshwater > Lake > Sediment | place...
GAGTAACTCGGCAGACTTCGTCACCAGAATCGACCGGGGAGCATAGGTGTGGCCGTCCAGCGTCATTCTCTGAAGCGCATACGACAGCCCCGCGCGGATCCGTTCCGGCGCATCGGTCGGCAAGCCCATCGCTCGCGCGATATCGTCGGCACGCATGAAGCCTATGCCATATACGTCGTCTGCGAGCTGATAAGGGTCTTCCCGGACTTTGCTGACCGTCGCAGTCCCGTAGTGGTCGAGAATGCGATGGGCCATACGGCTGCTGATGCCATACCCCTGCAGGTAAATGAGCGAATTGCGAACGCTCTGTGTCTCGGGCCACCGACGGATGAGCTCCTGTGCCAGTTCGCGCTTCAATCCTGGTACTTCCCTGATTCGTTCGGGTTCCTTTTCCAGGATACTGAGCGTGGCGTCACCGAAATGACTGACGATCTTTTCGGCAGACTTTGGCCCGATTCCCTTTACCACGCCGCTGCCCAGGAAAGCGATCAGCCCTTCGCGGGTGGAAGGGGGCACTGGCAGGGAAATATCGGCTTTGAACTGTGTACCGTACTTGCGATCCTCGATCCAGCTTCCGCGAAATTCGACGCGTTCGCCTGCCTTGAACTCTGGCATGTAGCCGACAACGGCGATGGTGCCGTCCTTTGCCACAGCCTTCGGATATCGGCCTTCGGCACGGACCTTGATGACGGCATAGCCGTTTTCGGCGTTGTAATAGGTGACGCGTTCGACGTCAGCGACGAGCGTTTCGATCGGGAACATGAGCAGAGTAACCTGTGGACGTGCAGACTATAGCACAGAATGGGTATGCTTACTGTGCTCGGTTGGTACCACGTGGAACGGTTCCCGTGGTGTGCGCCATGAAGGCAAAGCGACCATGACACAGACTGGCATCTTTACGCGTTCCAGCGGCGTGCTGCTGCATCCGACTTCGCTACCCGGCCGATACGGGATCGGCGACCTGGGCGAATGGGCCTATCGCTTCGTCGACCTGCTTCAGGACAACCAGCAGCGCCTCTGGCAGGTGCTCCCGCTCGGGCCAACCAGCTATGGCGACTCGCCGTATCAATGCCTGTCTGCTTTTGCTGGCAATCCTTTGCTGATCAGTCTCGACATGCTGGCGGGGGAAGGCTGGCTCACGGCACACGATCTCGAAGAAACCCCGCCGTTTCCAGACAATCGGGTCGATTTTGGGCCGGTGATCACGTTTCATTATCAGATGCTTGAGAGGGCCTATCACACATTTCAGGCAGCCGCGACAGACGAATTGCGGGCTGAACACGCTGCCTGGGCAGCAGCACAAAGCGGCTGGCTGGACGACTTCGCCCTGTACTTCGCTCTCAAGACAGCGCATGAAGGCCGGCCATGGGTTGAATGGCCACAGGAACTGGCTTTGCATGAGGCCGCCGCGCTGGCAGAAGCGCGCGTGGCCCACCAGCAGCAGATCGCATCGATCCGCTGGATTCAGTGGCAGTTCTTTAGACAGTGGTCTGCGCTCAAACAGTACGCGAATGCGCGCGACGTGCGTCTGGTTGGCGATGTTCCCATCTTCGTCGCCCATGACAGCGCTGACGTGTGGGGCAATCGGGCACAGTTCTTTCTTGACGATTCAGGCCAGCCTACTGTCATCGCGGGGGTGCCGCCAGACTATTTCAGTGCGACCGGCCAGCGCTGGGGCAACCCGCTCTACCGCTGGGACATCATGCGCGAAGATGAATATGCGTGGTGGGTCAATCGTATCCGCGCGATTCTGTCTGTCGTCGACTACGTGCGCATCGATCACTTCCGCGGTTTCGAGGCCTATTGGGAAGTCCCGGCGTCAGAAGAGACCGCCATCAACGGGCAGTGGGTTCACGGCCCGGGGGCGCATTTCTTCCGCGTGCTGAAGGAGAAACTGGGCGACCTGCCGATCATTGCCGAGGATCTGGGCGTCATCACAGAAGGTGTGGAAGCCCTGCGCGACGGGTTCGGCCTTCCCGGGATGAAAGTCCTGCAGTTTGCGTGGGGGGATTTCACGGGCCGTGAACCATTCCTGCCTCATAATTACGTTCAGAACTGCGTCGCCTACAGCGGAACGCATGACAACAATACGACGGTCGGCTGGTGGACTGAGGAAGCCACGCCGCAAATGAAGGATCACATCAGGCAGTATCTCGGCTGCCCGCCTGCCGAAATTCACTGGGATCTGATCAGACTTGGGGAAGCCTCTACGGCGCAGGCGTTCATCGTGCCACTTCAGGATATGCTGGGTCTAGGCAGCGAAGCCCGCATGAACCTGCCGGGTCGCGAATCCGGAAACTGGTTCTGGCGTTGTTCGCCGTCAGTTTTCAGCAGCGAGGTGTGGCCGCGGCTCGCCAATCTGACCTACATTTACGGTCGAACGGCCGCCGCCACAGACCCGCTTCCGGAGGTTACGGCCGTTTAAACCCGGACTCAACTTCCTCCTACAAGATTCTTGCATTCCGTCGATTTTGCTCTTACACAGCCAGACTATTGTCTTTGGCGTATCAGCAATCGAGTGAGAGTGAAGTAGCAGGAGGAATGATCATGAACGCAGTAGTCCGTTGGAACCCGATTCGTGATTTCGCCGCGATGCAGTCCGCCATGGATCGCATTTTTGACGAGACCTGGCGTGGCTTCCGGGAAGGCGTTGGTGAAAACCTTCCGCTGAATGTGTACGAAACCGAATCAACCTATCAGGTGATTGCACCGGTGCCCGGTGTCGATTCCGAATCTCTCAATATCAGTTTCCAGGATGATGTCCTGACGATTTCGGCCGAATTGAAGCGCGAAATTGCTCCGGAGAATGGCAAGACGCTGATGCTGGAGCGGACGTTCGGCAAGTTTACGCGCAGCGTCCGCCTGCCGCAGGCAGTGGTCGCCGACGAGATCAGCGCGGTGCTTGAGAATGGCGTCCTCACCCTGACGCTCCCTAAAGTGCCGGAAGCTCAGCCACGACAGATCCCGGTGCGCGTGCACGCCAACCCATCTGCCAACTGATTTAAGGCTTCAGTCCAGCCTGAATAGAGCGGCCCGGTTACCGAGCCGCTCTCGTTTATTTTCCGTTCGATGTGGGCGCGCGCCGCGGCCAGCCGGCTGAAGGCGTTGTCGTCGGCACCATGATGTGGTGCCTCTGCGTCGGAAGGTACGGAATGCTGCGGTCCGACACCCACGGCGCATAAGGTGCCATGGTTAGGGCAGCGATCGACAGCAGCACCCGATCATAATTAACGCGCCAGCCTGCATAATCCCGCCATGCCTGATCACGATCAGGTTTCATCGGAACGCCGTTTTCCAGCAACGCATCGTAGACGGCATTAAACTCGTCGCGGGAAATGCTGATCGGGTCGGTCGCAGACGGGTTATCGTTGTAGGCGATGCGGAAGAAATCAGCGATTCGCCGAAGCGCGAGAAACCCCGCGCGAATGGTCAGGTCTGCCTGCGGGTCGTGCGGAATATCGATTGCTGCGTTGACGAACGAAGCGGTGTCCAGAACCGCTCCGGCAGCCGTTACCCAACTGCGATTCGGCTGCGGTGAGCGAAAGAAGACCAGCGGCGCAAATGTGGTATGACTTTCTTCAAGATCAACGAACCACCGCTCCCAGTCTTCCCACAGGTCATGCAGATATTCCAGCCCGCGGACGCGGTGGATGCGCATGATCATATCGGTCGGTGTGGGCGGGCTCCCGGCCCGAACTTCCAGCAGGTTGACCATCGCCTCGCGACGTGAAAACGCGGCGTACATGGTCGGCAGATAAGCGATCAGCACGGCAACCAGAATCAGCCCGATGGCCGCTTCACTAAACTCGAGAATCAGGGTCATTGTCTGCGGATCCATAGCGAATCCGAGCGTCAGCAGTGACGATCCGCTCAGGCGAAACGCATCCAGCATTGACCCGACCCCGACCGCAAAATACATGAGCATGTACCCGACCAGCACCAGAATCAGCCACACGACCGGAAGCGTCAGCAGGCAGAGCGGCGCGTACATCGCCATCACCCGGTCGCGGTCCAGATAGGTCTGCACCTTACGAAGCCGCAGGTTGAAGATGCGGAGCATCCAGCGAAAGACCAGCCGTGTCAGCAGCGTGTTGACGGCCCGAGGAAGAACGAAGGATTTCATAACGGACAGGAGCGTCCAGAAGACGATGTAAGCGCCCACCAGAAAGATGAGTATTCGAACGATCAGTTCAGCCAGATTCATCACTCAGGATATGCTCCAGACCCTCACACAGCCGGTCGATTTCCCATTGCTGCGTGTAACCCTGAACAGAAAGACGAAGCAGGGGATGCCCCGTCCACGAGTGCACCGGAACTTCGACGGCATATTCTTCATACAGGCGAGATTTGATGATATCCATACGGGCACTGTCGGGAAGCGCCACGGTCACCATCTGCCGAAACCAGCTCGCATCGGCGATGACTGGCTGGCCTGTAATCTGACGCAGGTGAACGGCAGCCTCTTTCGCAAGTGCCTGCGAATAAGTCTGCACCTTCTGCCAGTGATGCTCTTCCATAAACTTTAGCGCAGCAGGCACCGCAAGCATCGCAGACGGATCGCGCGTGGGTGAGATGCCCACACGCTGAGCAAACGCTTCTCGCGGAAAGCCCCACGAGATTACGGCTGGCTGGAGCAGGTGCTGAACATCGTGGCGCGCATATAGGAATCCTGCTCCCTTTGGTGCGCACATCCACTTGTGACAGTTGCCCGTATAGAAGTCAGCGTCCAGCGTGGCCAGATCAACCGCAACGTGTGCTGGCGCATGGGCACCATCCACAAGCGTCATGATCCCTTTGGCACGGGCTCGGCGAAGAATCGCTTCAATCGGCAGAACAAGCCCCGTTGGCGACGTGATGTGGCTGATGAAGATGAGCCGAGTGTTCGCGGTGACAGACGCCCAGAAGCTGTCCACAAATGAATCAGGGTCGGTCAGTGGCCACGGAGTCTCCGGCCGGCGATAGTATGCCCCCTGCCGATCGCAATGGTACTGCCACGCATAGGAACACGCGCCGTATTCGTGCTCAGTTGCGAGAATTTCGTCCCCTGGCTCAAGGTTGAGCGACCGCGCCACAATGTTGACGCCGGTCGTGGCGTTCTCGACGAAAATGCACGATTCGGCAGGCGCATTGACATATGCGGCCAGCGGCTCAATCGCCTCACGCAGCCGGTGTTCAATCTGGCGACCGAGGAGAAGCACAGGCTGCCATTCCAGTTCGCGCTGCAGTTCCTGATATCGCTCGAATACCGGCTTTGGGCAGGCACCGAACGAACCGTGGTTGAGAAAGGCAACATCAGGATTGAGTAGAAAGTCCGAGCGATCGAGCGGCGCTGTCATCTCAGGGCGGTCCGATCGAACCGGCTTGCACGGAAGAACGAAACATCCACCGAAGTCGGTTCCCCGAGGGCCAGGTTAATCAGCCATTCCCCGATGAGGTTGCAGAATTTGAAGCCATGCCCTGAGCATGCTGCGCCGATGACAATGCGCGGATCTGTCGGCAGCACATCAATGATGAAATGCTCGTCCGGCGTCATCGTGTACAGGCAGCCGCGGGACTGTGACAGGGTGACGGGGCCGACATCAAGATACTGATCGGCAAACGCGATCATCTGATCACTGACTGATACCAGCGGCGATCGATCCGCATCATGCGGGTCGATGGGCGGGCCGCCGTGAAGCGACATTTTCAGTCCCGAACCGTTCACACTCGGAAGCCCATAGGGCATATACCGGTAGCCGTGCTTTTCGCCGAGATGGGCGATGAAGACAGGAAACGACCCAATGTCCGTTCTTTCGGAAAGCGTGGTCGTGTAGTAATTCTCCTGGCACCCAACCGGCTGCAAGGGCAGCCGCATACCGAGCGGTTCGAGCAGGTCGTTGGCCCATGCGCCGGCCGTTACGACGAGCTGCCGTGCGCTGAAGCGGCCGACGCGCGTCTCCACATGACACCCTGAGGCATCCGCTTCGATGGATAAGACTGGTGTTTCTGCAAGCAGCACGGCGCCCTGCTCATGGGCCAGACGGAGGAGCGTTTGAACGCAGTGGCTCGCCTGAAGAAGGGCCGCATCTTTCTGAAAAAGTGCTGCGAAACCGTTCGGCAGTCTGAACGCGGGAAACCGAGCCTGTAGTTCGCGGGGAGACAGCATCTCATAATGGATTTGCTGCGCGTCCAAGGCAGCCTGAACCCTGCCGAGAGACTCTGCTTCAGCAGGTCCAAAGTCGATTCCGCCTGTCGGGAACATCAGGTGCTCGCCAGTCTGAGCTTGAAGTTCTCGCCAGCCTGCAAACGCGTGCTCAGCCATTTCGATGTAAATCGGATGGTCATAGGCATAGCGGATGATGCGTGATGCGCCGTGAGAGCTGCCGTGCGGGTGGTCGAATGCAAACTGCTCGATCAGCAGAGTGCTCAGACCTCGCCGCGCTGCGTGACAGGCTGCGGCGCTGCCAGCTCCACCGGCGCCCAGCACAATAACGTCATGGATGCTCATGAGACTCTGACTGACCCCGACTATAATGTCTGGTTACACTCTGGAATTGTAACCTGTCCGGGAAAAATCCGGCGACGTGGAGAGAATACCAATGGCCCCTTTGCCAATTATTGACCTGGCGCACGATCAGCAGGATGCGATGCGCGCATGGCGCCGCGATTTTCACGCACATCCTGAACTGGGATTTAACGAAATTCGAACCTCGCGTGTGATCGCTGATGAGCTCAGACGGCTCGGGCTTAAAGTCAGTACGGGTGCCGCGAAAACGGGCGTGGTTGCCACGATTGGTGAAGGGCCGCGCGCGATTGGCATTCGTGCCGACATGGATGCACTGCCGATCCCGGAAGCCAATGATGTTCCATATGCGTCAACCAGCCCGGGCATCATGCACGCCTGCGGGCACGACGCACATTCGGCGATTCTGCTGGGGGTTGCCAGAATGCTGGCATCTGTGGAAAAAGATCTGCCTGGTCAGGTTCGTCTTCTGTTTCAGCCTTGTGAGGAGACCAACGACAGCGAGGGCAAAAGCGGCGGCCAGCGCATGGTCGAAGAAGGGGTGCTGGACGGGCTGGATCATGTGATTGCGCTCCACGTGGACAGCGAGCTGCAGGCTGGAAGAATTTCGATTGCCGGGGGTTACATCACCGCGAACGTGGACAATTTTTTCGCGCAAATTGTTGGCAGGGGAAGCCACGGGGCGCACCCGGATCAGGGTGTTGATCCCGTCTTTCTGCTGGGGCAGGTGATTGTCGCCATGCAAAGCATCGTCTCGCGCCGGGTCGAACCGATTCGGCCGGCCGTTGTGACCATCGGCCGTGTCACGGCTGGCCTGCCTGGCGGTGAGAATGTCATTCCCGCTTACGCCGAACTGTCCGGGACGCTGCGCAGCTATGACGACGCCACTCGCGAAAAGCTGATTAGTGAAGTGGAAAAGGTGCTCTCCATCACGCGCAGTCTGGGCGGAGACTACGAGCTGAACGTCGTGCGGGGGTGCCCCTCCACCTACAACTCACCGGAAATTGCAGCCGTCATCCGGCAGACGGCAGAAGATCTCTTTGGTGCCGATGTGCTGGAGCCATTTGAGCAATCGCTCGGCGGGGAAGATTTCAGCTACATGACCCAGGCAGCGCCCGGCGCCATGTTTATGCTTGGGGCAAAGAAGGATGCGGTCTCACGGCCACATCACAACCCGCTGTTCGACATCGATGAGGACATTTTCTCTGTTGGCGCGGCGATGCTGGCTGAGACGGCCGTACGGCTGCTTGAAAGGCCGCTGACCGAGCGATAAACTGACTCAGTTGCGCCCTGTTCCAGGTTCCGTTGATAACAATTACCCCGCGAGGAACGATTGAAGCAGTTTGTACTGGATTATCTCGAACGCGAAAGCGGCCAGCCGGGTTTTGCGCGCTCGTGGCAGCGTGAATCCCGCGATGGCGACTTTGTGGTTGAGCTGCCCAATGGACGCCACGTTGCCATCTTCGTAATCAATCGCGCGATTCGCGTGCCGGAGATTGCCGAGCTGGTCGAGAAGAATACCCGCCGACGCATTTTCACGCTGTTTGTGCTGGACGGCCGAATGCTGCCTGAAGATGGCGGCCAGGTTGACCCACCGCCGTGGATGGAGATGCTGCATGCACTCGGACACAGCCGGCTGTATGCGTACTGGTGTTCAGGCCGCGACTGTGTGATCCGACCGGTGCATCTTGACTGGCAGTGGGGCAGCGACATGCGCGAGGTTTTGTTCGGCGAACCCGTGCAGTTCGCCTCGCTTCGTGGTGAGGTTTCGACCTATACAGCCAAGTATCTGACCGGGCGATTCGCTGCAGCAGAATTCGGTGAAGGCGCTTTCTGGAAGAAGCCGAACATCCTTGAAGATACCCGCTACTCCTACTCGTGGCGCAACTGGAGCTATGCCGGGCGCAGCCGAAGTCAGGAGCACGAGCAGGAAGCGACGTTCGATCCATGGGAAGAAGTGGAGCGAAACTACGGCGATTATGCCGGTTCAGCCGACTACAGTCAATATCGACACCAGTCCCGCGAACAGCGCAAGGCACCAAAGCGCGCACAGTCTCCGCTGACGCGGCACTATACGACGCTGGGACTTTCCCGCACAGCGACCCTCGAAGAGGTCAAGATCGCTTACCGCCGGAAGGCGCGTGAAAATCATCCCGATCTGCACCCGAGCGAGAAAGACGTCTATACGATCAGGATGGCTGAAATCAACGCCGCCTTCGAGGCGATCAGCAAGCTTCATGAAGCGTAATCGGGCAGAGAAGTCTGCGAGACGTCGCGCAGTCGCGGGTTTCGGCTGTCACGTTCCGAAACGAGCGGCGACGAGGCATTCCACGGCACCATCAGATCAGGATCATTCCACAGCACGCCATGCTCATCTGACCCGTCATAATAATTGTTGACGATATAGGTCAGGCGCACGGGTGTCACCGCGTAGAAACCGTGCGCGACCCCGGACGGAATGAACAGGCCGGCTGGTTCTTCGCCAGTGAGTTCGATGACTGCCGATGACTTAAAGGTTGGTGATGCGGGCCGGATATCGGCCAGCCCGACGCGAATCGTCCCTTCCACCACAAACCAGTAGTCAACCTGACGATGGTGATAATGCAGTCCTCGCAGGACGTTGGCCGCGCTGACCGAGCAGTTGGTCTGAAAGGCATCCCAGCTCACCCATGGAAACCAGGATTTTCGGAACGACTCCACAAAGTGACCGCGAGGATCACCGATTGGCTTAAGGGTGGCAGTCAGCACATCAGGAATAGCGGAATGGTGATGCAGGTGCGGCGGCAGATTACCGTTCATCATGGCATCCGGGCGTTCGACTGGGGTGGGCCGCGCCAATCATAACAGGTTGCTCAGGCTGTGCCACAGCGGGCATATGTGCCGGATGTCAGGCGATGACTCGCACCGGCGTTCCGACCGACGCAAAATTGAAAAACCACTGCGCCTGTTCGGTAGGAAGGTTGACACACCCGTGGCTCATTGGCCAGCCAAAATTGTTGTGCCAGTAGGTCCCGTGGATGCCATAGCCCTGATAAAAATACATGGTATAAGGCACATCAGGCAGGTAATAGCCCGGCCCGCGCATATCGGTTGCTGTGTACTTGACATAGACGGCAAAGTCGCCGAGAACGGTTGGCGTTTCGGGAAGCCCGGTGGAGACCAGGTGGGAATGAACAAGCTGACCATTTTCATAGGCGTAAATGCGCTGCTGGCTGACCGACACCACAAGCGAACGACCGGTGCTGGTTGCTGGGGGCGGCGCGTCGGCGGCCGAAGGCTCATAGATACCAGCGGCCGGGATCACGAGTTCCTGTCCCGCAAAAATCAGATTGACATCGGCGATACCGTTCATGGCGGCAATGTCGGCTGTCGCGACGTTGTACTGCCGCGCGATCAGTCCCAGTTCCTCGCCGCTCTGCACAATGTGGGTGGTCGTTTCCCCCGTGTAGTTTACGACTCCCGGCCCGCTGGTGACGACCGGAAGTTCGATCATCGGCAGGTCGATGATACCGCTGCGAACGGCTGACGTAGGGTCAATCCGAAGCGCATCGAGCAGGGTCGGTATTTCAAGCGCGCGTCCCTGTTCTGATGTTGACGGCTCCCGATAGACTGCATCGGCGA
>Ga0224722_1002342_pt1 | contig 10123 bp, 8 predicted proteins | sample Balambano_FR1_Me_FD_161646 | JGI IMG/M metagenome (GOLD analysis project Ga0224722, IMG submission 161646) | Freshwater sediment microbial communities from Lake Towuti, South Sulawesi, Indonesia - Balambano_FR1_MetaG | ecosystem: Environmental > Aquatic > Freshwater > Lake > Sediment | place...
GTATGTAATAAATTAACATTGGGTTTAGGAAAAAGATAATATATACTGTAGCCCTGTCCATAAGTAAATATCAGATCTAGGATAGGCGTTAATAATAAAATAATAAAACAAGGTAAAACAACACGCATAACTTGATTGACAGTTGATTTAGTCACATAACTCAATAAAAATATAAACAGCATCGCAAGAAAAATATAAGAAAGATAAAAATGCAAAATATCATCGCCAAACGGTCGGCTACTATTTAAGTAATTCCATTTTTGTGAATAACTTTCCGCAAAATTCCTCAAGGTAATCGCAAAGAAAAAAGTTAACACATAATTAATAAAAGGTATCTCTTCATTTTCAAGTCCAGCTATTAATTTCGCAGGAAATGATTTAATCAACGCAACCACTTTCATAAAATTCCTTCACATTAGACTTCTTTCGAAACCGTTGCCTTTTATTGTTATTCTTCGTTGCAACTGCGTTACGCTACTCACATACCAATCTATGCATGCTGCGCTGCCTTACTCGTTGCGCCTCGACTAACAATAAAATGCTAGGTTTCGGAAGAAGTCTATTAAAAATCTATTCCTCCATCCACATAAATATGCACAAAAAAACAACGCAGCCTAAGCTGCGTTGTTTATTATGCCACTAAAGAATTAATGCGCTATTTCTTTTTGACAGTTAATGCAGGGCAAGCAGAAGCATCAACACCCACTTGAGCAAAGGCTTTAATGATAGGTATTTCATCAATGCAATCGTCTACAGCAGCCTTGATAACACCACAAGCACCGCTTGCGAATGTCTCAGAGGAAGTCCAATAGAACCGATTTGCCTTCGCAACGAGCTGGAACGCTTTGAGCGGATCCCACCCCGAAGTAGTACTCAAGAAATAGAAAAAGCGATTATAGACACCACTGCTATAATGAACGCCAAGACCATTATAATACTGCGATGCATTATCAATAGAACAAGAGTTGCCGGGAGTTCTGCCAAAACAATCTTTGCTTGGTTGATCCATGTACCGGATTGGCCTGTTGCTCGTTTTAAAGAGAATTCCCCCAATCAGCCAGGTACTTTTTCCTGTGCTGTAAAACTCCTCTGCAGCTGCGCTAATATCTGAATAAGACTCATTCATTCCACCCGATTGAGCAGAATAAGTTAGATTGGAATGTTGTTGCGTAAACCCATGGGCAAATTCATGCGCCACAACATCAGGAGTTACGAATGGGTAAAATGTATTAGCATCACCATCACCATAAAATGTTTGAGCTCCATCCCAATAAGCATTATTCATGTTCACATGCAGGTTAAGCTTAAGTATCATTTGTGAACCATCGCTGTTACTGAGAACCGGTACCCCAACATATTTTTTATATATTTCGTTGCTCGTAGAAGCAGCATGTATACCATCATTCGCCGGCGAAGACGCACCATTTACTGCATCAGCATTGCCGCTCCAGTATACGTTATTGTGATCCGGATTACGCAATGCACAACTATAGCTTAAAAGTTGCTTGTTATTAGCATTAAATTCAGACGTCGTTGCATTTTGCCAAAAACATGTCTTTGATTTGCAATCCCGCTGGACTAAAAATGTCGAACGGTTTCCAGGCAGCCCATCGTAAACATATTCGCCCGATTTTTTATTACCGCCAAATCCGCCCCCATGTAATTCAGCAAGTTGTTCGCCGCACTGTTTATCGCTTAAAGCAAAGTCTGTCTGTATATTATCCCACTGTCGATATATTTTGGATGAAAGCGCATCCATAATATAAACGGGCTTGGCTGGCATACCCGTTGTTTTGTTGGGAGCAACGTCAAAACTGACCTTATAGGCCCAGTGTGCTTTGTTGTCAATATCGACATAAACAACCAATGCACTGTTCTCGTTTTTAATTTCTAACCCATTCGTTCCGACTGTATGGCTATAATTTTGGATCGCTTCTTGCAGTACTTTCTCCGCTTTAGCTTTAGAAAAAATACCTTCAGGAGCATTAGCAAGATCAACATTTAATTTTTGATAAAATGTGCCATTCATAGAACTATTCTGATTGCGAGTAGCCGAAAGCACTAAATCAGCTAACGAACTTTGTTTATCTGTTGCGCCAGGAATATGCAAAATAGCATCTGCGCCCCAAACAGGATAGCCTTGATAAGTTTGCTGCATACGTACATGTAACTGTTGCTTCGAATCCATTTCTTGTCTCAATTTTTGCAAATCATTCCCTTTTTCAACGATGGATGATGAAGCAATAAATGATTGTAGGATAGAAGCATTTTGATGGCTTAAATCAACCGGGGTGGCAGCATAACCAGGTAAAGAAGCTATGCTCATCAATGCCAGAGTAGAAAACACAAATCTTTTCTTAACCAACATAATCATTCCTCCTTAAAATTTTTTCCTTCCGTTCCACCTTCTCTACAAGTATGTTACAAATACAAATAAACATATGTTAGAAAAAAAAGTATTACACAATTTAACAAAATTTGAAAGAATTATTAGTTTAGTTCATTTTTTGTCATTTTCTTTTATTCAACATTCTGTACTTGCTCTCGCATTTGCTCAATTAATACTTTCAATTCAACTGAAGCGCGCGTGGTATCAACATCAGTCGACTTAGATCCCAGTGTATTTGCTTCACGATGAAGTTCCTGCATTAAAAAATCTAGACGGCGTCCAACAACCCCCCCCTGCTTTAAAATACGGCGCACTTCTGAAATATGCGCATCCAGTCGTTCTAATTCTTCTGATACATCAATTTTTTGCGCGAACAATACTAATTCTTGTTCAAGTCGATTTGAATCAAATTCTAATTTTGCATCAGTAAAACGCTGAATTAATCTTTCACGCTGCTGATGTAAAATATCCGGTATATGCTGTTTGACTTTAGCAGTTTCAACTTTCATTGCATCGAGGCGCTGCAAAAATAATTGCTTAAGCTCTTGTCCCTCACGTTCGCGCGCTGTAATTAATTCTTGCAAGGCTTTATCTAACAATTGCAATACCTTATCTTCAATTAATTCAAAATCAAGCTCGGCTATTTGCAAAATACCGGGCCAACGCAAAATATCCATAGTATCGACAGGCGCAGGATCTCTGAGAAGCCCCGCAATTTTTTCATTCGCCTTACACAAATGATCCGCTAAATGAGAATTAATAATAATTTCAGCGCCTGTTTCATCGCTAGGTTGATAACGCAGATAACATTCTACTTTGCCACGTTTGACATAATGTCGTATCCGCTCACGCATTACTGTTTCTAGTATGTGCAATGTATCTGGTAAACGAACAATAATTTCGACATAGCGGTGATTAATTGAACGTATTTCACAAACAGCGCTGCCCCATTTACCTTGATTTTGTGTTCTTGCAAAAGCAGTCATGCTTTGAATCATCGAAACTCCCTGCCTTAATTAGTATTTGGAAAATAATATTGGTAAAAACGTTAACTACTAAATAATCTAGGATATGTCGTCAACTGGCCTCAAAACTCCGACGTCCAGCGCTTTATGCGCGGGATCCAGAACAGGAGTTTCAGCAAAAACCGCTCTGGATGCCGCGAACAAGTCGCGGCACGTCGAGAGAAGAGTTAATTGACAACATACACCCTAATATAATCTTAAACATAATGAAGCAGTTACCAATATTGTTTTCTGAAATACTATATACCAAATTAAAGAGTATATATAATACCTCTCCCCATCACAATTCCATGAGAAAAAATTATGCGTTTGAATAAACGAGAAAATAATCAATTACGCGATATCCGTTTAACACGTCATTATACTAAGCATGCAGAAGGTTCTGTATTAGTTGAATTTGGCGATACAAAAGTGCTTTGTACAGCAACCGCAAGCTCTGGCGTGCCTCCTTTTTTAAAAGATTCTGGTAAAGGGTGGGTAACAGCAGAATACGGCATGTTACCGCGCTCAACACATAGCCGCATGCCCCGTGAAGCAGCTAAAGGAAAACAAACTGGCCGAACACAAGAAATTCAGCGCCTGATTGCTCGCTCACTACGCGCCGCGGTAGATTTAACTGCATTAGGTGAAAACACCATCACTATCGATTGTGATGTAATACAAGCTGATGGAGGAACGCGTACAGCATCTATTACGGGCGGCTGTGTTGCATTGGTTGATGCTATTTCTTTTTTAAAAAATAAAGAAAAAATAAAATCAGATCCATTCAAACAATTAGTGGCTTCGATTTCTGTTGGAATCTTTGATGGTGTGCCGGTTTTAGATTTAGATTATTCAGAGGATTCAAGTGCTGACACTGATATGAATGTGGTAATGACTGAACACGGTGGTTTCATTGAAATTCAAGGCACAGCAGAAAAAAATACTTTCCAACAACTTGAACTAGACAATCTGCTCGTGCTAGCAAAAGAGGGAATTGAACAACTGATTAAGAAACAGAAAGAGGTACTAGCCGCTGCCAAAACCGCCTGGACCTGATTTTTTTTGTTCCCTGGTTCGTTGAACAGCATCCGGTGTGGCTGCTTCTGAAGAAGGTTTTTCATCTGTCGCTGATTTGAAAAATCGCGCGAACACACTGAGTCGCGCTTTACTGGCAAAAGCAACCGAAGCAGGTTGTGTTGATAGCTTTTGAATATCTTGTACAACTACAGCTTTCTTAGCAGCAGCTTCAAGCATATGAATTATTTCTTCTTTATCATTAAAAGTTTTTGTCTCAAACTGGCCTAAGAACACTCGCGAATTATCACGTTTTGCTTGCATACCCACATCGAGTGTTGCTTGAACTCCTAAATCATTTAACTTGCTTTTAACAGCATCGGGAAGCACATAACCATTAGGACTCTGAAAAAAAGCAACTTCTACAACAGTCTCCCCGGCTGTAAGCATTTTCAAAAAATAGGATTGGTTTTTAAAATTTGGATGGACACATTCAACCGCGTCGCCTTGTTTTAAAGCGCTTATTAAAGCTGTCTGCGAAACATCATCGGCTAGTGTGTATGTTACTATCTCTCTCGGCATTTTAGCTCCGTTTTATAAGTTTTGAATCCAAGTTGAAATCTTAGTTTCTTACTATCATTATAAAAAGCCATTATTAAAATACTCTTAAGAAATTCTTAATTTTGTAAGCAATTTACGCATTTTTCTATAGGAAATTATAACTATAATCAATCACTAAAGGTGCATGATCAGAAAACCGCTGATCTTTATAAATACTGACGGATTGTATTGCATTTTTCAATCCAGGCGTTACAACTTGATAATCAATCCGCCAACCTACATTGTTAGCCCATGCTTGCCCTCGATGAGACCACCAAGTGTACTGATTTTCTTCTTGGTTTTTTTCACGAAAAGCATCTACAAAACTTAAGCGACCAAATAATTCGTCCATCCAGGCTCGCTCTTCTGGCAAAAACCCAGAATTTTTTTGATTACCGCGCCAATTTTTTAAATCTATTTTTTTATGGGCAATGTTCCAATCACCACAAATAATAAATTCCTGTTTTCGCCGACGGATGTGTTGTAAATAATTTGTATATTGATTTAAAAAATCAAATTTGATTGCTTGCCGATGTTCTCCGCTAGTTCCTGAAGGCATATACAATGAAGCAATGTGGATTTCGCCAAAATCAATTTCAATATAACGACCTTCCTGATCTGCTGTTGGCCAACCTAAGCCTGTGATTATTTTTTTAGGTTTTTGTCGAGAATAAATACCAACACCGCTATAACCTTTTTTTTCAGCGCAGTGAAAATAACAATGATACCCATCAGGCTGAAATAATATGCGCTGCAAATCTGCTTGTTGTGCTTTTAATTCTTGCACACAAACAACATCCGCATTTTGTGCCAGCATCCATTCAAAAAATCCTTTTTTTGCAGCTGAACGGATGCCATTCAAATTTAATGTGATTACGCGCAATGGCACAATCAATGTCCTAACAAATTCTGCAATAATTTTTCTGCTTGCGGAATATTTTTCTTGATTTCCTCTTCTACATTTCCAGTTGCTTTACGTAATTGCTGTTGAGCAATTTCTTTTGCCAATTCTACTGTATCAAGGCGAATATTTGGATCATTTAATTTACCGGTAATTACAATAGGAATTGCAATACCGTATAAATTAAATAAATTATCTTTTTGATTTTGATCTACCTGTTTAATACTGGTTTGTAATTGGTAATCGATACGCTGAGCTACTAAATTTATATTTCCATTGCCTTTGGTTGTGAAAGCGGCTGAATCCATCAAAAGATCGTTATTACTAATCACCCCGTCACGAATCAAGACGTTTCCTGTCATTGTATTAAATGCGGTTTGATTTGAATTAGAAGCATTACTTATTTTACTGCTAGATAATCTTGAAGCCATATTAAGTAAATACGCAATATCGATACCTTGTAATACACCATCTTTCACACTAAAAAGACCTTGGCCATTTAAATTCTTTACGATAGTGTTGGAATCTGACCCTTGCGTTGTCATTTGCAAATCAACATTTCCAGCACCGCTGAATTTCAATTTTTGATTCGTTCCACCTAAATCCTGCAGCAACAACCCTGTTTGAACATTGGTTAATTTCCCTTGAACAGCCATTTGCGGTATGCTTTTTGTTAAATTAGCTGTTATCTGCGCCTGTAATGTACCTTGATATAAATCAGCAGTGACTGGAGCAAGATTAGCTATTTTATTTTGATAATTCAGCGGAACTACAACATTCGTTATCTTCACCTTATTAACTTGCATTTCGTTCAGTTTCAATTGACCTTGCACACTCACTGCATTTGAGTCAGCAGCAAAATCAATATCACCGCTTACGCCTTTAAGTGCCTGCACATTTGGAACATTGTTACCAATATCTTGTAACCATTGTTTCATATCAAATGGCTGTATTTTTAATTTTCCAGTTGCATGTGGATTTTTATCAAGACCGACTATTTTCACGTTCCCCGTCATAACAAGATTGGATGCTACGCCTTTGAATCCAGACCATTGAACTGTTTGCTGTTTAAGATCAGCAATGACGTCTCCAGAAGTCATCGTTTTAAAACGTAAATCGCCTCGTCTCAGACTTGTCGTCATATCAAGATGACGAAATGAAAAAATTTGTTCCGCTAGATTTAAAGCAATGCGACCTGTCAACTCGCTATGTCCAGACATCACTGGATTATTATTAACAAAGTCAAACGCAATAGATAAAGGAAATGGAGTGATTAAATTAATATGCTTCGCATGTAACGAGAAATTTTTAATACTCGAATTTTGTTTAGTTTGTTCATTGATCCAATTAATTTCTGCATTAGAAACAGTAATTCCTGAGATAGCAATCGCAACGGATGCTTTTTTTAATGTATCTTGTTCTTTAATATTCTCATTTGCTGCATTTTGCGGAGAAATAGCTGTTTGAAAAGTCCAGTTATTATGCCCGTTAGCTAATGTAATTAAATTTAATTTCATCCCCTCAACGATAATACCGCTTGATTCAATTCTTGATTTTAGTAAAGGCAATACATCGACTGATACAATTGCACGGTTAATTTCAGCAAATGTTTTTTGTGAAAATTCCGCGGGATTATTCAATACCATATGCCCGACTTTAATGCCCGCATATGGAAATACAGCCCAGGACAAATCACCATCAATAATCAATTGACGGCCAGTATATTTCATGACTTGTGCAGCTATAATTGGTTTGAAGCGATTTGGATTCACAAAAAGAACCAAACAACTCACGGCAACAATAATAAATAAAACAAAAATACCAATCGCGATCCCGGCCATTTTTAAAAAATGTTTCATACAATTACCCCTCATCATAGTGGAGCGGGTGATGGGAATCGAACCCACGCTAAGAGCTTGGGAAGCTCTCGTTCTACCATTGAACTACACCCGCAAAAAATCACACTTGCAAAATTTTCGATTATTCTATTTGATTTATTGGGAAGGTCAACTTAATCAATTAAAATAGTAACTATTCACGGATATTGATGAACAGGTCCCTTCCCCCCTTTGCGGGAGAAGGTTAGGATGGGGGGAGCAACAGCGCAAAATCACCCCCCCCATCAAGGGGGGGCTATAATTTGCAAGATCTATAGTTATCTAAAGTGTATCGTTCGTCCTTTTCCTTAACACCCGCTTACATCAATCCCCACCTGATTCATCGCATTTTTAACAGCATTAAGATCATACTTGTAATCTTGTGTAGCTTTCACCACGCCGCAAGCAGCTGTTTGAAATGTTGCATTAGATGTCCAATAATGTTGATTGGCTTGCACCATCACATCAAATGCTTTTTTCGTATCCCAATCTTTTGCGGTCCCTATTAAATAAAATACTTTATTAAAAACACCACTGCTATAATGAACATTGAGACCTGGATAATAATTTTTAACATTACTGATAGAACACCAGAACCCTGGCGGTCTGCCGTTACAGTCTTTGGTTGGTTCATCCATATAACGAAGTGCTTTACCATCTGCTTTCATGATTTCTGGACCAATTTCCCAGCTGTTGTGTCCATAGGAATAAAATTCAGCTGCTTGTGCTGCCATATCAGAAAAAGATTCGTTTAAGCCGCCTGATTGTCCATCATAAACCAGATTAGAATGTTGCTCAGTAAATCCATGACTAATTTCATGCGCACCAACGCCTAATGACACCAATGGATAAAATTCTGAACCACCATCGCCAAAAGTCATTTGCTTACCATCCCAGTAAGCATTTTCCATGTCTTCATGTACACGCATCACGAGCATCATGGGTTTCCCGCCATCAGTCAGCACTGGAACGTTATACCATTTCTGATACATTCCTTTAATAACCTGGCCTGCGTAGAGAGCATCATTATCAGGGGAGTAAGCACCATTAGTTGAACCTAGATCTGCATTCCAATACACATTATTATGCTCGCTATCTTCTGCCGCACATGTAAATTGTGAAATCGCATCACTCTTACGGACATCTTTGACTGTCACATCCGCATTTTCTAAATAACATAATGTAGCAGATGCATCTCGTTCAACAGTTAATTCAGGCAAATTATTTGCCAGTCCGTCATATAAAAATTTACCCCTCTTTGGGTTGCCGCCAAAACCGCCACCACGCGCTTCATCCACTGTTTGGAGATTGTTCCATTGTTTATATACCTTGAATGTCATTGCATCCATAATATACGTTGGTTTTTCTGGCATTGCATTTCCAGAATGAGCCATAAAACTAATTAAATATGCCCAATGTGCTTTATTATCTTGATCAACATAAACCATCAATTTTGATTTGCTGTCTGAAATAACTTGTTTGGATCCTGTTTGCTGTTGATATAAATCAACCGCCTGTTGTATAGCTTTAGTTGCTTGCGCTGCACTGAAAATATAGGCCGGTGTATTATTTAAATCTTGATTTAAATTTTGATAAATAACGCCATTCATTGTTGCATTTTTATTTGTTGCTAAATGAGCCAGTGAAACATTACCTCCACGAGGAACATGAACAATAAAATCACTGCCCCACACAGGATAACCTGCATAAGTTTGCTGTAAACGAACATGTGTTGTTTGGTTAAAATCAGTTGCACTACTCATTTGCTGCAATCCTGATTGAGAAGATGCCATGTGATTAGCAGTTAATGATTGTAATACTGAAACAGGTTGATGACTGAGATCCACGGGTTGAGCAGCCCAAACAGATGTCATGCATGATAAAGCAATACAACTTAACGCAAGAACAGGGTTTTTTCGCATAATGTTTCTCCATGAAATTTAATGACTTTTCCATTCCGGGCTCATTATGGCATCATTCTCAACTAAAACACAATTGGGATAAAAAATTATGTATAAAATTTGTTTTTATGTTCCTGTAACACATGTTGAGCAAGTAAAAAATGCACTGTTCGCACAGGGCGCAGGAAAAATAGGTAATTACAGTTGTTGCGCGTGGCAAGTAATAGGCGAAGGACAATTCATGCCGTTTGAAGGAAGTAATGCATTTATAGGCGAGCAACATCATTTGGAAAAAATAGCTGAATATAAAGTTGAAATGGTTTGTGAGAAAGGAACCATTCACGCTGTCATTTCAGCATTAAAACAATCTCATCCGTATGAAGAACCCGCCTATCAAGTTTTTAAAATGGAGAATTTTTAACAGCGTTTAGTAT
>Ga0224722_1002343_pt1 | contig 10121 bp, 9 predicted proteins | sample Balambano_FR1_Me_FD_161646 | JGI IMG/M metagenome (GOLD analysis project Ga0224722, IMG submission 161646) | Freshwater sediment microbial communities from Lake Towuti, South Sulawesi, Indonesia - Balambano_FR1_MetaG | ecosystem: Environmental > Aquatic > Freshwater > Lake > Sediment | place...
CCGCTTTTAACGCATATTCCGCTATCATCTTCTCACTTGGTTTGGTAGGTTGGTTGTGGTGACTTAAACCTATCCAAGCCAAGTCTCTTGTCAAGCTAAATCTAACTTCTGTGATTCACTGAATTTATGTAGAATTTTCTCTGTGTCTAAAATTACCGGCTTGGCGTTCTTGGCGTCTTGGCGGTTCAAGTCCTTTTCATTGTGCAGTTGCTTCGAGTTGGCGGTTGAACTGCGTCTCGTAGAGGTGTGCGTAAACGCCATCTCTGGCGATCAATTCAGCATGGCTGCCACGCTCGACAATGTGCCCGCGATCCAGCACGAGGATGATGTCCGCTGCCAGAATGGTACTCAGGCGGTGAGCGATGACAATATTCGTGCGGTTGGTCATGATATGCTCAAGGGCATCCTGAATCAGCGCCTCGCTCTGGCTGTCTAGATGGCTGGTCGCTTCATCCAGCACGAGAATACGCGGGTCTTTGAGGATGACGCGGGCGATGGCGATACGCTGCTTTTCGCCGCCGCTTAAACGATAGCCGCGCTCACCGACAATCGTATCATAGCCATCGGACAAGCCCATGATGAAGTCGTGAATATTGGCGGCTTTCGCTGCGGCGATAATCTCGTTTTGCGTCGCATCCAGTTTTGCATACAGTAAATTGGTGCGAATCGTGTCATGAAACAGATACGTTTCCTGCGTGACCATGCCGATATTTGCCGAGAGTGTCGTGAGCGATAGATCGCGCAGATCGTGACCATCAAGCAGAATTTGCCCCTCAGTCGGGTCATACAGGCGCGGGATGAGGTACGTCAACGTCGTTTTCCCCGCACCGCTGGGACCAACGAGCGCCGCTAACTGCCCAGGCTGAATGGCGAACGACAGGTCTTCCAGCGCCAGCAGCCGCGCCTGATGGGTCGGTGTTTCGCCTGCGCCGTTCTCATCGGCTTTGTTGTCTTTCTTTGCGCCGCCGCTTTCGCCAGATAGCACCGCCGTCACATTCTCAATCCGCCCGTAGCGTTTGACTTCCGTGAGCAAGCCGTCATTGCTGGCATCATAGCGAAAGGTAACGTGATCAAAGACGAGTTCGCCGCGCACGTTGGCAGGTGCCAGCGCATTCGGCTTTTCAGAAATTTCCAGTGGCAAATCAACAATTTCAAACACGCGCTCAAAGCTGACCATTGAGGTTGAGAACTCGACGGGCAGCTGAATCAGGTATTCCAGTGGACCGTATAATTCACTCAGATAGGCGGCGAAGGCGACAATCGTACCGACGGTGAACACACCCGCCAGCGCGAGATGCCCGCCGAGCCAGTAGACCAGTGCCGTCCCGATCACGCCGACCAAGCCGACAATCGCCCAGAACTGGCTGCCCAACACCGCACGGCGAATGCCAATATCGCGTACACGGGCGGCGCGTTGATCAAAACGACTCGTTTCAACATCCACTCGCCCGAACAGCTTGACGAGCAAAGCGCCGCTGACGTTGAGCGTTTCGCCGACCATTGCATTCATTTCCGCGTTGATGTCCATCTGTTCACGGGCAATGGTTCGCAAGTGTTTTCCAACGCGGCGGGCAATGAAGAACAAGACGGGCAGAACGGAAATGCCGATCAGGGTCAGACGCCAATCCAGCGAAATCATCACGATAAGCGTGGCAACGACAGTAAACGTATTGGTAACCGCGCCGATCAGCGTATCGGTGATCGCCGTTTGCGCGTTGACGACATCGTTGTTGAGGCGGCTCATCAACTCGCCCGATTTGGTATGCGTGAAGAATCGCAGCGACATGTGCTGCAAATGACCGTATAACTGCGATCGCAGTTGATAAATCACACCTTCACCGACGTTTGAATCAAGTCGGCGAATGATCACACTGATGATACTGCTGGTGATAGGGATAGCGACTAGCGCCAGTGCCAGCATATTGAGTTGTTCGGCGTTACCCGTCGGAAGAGTCACGTCAATCAGTTGGCGCAGAATCAGCGGTGTGAACAACCCAATGATCGTTTGCACTGTGATCAAAATAAGCAGGATGATCAGCATGAAACGATATGGTCTGGCGTAAGCTAAGACGCGCTTGATCAACTGCCAGTTGATGTTCGCTTTGTCATCCGTTGCGGAGTGGGGATAGGCATAGCGCCACATATACGAGTGTCCTTATGGAATCGCGTTCAGGGATTCATGCGCTACACGCGCATTTTGTGAAGATAACGGAAATAAAGGGCGAATGATACTGACTAAACAGGCAGGAGTCAGCCGCCTTCGGTCATCCCGTCTGTCGTTTCGGAGTCGGACACGAAGAACGGCACAGCGGCGCCCACGGGTTGCCCATCCAGTTCTAGCTGAACGCTCCAGTTGCCCGCTGAAAAATCCACATCCGAAGCGGGCATATTGAACCAGATGCAGCCGGATTCGATCACAAATCCTGGCGACCATTCGTAGTAAATTTGCTCAACACCGTCACGTTGCCAGCGTGCCGTCAGGCGACTATTCGGCGTCAGATTATTTGCCTGTGCGACGAGATACACGCCGGAGGACTGCGGCGAAAATGTTGTCATGCTGCCGATGGCACAATCGTCTGCGCCAACGGCATCTGTGACGGTCAAATTTATCAGGCTGGGTGCACTCGGATCCGCTGTTGACTCGGCAATGACAGCAGTTGGGCGAGTGTTGTCTATCGCCGTATTGCCCTGTGCGCCGCCTTGCCCGATGATCGTTGGTTGAACAGGGATGATCGGCTGTACATTGGAGTCACTCCCTGTGCTGATATTGGGATTGATCGGATCAATGGTTGGCAGGGTTTGCGGTGTGACGAAGCGAATATCCACAAATGGTGTACCCAATGCCAGTAGCGTTGCAGCAATGCGAGTCGTTTGCGCGGCGGCGCGGCTGACGGAGGTTTCCGCCGCTTCCATCGTCAGCGCCAGCCGATCTGCCTGTGGGGTGGCAGTTTCACGCGCCCTAGCAACTTCGGTCCCGCGGGTGTCGCGCTCGGCTTGCAGGGTCTGCTGGCTGGCAGGCGGCGCAAACATATTACAAGCTGAAACAAGCAGCGGAAGCGTCAGGAGGAAAGCAATCAATTTCATGGGATTAGTGTAGCAGAGGCAAAACTTGATCAGCAAGGGATGAGGCGTCCGTTTTCATAAAAACAAAACGAGGCAGATGATTATCTGCCTCGCTGATGGAGGTGCGCGGTACTGCCCCGCGGTCCGATAAGAGCCGAAACCCGCCTCTACAGGTTTAGTTGGCTGTTCAGTTTCAGAATACTTAGCCCCAGCCAACGTGGTAGGAGTATTCCTGAGCCGATTAGTCTTTGTGGTTGCGTATCGGCGTCACAACCACGCACGCTTATCATTGGTGACGCCCGCTTCAACACCGGATAGCGACGATGCTGGCGGACGGTTGGGTTACTATGACCCAACACCCTGCTTAGCCGATCTTAGGCGGCGTAAGCGAGAGCAGGTTGATTGTTTTTGGCAGTTAATGCCTTGCTCATTTTAACGTGGCTGAGCGCCACGACCTGCCACGAGACCCCTAACTCCCACGTCGAGTCTAGGTCACCCCCGTGTACATCGAAAATCATAGCACGTTTTTGCGGTTTATAAAGGGTCAATTTCGGTTTACAGATAACGCTCAGGCATCGGTTCTTCGTGAGTGTCATAGAGAACAAAGCCGCGCTTTTGATAGTTCGGTATGGCGCTCGGCGCATCGAGATTGCAGGTGTGTACCCAGACGCGCTTTGCGCCATCGCCCCACGCACGGGCAATTGCGCTGCTCAACAAATATTTGCCATAGCCCAGCCCATGAAACTGTGGACGCAAGCCGAAGTAGGAAAGCTCGGTATCATCGCCCTGTTTGACTAACTCGAAATATCCGGCTGGAACGCCATCAGCGTACAGCACCTCAACGCTTGTACCCGGCAGGGTGAGCAGCGCCTCAAGGTCACTCTCCGGCATAATGATCCGATCCCGCCAGCGTAACGCTTCACCTACGGCGCTATAGAGAAATTTATAGAAGCGCACATCCGCCTGCATCATCGGCATGAGGATCAACTTATCCGTGTTTTCTGTAAATGCAGGCACAAACTGCGACGGATCGGTCATGTGCAGATAATAAGTGATGAGTGTATTTGGGGCAGTCGCGGATACGGAAGCCATGCTCATTCCTCTTCAAATGAGGATAATGTATAATGCGAATTACAATTGTCCGCTGAACAATACGCCGTTTACAGATCGTTATTTCGGACAGAACGGGCGTCATTCTTGTTCATAAGCACGAAAAAGGTTACTCATGGATTTCTCTCTCAACGAAGAACAGCTTTCAGCACAGAAGATGGTACGCGATTATGTCGCCAAAGAAGTGATTCCGACGATCGGCGAATGGGATCGCAAACAGCAGATGAACCCGGCGATTTTACCGCGTATGGCGGAACTGGGCATTCTCGGCATTTCAATTCCGGTTCGCTATGGCGGACAGGGGTTCGATTATGTCACGCTGGGCCTGGTGTGTGAAGAACTGGAACGCGGCGATACGACCCTGCGCGTGATTATGTCCGTCCACTTTGGCTTGAACAGCCTGTCACTGCTGCAATGGGGGACGGAAGATCAGAAACAGCGATTCCTTGTGCCACAGGCGCGGGGCGAAAAATATGCCGCCTTTGGACTGACGGAAAGCGGCGTCGGCAGCGATGTACAGAATATGACCTCTACAGCACGTCGTATCGGTGACAAATACGTCCTCAACGGCGAAAAGATGTGGATCAGCCTCGCGTCTAAGGCGCACCATTTTCTCGTCGTGGCTAAAACGGACCCGGACGCAGGTGCGAAAGGCATGTCTGCATTTATTGTCACGAGCGATATGCCCGGCGTTACATCGGGCGATATTCACGGCAAGCTCGGCGTTCGCGCCGGTTCAACGGGTTGGATTGCGTTTCAGGACGTTGAGGTGCCAGCGGAAAATCGGCTTGGTGAAGAGGGCGAAGGCTTCAAAATCGCAATGGCGGCGCTGGATAACGGACGCTACACCGTCGGTTCAGGTGCGGTTGGCTTGATCCGCGCCTGCCTCGAAGAAAGTATCAAGTACGCGCTGGATCGCAAGACGTTTGGCGTACCGATTGCCCAGCACCAGCTTGTCAAGCAGAAAATTGCCTATATGAAGCAATGGTATGATGCCGCCCTGCTCCTGAACCTGCGCGTTGGCTGGCTCAAAAATCAGGGAATTCGCAATACCCGCGAGACGAGCATTGCGAAATGGTACGCGACCGATCACAGCGTTCAGGCGGCACTGGAAGCCGTTCAGGTGCATGGCGCGTATGGTTTCAGCGATGAGTATCCCGTTGAGCGTTATCTGCGAAACAGCAAAGGCGCAGTGATTTACGAAGGAACGAGCGAAATTCACCAGTTGATGCAGGCGGATTACGCTTTCGGTTTCCGCGAAGATAAACCGCTGCGCTGCGAACTGCCCGCCTACGATGCGGCGGAATGGCAGAGCGAACCCGAATACGCGGTTGGCGATTAAACATTTGAGCGACGAATTGGCGCAGGTGGATAACCTGCGCCTCGTTCTCAGGAGCGCGATATGATTCGGATGACGTCAGAAGCGATACATCAGGTCAATATTCGGGTAGATGGCGCAATACTGGCGACTGGCGTGGACTATGAGGCTTTCCTGCATGGGGATGACTTTAACGGACTTCATGCAGAATGGGTAAACGGGTTGGTGATTTTGATGCCTTCGATAGATGCTCGCCACGATCTGCTCTCACAATTCCTATCGAGTTTATTCGCTGCTTATTTGAGTGAAACAGGCAGCGGAATTCTTCTGCGCGATCCATTCATCATGCGCTTGCCCAATGTACCCAGCGGACGAGCTCCCGATTGCCAGGTTATCCTGAATGAACGGCTTGGACAGCTTCGCACGTATGAGCTTGATGGTCCTGCCAATCTGGTCGTTGAGATTGTATCCAAAGGCACACACCGTCGTGATCGCGTTGAAAAATTCGCCGAGTATGAGCAGGGTGGTGTGGACGAGTATTGGGTGGTTGATTACCTGCGAAAAGAGGGGCTTTTCTATCAGCGCAATGCTGAGGGGCTATATGAGCCGGCAGAGCTTGATGAAGCGGGAGTCTATCATTCCAGAGTTTTGCCGGGTCTTTCCCTTCAAGTAGCGCTTTTGTGGGAAAAGCAACTCCCCAATATCGTCGAAGTGGTCAATATGGTGATGCAAATGCTGCGCGAACCAAAGTGAACCTCATCTTCTTTGGTGACAGCCTGACCTGGGGCAAATATGGCGGCAGCTACTTTGATGCGCTTGTGCCGCTGCTCCTGCAACATACCCTGATCAATGCCGGCGTGGGCGGTGATACCGTCCTCAACCTGCTCGAACGGCTGGAGAATGATGTACTGGCGCATCAACCCGACGGTGTGTTCATCATGATCGGTGGTAACGACGCAATTTCTTACAGCCAGCCCGCGACGCGCCAGTATTATCGCAATGCAAAACATATTCCCGATGGGGTTGTCACGCCTGACCAATTCGCGCTTGCGTATCGGGACTTGCTCACTCGGCTACATGCTGCCCACATTCTCGCGTGGGTCGGGCTGCCGCCGATAGAGCAAAACCCAACGGTCGTTAATGCGTTACGCCACTACAATGCCCTGGCTGAGGAAATCGCACGTACCCTGAATATCCCTGTGCTGGATTTGATGGCGGCATTTACGCCCGCTGCGATACCAGAGCGCCCGCCGCTGGGGATGGATACCATCCTGACCATCGGCAAGCGAGAGAGCACTGGCTGGAATGATTATGAAACTGCCCGAAATGAGGGCGGCTATACGTTTACGTTTGACGGCTTACATCTGATGCCGTCTGCCGCGGAACAAGCGGCACGGCTGATAGCAGCGTTTATCGAAGGCTGATCCTGTGCAACCGCCTCACCCGATTTACGTATAACAAGTATATAGAGGTAGACTATCAATGGAGACACCTAATGAGTTGTGGTCGCGCAATCCTGTGTATCGTTTTTCCGCCGCTGGCAGTCATTGATCGTGGCTGCGGCACGCTCCTGATTGTATTTTTGCTGACGCTGGCAGGCTGGGTTCCCGGCGCGATTGCCGCGCTCATCCTGAATGCACAGGCGGAGAATAATCCGCGCTACTAACAGGCACACATCCGAATAAGGCGGGCATGTTAAAGACACCCGTCTTTTTTTGCGCGTCTACATTTGTTATCGTTGCGCGGGTCATATGATAGGGGACGGCAATGAAGTCACTTTTCCGACGGCTGATAAAAGATGATGACTATACCGTCCAGCGAATCGGCTTCGTGTTTCTGGTTGGCAGTTTTCTATTGATTATCGTCGGCTACCCGATTGCCCACCCGAATGAGCCGTTCACCCTGAGTACGCTGGTTGAAGATTTATACAGCAACGTCAGTTCTGAACTCATTGGGATCGCTGTAACGATCCTGATCATTGACCGCATCTACCGCCGCTATGATGAGCGCAATGAAGAAAAACGCGCTCGTGTGGATTTGACACGTCAGCTTGGAAGCACTGTCAATGAAGTGGCGAAACGCGCCTCCGAAGAACTGCGGGCGAAAGGCTGGCTGACGGACGGCTCGTTACAGGAAATTGATCTGCGGGCGGCGAATCTTGAAGATGCCCGCCTGTGGAAAGCCGATTTGCAGGGCGCGAATCTGCAATGGGCGCGGCTGAAAAAAGCCAATCTGAATGACTCGGTTCTGGTTGGTACAAATTTGACACAGGCGAATCTGCAAACGGCGTGGCTGCGCGGCGCGGATTTACGCGGTGCGAATCTGTTTGAGGCGAAATTGTATCGGGCGGTATTGAAGGCGGCAAATCTCGAAAACGCCGATCTATCCGGCGCACACCTTGAAGGGGCGCGTCTGGAAGGCGCGAATCTGCGGAATACTGTCTTTACCAATGCCTGCTGGGATGAAGCGACGATTTTACCTGATGGCGAACACTGGATATCAGAATGTGACTTAAAGCGCTTCACTGATCCACTTCATCCGAATTTCTTTATCGTGACGCCACATGTCGAGACTGCCAACGCAGATGAAGGCGTTGATTGAGTTTCCAGTTTGCGTACAAAATGACGCAAAATTTGCTTGACGAAAGAACATTTGTGCGGCATAATATTCCGTATGCACACCCATATTCTGCCTGACACGATGACCAAACTCACCCGCATGGGTGATGCGACGCTGTATGAACCAGCGGGCGATCAGCCGCAGTCAGAACGCGCCGCACAAGGGGCAACGCCGAAAATCCGCGAGACTTTCCTCAAACGTGAACCGTACCAGTCGCGCAGCTTGACGGAATGTATCGCCAATGTCAGTACGCCAACGGGCAAGAAGCCGCTGCTCAAGACGATGATTACGACGGCATGTGAGCGCAACTGCTTCTACTGCCCGTTCCGCGCTGGACGTGCCAAAACCGAACGCCTGACCATTTCGCCGGATGAACTCGCTAAAGCATTCAACAATCTACAAGCCAGCAAGCAGGTGGACGGCTTGTTTTTGTCGTCGGGTATTATCAAAGGTAGCGTGACGACGCAGGACAAAATCATTGATACGGTGGAGATCATTCGCCAGCGGTATCAGTACAAGGGATATGTTCATCTCAAAATTATGCCTGGCGCGGAATATGATCAGCTGTATCGCGCCATGCAAATCGCGGATCGTATTTCGGTGAATCTTGAAGCGCCGACTCAGGAACGGTTGGACGCGCTTGCACCGAAGAAGGATTTCAACCGCGAACTGCTGAGTATGCTCCACCTGGCACATCAGATTCGCCGCGAGCATCCGCATGAAAAGCTGGCACAGTCGGTCACGCAGTTTGTCGTCGGTGCGGTGGGTGATACCGATGTTGAACTGCTCTCGCTGACGACCAATTTACACCGTCGACTTGGACTGGCGCGGGCGTATTTCTCGGCATTTCACCCGATCGTGCAAACGCCGCTGGAAAACAACCTGCCGACTGACCCGATCCGTGAGTTTCGGTTGTACCAGTCCAGCTTCCTGCTCCGGGATTATGGCTGGGAAGTTGAGGATTTGCCGTTTGAGGACGGCGGCAATCTGTGGACGGATGTTGATCCGAAGCGAGCGTGGGCGGATGTCAACCTGCGTACCGCGCCGATTGACCTCATGACGGCGGACAAACCAACGCTGATGCGCGTACCTGGAATTGGCGCGAAAAATGCCGACGCGATTCTCCGCGCACGGCGTAAAGGTGCATTACGCGACCTCGGCGATCTGCGAAAGATCGGCATTGCCGCGCCTGAAAACGCCGCGCCGTATATTTTGTTAGGGGGCAGGGCTGTGCCAGTGCAGTTGGGATTATTCTAGCCACTCAGTTGAAACATAATCAAATCCAGATTCGATTCTTTACCGCCTCACCCCGTTACGTTACAATTCGCTCAGATTATGTTTTTCCTCAGTACTCAGTACTCGCTACTCAGTACTTATTTTCTTTGGAGGTTTCCCTTGCATATCGTTGTTTTTACTCGCAGCACCCCTGATACTGCCGCCAAAGTCGAAGTCGGCGCGAACGGTCAAGTGACCTGGGGCGACGCGGCAACCGTCGTCAATCCCTGGGATGAATACGCGCTTGAAGAAGGCATTGTGCAGGCGAAAAATGCAGGTGGCAAAGCCAGTGTCGTTGCCATTGGCGGCGAACTGCATAACGAAGCGCTCAAGCACAGCCTGGCGATGGGCGTGGATGACGCCGTGCGTGTCGAAGACCCTGCGCTGGAAGGCGGCGATTCACTGGCGTATGCGACAGCAGCAGCGGCGGCAGTGAATAAGATGGGTGATGTTGAACTGGTGTTGTTCGGCAAGGAAAGCGTGGATGTTGGCACGGACGCGCAGATTTTTCAAACGGCGCGTAAACTCGGCTGGACGATGCTCTCGAATGTCTCCAAAATTCTCGCCGTAGACAGTACCGCCAAAACGATCAAGGTCGAGCGCCAGTTGGAACAGGGCAAACAGGTCGTCACCAGCACGTTGCCCGCCGTCATCAGCGTCACTAAAGAGATCAACGAGCCGCGCTATCCATCGTTCATTGGGATTCGCAAGGCATCAAAAGCGGTCATTCCGGTGT
>Ga0224722_1002345_pt1 | contig 10118 bp, 7 predicted proteins | sample Balambano_FR1_Me_FD_161646 | JGI IMG/M metagenome (GOLD analysis project Ga0224722, IMG submission 161646) | Freshwater sediment microbial communities from Lake Towuti, South Sulawesi, Indonesia - Balambano_FR1_MetaG | ecosystem: Environmental > Aquatic > Freshwater > Lake > Sediment | place...
CCGGGCGAGATTGCACCTGCACATTGCTGCGATCGGGGGTGCGATCGTTTCTGACTTCATCTGGCTCGGCTCTGCCTTCGATCACGCGCACAAACTCCAGCAAGCCTTCAAATCCCTGATCCACCAGTTCTTCCAGTTCCCGAAAAAAGTCGTCCATAGTTCCCTTACCCTTGTTTGCAGGCAAAGCCTCCTCAATGCCCTCAGTATAGACATTCCCTCTTGCGTTCCTGTGGGGTACTGTATCGAAGTCGTTACACAATCTTGCTGAATGGAATAAATTATGCAGACCACCGCATTGCTGATTCAGTGCTGATTCAGTTAAGTCAGTTAAGCTCGACTGTCCAGGACATCTGAAGGATAGGATTGATTGACAATACGATTGCGTCCTTGCCGTTTCGCCTGGTATAGGGCTTGATCTGCAAGGGCAACTGCAAATTCGGGAGTTATCTCGGCACAGGGAACCAAACTCACTACCCCCAAACTCAGGGTCACAAATGGCTCGACTTGAGAGCCAGAATGGAGAATTTGGGATTTTTGAATTTGCGCCTGGATTTTTTGGGCAACGGCGATCGTCCCGCTCAAGGGGGTGTTGGGCAGAATGACAGCAAATTCCTCGCCCCCATAGCGAGCCGCCAAATCCGCCGGACGGCGAGTGGCAGACCGGATGTGTTGCGCTATCTGCTGCAAACAGGAATCTCCCTGGAGATGCCCGTAGAGGTCGTTGTACTGTTTGAAATAATCCACGTCGCAAAGAATGAGTCCCAAAGGTTGCCCTTCTCGCTGGAGCCGCTGCCACTCCTGAGCAAGGTACTCATCAAAATAACGCCGATTTGCAACCTGCGTAAGCCCGTCAACTCGCAACAGCCGACCCAGCTCCCGATTTGCCGCCTGAAGCTCGATCGTCCGCTGATTGACTCGCTCTTCCAGAGTGGTAAATGAGTTCTGCAACTGGTCTGACATCTGGTTAAAAGCATTTGACAATTGCCCAATTTCATCCTGCCGCACGGTTGGCAACCGCACTTCAAAATTGCTGCTGCCGAGCTGCTGGGTTGCCTGCAAGAGCTGAGTCAGGGGTTGGGTCACTTGCTGGTACAGGGCACGGTAAATAAATGCGATTTCTACCAGAAGGGCAATCCCACCCGATAGCAAAATAAACCGCGCTGCACTCCAGGCTGTCCTCTGCATCAGAACTTCAGGATAGACAGTGACAAAATACCAGCCCGGACCTGCAAGCCGGGTAGCTGCGATGTATTCGCGATCGTGAGGATTGTGAATCACCCGCGCCCCTTCAGCAAACGAATTCGCCCTTGAATCCACTGCCGAGAAATCAGCCACAGACGGAAGCAGGGCAAAAATTCGGCTCAGATGGGCATTGCCTAAGTCCTGAATCTTGAGGTTGCCGTGTTTTGCTGCGATTTGAGAAGTGAAATCAGGATGAGCGATGAGGCTGCCGTCCTGTCGCAAAATCAGGTTATAGGTTCCGGCGAGGCGATCGGAGTTGGTGCGATCGATCAAGGTGTTGAGAATAATATCGTTGCCCACGCTGGCAATATGCTGTCCCATCGCATCGTCGATCGGCGTTACGACTGAAACCACCCAGTCAGGACTGGCAGGATCTTGATAAGCATCTGTCCAGGCGGTTTGTCGCTGGGGGTTATGACCGCGATCGGACAGATAAAAGAATTGCTCATTGCGAATATCAAAATCCCCTGGAACCATCAGGGGCCCAGGCAGTTCGGGCCAGTAGGTGACGGCAATATTTTCCGGCGACAGCAGGCAGGTATTCACAAACCGATCGCGCCAGGCAGGGGCAAATTGCAGCAGCAGTTGTTCAAACAGTCGGATCTGACGGTTCACTGCTGGAGTGAGCAGCACATCTCGCCCAACAAAAACCGCCGATTTTGACTTGCCCTCAAACTGCTGCAAATCCTCGCCTTCAGGAAAATTTCGATGCGTCCCATCTGTCCAATCGTAGAGCCTGGTGAGGGGAATTGCAGGCTGGGGCTGGGCGGTAGTAGTTAAGAAAGCCTGTTTGAGCAGAGTATGGCGATCGGCAGCGAGCTGAAAAATGGCTTCTTCTCGTTTGCCCCGTTCAGTCACGTATTTTTGGAGCTGTTCCTGAGTGTTGAGCTGAGCCTGCCCCATAATGTGCCCATAGGTAAGCAGAGCTGAGATAATGAACACGCCCGCCATGCGAAGCGACAGGTTGATTAGGGTGACGCGAGTGAGAGAGGATTTATTTTGAGAATCGTTGTTTTTAGAATTATTATCTTGAGAATCATTATTTTGAGGATCATGATTCTGTGATTGGGAGAACGATCGCTGCTTCAGCTCGCCCTGCATTCTATGAATCAGGAACATGATCGCAAACATCATTTTGACGGTAGACGCACAACAAACAGTTTCCCAGTTTGACGATCGGTTGAGCGATATAGCAGTTCTCTTTTGGGTGAAGGTGGGGTGTGGGGGTAAAACCCCATACAGGGGGCACTTCCCCCTGCACCCCGTACCGCACCAGTATGGGAAACGCTAGATTTGATTGAATCTCTCATTGATTCGGTGTGCCTGAATTCCTCCCTTTCCTGAGTCTTCCCGCTAAACCGACAGGCGAATCTGCGAACCCTGCTCGGTCTTGTGCACTTCAATCCGAGTTTGAAACGCTTCCTTCAAGTGGGGAATGTGGGTGACGGTGAGAATGCAGGCAAAGTCTGGGGCGATCGCATTAATCGCAGCAATCAGCCGATCGCATCCGGCATCGTCTTGAGTTCCAAAGCCTTCGTCGATGATCAAAAGCTGCAGAGCTGTGCCCGATCGCTGTGCCAACAGTCTTGCCAGGGCGAGCCGAATCGCAAAATTAACCCGAAACGCTTCGCCGCCGGAATAGGTTTCATAGGGGCGCGTGCCCTGCAGATCGCTGATCAGGATATCCAGCGTATCGATTAACTTGTTGGCAGCCTGTGCTGATTTGCGGCTGCGCTGCGTTACGAACTGCACATGAAGCTGGTTTGCGCTGAGTCGTCCCAGGATTTGGTTTGCTTCGGCTTCGAGTTGGGGCAGCACATTTTCAATCATAAGTGCCTGAATTCCATTTTTGCCAAAGGCTTGCGCGAGTTCCTGATGGACGCAGTACTGGCGGCGCAGGGTTTGAAGCTGTTCAGTCAGGACGGTTTGCTGCTGGCTCAGTAAGGCGAGCTGTTGACGCTGCTGTTCTAAACGTCCAAGGGCAGCGAATTGGCGATCTAGGCGCGATCGTCTCAAAACCATCTCCTGTTCGATCGATTGGATATTTGCCTCTGGGTCAGGGGTTTGGACAAGGGTTTGGTCGATCGCCTGAAGCTGGGCGGCAAGCGTCTGAAGTGCCTGGGTGCGGCTGTGCCAGAGGGCAGTCAGGTCGTGCATTCGCTGGCGAAGCTGGGGATAGTGCTGCTGTGCCTGAAGCAGTTCCTGATAGCGCAACGGAATGTCTTGAGCTTGCTTCAGGGTGTGCCGCAGTGCGGTGTGGCGTTCCAGGTCATAGCCGATCGCCTGAAGATGACGATCGATCGCGTCGATTTGCTGCTGCAAGGGCGAGTGAGGAATTTGCTGAAGCTGCTGTTCCAGGGCGGCGATCGTCTCTGAAATTTGCGGTTCGCGTTCTAAAAGCTGACTTTGTTTGCGCTGCGCCTGCTTTAGCTCTACCTGTTTTACTTCTGCCCATCGCCAGCGATCGACCTGTCCCCGTGCCAGGGCGTGATTGCGATCGTCGTAGCCAAGCTGAGCCAACCGCTGATCGAGTAATCGCAGTTCTTCCTGCAAATCAGCAGCGTAGTCCTGCTGTTGCAGCGATCGTTCTAATTCGATTTGTTCTGCCGTCACCTGCTGCAGTCGGGTTTGCGCTTCGGAAATGCCCTGCAACTGCTGCTGAAGCTGTCCGCGTCGTTCGAGTACGGTGGCGTATTGCTCTAGCTCAATTTCGACAGCGCGATATTCCTGCCGCAGCACCCGAATTTCGCGATCGGAGGTGGTCAACTGCTCTCGAATCACCCAGAGCTGATCGCGGATTTCCTGCTGCTGTGCCTGATGCCGCTGAATGACTAAATGCCAGTGATCTTCATCCAGAGGACGATCGCATAACGGGCAGGGTGGAAACGGGGAAGGGAGTCGAACTTCTGTTGCAGTCAGCACCGTCAATTGCGCTTCTTCGTTCTCGTGGGTTGTGGGTCTACCTGCCTGAACCAATCGCTGAATATTAGACTGAATGTCCGATTCAGCAGTATCGTTTTGCAGCATTCGCAGTTTGTGATCGAGTTCAGCGAGTTCCCGTTCGCATTTGCGCTGCTGTTCCTGCAAGCGTTCCATAAAGGTTCGCCGCTCCATTCCTTTTTCGCGTACCTGCTGCTGATAAATCCGTCTTTTTTCCAGATAGCAAATCTGTTCTGAAATTGTCAGCGTGGCTTTTTGCAGATGGGGTTGGGTTTGCTGCTGTATCTCTAGCTGCTGGCGCAACGACTGAACTTCTTCAAGACGAGCCGTTAGCTTTGCCTGAGCGCGATCGACCTGAGTTTGCACCTGCTGTCTGCGCTGCATCAGCGGAGAAGCCTGCATTTGAATTTGATCAAGCTGGGCGAGGTGCGATCGTGCCTGTCGAAGCTGCTCCAGAGCCGCTTCAATTTCGGGTGTTTTTGCAAGAATCTGCTGAATTTCCTGCTGCTGTTGGGCGATCGTCTCCTGCTGAAGCTGTGCCTGCCGCAACTGGTCTTTGATTTGGTGAATCTCGGTTTGCTGCTGCTGTTCAAGCTGGCTGCGCTGGGCGATCGCATGCTGATGCGCCTGAAACTTTGCCGCGAGTTGCTCTTCTTGGCGCTGAAGCTGCTGATACTGAGCGTATTGGGTGGCGATCGCCTCTCCGTTTTGCAAAAGCAACTCAAGCTGGATCTGCTGCTGCTGCAGAGTTTTTAGCTCTTGCTGAAGTCTCTGACAATCTTGCTTTAGCGGCTGAACCTGCTGCTGCTGCAGGGTTTGCTGCTGCATCCACGCCTGACGCTGCTGCTGAAGCTGACGCAGTTCTGAAAATCGATCGCCGTCCTGCTGCTGTTCAGTCTGCAGCTTCTGAATCGTCTCCCGCAACGTTGCTTCATCAGCTTCTAAATTGGGCTGAGCAAGCTGAGCGGCGATCGACTCCAGTGTGCGTTCCAGAACTGTCATTTCGGCTTTGATCTGGCGCGATCGTTCTTTTGCTTGCTCTGCCAGGTCGTCGTATTGGTCGAGTTTGAGTAAATCAGCAAGAATTTGCTTGCGATCGGTGGGACGCTTGAGCATGAATTCGTCTGCCCGTCCCTGACGCAGATAGGCAGAGTTGATAAACGTGTCGTAGTCCAGCTTGAGGTGCTGCAAAATGAGCTGCTGCGTGGCGCGAATCCCCTTCTCAGTCAGCGTCCGGAATCCGTTGGGGGTTTGCACCTGAAACTCTAGCGAACTGGCTTGCCCTCGCCGCCTGGTGCGAATGACGCGATACGTGTGCTGCTGATACTGAAACACAAAATCCACCTGAGCCTCGATCGCCCCCTGGTGAATCACATCGTCTTCGCTGATTGCCCGACTCGCGCCCCAGAGTGCCCAGGCAATTGCTTCTAAAAGCGACGATTTTCCCGCTCCGTTTGCACCACAAATACAGGCAACATTTAAGCCGCGAAAATCGAGCGTTGCCTCGCGGTAGCTGAGAAAGTTTTTCAGGGTCAACTGCTGCGGAATCACGGAAAGTCAGCCCGATGCATATCCATAAGATAACAGTACGAACGCACTTTAATACAATCGAACTTAAATTAATTGGGGAGATTTGTTGCGATCGGGTTTGTGATTTTTGGGGAGGGTACGGGATGGGCAGATTAAATATTGGGGATGGAAATTTTTGTAAAAACTTGGCGATCGCCTGATAAGGGTGAAAAGTTTGTGAATCTGAGCGGATGTCGAGGTCGGAGGCGGCTTGATAAGGATACAGATGGAAGAAGAAACGAGGGAAAGCATTATGTCAGGGATGAGACGGGCAGACCGCAGAGACGATTCTTACGATAATTCGGTTAACCATCCGCAATCACGCCGCGCTGAGCCGACTTCTTCGCATGAACTTAAGCAAATCGTGAATAATTTGCGGTTTGATTGCAGTGAACTGCGGGACAAAGTCAAAACAGAGCAGAAACGGGCTGAGGACAATCAGACGCTGTATCAGGAAGCGCAGCAAAAACATGAAACTGCGATCGCCCTGTATGAGCAGGAGAAAACCAAAAGCGGCGAACTTTTAATTCAGTTTGAAGAGGTGCAAATTCAGCGGGAACAGTATTTTTCGCTTTATCAGCAGGCACAAACCGAGCGCGAACACTACGTCACTCTGTACACCCAGGTGCAGCAGGAGCGCGATAATTATGTGGTGCTGTATGAGCGGGCGATCGAAGATTTAAAGTTTGAGCGGCGATCGAAGGCGGGGATTAAAGGCTGGGAGACGCGCCGCAAGCGGGAAAATGAGCGGCTAAAACAGGAAATCGCCGAGATGACGATCGTTATAAAAGAATCCCTGGAGCGCAAAGAGGAAGCGGTGGAAAGCCTCTACGCCCTCGCAAACCGAATGGATCGGATTCAAAAGCTGGTCGATTCCGTCGAAGATACTTCTAGCAGCAATCCGCTCACCGTGATTGAGAAACTGAAGCGGGCGTGGCAAGCCGTCAAAGAAATCCTTGCAGAATAGGACGATCGACCATGAAAGACCAGACTGGAGCCATTACCCCATCTGTTGTTCAGGAAACGATTGGCGATCGCATTCGCAAAGTTGCTGATCGGCTGAACGAGGAAACGCAGATTCAAATCAAAGCCACGTCCCGAATTTTAGGAGCTGCCGCCCAGATTGCCCAAAACCACGATCGATTAATTGATGAAGTAGTGAATATGGTCGAGGAAGACCTGGATCAACAGGAAAATTTCTACACGGGCGATCGCCTCAAACAGCAGTTCAAATTGCTTACTGAAGCTAAATCTCATTTCAATCTCAAGGCAAATAGCTGGGCAAACCTGGCAGAAAAGCTCAACCAAAGTAAATCTGCTAAACCTGCATCTCAGCAAACAAAGCGATCGAGCAAAAAATCTGCTGATCCTCCACCCGTCAATTCTGCAATTCTAGACAGACTCGACAAAATCGAAGCAGAAATGCAAACCCTTCGGGCTGATTTGGCGATCGGGCTGGAGGCGATCGGACGGCTTGAGCAGCGGATTAGATAAGCTATTTCGCAGCGTTAAAAGGTGAGTACATTCCTGGACAGCTTATGACCCTCACCCTACATCCCTCTCCCAGAGTGGGCTACCGTGTACACACCACTCCCTAGTGATGCCTCGCAATCCCCTCAGCCGCCTCAATCCCCAACTTGGAGGCTGCCGCACTGGAAGTGCGAGGTGGGGGGACTTTGAACGGCTCGGAAGTCTCCCACTGGTGGGGCTGCAAAGCGTGAAACTGAAGCAGACTCGACTGATGGGGACACCGTGGACCAGAGTGGGAGAGGGACTTCAATCCGGCTCCCCTTGTTTCGGAGTCAATTCCGCTCCCTGCACCCCCGTACCGCACCAGTATGGGAAACGCGATATTCTCATTTATTTCTTGCGAGAAGGATGCAAGAGGGTTAAGCACCCCCGGCATTGGCATAAAGTTCCGCGATAATTTCTTCGATCGGTGGATTTTCGACAAACAGGTCTTCCACCTCATGCTGGGCAGTAACTTGGCGAATCAGAACCGCAGCGGAAATTTGGGTGGGGTCAAACGCCAGCGTAACCGTGCGACCCGCTTGAGCCAGGACGCTTACCCCGGCTGCCTCAAATCTAAACTCATCTCTAAACTCATCGGTTTTCAGGTCAATTTTTAAGTATCGCCGCGAGGAAACCTGAGAACGCAGTTTTGCCAGCGAACCATCGCACAAAATCTCACCGTTCCCGATGAGAATGACGCGATCGCACAGTGTCTCAATGTCGTCCATGTCGTGCGTGGTCAGAATGGTTGTGACTTGATGCGTCTGGTTCAGGGCTTTGATAAATTTCCGCACGGCAAGCTTGGAAACCGCATCCAGACCGATCGTCGGCTCATCTAGAAACAGAATGTCGGGTCGATGCAGCATTGCGGCGGCAAAATCACATCGCATCCGCTGTCCCAGGCTGAGTTGTCGCACCGGAGTCGAGAGCAGGTTTTCCAGCCCCAATAAATTGATCATTTCTTCGCGAGTCTGGCGATATTGCGGGTGGGGAACGCGGTAGATATCTCGCAGCAGGTCAAAGGACTCGATGACGGGAAGATCCCACCAGAGCTGCGTGCGCTGACCAAACACAACGCCAATTCGCCCGACGTGATGAATCCGGTCTTTCCAGGGCGTTCGTCCTCCAATCAAGCAGGTTCCGCTAGAGGGAACGAGAATGCCGCTGAGAATCTTAATCGTGGTGGATTTGCCCGCCCCATTGGGACCAATATAGCCAACCAGTTCTCCCGGCTCCAGGGAAAACGAAACGCCTTTCAACGCCTGAACTTTTCGAGCTTGTCGCTGCACCAAACCCCGAACGGAACCCCAAAGCCCCGAAGCCCGTTCAGAGACAAAGAAGGTTTTGCTGAGGTCTTTAACGAGAATGTGAGACATAGATGTGAGCAATATTACGAGCAATCGCTGACCGTTCCGTGACTAGTCCGTGACCCGTCAACGCGTGATCCTTAACTTGTCCATTTTTGACCTGTTACCTCGTGACTCAGTACAGGCATTTTGCATGGATACACTCAGGGCTGAGACGATCGCGGATGCAATCTCGAAAAACCAGCTCAGCAACACTCCTAAACCTCGTACACTAGTGAAAGATGTCGGCTCAACAACCCGCGCCGATAAATTCTAATGACTTTCACGAAAAATCCTATGTCTCAAGCGTCTGGCGATCTGGCAACTCAACTCAACACTCTGCGGCAGGAAGCGCAGCAGGCGATCGCCTCTACCACCAGCCTGGATGATCTGGAGCAGCTCCGCATTCGCTATCTGGGCAAAAAGGGCAGTCTTTCCCAGGTTCTTGGCGCAATGGGAAAGCTGGATGCTGCCGAACGTCCCCGCATTGGTTCGCTGGCAAACGAAGTCAAAGAAGTGATTCAGGGCGAACTGGAGCAAAAGAAATCAGGCTTACAAACAGCGGCGATCGAAGCAAGGCTGGCAGCAGAGGCGATCGATGTCACCATGCCGGGCACGTTTCGTCCGCAGGGTCACGCTCATCCCCTCACTAGCACGATCGATCGGGCACTCGATATTTTTGTGGGCTTGGGCTACACCGTGGCGCAAGGTCCCGAAATGGAAACGGACTACTACAACTTTGAGGCGCTCAACACCCCCACCGACCACCCCGCCCGCGACATGCAGGACACCTTCTACCTGCCCGACGGCAACCTGCTGCGAACGCACACCTCCTCTGTGCAGATTCGCTACATGGAAAACAATGAGCCTCCCATTCGGATTGCAGCCCCCGGTCGGGTCTATCGGCGCGATACGGTCGATGCTACCCACGCTGCTGTGTTCCACCAGATTGAAATTCTGGCGATCGACGAAGGGCTAACCTTTACTGACCTGCGCGGCACAATCAAAATCTTCCTCGAATCCATGTTTGGCGATATCGAAGTCCGGTTTCGCCCCAGTTTCTTCCCCTTCACTGAACCCTCCGCCGAAGTAGACGTGAAGTGGCGCGGACGCTGGCTGGAAGTCCTGGGCTGCGGCATGGTCGATCCCAATGTGCTCAAAGCCGTCGGCTACGATCCGGAAATCTACACCGGATTTGCTGCCGGGTTTGGCGTGGAGCGATTCGCAATGGTGCTGCACCAGATTGATGATATTCGTCGGCTGTATGGGAGTGATTTGCGGTTTTTGAGGCAGTTTTAGAGGAGTGGGGAGTGGGGAGATGAGGGGATGAGGAGGTGAGGAGGAAGGAGATGAAGGGTGTCCTGACTGGCTCAACATGACTCACTGAACCACGACCTGAGCAATTTTTAAGAACTATCACCCCAAGAAGTCAAGGTTCAGCTCCCCACTCCCCCCTCCTCTCACCTCCTCCCCATACACCTGCACTGCCTGCCCGATCGCCTCTCGCAA
>Ga0224722_1002346_pt1 | contig 10112 bp, 11 predicted proteins | sample Balambano_FR1_Me_FD_161646 | JGI IMG/M metagenome (GOLD analysis project Ga0224722, IMG submission 161646) | Freshwater sediment microbial communities from Lake Towuti, South Sulawesi, Indonesia - Balambano_FR1_MetaG | ecosystem: Environmental > Aquatic > Freshwater > Lake > Sediment | place...
AAGTGGCCCAACGATGTGCTGGCCGTCGGGGGCGGCAAGCTGGCGGGCATCCTGGCCGAACGCGTTGCCGATGCCGCCGTCGGCGCGGATGGGGTGGTGGTGCTCGGCGTCGGGGTGAACCTGCGAGCGGAGGGTCTGCCGCCGGGTGCCGTGGCGCTGGCGGAGCTGCTGAGTGACCGCGGCCGCTCCGCCGCCCTGAGCGTTCCGGTCGCCGGCGGCTCGCTGGACCCGGTGGAGGGGCCGGACGCGCAAGTGGTGCTGGCCGCGGTCCTGGCGAGCCTGGACCGGCGGCTGCGCCAGCTGACGATGGCCGGACCCGCGGCCGTCGCGCGGGACTACCGGGCCCGGTGCGGCACCGTCGGCCGAGACGTGGAGGTACGGCTGCCGGACGGTGCCGTGCTGCACGGGCGTGCCGTCGCGATCGACGACGACGCTGCCCTGCTGGTGCAACCGGCCGGCCGCCCCAGCGCCCCCGTCGGCGTCGACGCCGGCGACGTCGTCCACACCCGCCACACCCACGGGGAATGATCATGTTGGGTAGGCGTTGCCCCGCTGGGACAGGCTTGTGCGCCTGTCCCAGCGGGGCAAGGCATGTGCCAAGTGCATCCACAAGTGCAGCCAGGCATGGGCTCGCACGGTAGGTGGCGCTCAGCGTCGTCGCGAGGTGCGGCTCGACGCGCCGGGCGGCGCCCCCTGGGCGCATCCGGCGCCCCTCGCGCAGGCGTGCGATGATCCGCGCATGGCCTTTCCCCAGGACGACCTGGTCCCCGGAGAAACGCTCCTGTTTCACATGCGCACCCACTGGAAGGCCTTAGCGGGTGCGGCCCTGTGGGCAGTGCTGGGGCTGGTCGGGATCGTGCTGGCGTCGGTCTTCCTCGACGGCGACACCCGCTTCGTCGTCATCGGGGTCATCGTCGTGGCCGTCCTCGCCCTAGCCATCGGCCCGACGCTGCGGTGGCTCAGCTCGACCTACACCGTCACCGACCGGCGCATCATCACCAGGGCGGGGTTCCTCACCAAGACCGGCCGCGAGATCCCGCTGCGGCGTGTGAGCGGCGTGTCCTTCGAGCAAGGGCCGCTTGACCGGATCGTCGGATGCGGCTCGCTCTTTGTGGAGTCATCCGCCGAAACCGCGGTTGTGGTGTTCCGGGACGTCCCCAACGTGTCGCGGGTTCAGCAGAGCCTGTCCTCGCTCATCGGCGCGCAGCCCACCTGACGTGGCCGTTGTCGGCGTCGTCGGTGGGGGCCAACTGGCCAGGATGCTGCACCCGCCCGCCGTAGCCCTCGGGATCGACCTGGCCGTCCTGTCCGGCAGCGCGTCCGACTCCGCCGCCCAGGTCGTCGCACGCCACGTCGTCGGCGACGAAGCCGGACTGGGTGATCTGCGCGCGTTCGCCGACCAGGTGGATGTGCTGACGTTCGACCACGAACACGTGCCCGGCGAGGACCTGCGAGCCCTGGAGTCCGCGGGCATCCGGGTGCGCCCGGGCTCGGCCGCCTTGGCACACGCCCAGGACAAGGCGCACATGCGCGCCGCCTTCGACGCCCTGGGCCTGCCCGTGCCCGCCCACCGGGTGGTGTCCGGCGAGGGTGACGTCGCCACGTTCGCCGCCGAGGTGGGGGGATACCCGGTGGTGCTCAAGACGGCCCGCGGCGGCTACGACGGGCGCGGGGTGTGGGTGGTGGACCATCCAGACGCGGGGCGTGACGCGTTTCGCGCCGGCGTTCCCGTGGTCGCGGAGGCGTTCGTGCCCTTCCGGCGCGAGCTGGCCGCCCTGGTCGCCCGGGCGCCCTCCGGTCAGGCCGTCGCCTATCCGGTGGTGGAGTCGGTGCAGCGCGACGGCATCTGCGTGGAGGTCGTCGCGCCGGCGCCGGGGCTCCCCGCCGACACGGCCAACGCCGCCCAACGACTGGCTCTGCGCATCGCCGACGGACTCGGCGTCGTCGGTGTGCTGGCCGTGGAGCTGTTCGAGACCGACGAGGGGCAGCTGCTGGTCAACGAGCTGGCGATGCGGCCGCACAACACGGGGCACTGGAGCATCGACGGGGCGGTGACCAGCCAGTTCGAGAATCACCTGCGGGCCGTCCTGGACTGGCCACTGGGGGCGCCGAACCCACTCGCGCCCGTGACCGTCATGGTCAACGTGCTGGGCGGCTCGCGGACGGACCTGGCCACCGCGCTGCCGCACGTCATGACACGCGATCCGGCGCTCAAGGTGCACCTGTACGGCAAGTCGGTTCGGCCCGGGCGGAAGGTGGGACACGTGACCGTGCTGGGGGACGACGTCGAGGAGCTGCGGGCTCGCGCCTGGCACGCCGCCGACGCGCTGACCGGCGTGATCGACCCATGACGACGGGCATCGCACCCCTCGTCGGGGTGGTCATGGGCTCCGACAGCGACTGGCCGGTGATGGAGGCCGCCAGCCTCGCGTTGACCGAGTTCGATGTGCCGCACGAGGTGGATGTCGTCTCCGCCCACCGCATGCCACAGGCCATGCTGCACTACGGGTCGTCGGCGGCGGATCGCGGATTGCGCGTGCTCGTCGCTGGTGCCGGGGGCGCCGCGCACCTGCCGGGCATGCTCGCCGCGGTGACGCCGTTGCCGGTGATCGGCGTCCCCGTCCCGCTGAAGGTGCTCGACGGGCTGGACTCGCTGCTGTCCATCGTGCAGATGCCGGCCGGCGTGCCGGTGGCCACGGTCGCCGTGGGGAACGCGCGCAACGCGGGGCTGCTGGCCGTGCGCATCCTCGCGGCGGGTGACGACGCTCGGGGCGCGGCGCTGCGGACCCGGCTCGTCACCTTCGCCGCTGAGCTTGAGGCCACCGCGCGGGCAAAGGGGGAGAGGCTGCGAAGGCAGGTCGACACGTAGCGTCGTATGTGTCTTGCGCGTGATGCGGTTGCCCGCGCGATCTTTTCCGCCGACGGGTTGCGACTCTGAATACATTTCTCTGGAGCTGGTCGTCGCCGTGCCGGAGGCCGTATCGATCGGGTGGTCCCAATTCCTGGGGAGCCTAGCCGCACTTAGGTGCGTCTCGTCCCTGGCTTCCGGTATGGATCCGGGCCATGCAGGCGCACAAGTTCCACGCCTTCCGCGCGATGCAATGTTGCGTACACGGTGAAGGTGCCATTCTGGCCGTCCGGCTGCACCTCGGCCCATGCCACTACCTCAAGAACATCGGCACCTGTGATTTCCCACCAGTTCGCCGCGCCGGTCCCGTACAGCAGCACGCGATAGGCTGGGTGATCAACCTCCGAGTCCTGATCACGAGGATCGATCGGTCGAACGTTCACGTCGCCTCCTCTCGACCCTGCGACGACGGATCACCACCGGTGCCGCGGGAGCGGTGCTGCGGTGGTGGTCAGGCCGCCGGCCCCAGGCGTGGCCACTCGATCGCCGGACACCGGTCCATCACCATCGCCAACCCCGCGTCGGTGACGCGCTGGGCGGCGGCGTCGTCCACCACGTCGAGCTGGAACCACACCGCTTTCGCCCCGACGGTGATGGCCTGGTCAGCCACCGCGCCGGCCAGCTCGGAACGGACGAAGACGTCGACGCAGTCCACTGCGAAGGGGATGTCGGCGAGGGTGGCGTACCCCTGCTCGCCGTGCACCGTCGCCGCGGAGGGGTGCACGGGCACGATGCGCTTGCCGTGCTCCTGCAGGAAGCGCGACACCCGATAGGCGGCACGCGCGGTGTTGGTGCTCAGCCCGACCACGGCCCACGTCTCGCAGTCGGCGAGGACACGTCGGATGGTCAGGTCCAGGTCCTCGGGCGGGGCCCAGGTGTCGGTCACGTCGCCTCCAGTCATGCGCCTCGCGGCTGCCCGGCCGTCAGGGCCGTCCCATGCCGCGCACCTGCCAGCCGGCCGCCCGCCACGGTACCGGGTCGAGCATGTTGCGCCCGTCCAGCAGGCGACGCTGCCGCACGACGTCGACCAGGTCCGCCGGGGTCAGCGCCCGGAACTCCGCCCACTCGGTGAGCAGCAGGACGACGTCGGCGCGCGCGCAGGCGTCCCGCAGCGACGGCGCGTACCGAAGCGTGGGGAACAGGGTCTGCGCGTTCGGCATCGCCTTCGGGTCATAGACGGTGACGGTGGCGCCCTGCAGCTGGATCTGGCCGGCCACGTTCAACGCCGGGGAGTCGCGAACGTCGTCGGAGTCCGGCTTGAACGCCACCCCGAGCACCGCCACGCTCACCCCGATGAACGAGCCGCCCACCAGCTCGCGCGTCGCCTCGACCGCGCGCGTGCGGCGGCGCATGTTGATGGCGTCGATCTCGCGCAGGAACGCCAGCGCGTCCGCGGCGCCCAGCTCGCCGGCCCGCGCCATGAACGCCCTGATGTCCTTGGGCAGGCACCCCCCGCCGAACCCGATGCCGGCGTTCAGGAACCGCCGGCCGATGCGGGCGTCGTAGCCGATGGCGTCGGCCAGCGCGGTCACGTCGGCCCCGGTCACCTCGCACAGCTCCGCCACCGCGTTGATGAAGGAGATCTTCGTGGCCAGGAACGCGTTCGCCGACACCTTCACCAGCTCGGCGGTCGCGAGGTCGGTGACCACCACGGGGGTCCCAGCCGCCAGCGACGAGGCGTACACCGCACGCATCGTCGCCTCGACGTGTGGAGGGGCGTCGGCCTCGACGCCGAGGACGATGCGGTCCGGACGCATGGTGTCGACGACGGCGAGCCCCTCGCGCAGGAACTCCGGGTTCCAGACGAGGTGGACATCCTCGCCGGCCGGCGACAGCTCGCGCAGCTGGGCCGCCAACGCCGCGGCGGTCCCCACCGGCACCGTCGACTTCCCGACCACCACGGTGGGCCGGGTCAGCACCTCGGCAAGCTGGGCGGTGGCCGCGCGCAGGGGCCGCAGGTCCGCGGCGAACCCGTCTGGGCGCTGCGGGGTGTTCACGCACAGGAACACCACGTCGGCGTCCGCCAGCGCAGCGACGTCGGTGGTGAAGCGCAGCCGGCCACTGGCGACGTGACGCTCCAGCAGCGGGTCGAGGTCCGGCTCGTAGAACGGCGCCTGCCCGGCGGAGAGCGACTTCACCTTGGCCTCGTCCACATCGACGCCGACCACGGTGAAGCCGAGCTCGGCCATGGCTGCCGCATGGGTGGCGCCGAGGTAGCCGGTGCCGACGACCCCCAGGACCTGCGGTGCGGGCTGGCCAGTGTCGGGAGGCTGCACGCGGACAGGGTAGGTGCCAGCATCCCGCGGCCACCCCGCGGCACGGCCGCGTGGTCGGGGTGCAGAGCCGTCAGATACCGGCGCGGGCCAGCCGACGGGGAATCTGCTCTCCGTCGCGCATGGCGGCCCACACCTCGTCGGCCGCGTCGTCCCACAGCACCACGGAGCCCACGGCGGTGTCGGCGAACCCGGCGACGGGCACGGTCATGGCCAGGCCGCCAGGGCCGGTGGCCCGCCGCATCGTGAGGGCGAAGCGGGTCAGGTCGATCGGTCCGGTGCCATCGTCGACGATCAGCGCGGACCCGCCGGCGCGTACCAGCGGCACCGCTCGGACCGGGTTGAGCAACACCGTCGGCGACGTCGCTCGTTCGGCGAGGGCACCGAGGAACTCCTGCTGACGGCGAACCCGGCCCAGGTCGCCGTCGGGGTCGAGGTAGCGCGAGCGCACGTAGCCCAGCGCGTCCGGCCCGTTGAGCCGCTGGCAGCCCGGCCGCAGGTCGATGCCGGCCAACGGGTCGTCCATCCGCTCTTGGACGCAGATGTCCACACCGCCGGCGGCGTCCACCACCTCGGCGAAGCCGCCGAAGCCGACCTCGGCATACCCGTCGATCCGGACGCCCGTCTCCTGCTCCAGCGTCTCGACCAGCAGGGTCGGGCCGCCGAACGCGAAGGCCGCGTTCACCTTGTTCTCGCCTTGACCGGGGATCGCCACCAGCGAGTCGCGCGGGATGCTGACCAGCGTCGCAGGCCCGCTGCGCGGCCGGTAGAGCAGCATGATCGTGTCGGTGCGACGCCCGGCGGCGGCGCCGGTCGCCAGCTGCTCTCGCTGCTGCTCGGTGAGCTCCTCGCGGCTGTCGGTCCCGACGACAAGCCACACCGTGCCGGGGCTGTTCGCGGGCCGCTGCGCGGGCGCCACGGGAACGTGGGTGATCGCGGCGTACCCGAGCGCACCCAGCGTCGCGAGGTACCCGACGAGCACGGCGAGGACGCCTGCCAGCACCGCGAGCACCCGGCGGCCACGACGCCGACGCCGGGGCGGCGCCGGGGGAGGCGGTGGCTCCGGCTGCAGCAGCCGCGTACGGTCCGGAGGCGGTGGCGCACCGGTCGGGGCGTCGGGCCGCACCACTGGGATCAGCCGGGTGTACTGATCCGAGTCGTCCTGCGGCACCTGGTTCACGTCTGGGACGGTACCCAGATGGGCGCCGGACGACACGTCACTGTCGACGACGTGCGCCTTGAGCTCGAGCGGTGCACCCGCCGGATGGCGGCCCTGTCCACTGTCCGGCTCGCCGACGCGGCGTCCGCCACGCGTCCGGTCCTCGACCTGGTCGAGCACTGGACCGCCGAGCTCGAGGGCCGGGCGCCGCGGCCACTGCCGCGGCTGGGCGACCATGCCGTGGCCGACCAGCTCACCGTCCTGGTCGAGGACCTGCTCGCTGCGGCCCCCACGGGGAAGGGTCTGGCCGCCGTCCGGCGGTCGCTGACCCAGCTGCGCCAGCACCTGCCCTGACGCAGCGCCCCACGCGTCCGCGTCACATCACGCCCAGGGCAGGAACTGGGGTGCGGCAGGCCGCCGGCCGGGCCACGGGGCGCCTGGCCCCCTAGCATCGAGGCGTGCAGTACGCGGAGTCGGTCGTCGGCCTGGTGGGCAACACTCCGCTGGTCCGGCTGAGCAGGGTGACCGCGGGGCTGGCACCGCTGGTGCTGGCCAAGGTGGAGTACCTCAACCCCGGCGGCTCGGTGAAGGACCGCATCGCGACGTTCATGGTGGACGACGCCGAGCGGGAGGGGCGGATCGGCCCCGGCGGCACCATCGTGGAGCCGACCAGCGGGAACACTGGTGTCGGCCTGGCCCTGGTGGCCCAGCAACGCGGCTACCGGTGCGTGTTCGTGTGCCCGGACAAGGTGAGCCAGGACAAGATCAACGTGCTGCGTGCCTACGGTGCTGAGGTCGAGGTGTGCCCCACGGCCGTCGAGCCGAGCGACCCGCGGTCGTACTACTCGGTCTCGGACCGGCTCGCCCGCGAGATCCCCGGCGCCTGGAAGCCGGACCAGTACGCCAACCCGAACAACCCACGAGCCCACTACGAGACCACCGGCCCCGAGGTGTGGACGCAGACCGAGGGCCGGGTGACGCACTTCGTCGCGGGCATCGGCACCGGCGGGACCATCAGCGGGGTCGGCAGGTTCCTGAAGGAGGCGTCCGAGGGCCGCGTGCAGATCGTCGGTGCGGACCCGGTCGGCTCGGTGTACTCCGGGGGGACGGGCCGCCCGTACCTCGTCGAGGGTGTGGGCGAGGACTTCTGGCCGACCACGTACGACCGCGACGTCTGCGACCGGATCGTGCCGGTCAGCGATGCGGATTCCTTCGCGATGACCCGGCGACTGGCTCGGGAGGAAGGGCTGCTGGTCGGCGGCTCGTGTGGCATGGCGACGGTCGCCGCGCTGCAGGTCGCCGCCGAGCTGGACGCCGACGGCGTCGTCGTCTTGCTGCTGCCCGACTCCGGCCGCGGCTACCTGTCCAAGGTGTTCGACGACACCTGGCTGGCTCGGTACGGGTTCCTCGACGCTCCGCAGGGCCGCACCGTCGGCGACGTGCTCGCCGGGAAGGGCGGTGAGCTGCCCGCTTTGGTGCATGCGCACCCGAACGAGACCGTGGCCGAGGCCATCGACATCTTGCGCGAGTTCAGCGTCTCGCAGCTGCCGGTGGTGAAGGCGGAGCCGCCGGTGATGGCCGCCGAGGTGGCCGGTGCGGTGTCGGAGCTGGCACTGCTCGACGGGCTGTACAGCGGCCGGGCCCGTCTGGCTGACCGGCTGGAGGAGCACATGGGCCCACCGCTGCCGCAGGTGGGGGCGGGGGAGCCGGTGGCGGCGGCGGTGGCTGCGCTACGCGAGGCCGACGCGGTCCTGGTACTCGACGACGGACGCCCGGTCGGGGTGCTCACCCGGCACGACCTGCTCGGTCATCTGCGGGGCTGACGACACAGCGGCGCGCCCCCCGGCGGCGTCATGCGACGGGTCAGCCGACGATCAGGTCCGCGGTGCGCGGCTGCGGGAGGCGTCCAGCGGTGTGGTGCGCCAGCGCCGGCGCGGGCCGGGACGGTTGCCCGTGACCCAGGGCGATGGCCCTTCCGAGGAACAGCGACGCCAGCGTCGACAGCACCAGCCACGCCAGGACCAGCGTGGTCACGGCGGCGGTCGACATGGCGGCCTCCTCAGGGTCGTCGGTGTTCACCGGTGCTCACCCTGAGGCATACCCGCGGGGGACCGCACCCCGAACCTTGATTCACGACGACGACGGCTGCACGACACCGCGCACGACGGCCGGGGCGACGACGCCGTCGCTCCGGCGTCCGCTCAGGCGAGGTCGAGCCCGACGGGGCAGGCGACCCCCGTGCCGCCCAGCCCGCAGTACCCGTTCGGCACCTTGTGCAGGTACTGCTGGTGGTACTCCTCGGCGTAGTACAGGGGGCCGGCCCCCACGGGCGCGGGCTGGCCGAGCGGGCGGATCTGTGTGGTCACCGGGCCCATCCCGGCAGCGGCCAAGCGCTGCTCGTACGCCGCCTTCGTGGCCTCGGCCGCGCGGGCCTGCTCGTCGGTGGTCCAGTAGATCGCCGAGCGGTACTGGGTGCCCACGTCATTGCCTTGCCGCATGCCCTGCGTGGGGTCATGCCCTTCCCAGAAGGTCCGCAGCACATCGGTCAGGGACAGCACCGCCGGGTCGTACACCACGCGGACCGCCTCGGTATGGCCGGTCCGGGCCGTGCAGGTCTCCTCGTAGGTGGGGTGCGTGGTGAACCCACCGGCGTAGCCGACCGCGGTGGTCCACACACCGTCGAGCCGCCAGAACAGTCGCTCCGCGCCCCAGAAGCAGCCCATCCCCACCACGATCTCGGCCATCCCCGCCGGTGGTGCGGCCTCGATGGGCGTCCCGAGCACCGCGTGCACCCCACTGAGCGGGTACGGCCGCGACGCCCGGCCGGGCAGGGCGTCGGCAGGCTCGACCATGCGGGTCTTCTGCGCCGTCGAACCGAACAGGAAGTCGAACACGATGCGCTCCTTGTCTGCGGCGCCGCTGAGGCGCTGGCGTCAGGAGAACACGCCGGCGCGGCCCGGGTGTTCCACCGGGTCGGTGAGCGTTGCACGCACCTGTGTCCATACCTGGCCGAGCACGGCGGTGGCCGCGACGAGGGTGGGGATCGGCAGCGTGTATGGCAGGCGCAGGAACCGGTCGAACGCCCCGCCGACGCCGAACACCGGGCCGGGGACCAGCCGGATCCCCTCCCGTGCCGCGACGCTGACGAGGGCGCTGCTCACTGGCAGCCCAACGTCGCGCCCCAGTTCACACCACAGCACCAGCCCGCCCCCGGGCGAGCGCACCGACCAGTCCGGCACGTGCCGCTGCAGCGCGGCCAGCAGGGCGTCGCGTGCGGGTCTCAGGGTTGCCCGGCGCTCGGCGAGCACCTCGTCGAGCCGCTGCAGCAGCAGCATGCTCACCAGCTGCTCCAGGACGGGCGTGCCTGCGTCCAGTGCCATCCGCCGCCGGACCAGCCGCTCCAGCAGGTCCGGCGCAGCGCGCACCCAGCCGACCCGCAGGCCTGCCCAGCACGTCTTCGAGGTCGAGCCGAGGAGCACCAGGTGGTCCTGCGCGGCGCCGAAGGGCGCTAGGGATGGCCTGTCCGCCAGCCCTGACCCCGATGCCGGGCTCGACCCCGACGTTGCTGCGGAGGAGGTCGGCGTCGCACCACCAGCGTGTGGCGGCCCGAGGTCCAGCTCGGCGATGGTGTCGTCGACGACGAGGAGCGTGCCCGCCCGGGCAGCCTCCTCCGCCAGCCGGGCACGCAGCGGGTCGCTCATCACGTGGCCGGTCGGGTTCTGGAAGTCGGGCATGAGGTACGCCAGCCGGGTCTGCGGTCGGCGGAGCGCGG